>JABAOH010133863.1_pt1 | contig 71044 bp, 66 predicted proteins | sample 7062181 | NCBI WGS metagenome assembly JABAOH01 (sample SAMN14538630, study PRJNA623070) | marine sediment metagenome | biome: marine biome [ENVO:00000428]; feature: marine pelagic biome [ENVO:01000023]; material: deep marine sediment [ENVO:00002113]; isolation source: pool of 5 deep marine... | reverse complement strand
AACTGGGGAATTTCTTCGGACTCGACGGGCGGTGGCGTTTCCGCCGGCTTGGGCTTCGAGGGTGCTTCAACGACTGCATCGAAGTCATCCGGAAGCACCGTATCGTCGTCAAACAGCATTTCGTCGATGACTTGCGACGGCTCATCCGCCGGCTCTTCCGGTGCGTCTTCGGCCGGCGCGGCGTCGGCCTTGTCGTCGTCAATCACCTGCCATTCGGTACCCGTATCCTCGATGCGTATGTCCTCGCCGGCCAGCTCGTCCAGCGTCTTCAGCAAGGCCGCGCTTTGCTCGGCGGAAATTGTTTCCGGGGGCGTGTCAGCCTCGAGCTCCGGAGCCTCCTCAGGCGTGAGTTGAGGCAGATCCGGGTCGGGCGGCTGTTCCTGGCGGGCCGGCGCAACCGGCTTGGTTTCGGACAGGTGTTCGAGCGCATTGAACGCGACGCCGCAGCCGCCGCAGCGGACCTTGCCCGCCGCCATCTTCAGCACTTCCGCTGTTACGCGAAATGCGACACCACAATCAGGGCACTGGGTGTACATCGCTCAGTCCCCGGTCCTGCGACCGTTCAATCGTACCCAAGTCTGCCCGCCCTGTTCGCGCTCGACCGGAGCGTCGAATTCGATATACGGCTTATAGGCTTCGAGCACTTGTTCAACCTGCTCGGAGAGTATGCCGGATAAGACCAGAGAACAACCGTTCCCCACATGACGCGCTATCGTTTCGGCGAGCTCGATCAGGGGAGCCGCAAGTATGTTGGCGATGACAACATCGAACTGACGGTCGATGTCGGTCGCTTCCTCGACGGTGTCCAGCCGCTCCAACACGTCATTGTTCCTGGCATTCTCACGGGTTGCCGCGATAGCCTGCCGGTCGATGTCGGTGGCGACGGCCCGCGCGCAACCGAGTTTCAGCGCAGCGATCGCGAGCACGCCGGAACCACAGCCGAAATCGAGCATCGTCTTGCCCTCGAGGTCCACGCCGTCGAGCCACTCGAGGCACAACGCCGTCGTAGCGTGGGTGCCGGTTCCGAACGCCAACCCCGGATCGAGTCGAACACCTATGGCTTCGGCATCGTCGGCCTGAGAGGTACCGGGAAGAATCCAGAGACGATGACCGAATTTCATCGGGCCGAAATCCCGGAGCCATTCGCGCTCCCACGCGCGATCTTCCAGGTCGCTTACCGCGTGCACGGGCAAGGCATCGAGATTGAAAGCCGATTTGAGCGAGTCCCGCAGGGCGTCGAGGTCCGCATCGGGCTCGAACAGGCCAATCACGCGCGTGTCGCTCCACAACGGGGTTTCACCAGGGCCGGGCTCGAGCACCGGCTCGTCGCCCGCGTCTGCGAAGGTAATTGACTGCGCACCATGGCGCGCGAATATTTCTTCAACACTGTCGGGATTGAGCGTATCGAGATCCATGACAAATTGTCGCCAATCCATCGTCGCTTGAATGTGCTCCCGGTCACGTTAGACCGAGTCGTTTCTCCAGGTAGTGAATGTCGGTGCCACCGCGATGGAACGCCGCGTGCTGGAAAATCTCCTGGTGCAGCGGGACATTGGTCTTGATGCCTTCGATGACGATCTCGGTCAACGCGTTTTTCATGCGCGCGATGGCGGCATCGCGATCGGCGCCGTGGGCAATCAGTTTGCCAATCATCGAGTCGTAGTAGGGCGGCACCTTGTAGCCGCTGTAGATGTGGCTGTCGATGCGCACACCCGGCCCACCCGGAGCATGGTAAAGGTTGATCAGTCCCGGCGACGGCATGAAGGTCTTCGGGTCCTCGGCGTTGATACGACATTCAATCGCATGCCCGTCGATGTGGACATCTTCCTGCCGGATGCTGAGTTCCTCTCCCGACGCCACGCGGAGCTGCTCGCGCACCAGGTCGACACCCGTGATCATCTCGGTGACCGGGTGCTCTACCTGCAGCCGCGTGTTCATCTCGATGAAATAGAACTCGCCGTCTTCATAAAGGAATTCGAATGTGCCCGCACTTCGATAGCCGATCTCCTTGCAGGCCTGTACGCAACGCCCGCCGATACGGTTGCGTTGCTCTTCGGTGATACCGGGCGCCGGCGCCTCTTCGATCACTTTCTGGTGGCGACGCTGCATTGAACAGTCGCGCTCACCGAGATGTACGGCGTTGCCGTGGGAATCCGCGATCACCTGTATTTCGACGTGACGTGGGTGCTCGAGGAACTTCTCCATGTACACGGTATCGTTTCCGAATGCAGCACGGGCTTCCGCCTTGGTGACCGTTATTGCAGCCGCCAGTGACGCCTCGGCGTGGACGACTCGCATGCCACGGCCTCCGCCACCCGCAGCGGCCTTGATGATGACCGGGTAGCCGATATCGCGCGCCATCTTGATAACGTCATCAATGTCCTCGCCCAGGGGGCCGTCGGATCCCGGCACGCAGGGCACACCGGCCGATTTCATGGCCTGGATCGCGGAAACTTTGTCACCCATCAGTCGAATGGCGCTCGCAGGAGGACCGATAAAGGTAAAGCCACTCGATTCGACGCGCTCCGCGAAGTCCGCATTCTCGGACAGGAAGCCGTAACCCGGGTGAATCGCGACGGCATCGGTTACCTCTGCTGCGCTGATGATTGCGGGCATGTTCAGATAACTTTCCGTGGAGTTCGCCGGACCGATGCACACGGTTTCGTCGGCAAGCAAGACGTGCTTGAGATTGTTGTCTGCGTTTGAATGCACGGCGACGGTCTTGATGCCCATCTCGCGGCAGGCACGCAGGATACGCAATGCGATTTCGCCGCGATTGGCTATGACAATCTTGTCGAGCATGTTGCGTCCGCCCGCTAGTCGACGTTCCGCTGGTCGATGACCAGCAGCGTCTGACCGTATTCGACGGGTTCGCCGTTTTGCACGCGGATAGACTTGACGACACCCGATACGTCGGCCTCGATCTGGTTCATCATCTTCATTGCCTCGATGATGCAAAGCGTGTCGCCTTCATTGACGCGATCGCCAACCTGGACGTAGGGCGCAGCGCCCGGTGACGAGGCAGCGTAAAACGTGCCCACCATCGGTGCTGTTACGAGGAAGCCTTCCTCGTCAGCCTCGGCCGGCGCGGGTGCCGGCGCAGCTTCGGGCGCGGCCGGCGGTGCTGCGGGAGCGGGTGCCGGAGCCGCTATAGCTACGGGCGCAGGCGGTGCGGCCGGCACTCCCTGCGCATGCCGGCTGATGCGTACCGACTCTTCGCCTTCGGTAATTTCGATTTCGGCAATGCCGGACTCGTCGAGCAGTTCGATCAGTTTTTTGACTTTTCTTATATCCATCACTCTTCCTCAGCGTCCGCGATGATTTGTGCAGCCGCTTGCAGCGCAAGTTCGTAGCCCATAGCGCCGAGCCCAATGACGCATCCTTTAGCGACGTCGCTAAAGTAGCTCATGTGCCGGAACTCCTCCCGGGCAAACGTATTGCTCAAATGAATTTCGATAAATGGTATGTCGACCGCAAGCAGGGCATCCCGCAAAGCCACGCTCGTGTGAGTAAAGGCGCCCGGGTTCAGCAAGATGAACTCGATACCATCCTTTGCAGCCTTCTGTACGCGATCAACGAGTTCGTGTTCCGCATTGCTCTGGTAGCATTCCAGCGAATGGCCAAGCTCCTCCGCCAACTCGATGCAATTTGCCTCGATATCGTCGAGGCGCATGGCACCGTATACCTCCGGCTCACGCGTGCCGAGCAGGTTCAGGTTCGGACCGTTGAGAAGCAAAAAGATCGACATTTTGCGCCAAATTCGACCAGTTTCCCGAAGATGGCCGCAAGTTTAACCCTTTTCCCCGATATTGGTGCAAATTTCGCACGCGGATTCCACAACTAGCCAACAGGGCCGACGCGATGGGACAAAACGATGCAATGCTCGACAGAATCCCCGTACTCGCCCTGGGTTTTCGCCCGTTTTATCTTGCGGGCGCGGTTTTTGCGGTGCTGGCGGTGCCGCTATGGCTATTCGCGTTTGTCCGTGGCGTCCCTGTCAGCGAGCACCTGCCCGGTGTCGCGTGGCACAGCCACGAAATGATCTTCGGCTTTGCGGCGGCCGTCATCGCAGGGTTCCTGTTGACCGCTGTGCGCAACTGGACCGGTCGGCCAACGCCGGTCGCTGGCTCCCTGGCGGCGCTGGTCGCACTCTGGCTGCTGGCGCGTATCCTCCTGGTGACAGGCCCCGCAATACCCGCCGCCATTGTTGACGCGTTGTTCATACCGGCGCTCGCGCTCGCAATCGCAAGGCCGATCTGGCGCAGCCGGAACGCAAGAAACTACAAGATCGTCGCGCTGCTCGTTGCACTTGCGATGGCCAATATCGTGTACCAGCTTGCGGCGCTTGGCCGGGTGCCGCCCGAACTGACGACAACGGCGGCGACGGTCGCGCTCGATCTCATTGTGATCCTGTTTGCGATCATCGGCGGCCGGGTGATTCCGGCGTTTATCGGCAACGCGATCGAGGAAGCGACGCCGCGCCACCTTGCACTTGTCGAGTACCTGTCGTTCGGGTCGCTGCTTGCCCTGCTGTTGCTCGATATCGCGGCCGCGTGGACACCGGTGTCGGCAGGCCTGTGGATATCGATCCTGGCCGCCGCAGCCCTGGCTCATGCCGTTCGCCTCCTGCTGTTCCAGCCGCTGCGCGCGCGAGGCAATTTCCTGCTGCTGATGTTGCCGCTTGCCTATGCGTGGCTGCCCGTGACTTTTGCCGTCCGGGCATTTGCAGTGGCCGGCCTTGTACCCTCGAGCGCCGCAACGCATGCCCTGACGATTGGCGCCATAGCGGCCCTGATGATGGCTATGATGACCCGCAGTTCGCTGGGGCACAGCGGCCGCGCGCTGGCTGCGGGCAAGGCCGAAGTCGCAGCATTCTTGCTGCTGCAAATGGCCGCAGTCGTGCGCCTTCTCGGCACGTCCGTCGCCGGCAAGCACTACTTTGAGTTGCTTGTCGCATCGGGAACTCTCTGGGCCGTGGCGTTCGCCGTGTTCTTGCTGCGTTACGCGCCGATCCTGGTGCGGCCGCGAGTGGACGGCCGACCGGGCTGATCGTGCCGCTTACGGGAAGTCCAGGGCCTTGCGGGCGCTGTCACGATCGATTTCGCCGTTGTCGAACATTCTCAGCACGTTGACGATGTGCTCGAGATCGGCTTCGACGATTTCGCCGATATGCGAGTTCAGGAGCTCGCCGTCGGATGCAAGGATCATCGTAAACGGCATGCCGATGAATTCGACGCCCGACGTCTCGGCCACGGCCATGGCGTCTTCCTGGCCAACCAGGATCGGGTAATTGAATTGCGCCTCTTCGGCATAGGCGGCAACCTGCTCCGGGAAGTCGACCGCTATGCCAATGACCTGGATTCCGTCACGGCCGTGTTCGTCCTGGAATGTCTTCAGCAGCGGAATTTCGCGTCGGCACGGTGCGCACCAGGTAGCCCAGAAGTTCAGTAACGTATGACTGCCGCGCCATTCTTCGATGTCGCGCTCGTTCCCATCGATGTCGGGCAGGCGGAATGCCGGGTAAACCGGTGCGGCAGCGGCCGTCCCGGTAGCGGGCTCCTCAGCCTGACTCGCCTCGGGCGCCTGGACCGGCAGACGTGCTGCGTAAAACAACGCGCCCGCCATGAGCGCGATGAAACCCATCGCGAATACAAGAAATGATCGTTGCACGGCAGCGCCTTATTGTTGTGCGGACAGGTTGGTCTCGGCCGCAAATGCCTGTCCGATGTGATTCGCAAAATCCTCCGCCTTCATGAAGCCGACGACTTCATATCCATGGCGTTGCTGGCCATCCGTGCCAAAGAAAATAATGGTTGGCGGTCCGAAGACACCGAAGCGCTGCAGGAGTTCCTGATCCTCGGCGTCATTTCTCGTGACGTCCGCCTGCAACAGGACCGTGTTGGAAAGCGCCGACTGAACCCCTGCATCCGTAAACGTGTATTCCTCCATCTCGATGCAGGACACGCACCAGTCGGCGTAGAAGTCCAGCATCGCCGTCTTGCCGCTGGCGGCTGCTGCTTCGATTTCCCGATCGAGGTCGGCGACGGTCTTGATGCGCTGGAACTCGAGGTGGTTCTCTTCGGCGACCATGACGCCGCCGAAACTCACTGCAGCCAGAGGCTTGAGCGGATTCGTGCCACCGGAGAGAGCGCCGAGGAAGAGCAGCAGGCCGTACAGGATCGCCAGCAGGCCGAAGCCCTTGCCCAGCCTCTGCGCAATTGAAGAGTCGGGTGTCAGCGTCGTCAGCCCGCCCATGAATACGCCGGACATGAATACAAGTACTGCCCAGAGGGCCAATGTCACGCTGCCAGGCAACATGCGGGACAACATCCAGACGGCCAGCCCCAGGAACATGAAGCCAAACGCGCCTTTGACGGCGACCATCCATGGCCCTGCCTTGGGTAACAACTTGCCTTGCGCCGCGCCTACAGCCAGCAGTGGCGCGCCCATGCCGAGACTCATCGCGAACAGTGCCGTGCCGCCTCGTACCATGTCGCCGCTCTGCGCCATGACCGTCAAGGCGGCAATCAGGGCCGGCGCCACGCAGGCCGTGACGACGAGCGCGGACAGCGCACCCATGACGAAAGCACCGACCGCGGTACCACTCTTTTGATTTCCGCTGACGGTGGCGAGCTTGCTTTGTATGGAACTCGGCATCTGCAGATCGAAAGCACCGAACATCCCGATTGCGAGGAACACGAACAGGCCGGAAAACAGGATCAGCATCCACGGTTGGTTGAACGTTGCCTGCAGCTGCAGCCCGGCCGCCGCCGCGGCGACGCCGGCCGCTGTGTAGACAAGCGCCATGCCCATCACGTACGTGAATGCGAGGAAAAAGCCGCGCGATGTGCTGACGTCGTCGCCTTCGCCGGCAATGATGCCTGACAGGATGGGCACCATCGGGAGTACGCAAGGTGTGAATGCCAGGCCAAGGCCCGCAATGAAGAACACACCGACGGTCACCCAGATGCTCGAGGTCGTTATGACCTGCGCGAGTTTCGCCTGTTCGGATACCGGCGCGTTNNTACCGGCGCGTTGCGTTGCGGCAGTGATGCAAGGTCCGTGACCGTCGTCGCCTCCGGCAATGTCGTGGTTACGACCCGGGTTGTCGGCGGGTAGCACAGTCCGCCCTCGGCGCAGCCCTGGAAGTTGACCTCGACTTCAAGATCCATGGCCTCGGGCGTCGCGCGAGCGAGTGGCAGCGTCGCGAAGACGTCGTCGAAGTAGACCTCCGATTCACCGAAAAACTCGTCGACCTTGATCTTGCCCTTGGGTAAATCGAGCCTGCCGAGCTGCACGTTGTCCGACAGGGCATTGACGGAGATCTTGTCCTTGTACAGGTAGTAGCCCTCGAGCACCTCGAACGACACCTCGACCGTATTGCCGTCGATCGGAATCAGGATGGGCTTGAACGCCTCGTCGACGGGCACGAACTCGCTGTTTCCAAGACCTCCGGGCTGGCCGACGTCGGCAAGGTCGAGCTTCGGCTTGTCCGCCTGCTTGAGCTCGACCTTTTCGGTCCAGATCTGCGGCGGGTAACACAGCCCGCCGTCCCAGCAGCCCTGGCTCTTGATGACGAGGTCCATCGTTGCGGGGCGTTCGCCTTCCACCTGGTAAGGAATCCTGACGTAGAAATTTTCGCGGTAGACCTGTTGCTTGCCGAAGAACTCGTCTTCATGCGGCAGGCCTTCAGGAAGCCGGGCCTCGCCGAGCACAACGCCCTTGGTCGCGCTTTCGAATCCGAGCTTGTTGCGGTACAGGTAATAGCCATCGTCGACAGCCCAGTCGACCTCGAGCGCATCGCCCGTATCGAACACGGCATAGCGATAGACTTCCTCGGGATGCTTGGGCTCCTCGTCCTGGGCGAGTGCAGCCGGGCCCGCGGCGAGGAGCGTCAGAAATGTCAGGTTGAGGATCAGTTTCGGCATGGATATTTCGGCGATTGTACGAGACGAGACCGAGCCCCGGACGCATTTGTTACGGTTTTCGAGGCCCTGGCCGCGGAGAATACCCGCGGCCTCGCGGGATGTCATCGAACCAGGTCCGATTTTGACCGCAAAATCAGCCAAAATTCGCTTGAAATTTGACTTTCGATGCCTATTATTAGCACTCGTTGTGGGCGAGTGCTAATTGTGCCCACCCGGAATAACCGCCAAGAATCGGTTAGTACTCAATAACTTACAGGAGATATACCCGATGAAAATTCGTCCGCTTCATGATCGAGTCATCGTAAAGCGCATGGAAGAAGAGCGCACATCCCCCGGTGGAATCGTCATTCCGGATGCCGCGACCGAGAAGCCGATCAAAGGCGAGATCATCGCTGTCGGCAACGGCAAGGTGCTGGACTCCGGCGAGATCCGCGCGCTCGACGTCAAGGCTGGCGACAAGGTGCTGTTCGGCAAATATGCCGGCACCGAGGTCAAGGTCGAAGGCGAAGAACTGCTGGTGATGAAAGAAGACGACATCATGGCAGTGATCGAAGGCTAAGGGCCGCACTGCACTATCGAATTCAAGTAGAGGAACTCAAGAAATGGCTGCTAAAGAAGTACGTTTTTCAGACGACGCACGCCAGAAGATGTTCAAAGGTGTGAACATCCTGGCAGAAGCCGTCAAGGTGACGCTGGGCCCGAAGGGCCGCAACGTCGTGCTCGACAAGAGCTTCGGCGCACCGACCGTCACCAAGGACGGCGTGTCGGTTGCGAAGGAAATCGAGCTCGAAGACAAGTTCGAGAATATGGGCGCGCAGATGGTCAAGGAAGTTGCTTCCCAGACGTCCGATGTCGCCGGTGACGGTACAACGACCGCAACGGTCCTGGCGCAGGCGGTATTGCGCGAAGGCCTGAAGTCTGTTGCTGCCGGCATGAACCCGATGGACCTGAAGCGCGGTATCGACAAAGCGACCACGGCGATCGTCGAAGAGCTCAAGAACCTGTCGCAGCCCTGCGAAGACGAGAAGGCGATTGCCCAGGTAGGCTCGATTTCGGCGAACTCCGACACGGAGATCGGCGAGATCATTTCCGAGGCCATGCAGAAGGTCGGCAAGGAAGGCGTCATCACGGTTGAGGAAGGCTCCGGCCTCGCCAACGAGCTGGATGTTGTCGAGGGCATGCAGTTCGATCGCGGCTACCTGTCGCCGTATTTCATCAACGACGCCGACAGCCAGCAGGCCGAGCACGAGAACCCGTACATTCTCCTGCACGACAAGAAGATCTCGAACATCCGCGATCTGCTCCCCGTACTCGAGGCTGTCGCCAAGTCGGGCCGTCCGCTGATCATCGTTGCCGAAGACGTCGAAGGCGAGGCGCTCGCGACGCTCGTCGTGAACAACATCCGCGGCATCGTCAAGGTAGCGGCCGTCAAGGCGCCGGGCTTCGGCGATCGCCGCAAGGCCATGCTGCAGGACATCGCGATTCTGACCGGCGGCCAGGTGATCTCGGAAGAGGTCGGCCTGTCGCTCGAGAAGGCAACGCTCGATGATCTCGGCGAGGCCAAGAAGGTCCAGATCTCGAAGGAAAACACGACGGTCATCGACGGCGCAGGCCGTCCCGAGGACATCAAGGGCCGCGTCGACCAGATCAACCGTGAGATCGAAGAATCCACGTCGGACTACGATCGCGAGAAGCTCCAGGAGCGCGTTGCCAAGCTGTCCGGCGGTGTCGCCGTGATCAAGGTTGGTGCCGCTACCGAAGTCGAGATGAAGGAAAAGAAGGCACGCGTCGAGGACGCGTTGCACGCAACCCGTGCCGCCGTTGAAGAAGGCGTCGTAGCGGGTGGTGGTGTCGCACTGATCCGCGCCATTGCCGCGATCAAGGTGGATGGCGACAACGATGACCAGAACGTTGGAGTCAACATCCTGAAGAGAGCTTGCGAAGAGCCGCTGCGTCAGATCGTCAAGAATGCCGGTGGCGATGCGAGCGTCGTGCTGAACGCCGTTGCTGAAGGCGAGGGCAACTTCGGCTTCAACGCTGCGACGGGCGAATACGGCGACATGATTGCCGAAGGTATCCTCGATCCGACCAAGGTCACGCGCTACGCGCTGCAGAACGCTGCTTCCGTATCGGGCCTGCTGCTGACGACCGAAGCAATGGTCGCCGAGGCGCCGAAGGAAGACGCACCGCCGATGCCGGACATGGGCGGCATGGGTGGCATGGGCGGCATGATGTAATTTATCGTCCAATCGTCCAAGAAAAAAGGCCCGCGCNNGGTCCAACGCTTTCGCGTTTTTGCAAAGAGGGGGAAATCATGAAGAAGTCAATCTGCACGGCGGTGACACTTGCGTTGGCGCTCAGTATTCCTCAGGTATTCGCACAGGATTCCGAGGACGAGTTGATCGAAGAAGTCGTTACGACCGGTACGCGCAAGGAAGGCCAGTCGCCGACCGAGACACTTTCGCCGATCGATGTATTGGGCGGGACGTCACTAAGCAATCAGGCAACGTTCGATATGACAGACGGCCTTACAAAGGTCGCGCCGTCGGTCAATACCCAGCGATTCCCGATAGCGGATGGCACCGCGTTCATCCGGCCGGTGACGTTGCGTAACCTGTCGCCAGACCAGACTCTGGTGCTCGTCAACGGGACGCGCCGACACCGGTCACCGTTGGTCAACCTCCAGTTCGCACCGCTCGGCACGGTAAACCAGGGCGCTCAGGCCGTCGACTATGCGACGATTCCGGCGCTTGCTATCCAGCGCGTCGAAGTGCTGCGCGATGGCGCCTCCGCACAGTATGGGTCGGATGCCATTGCGGGCGTCATTAACGTCATTTTGAAAGATGATGCTGAAGGCTTTACGGTCTCTGCGCAGACAGGCGAGTACTTCGAGGGTGACGGAACGCGAACTACCCTCGCAGCAAATGGCGGGTTCGGCCTGGGTAGCAGCGGCTTCATCAATGCGACCGTCGAGTATTCGACGGCCGACATAACCTCGCGTGGCGTGCCGCATATCGCGTGCGCCCCGGTCATCGCCGAGGTTGGCGAATCGACGGTGCCGCTCGACGGGCTGTGCCAGCGCTGGGGCGACCCCGACGTCGAGACGTTAAAGGCATTCGTCAATCTTGGCGCAGACATCAACGATACGACCGAGTTTTTCGCGAACGTCAGCTACTCCGACAACGACACGATCTCGGACTTCTTCTATCGTACGCCCGTGCTGCCGCCGGCGGCCGGTGTGGCCGGTCGTTCGACGCTGATCGTCGACACGAATGGCGACTTCCTGCCCGATCCTGCCGACGCACAGCTCGTGGCCGACATCATTGCTGGTGGCGGAAATCCTGCCGACTACCTGACGGCCGATGCCGGCAGCCCGAGCGGCTGGGTACTGCTGAACCCGATCTATACGCAGTTCCCGGGCGGGTATAACCCGGACTTCGGCGCGGCAATTACCGACCTGGCGATCGTCGCCGGTGTGCGCGGCGCATTCGGCGCCGAAGGCAGCTGGGACGTCCGGTTGCGCTCGGCCGAAGCCGAGGCCGACTACACCCTGTCGGAAACGATCAACCCGAGCCTGGGTGGCCTGTCGCCGACGAGCTTCAAGCCGGGCAAGCTGACGCAGGAAGAATCGAGCCTGAATGCGGACTTCGTCATGCCGCTCGAGATCGGCAACTTCGCTTCGCCGGTCAACTTCGCGTTCGGCGGCGAGTGGCGTCGCGAGACCTACAAGATCGCGGCTGGTGACACGGCCTCGATCAGCGCGGGTCCCGTGTTCATCTTCGGCGTGGGTTCCGACGGCTTCCAGGGTTTCCCGACCGAGTCGGCCGGGACTTTCGACAGCGACAGCCTCGCCGCGTACGTCGATTTCGAAGTCGACTTCACCGACCGCTTCACGGGCGGTGTCGCGTTCCGCTTCGAGGATTACGACGAGTTTGGCAGCACGTTCGACTGGAAACTCTCCGGGCGCATCGATGTAACAAACACGTTCGCGCTGCGCGCCACGGCCAGCACGGGCTTCCGCGCCCCGACACCCGGTCAGATAAATACGCTCAATACGACGACCAGTGCCGATGCCCAGGGTAACCTGATTCCAAGCGGCACGTATCCGGTCAACAGCATCGAGGCCCAGGTACTCGGCTCGAGTCCGCTCGATCCCGAAGAGTCGCAGAGCTTCACGATCGGTGCCGTGTGGCAGCCAGCCGACAATGTCAGCGTAACGCTCGACTACTACGATATCGCGATCGAAGATCGCCTTGCGCTGCTCGGTCCGAATACCGTGACACAGGCGCAGGCCGACGCAATGGAGGCACAAGGTGTTGCGAACGCCCAGTTGCTCGTTGGCAGCCTGGCGAGCTATTTCGCGAACGCGTTTGATTCCGATGTGTCAGGCATCGACCTGGCTATCACGGCTGACTGGGAGCTCGGTGGCGGCAACCTGGTTGCCGATCTGCGGCATAATTTCAATGAGCAGAAGGTGAGCAACGTCACGCCGAATACGATCAACGCATCGCGTGTCTGCGACCTCGAGCACCAGGTCCCGGAAAATCGGACAACGCTCACATTCGATTACCAGACTGGCGGATTGCTCGGTGGTTTCCTGCGGCTGAACAACTTCGATGGCTGGGCTTCCACGGGTGGTTTGTTCAGTCCGGGTGATTGTTCCGATTTCGCGCGCTACAGCGGCGCATTGATCGTGGACATCGAGGCGACGCTGACATTTGCCGAGAAGTTCCACGTTAGTGTCGGCGCTGAGAACCTGCTGGACGAGGAGCCGGATGATGAGGCGGATTTCATCCTCGGTGTCCTCGGTGTCGATCGTGCCATTACATCGCCGTGGGGCACCAACGGTGGCTTCTGGTACGTGCGTTTACAGGCGGATTTCTAGCGTGATCTGATACGTCGCTCTCGCACATCCATGTGCTTCGCGACATAAGGACATCCTGTCCAAAAAAGCCCGGCTCCGGCCGGGCTTTTTTTGGCTGTTTCGGCGGGCGAATGGCAAGTCTGTATTTATCCCGATTTCACCTGCCCTCGGAAATCGCGATCATTAGCCTGCGGTGGATTGCAGCTGAAAGAAAGCCCGCCCAAGCCATGCGCATCGAGGCGGTGAACCGCCCTTTGGCCCCGGCTCTTTTCAGCAGCAACTCCCGCGTGCCGGGCTATTAAACGCTCGAAAAATCCGGCCTGGCATCGCCAACCATGGGAGCAGTGCAATGACTTTGTCAGCATTTCGTTTCTGTGATGATCTTGGACCCAGGACCATCTTGCATATCTATGAACCGGCGATCGGCCTGAAGGCCATTACGGTTGTCGACAATACCGCGGCCGGACCCGCTATCGGCGGAGTGCGCATGGCGCCGGACGTATCGTTGGAAGAATGTTTCCGCCTCGCGCGCGGCATGACGCTCAAGAATGCCGCCGCAGGGCTCCCGCACGGTGGCGCCAAATCGGTCATTTTCGGCGACCCGACCATGGGATCGAGTGCGAAGGAACAACTGATCCGGGCATTCGCGCAAGGCATCAAGCAGCTGACCGACTACATCCCGGGCCCGGATATGGGCACCAACGAAGCTGCGATGGGGCTCGTCAAGGATGAGGGCGGTCAATGTGTCGGCTTGCCGCGAGTCCTGGGCGGAATTCCGCTCGACGAGATCGGTGCGACGGCCTGGGGCGTTGTTACCAGCGCCGATGTCGCCAAGGACATGGTCGGCATGGAGCTGGAAGGGGCGAGAGTGGCCATGCAGGGATTCGGTGCGGTTGGCAAGAACGCCGCCAGATTCTTCGCCGATCGGGGCGCCGTACTCGTTGCCGCGGCTGACTATAGCGGTGCAGTCCACGATGCCGCCGGCCTGGATGTCAAGGCACTCGCCGAACACGTCGAATCCGGCGGAAAAATCGCCGACTTCGAAGGCGGCGACCGGCTGAATCGCGAAGCCATCATCAGCATCGATTGCGACATCCTCGTTCCTGCCGCACGGCCCGATGTCATCCGTGCTGACAACCAGGCAACCGTCAAGGCCAAGCTCATCGTTCCGGGCGCGAATATCGGCGTCACGGAACGGGCCGAGGCCATGCTGCACCGGCGCGGCGTGCTGTGTGTTCCGGACTTCATCGCCAATGCCGGCGGGGTCATCTGTGGAGCGGTCGAATACGCGGGTGGCAGCGAGGCGCAGGTCTTCGGCATCATCGAGGAGAAGATTCGCCGGAACACCGCTGAAATCCTCGAAAGGATGAAGCATCAGCGAATATTGCCGCGCGAGGCAGCGGTCAGGATGGCCAGGGAGCGGCTTGACGAAGCCATGATGTTCCGGCGTTTCAGTTCAGGCTGGTCCGTTCAGGCGCCCCGGCCCGAGGTCGATCTGCGCGCCGTCAACTAATCCCTATTTATCCACGCAAATCGGGGAAGGTCAATCCGGACTTTCCCCGATGTTACGGCTTGCAACAGAGGACTATATCTACTGCGCTGGCAGGACACCGCCAGCGTACAAACGGGAAGGAGGTGAGTTGCATGTCAAGACTGCACAAATTCGAACCCCGCAAGAGGGTAATTGACGTGAAACGGACAGCGCCTCTAGCCCGCAGCATGGAGGAGTTCTTCGAGGACTTCCCGCCACGCCGCTGGATGGAGACGTTTGAGCCTTTTGGTTGGCAATGGCCGATGGGCATCGACTTCGAGCGGAGCTTCCGCATCGATGTTCTTGACCGTGACAAAGAGCTCATAGTCCGTGCAGAACTGCCTGGTGTCGAAAAAGACGACATCGAGGTCACTATCGCAGGCGATCACCTGACGATTGAGGCACAAAGGGAGTTTGAAGAGGAAGAAACCAAGGAATCGTTTTATCGCCATGAGCTCGGCTACGGTGAGCTCCGGCGGACGGTCTATCTTCCGATCGAAATCGATGTGAAAGGCATCGAGGCCGAACTGAAGGATGGCATATTGAACGTGGTACTTCCGAAGATCCAGGCGGCGGAACGCCACACTGTTAAAGTCGCATAAAGCGATACAACAGTCGTGACAACCGGGGCGACAGCGAGCCGCCCCGGTTTTTTTATGCGCGTTTCATTTTCCAGATCCGGTAGCCGAGCAGTGCAGCCAGGATGACCGCGTAGATCCAGGCGTCGGAAGTGTCCTTCTTGACCTGCCACCAGTAGTGCCAGACGCCCAGAACGCCTACCGCATAGACGCTGTAGTGCAGGCGGTCCCAGTTTCGCTGCAGGCGGCGACGCATTGCGTTCGTCGATGTAACGGCCATTGCTGTCAACAGTAACAGCGCAGTGAAGCCGATCGTGATGAACGGGCGCTCGGTCAGGTCTTCCCAGACGATCGCCAACTGGAATGCCGGATCAACGGCCAGTCCCCGATCCAGCAGAATCCACACGAGGAAGTGCATCAAAACGTAGAAAAACGTGAACAGTCCGAACATACGTCGGAAGCGTGCCAACCAGTTCCAGCCCGTGATCTTTCGCAGCGGCGTGACCGCCAACGTGATCATGATGAATCGTATACCCCAGTTGCCGAAACGATCGAGGATGTCCTCCACCGGGTTGGCGGAAAGTTGGCCGGTGATGTTGAAAGCATCACCGACGACGAGCAGGGCCGGCAACAGGCAGACGAGAAAAACGATCGGTTTGCCGACAAACCGAACTTTTTGCAGTGTATTCATGCGCTAGTAGTTCTTGCGCAAATCCAGGCCCTCGTAGAGGTGCGCGACCTGCTCGGCATAACCGTTGAACATCTGCGTGGGGATCCTGGCGGCGAACAGGCCGGAGCCGATGCGCCGTTCGCTCGCCTGGCTCCAGCGCGGGTGATCCACTTCCGGATTCACGTTGGCATAGAAGCCGTANNACGACGAGCCGGATCGGCGCGCCGTTCTGGTTGGGCATGGATTCGCCGTAGACGCCGACAGCGAGGATCGCGAGCGGGTGGGTGGCTTCGGCAATCGTCAGGCCCTCCTGGTACGGCCATTTGAGGACCCTGCGCCGCTGTCCGGGCATGCGCTTGGGATCGTGTAGCGTCTCGAACGCGACGTATTTGGCGTTCGACGTCGGACTGTAATGCTTCACGACATCGGCCAGCGAGATGCCGACCCAGGGAATCACCATCGACCAGGCCTCGACACAGCGCATCCGGTAAATGCGCTCCTCGAGTGCGAAGGGCTTTATGAAGTCGTCGAAGTCGAAGGTACCCGTCTTCTCGGCATGGCCGTCAACCGTAATCGACCAGGGGCGAGCCTCGAAATCCTGCGCGTAACGGACCGGGTCATTCTTGCCCGTCCCGAACTCGTAGTAGTTGTTGTAGGTCGTGATGTCTTCGTAGCTGTTGAGGTTTTCGTCCGTGCTGAACGCGCTCTTGCCGACGCCCGGTAACTCGGCGCGCTCCCCCTCGGGAACGACGGCGCTCGCGGCGGGGCCGGCCAGCAATGCGCCTCCGGCAATGCCGCCCGCGCGAATGAACTGGCGACGGTTCAGATAATTGGTCTCGCTCGTGATCTCGGACGGACGAATGTCGGCAGGTTTCCTGATGAGCATCTGGTACCTCGGGTTGCCCCGGCTGTGTCGTTACCCAATAGACCCATTCTAATGGAAATTTATTTCAGTACACTGCCACAGAAATGAATAGAAACATTTTACGTATCTACTACGCGGCTACGGCTCTGTTCGTGTCGCTGGATTATGGTTTCGATGTCAATGTCCGCGCAGCATTCCTCGAGAGCGCACCGGGTTTGCGTCTGCTTTTTTATGTTGTCCTGTTCGCCTGTTTCGCGCTCACGATCTGGCGGCCGGCATGGACGACGTTGATCGGCACGATCGAATCGCTGGCGACGCTGATCGCGCTGATTGTCAACATGGCGCTGCGTTCGATGGTCGTCACCGATGAGATGCTCGATACCGGCACCGGGTTCATCACGATGTCCGAGATCTTCAACTTCCTGATTGCGGGTGGTGCGGCTTATGTTTCTTACAATCAGGGCTTCAGGCGTTTAACCAGTCGATCAGGATCCGGTTGACGTCTTCGGGCCTTTCCTGCTGTGACCAATGGCCGCAGTTTTCCAGGACATGCGTTTCGAGGTTGGTCACGTAGGGCTTCATTCCCGCTATGTGTTCCGGCGAAACGACGATGTCGTCCGTGGCGCCGATAAACAGGGTAGGGACGTCGATGATTTGCGGGACGCCGTCGAGACGTTTCCAATTGGCACTCCAGTTGCGATACCAGTTGATGGGTCCCGTGAAGCCGGTTCCGGCGAACGCGGCGGCAAAATAGGCGAGCTCCTCGTTGTTCAGTATCGGGTCGCCGCTCGATTCCTCGCGGGCAAATACCTTGAGCAGGCTGAGGACGCGCCGCCCGGGCGGCAGGCGATCAAAGTCTTTGCGCGACACCTGGTTCTTGCGCATGAGGACGTCGAAGAAATGCGCCGGGTCCGAGGCGAAGGCCCGATCGGCCTCATCCGAGTCCTGGAAATTCACGATGTAAAAGTCGTCGCCGAAGCGTTGCCGGAAGAGATCGATCGGGTCGATCGGTGGTCTTGGCCAGAATGGTATGTTCAGGATCGCCTGCTTCTCCATGCGCTCGGGGCACAACAGGCTCATGTGCCACAGCACGAAGGCACCCCAGTCGTGACCTACAAAAATCGAGCGCTCCAGCTCCAGGTTATCGAGTAGTCCGATAATGTCCCCGATGAGCTCGTCGATACGATAGTCGGCCACGTTCGGAGGCACCGTGGTTTGCCCGTAGCCGCGTTGATCGATGGCGATGGGCCGATAGCCGGCTTCGGCCAGCGCGGGCAGCTGAAAGCGCCACGAAAAAGCGAGCTCCGGGAAGCCGTGCAGGAAGATAACAGGATCGCCCTGGCCCTCCTCGAATACAGCCATGCGAATGCCGTTGGTTTCGACGAAGTGCGGTTCAGGAAACATGCCTTCCATTCTTGCAGAAATACCGGCGCTTGTAATTTCAGCCACTTGCGGCTAACTTGCCCGGCAAGACGTCGATGGGGACGAGTAGGCGGGCCGTTTGGGTCATAGCGACCGGAGGTTGGTGGAAGCTCCGGGCCCGAATCCGCCGAATATCACCCCGGAGTCGCTGCCCGAAAAGTAATGAGTAGATGCAGCCGGCTGGCCCACGAGACGGGCGACAGGTCGCAAGACCTATGAGGCGACCGCCGTGAGGCCGTCGCGAATCCGGGTGGTACCGTGATGAGATTTCATCGCCCCGGGCGCGGGTTGCGCCCGGGGCGTTTTAGTCTGGAGTATGGGTTTTGACATTCAAGGAAGTATCCAGCCGTTACGACGGACCGGCACTCGAGAACGAGGTGCTGGAGTTCTGGCGTGAGCACGACACGTTCGAGAAGACGCTGCACCAGAACGAAGGCGGCCCGCAGTTCAGTTTTAACGAGGGCCCGCCGACCGCGAACGGCAAGCCCGGTATTCACCACGTGCTGGCGCGCAGTTTCAAGGACGCATTCCCGCGCTACAAGACCATGCAGGGCTACTACGTGCCCCGCAAGGCCGGCTGGGATACGCACGGCCTGCCTGTGGAGCATGAGGTCGAGAAACACCTCAAGAATCAGGGGCTGATCGAGAGCTACGACAAGGACGAGATCGAGCAAAAAGTCGGCATCGCCGAGTTCACGCGCCTGTGCCGCGAGTCGGTCATGACCTATATCAGCGACTGGGAGCGGATGACCGAGCGCATGGGCTTCTGGGTGAACCTGGACGAGGCGTACTACACGCTCAACAACTCGTTCATCGAGTCAGTGTGGCATTTGCTGAAAACGATCTGGGACAAGGACCTGATCTACAAGGGTTACAAGGTCGTTCCCTACGATCCGCGGATTGGCGCCACGCTGTCGTCGCATGAGCTGTCGCTGGGTTACCGTGACACCGAGGATCCTTCGATCACGGTGCGGTTCCGTATCAAGGACGAAGACAATACGTCGATCCTCGTCTGGACGACGACACCGTGGACGCTGCCGTCGAACCTCGCGCTCGCCGTTGGCGCAGACATCGACTACAGCTATTGCGAGGTCGATGGCGAAACGCTGATTCTGGCCGAAGCGCTGCGCGAAAGCGTATTTGGCGATATCGAGCACACCGTCGCGAAGACCGTGAAGGGCGCTGACCTGGTCGGCATCGAGTACGAGCGTCTGTTCGATTACCTCGACGTCGAATCGGACAAGGTCTTCAAGATCTATGCCGCCGAATTCGTCAGCACCGAGAGCGGCACGGGCATCGTGCACACGGCGCCGGCCTACGGCGTTGACGACCTCGCCTTCGGTCAGGAGCACGGCTTGCCGGTCGTGCACGGTGTTGGCCTCGACGGCAACTTCGTGGATGCAGTTGAACCCGTCAAGGGCATGTTCTTCAAAGATGCCGACAAGCCGCTGATCCGCATCCTCAAGGACCGTGGGCTGATGTTTCGCGCCGAACGCGTCACTCACAGCTACCCGTTCGGCTGGCGCACGGGCGACCCGATCATCTACTACGCCAAGAACGCCTGGTACATCCGCACATCGCAGTTTAGCGAGCGCATGGTCGAGCTCAACAACACGATCAAGTGGGTGCCCGACCATATTCGCGAGGGCCGCTTTGGTAACTGGCTCGAGAACAACATCGACTGGGCCCTGTCGCGTGAGCGGTTCTGGGGTAGTCCTTTCCCGGTATGGACTAACGGACAAGGCGACTATGTCTGCATTGGTTCGGTAGGAGAGTTGAGCGAATTGGCTGGCCGCGATCTTTCGGACCTCGACCTGCATCGTCCCGCCGTCGACGAGATCACGTTCGAGAAGGACGGCAAGACCTGGCATCGCGTGCCCGAGGTCATCGATTGCTGGTTCGATTCGGGCGCCATGTCCTACGCGCAGTGGCACTACCCGTTCGAGAACCAGGACAAGTTCGACAAGCACTTTCCGGCCGACTTCATCTGCGAAGCGATCGACCAGACGCGCGGCTGGTTCTATACATTGCACGCGATCGCAACACTGGTGTCGGACAGCGTTGCCTACAAGAACTGCGTATGCCTGAGCCATATCGTCGACAAGGATGGCAAGAAAATGTCCAAGTCGCTCGGCAACATCGTTGATCCTTATGACGTATTCGACACCGTCGGCGCCGACGCGCTGCGCTGGTATTTCCTGGCGCGCCTGTCGCCCGATGTGCAAAAGCGTATTTCTGTCGAGATCGTCGCCGACGTTGCAAGCTCTTTTATCAATACGTTCTGGAATACCTACGGGTTCTTCGTGCTGTACGCGCGGCTCGATGATGTGGATCTGACACGTCACGTCGCCGCGGAGGACCGTCCCGAAATCGATCGCTGGGCGCTGGCCCTGCTGCATCGGACGATCACGACCGTGACAGAAGCGATGGACGACTATGACGCCAAGGGAGCGGGGGATGCGATCGAGTCCTTCGTCGACCAGCTCAGCAACTGGTATGTGCGTCGCAACCGTCGCCGGTTCTGGAAATCCACAGATCCCGGGGACAAGCACGTTGCGTACCTGACCCTTTACGAGTGCCTGACCGGTGTCACCGAACTCATGGCTCCGTTCGTGCCGTTCCTGGCCGAGAACGTCTACCAGAACCTCGTGCGTGAGGTGAACCCGGGCGCGCCCGAAAGCGTGCATATGTCGAGCTGGCCGGAGCCCAATCCCGACTGGCGCAACGACCAGTTGCTGCACGATATCGGCGTCGTTCAAAAGGTGGTGGACCTGGGTCGTGCAGCCCGGGGGCAGTCTGGTGTAAGAACCCGGCAGCCATTGTCACGACTGCTCGTGCGCGCACCGACCGACGAGGCGCGTGCGGCGCTCGAAGAGCACCAGGACCAGATTCTCGAGGAACTGAACGTCAAGACGATCGAGTTTATCGCCCGGGACGCCAGCCATATGACCTACCGCATCAAGCCCAACATGCCCGCGCTCGGCAAGCGCGGTTACGGCAAGCAGATACCGGCGCTGAAAAAGTGGCTCGAGGACGAAGCGGACGGCGCGGACATCGCCCGCGCAACGGCCCGTGGCGAAACCTACACCGTGCCCATGATCGAGGAACCACTCGGCCCCGAAGACTTCCTCGTAGAAACGGAGGCGGCTGAAGGCTTTGCGTGTGCCGAGGATGGCGGCTATCTGACCGAACTCGATACTGCGCTTGACGACGATCTGATCGACGAGGGTCTCGCTCGGGAGATCGTCCGGTCGGTCCAGGACGCCCGCAAGCAGGCGGGACTGGACGTGTCGGACCGAATCGTACTCGGCGTCTCCGGTTCGGCAGGCGTCGAGAAGGCCCTGGTGGTGCATCGGAACTACATTATGTCCGAAACGCTGGCAACCGGGTGGGAGATGAACCAGGCAGACGCGCTGTTCACGATCAGGCGAGAGCTGGGCGATGACGAATGGACCGTCGAATTCCACAAGGCGTAGGTGAGCACTGCACTTGCGCGCACTTCTCGATCTTTGTTATAAAAAGAGGACGCAGGTATCTGAAAGACCACGAGTAGGTCAGGGACGAAGCGGTTTGAGAGGGCCGCAGACTACAGGAGGTAGTCACTCGCAAGCGTAAAACAGCTGTTCCGCGATGGAGCAGCCAAAGAATAACGAAAAACGCTGGAGTGGAAATGTCGTACCACGTCGACCGCTTTTACACCGCAGTCTCGGTGCTGGCTGGCCATGGCCATATAAAACAAAGACTTATCAAGGCCTACGAAGAGAACCTGGGCGAAATCGCCGCAGACGAGTTGCCAGTTTCGGTCAAGCAGGCATTTTCAGACCTCGATCACCAAATGCATCGCGTGACGCCGCTCAACGGCGAGGGGCCGATCTGTGCTTCGGTTCGCAAGATGTCGGTGGCGGAAGCCACCGAGTGCGCGATCTCGGTCGTGGCGCTCTACGGTGAGATAGCCCGGCTTGGTGACGGCGACCAGCCCAAGCTGCCACTCGACGGCCGGGACGAGCCGATTCCCCCGTTCCTCGTCAAGTCGAATTGATCGGGTAATAGACGTAGGTCAGGAGCTCCGATTCCGGCACCCTGGTCGGGTCGCTGACGTACGATTCCCAGTGATCCCCGGCCCGCTCGATCCCGAGGGCGGCGAGATAAGAAGCAATCTTTTGATGGGTCGTGGCGAGCGCCCGGTATGAGCCGATGTGCTTCGCCCGAATGACGTTGCCCGCGTAAGTGCGCCCGATGCGCACCCGCGTCCCGCCACGCGGTTTCGCGTCTGAGATTCCTCGCACCGGAATGGCAGGGTCGAATAGAATCTCCGGCCCGCTGAACGAGCGCGATATGGAGAGTGGGGCGCCCGCCTCGCTGAGGCCGTTCTCGTCGATGAAACTCAGTATCTCGAAATAGGCGTTGCCCATTGCCTCCGAGACGGCTGCGGGCTCGGGGACCGATGTCGTGGGCAGGTAGGCGATGTCGGTGGCTTCGACCACGAGGTGCTCAATCTCGATGTCGCTGAAATCGGCGCCTGGCAGCGTCTCCGCCAGGTCACGAAGATTGCCGAGCCCTTTTTCGAAGTCGCGGCGCACCACCCGGGTTGACACGAGTCCCAGGTAACGGCCAGCGACATTGAAGCCGTAGTCGGTTTCGAACCGCCAGGCGATGGTGGTTGTCCCGTCGCCACCTGTCAGGTCGAACCACGTTCGGGCTTCGCCGGACTCACCGGGGTTGAGCGCGGTCGCGACGTGCTCGAACGGACGACTGTCCGTAATTACCTGGGTCCCGGTGCCGATGATGGCTCCGTCCCACATGATCTTCGCGCCCACGCCTCGCTGAGGCCCGGAATGGACAAGCCGTACATTCGGATCCGAATTGAGCCACGGCGACCAGAGTTCGACACGGCGGAAATCGTTGACCAGCGCAAAAACCGTTGCCGGATTGGCGGCTATGTCGGCCTGGACCATGACGCGCGCATGCCGGGGCAAGGCCAGCCCAACAAGAATGAACACGATGACCAGTGCGGTGATTGCGTAAAGGATCTTTCGCATAGCGGTATTGTATAGAATGCGCGGATGAACGCAGCGGCTGCAAAAGAGCTTCCGATTGGTGTCTTCGATTCGGGCGTGGGCGGACTGACGGTGCTCAAGGCCCTGCGTGAAGCGATGCCGCATGAGGACCTCATATATCTTGGCGACACCGCCCGCCTCCCTTATGGAACCAAGAGTCCGGCTTCGATCTCGCGCTACGCCGGTCAGGCCACAGCCCTCTTGCAACAGCGCAACATCAAGCTGCTTGTCGTTGCCTGCAATACCGCATCTGCCGTTGCGCTCGAGACGCTGCGCAGCCAGATGGATCCACTGCCCGTCATCGGGGTGGTCGAGCCTGGCGCAGCTGCAGCGGTCGCCGCCAGGCCGGCTGGCCGCCACCTCGTGCTCGCCACGGAGGCAACGGTTTGCCTCGGCGCCTATCGCAATGCGCTGGTGTCCAGGGATTCCCGGGCCGCCGTTACCGAGCTGGCCTGCGAACTCCTCGTGTCGCTTGCCGAGGAGGGCTGGAACGACGGGTCGATAGCGGAGTCGATCGTATTGCGTTACCTCTCGGAATTGCCAGACAGCGCGCGCGAGCCCGACAGCGTCATTCTCGGGTGCACCCATTTCCCGCTGCTGAAAGGTACCTTCGAAGCTGTCTTTGATGACACGGTCGCAATCGTCGACTCAGCCAGCACGACCGCGGTCGCCGCGAACGAATTGCTCGACGAGCTGTCGCTGGGCCGCGAGGCGACGGGCGGCGGCAATCTCACGCTGCTCGCGACTGACGGCGCCACTCGATTCGCGCGGGTCGGCGGCCAGTTCCTGGGCGAAGAACTGACCTGGAGAGACATCGAAGTCGTCGATCTTTAGGGCTGCAGCCCGGAACGCGGCTCCTGTGCAATAATGCGTTTCTTTTTCCCGGGGGAACGCCGTGAAATCCGCCTTCAGCCTGCGGTGCGTCGCCATCGCATCCGCTTTTTTCCTGAGCTCCTGCGCCGAGGAACCCGCGCCGGAACAGCAGATCGATCCATTGGCCGTCGGGCAGCCGCGGCCGGAAATCTATGCGGGTTTCACGTTGACCGCCGACCTCAGCGAGCTGAGCGATAAGCAGCGCGAAATGATCGGCCTGCTGATCGAGGCGTCGGAGATCATGAACGACCTGTTCTGGCGGCAGGCTTACGGCGACGATTACAGGGACTGGCTCGATTCCCTGGGCGTTGGGCCGGCGCGGCAGTTCGCGGAAATCAACTATGGGCCCTGGGACCGGCTCGATGCCAACCGGCCATTCGTCGAAGGCTTTGGAATGAAGCCGCTCGGCGCGAATTTTTACCCGGCAGACATGAGCAGGGAAGAATTCGATGCGGCGTATCTGCCGGGCAAAGCCGGGCTTTATTCGCTCGTTCGGCGCGACGATGAGGGCAGGCTGACATTGGTTCCGTATCACGTCGCTTATGCAGACGAACTCAAAGCCACGGCGGATATTCTCAGGAGGGCGGCGGACCTGGCCGAGAGCCCGGATTTTGCCAACTACCTGAAGTTGAGAGCAGCGGCCCTGATCAGCGACGAGTTCCAGGTCAGCGACCTGTACTGGATGGATGTCAAGGACAACGACATCGACGTCGTCATCGGACCCATAGAAACCTACGAGGACAGGCTGTTCGGCTACCGCGCCGCCTACGAGGCCTACGTGCTGATCAAGGACCTGGACTGGAGTGCCGATCTCACGAGATTTGCCGCGTTCCTGCCCGAACTGCAGGAAGGGCTGCCCGTCCCGGATGCCTACAAGGCCGAGATACCGGGCTCCGACTCGGACCTGAATGCATATGACGTCGTCTATTACGCCGGTGACAGCAATGCCGGCGCCAAAACGATTGCGATTAACCTGCCCAACGATGAAGACGTGCAGTTGCAGAAGGGGACACGGCGCCTGCAGCTCAAGAACGCCATGCAGGCGAAGTTTGACAAGATCCTCGAGCCCATCGCGGAGGTTCTCGTCGACGAGTCGCAGCGCCAGCATGTCACCTTCGATGCGTTCTTTGCCAATACAATGTTTCACGAGGTCGCACACGGTCTCGGCATCAAGTACACGATCGATGGCAGCGGCACGGTCGGCGAAGCACTGTTGGATGTCGCCTCGAGCATGGAGGAAGGCAAGGCCGACGTTCTCGGGCTCTATATGGTGACGTCACTCCACGACGCCGGCGAACTCGGTGACACCGACCTGCGCGATCACTACGTCACGTTCATGACCGGTGTGTTTCGCTCGGTTCGGTTCGGCGCGAGCAGCGCCCACGGCAAGGCGAACATGGTGCGGTTCAATTTCTTCATGGAGAAGGGTGCGTTCATTCGCGATGCCGAAACCGGTCGCTACCGGGTGGATTTCGACCGCATGCGCGAAGCGATGGCGGATCTGTCGGCATTGCTGCTGAAGTTACAAGGGGACGGCGACTACGAGGGTGCGCTCGAATTGACCAATAGCAAGGGCGTCATCGGCGAACAATTGCAGGCTGATCTCGACAGGCTGACTAACGCCAGCATTCCGGTCGACATCGTATTCAACCAGGGAATGGCCGAACTCGGGCTCGAGTGAATCCTGCGGCCTGGAACAAAACAACAAAGGAACAAAGCATGACCAGGACAATTTTCGTTGCAGTGCTCGCCAGCTTCATTGTCGCCGCCTGCGACAGGGGTGCCGAGGAAGCGGCGGCCCCGGTTGCCGAGGCGCGCCAGCCCTGGGCAGAGTTTGCGGCCGGCGTGATCGACGCATACTACGCACGGAATCCCGAAGACGCCGTTGATGCGGGCCTGCACCAGTACGACGGTCAGATGTCTGACTTCAGTCAGGCGTCCATTGACGAATACGCCGCCTGGCTCGATTCAGTGCTCGAGAGCGCGGCTTCGTATACGAACCTCGACGGCATCGAGGCGTTCGAGCGCGACTACCTGATGACGGCGTTCGAGGGCGAACTGTTCTGGATCCGCGAGACCAATTTGCTGTCGAAGAATCCGCTCGTCTATTCGGGCGCCGGCAGCATCAGTGTGTACGTCGATCGTGAGTATGCACCGCTGGATCAGCGCCTGGCGGCATATACGGCCTATATCGGGCAGCTGCCGGGCAAGCTCGAGCAGATGAAGCAGAACTTGCGGCCGCCGCTGCCGGCGCCGTATGTGGAGATGGGATACAGGGTGCTGTCCGGCCTGGTCGAATACCTGTCGACGACTGTCCCCGAGATTTTTGCCCCGGTGGACGACGAGCAGCTGCAGCGTCAATTCAGGGCGGCCAACGACGCGGCGATCGAAGCGATCCAGCAATCCGTTGGATGGCTGGACGGCCTCAAGGCGACAGCCACTGATGATTACGCGCTGGGCGAAGAGCGTTTCCTGCGGATGTTGAGCGCGACCCAGGGCGTGGATATCACGCTCGAGGACCTCAAGGCTGCGGGGCAGGCAAATCTCGACGCGAATCTGGAGATGCTTTACGAGGCCTGTGCGGAGTTTGCGCCCGGCGCCAGCACCGAAGATTGCATCGCCAGGGTCGGTGATAACAAGCCACCCGAGGGAGCCGTCGGTGGTGCTCGCAGGCAGCTGCCGATGCTCAAGAAATTCGTCGTCGACAACAACATCGTCACAATACCTGGCACGGAAGATGCCCTCGTGGATGAGGCGCCGCCGCACCGGCGATTCAACTTCGCCTATATTAATATTCCCGGTCCTTTCGAGACCGGTTTGCCATCGACTTACTACATTGCACCGCCGGATCCGGAATGGTCGGAAGAAGATCAGCTGGCGTATATCGCAGGCGAGACCGATTTGCTCGCGACGTCGGTACATGAAGTGTGGCCGGGCCATTTCCTGCAGTACCTGCACTCCAATCGCACAGAAAATAACGTCGGGCAGCATTTCGGGACCTACACGTTCAGCGAGGGCTGGGCGCATTACACCGAGCAGATGATGGTCGATGCAGGCCTCGGCGATGGCGATCCCGAGGTTCGCATCGGGCAACTGCTCAACGCACTGTTGCGTAACGTCCGCTACATGTCGGCGATTGGCCTGCACACGGAGGGCATGACCATCGAAGAAAGCCAGCAGATGTTCGAGGAAAAGGCCTTCCAGGACTTCGGTAACGCGAGCCAGCAGGCATACCGCGGCACCTACGACCCGGGCTACCTCAACTACACGCTGGGCAAGCTGATGATCAACAAGCTACGGGACGATTGGACCACGGGACGCGGCGGTCGCGAAGCCTGGGGCCGGTTTCACGATCAGTTCCTGAGCTACGGCGTGCCGCCGATTCCGCTGGTACGCGAGCAGATGCTCGGGCCGGACTATGACGGCGATCTCTCGCTGTTGCCCAACTGATGTGATCTGGCGCCTAATGATCGCTCCCGATCATGCGCAGGAACTCGGCGCGGGTACGGGCATCCTTGCGGAAAGTACCGAGCATCTGGCTGGTCACCATCGATACCCCGGCTTTGTGAATACCGCGGGTTGTCATGCACTGATGAACAGCTTCGATGACGATGCCTACGCCCTTGGGCTTGAGCACGTCCTCGATGCAATTCGCGATCTGAGCGGTCATCTTTTCCTGCACCTGGAAACGGCGTGCAAAGGCTTCGACAACCCGTGCCAGTTTGCTGATGCCGACAACCTTGTTTCTCGGCAGGTACCCGACATGGGCCTTGCCGATGATCGGCGCCATATGATGTTCGCAGTGTGATTCGAACTCGATGTCGCGAAGGACGATCATTTCGTCATAGCCTTCGACTTCTTCGAAGGTGCGTTTAAGGTACAGGACCGGGTTTTCCCTGTACCCGCTGAACCAGTCCTTGTAGGCCTCGGCAACGCGTCTGGGCGTGTCCACAAGTCCCTCGCGCCTCGGATTCTCGCCCGCCCAGAGAAGCAGGGTCTCGATGGCTTGCTCGGCTTGCTTCTGGCTCGGTTTGCGCGGCTTGCCGGGTCTCGCGGTTTTTTTGGCCAATGCTCTTCCCCGTTTGATGACGGGCCTAGGTTACAGGTCGTCGAGAGTCCTGGGCCAGTCCTTTTTGAGCAGAAGCGATACTGGCCAGTCCCGCAGCACGCGGTCAGGCGATCTGGCGGTCGGTGCTGAGTCCAACGGGACAGCTGACCCCGGTTCCGCCGACGCCACAATACCCGTCGGGGTTTTTGGCCAGGTACTGCTGGTGATAGTCCTCGGCGTACCAGAACGCATCCAGCGGCCTGATTTCGGTCGTGATATCGCCGTAACCGGCCTTGTGCAGTTCCGCCTGGTAGTCGCGCAACGACTGTTCGGCTGCTTCGGCCTGTTTCTCATCGGCGGTGTAGATTGCCGAGCGATATTGTGTGCCAACGTCGTTGCCCTGGCGCATGCCCTGTGTCGGGTCATGGTTTTCCCAGAATAACCTGAGCAGCTCCTCGTAACTCACGACCGCCGGGTCGAATACGATCAGTACGACCTCGGCGTGGCCGGTGGATCCGCTACAGACAAGCTTGTAATCGGGCTCTGTTGTCGTGCCGCCCGCATAGCCGACGGCCGTGGTGTAGACGCCCTCAGTCTGCCAGAAGCGACGTTCCACACCCCAGAAGCAACCCATCGCGAACACCGCCTGTTGCAGATGTTCATCGAACGGCCCTTCGATCGGATTTCCGTTTACGTAATGCGGATTCATAAGGCCTGGTATCTTGCGCCGCGACGCGGGCGCTTGATGATACCGTCCGCGCCTGCAAAATGCACCGGGATCGACTGTGTGTTGCCCCACTCGGTTGCGCGATAAACGGCGAAGTGCAAGTGGGGCATTGTCGTATGACCGGTGTTGCCGGAGTAGCCGATCAACTGGCCGTGCATGACACCGTCGCCGACGTTTACCAGTGCGCCGTCCTGCATCAGGTGATAGTACTCGCCCGTCGTACCGTCACTGTGCAGGATGACGATGTAATTGGCGTAACGCCCGCAACCGTCCTCCCAGCAACCTTTCGAATGCGATTCCTGCACGCGCGCGACGACGCCGGCGCGCGCTGCGTGTACCGGCGTGCCCACAGCCATGTCGAAGTCGATCGCGAACTCCTCGAGGCCGGTGTGACTGAATCGCGAGCCGTAACCCTGGACGATCCGATACGATTTTCCGCTCGCATACGGCAAGGCGTACAGGTGGTCGTCGTCGTGCACCGCATCCTTGTCGCCAACCGTCCAGTCAAACGAGTAGCGATAATCGAGCGATGTACGCCCGTCACCGTTCAGTACCATGATTTGCTCGGACTGATTCGGTGGCAGCGTGCTGGTTACCGTTCGCGGGCCATCGACGATCACGTCACGGGAGCGAATTCGCAGTGTGTAAGTGACCGGGTATTCCTGCAGGTTTCTCGCGCGAAGTTCGACGTTCCCGCCCTGGTTGACGGCGTCGACGCAGATCCACTGTTCCTTGCACTCGGCGCTTGCGGCGCCGGCTATCGCCATGGCAGCGAAACCCGTCCAAGCTGAATGTCGGTAATTGCAGCGGATCGTGGCTCTCCGTCCGGCCGCGGTCAGCTTTCGCCGGCCTCGGTCGCAGCTTCGGCACGCGCAGCATCGAGGTCTGACTGTCGGTAATAGTATTGATGCGTGAGGACCTGGTCCGGAGCGGCAATGACTACCCCGTCCGCCATGCGCGGCCTGAAAATCCGCCGCCGGATTTCGCGTTGGACGGCCTCGATCATGCTGTACAGTTCGGCCGGTTCGGCAGCAATGAGTTTCAAGTTGGCCGCGCGTCCACGCGGTGAAACTTCGTAGCTGAAAGACACAGTGCCCTGCAGCATCGGTTCATCCTGGCCCTGCCCGGCTGTCTCTTCGTCGGAGCTGATATAGAGTGGCAACTTGCTCTGCCGCAGAGGAATGACCATTTCGAGCTGTTCTTTGCGTACGTTGAGCTGTTCTTCGTCGGTCGACAACAGTTTCCAGGTTTCCTCGTATACCTGCCCGGCTCGTTGGGGATTATTGGTATACGTGTAGAAGTCGGCCAGCGCCAGGGATGCCTGTGCGACGATTTGCCAGTTGGTGTCCGGGTTTTCGGCCGCGATGCGGGTTGCTCGCCGGAAGTAAATCTCTCCCGAGGACAGGCTGCCATCATAATAAGAAGACTGGCCCGAAGTATCGGTGTAGAAGTAGGAACGCCCCAGCCTGATCAGCGGTTCGACAAGTTGCAGGGACTCCTTGCCGTAGTGTTGCTCGATGATTCGAATAGCCCTGCGGTAGGTTGCCCTTTCGTCGTAGATGAATCCTGCCCGATGCTGCCATTCGGCGCGGCGAAGCAACGAAGGAACGAGGGCGGGCGTGTCGAGTTCGTGTTCCCGGATGTTCAGAGCGTAAATTGCGTCCTGCGCGTCCTTGGCTGCGTCCATATCGCCCATGCGGACATAGGTCTCGGCTATCGATTCGAGCAACTCGATCTGGTCGAGATTGTGCGGTCCCTCGTTGACGTGCGTGACGTGGACCGCCCGCTGGAACGTCCTCGATGCAAGGTCCGGGCGTCCGTTCTCGAGCTGAGCCGCGCCAAGGCCCTTGAGCGGGTTGATCAGCTGGGCATTCAGTCGGTCTTCGATATCTTCGATGACTTCGATGGCGCCCTCGAAGTTCTGTATCGACAAGTCGAACTCGTCGTTCCGGAACTGCACGACTGCGAGGTTGGTAAGGGCCTTCGCATACTCTGAGGATGCCGGGCCGTACAACTCGATGGCGAGTCCGACAACGCGCTTGGCAACCGTGTCCGCCTCATCGAGAACATTGTCTCCGATGAGCTGCTTGAACAACTCGAACTCGGCCATCAGGCGGTCCCCGGCGTCGGCTTCGGGAACAATGTACTCATCGCTTTGCTCGACGATGTCGTCGATACCTTCTTCAGCGACCGGCACCACCTGGCCCTTGTGGATGAAATCTCCGGGCTGTTCCTCCTCGGTTTCTTCGCTATCCGGGTCCGTGCCGACCTGCTGCGCGCCGACTGCCGCCGAGATCACGAAAAGCAGCGCCAGTGAGAGAAATTTCGAGTGTTCGATCATTGCCATGGCAAGGGTTTCAGACTTTGATGGACCGGAATAGTTCTTGTTTCCGGTCGCTCCCTGTCATGGTTCCACTATACCGAATTACAGGTCCAGTCCAAGCTGCTGTTGACCGGGCCTGATGAACTGGTGACAGTCCAGGCTTTGCTGGTATCGCTCGGGCAACAGCCCGAAGCGCCTCGATGCCGTCGCAAAACGCTTGCCCAGCATGTCGGCGTACGCGCCGCGGCCGGTCTGCCGTAAGCCGAAGCGGTTGTCATAATCCCGGCCGCCGCTGGCCTGCCGGACGAGGCTCATGACGTGCGATGCCCGATCCGGAAAGTGCGTCTCGAGCCATTCTCCGAACAGGCCCGCAACCTCGTGAGGCAGACGCAGGAAGATATAGTGAGCGGTCGACGCGCCGGCTGCGGCGGCAGCCTCGAGGACGGCCTCGATTTCGGCGTCGTTGATCGCCGGGATTAGCGGCGCCATCAGGACGCTCGTGGGAATGCCCTCGTCCACCAGGCTGCGGACGGTCCTGAGCCGCGACTCGGCCGACGGGACGCGCGGTTCCATAATTCGCTTGAGCGAATCGTCGAGTGTCGGGATGCTGACCGCAACCGAGCACAGACGCCTGCTGGCAAGGTTCGCGAGCAGGTCGATATCGCGCGTGATCAGGCTGCCCTTGGTGATCAGGTTGACCGGATGCCGGTGTTTTTCGAACAACTCGAGCAGCTGCCGGGTGACCAGCGTCGCCTTCTCGGCCGGCTGATAAGGGTCGGTATTGGCGCCAATCGTGATCGGCTGGCACTCGTAACCCGGCTTTTCCCATTCTTCCAGCAGGCGACTTGCTGCGTTCGGCTTGTAGAAAATGCGCGTTTCGAAGTCGAGCCCCGGGGACAGGTCCAGGTAACTGTGGCTGGGGCGCGCATAACAATAGATACAACCGTGCTCACAGCCCTGGTACGGGTTGATCGAACGGTCGAACGGGACATCCGGGGAGTTATTGCGGCTGATGATCGAGCCGGCCTGCATCGGCTTGAGTACCGTTTCCGGCGCAGCCGCTGCCCGCCGCGCAGCTTCCTCTTCGGTGAATTCGACGGGCCGGGCCGTGAATCTGCCGTCCTGGCGCGAAACGGCACCGCGGCCCTTGTGCGGACGCAGGGACATCGGGACTCTCGTTACTGTATAAAAATACAGTAATTCAGTCGGGATCGCTCGTCAACAGCCTAGTTCAGGACCCGGTAGCCGCGGCCGCGCATGCAGCGCTTGAAAACGTTCTGCTTCATTTCGTCGGCATCGAGGCCGGAGCGTGTGCCGCCGTACAATGCCCCGTACCCGGCGCTTTCCGCGACGTCGGCGGAGTTGCCACCGCCGATGGCCCCGGCCGCCGCGCCTACCGCGGCGCCCAGACCCGCGCCCTTGGCGACACCCTGGGCGACGAGCACTTCTTCGGTGTATTCCTCGCACTCGTCCCAGTCTTCCTGATACTGGTCAAGATCGACGCCCTTCATATCGATGATCGGATCCGGATGCGCAGCGCATCCGGCGACGAGAGCGCCGGCTGCGATCAGGATCAGTCTCTTGATTGCGTCCATGTCGATTCCCATTAAACTCGGATACCCTCATTAACTCAACGCACGCGCCGGACACTCGTTGACGCGCGTACTGGAATATTCGATGGCGGCAGGCTCACAAGGTTCAACGGCACGGGCGATTCTCTATGCATTTGTCGCCAATTTCGGTATTGCGATCGCCAAGAGCTGGGCGGCCTGGCTCACGGGATCGGGCAGCATGCTGGCCGAGGCAATCCATTCTTACGCGGATACGGGCAACCAGGTTCTCTTGTATCTCGGCCTGAAGCAGTCGCAGCGCCCCCCCGACAAGGAGCACCCGCTGGGCTATGGCAAGCTCAGCTACTTCTGGAGTTTTATCGTCGCCATCCTGCTATTTACGATGGGTGGCCTGTTCTCCATCTATGAGGGGTTCCACAAGCTGGCGCACCCGGAGGAGCTGTCCCAGATATGGGTGGCAATCCTGGTCCTGGCGGTGGCGATCGTGCTCGAGGGAGGCTCGTTGCTCGGCTGCCTGCGAGAGATACGGCTGGTTCGGGGCGAACGGCCATTTCGCGAATGGCTCAGGCACACCCGCGCATCGGAGCTCGTCGTCGTGCTCGGTGAAGACATCGGCGCACAGCTGGGCCTGATCCTGGCCCTCGTGTTCCTGGTCATGGTCTGGCTGACCGGCAACCCGGTCTATGACGCGCTCGGCTCGATCTGTATCGGAGTCATCCTGCTGGTGATCTCGGCCTTCATCGCGTGGCGCATTCGTGCGCTGATCGTCGGCCGTTCGGCCGACCCGGAGATCCAGGGCGCAATCGACGAAATCATCGCGCAGCATGATGCTATCGAGCGGGTGTTCAACACGATCACGGTCCAGTTCGGTCCCGACACGATGCTCGCTGCCAAGATCAAGCTGGTCGACAGTGTCTCGATCGGAACCGCCGTGCAGGATATCAATGCACTGGAGCGCGAACTCAAAGAACGCGTCCCGGGCCTCAAGTGGTTGTTCATCGAGCCCGACGTTACGGACTGACGCCCGCGCCGTGTTCGGTCAATCGTGCTTGTAGAGGTGGACGTCGCGTTGCGGGAACGGGATTGAGATGCCGTCCTGGTCAAAACGCTTCTTGATGGCTTCGGTCAGGTCAAATTTGACACCCCAGTAATCGGCGGTCTTGACCCACGGCCGCACGACGAAATTAACACTGCTGTCGGCAAGCTCGGACACGGCGATCGTCGGCGCCGGGTCGTCGAGAATGCGCTCCTCGGCTGTAATCAGATCTTCGAGAGCCGCGCGCACCTTATCCACGTCATCCGCATAGCTGACCCCGACGACCATGTCGACGCGCCGCGTATCATTCGCCGAATAATTGGTAATAATGCCGTCCATGATCTGGCTGTTGGGCACGATAATCTGCTTGTTGTCGCCCGTCTTCAGGATCGTGGTCAGGATCTGGACGTCGACAACGGCGCCCGAGATGCCCGCGCCTTCGATCCAGTCACCCACTTTGTACGGCCGGAAGATAATGATCAGAACGCCCGATGCAAAATTCGACAGCGATCCCTGCAGAGCAAGGCCGACGGCGAGGCCCGCGGCGCCGAGAATCGCTATGAAAGACGTTGTCTGGACGCCGAGCGCACCCACCGCGGCGATGACGACGACGACCATCAGGATCATGTTGACCAGGTTCGACACGAACGAAACCAGCGTCATGTCGAATTCCTGGGCTTCCATGATCCGGCGCAGGCCCTTGGTTACGAGCCGGACGACGATGCGACCGACATAGAAAATGATGACCGCTGTGGCAAGGGCGATCACGAAATCGAGTGCCGAGGTTTTTACAAACGTGACGACCTCGTCCCAGGTGATCCCCAGGTTCGGAACGGTGGCTTCATCCATCAATTGTTTCCTTCATTGTTATTGTCCCGGTGTTCCCGGTGTGTCGAGCCGCACGCGGAAGATCCTGTACGGCGCGCTGGACTCTATATGACTTCTCGGGCGCAACACAACTTCACTGAGCGCGCTGTCGGCAACGTACAGCCATCCGTCGGGGCCAAACGAGAGCGCGTCGGGCCAGCGTACCCTCGATGACTGGATCAGCGTCCGAAGATCACCGTTTTCATCCAGGCGGAAAATCGCGTTGTGCTCGACATCGGTAATGTAGACGTTGCCGAGCCGGTCGATACTGAGGCCGTCGCTCAACGGTTTTTTCGAAACACGTTCCACAAGCGCCTTGATTTGCGAATTGGGAATCGAGGGATCCCGGATATCCGAGAGCCTGACGCGATACAGAGAAGCGCCGGACAGCGCACCGTAGTAGAGCCACTCTTCGCCGAGGGCAATCCCGTCCACGCCACCACGGAGCGAGACGATGCCGCCCATGAACGACATGACGCGACCGTTTGACTCGATCACATAGTTCTCCGGCGATGTCGATTCGTGCGAAATGAGTATGCGGCGCGCGGTCGCCGTTTCGATATCGTAGACGATCAGTGCCGGCGACTTGCGCCAGAAACTGGCATCCGCGATGATCACGGTGCGCCCATCCGCGCTTACCTGCAGGTCCTGGAGGAACGAGCCCAGGGGCGCAATTTCCTCGTCAAATACCTGATCATGAATCAGTTCGCGGGTGTGGATGTCGAAGGCGAGCAGACGCGCCGTACGCATGCCATGGTTGCCATGATCGATCGTCCATAGACGATCGTACTGGTCAATGACGACCCCGAGCACCGTGTCGAAAAGCGTCTGCTGTGACCTGCCGTCGGGGAACGGAATCGACGCGCCGTCCACGAATTCCAGCAATTTGTTTCCCTGGGGCCGTGCTTCGGGATGCACGGTAAAGAAGACGCGCCCGGACGCGCTTACCGCGACATTGCCGATGGGCAAGTCGTACGACAGGACTTCTTCAAACGCGCCCGGGCCGATGACCGGCGCGGTCGAGAGATTCGCATAGGGCTGTCCGCCACCGTAGCGGACCCATGCCACGATGGTCACTAACAAAGCCAGGGTGATCAATAACAGCAGAATTTTTTTCATACTTGGCTGCTGTGTCCAGGTGCACGCTCCCGGGGCAGGATTCTACAACATTGGGCGACGCTGTCAGCCGCCGAAAGCCGCAATCCAGGCAAGAATCAACGCCGCAACGGCCACCAGGGCGCTCCTGTTTTGCAGTTGGGCATTACCGAACCGCTGCCGCGCGCGCGTCAGGAGCATGCCGCCAGCGAAACCACAGACGAACCCCATCAGGTGGGCCCCGATATCGGTATTTTCACCACCGGTGCCCGTGTACATCAGCAGGGCGAGTCCGCCCACGATCGGTCCGACCCTCGTGGACCAGCGATCCTGGGCGAACAGTTTGGCGCGCCATGAAAAACCGGCCGTCAGGCCGAGAGCGGCGAACACCGCCGTTGAGGCGCCGATGGAGCGGTGAGCCGACTCCAACAAGAGAGTATTGACCAGATTGCCGCAAGCGGCGGCGGCGATAACCGCCAGCCACGCCACTCCCGACCCGACCAGTCTCCCGGCCAGCAAGCCGAAAAATGCGCCGAAAACGATGTTGCCGATAAGATGCCGCAGGTCTGCATGCATCGTCAGCGCCGTGATCGACCGCCACCATTCGCCCGAGCGGACGAGGGCACCGTCGATGCGGCCGGCAGCCAGCCAGTCCTGGTTGAACGCCGAACCCCAGGAAAGCCACGCAAAAAGTACAATTGCGATGATGTAGGCGATGATCCCCGGTACCGCGTTCTGGTAGACGAACTGCACCGGCTTTTGCGGCCTGAGCGGCGGATTTTCCTCGTCGTACAGTCGCAGTTCCTCGATCGCCCGCGGCGAGAATTCGGCGGGCACGACCAACGCGCAACCCGACAGATCGTCGACGATCTGGTGGGGTATCTGCGCGGCCGCAAGCACGAGCGCACGGTCGGCGCAGGCGCGCCGGTTGCGGCTTTCATAAACTACTCGTAGGTCGTCAGTCATGGATTCGGGTAAGCTTATCAGCCCAGTTCAGAGCCGACACAGGTGGCAAGTTGAGACGATTCCTGATCGCACTATTGTCGACCGTCTGCGCCTCCGCAAGTGCCGAGGTGCTGGACTCGGCCGACAGCGGTTTTTCCCTCGTCCAGGAAACATCGATTGCAGCGCCGCGAAACGAAGTATGGGAAGCCGCGGTGCACGAGATCGGGCAATGGTGGAGTTCGGACCATACGATCTCGGGCGATGCCCGGCGACTGAGCATCGACGCGCGCCCGCAAGGCTGCTTTTGCGAGTCGATCGGCGAGCACGCCGGCGTCGTGCACCTGACCGTGACGTTCGTAAATCCAAACGTGATACTCAGGCTGACCGGAGGCCTCGGTCCGCTCGGCCTGCTCGGCGTCGATGGCAACATGACGTGGGAGTTCTTCGATGGCGATGATGGCACCGCCGTGCGCTTCTCCTATGCAGTCGGCGGTTATCGGCCTGGCGGCCTGCAGGAAATCGCGGGGTCCGTCGATCACGTTGTCGGCGAGGCTTTGCAGCGACTCAAAGCGTACGTCGAGACCGGTAGCGCGGACGCCCAAGGCGAAGGATAGTGCCGGATTTCGGGCCATCGCTGCTGGCATTCGCCGAACTGGCAGGCGGCGTGCGCAGAATCGTGGCGCCCAATCCGTCGATGATGACGGGTCCTGGCACGAACACCTACCTGGTCGGAAATGCCGAGATTGCCGTCATCGACCCGGGCCCGTCAATTGCCGGGCATATCGAAAATATTTTATTAAAATCAAAGGGTTGTGTTCGATGGATCCTGGCGACGCACACCCATCCGGACCATTCGCCAGGGGTCGCGGCATTAGCCGGGAAGACCGGCGCCGAGATACTCGGCATGCCTGCACCCGATGGCGCACACCAGGACAAGACGTTCTCGCCGACGCGCGTCCTCGCGGACGGTGACGTGCTCGAAACCGACGAGTTTCGACTGCAGGCGGTGCACACGCCCGGGCATGCATCGAATCACCTGTGCTATCGCCACACGGCATTGAACTGGTTGTTCACGGGTGACCATGTCATCGACGGATCGACGGTCGTCATCGATCCACCCGATGGCAACATGAAGCACTACATCGAGTCGCTCAATAAATGCAAAGACCTGGACTGCGATGCGCTCGCGCCAGGCCATGGTGACGTCATCGACGACCCGATCCGTGTCATCGACTGGATTATCGGGCATCGGCTCGAACGTGAGGCGAGAGTGCTTGATGCCGTCGAGCGAAATCCGGGCCTCACAACAGGCGAGCTCGTGCCACTGGTCTACAAAGATGTCGACCCGAAGCTGTACGGCTGGGCTGAACGCTCGCTACTGGCACATATCCTCAAGCTGGAAGCGGATGAACTCGTGGAGCGGGCCGGGGAGTGCTGGAAGCGGTTGATTTGATCTATGACTTCGCATAGCGTACGCGGGCTGCAATTTGAGGACCCATAAATGACCTTTGTCGTCACCGAAGCCTGCATCAAGTGCAAACTGACCGACTGCGTCGAGGTTTGCCCGGTCGACTGCTTTCACGAGGGACCGAACTTTCTCGTGATCGATCCGGAAGAGTGCATCGATTGCACGCTTTGCGAGCCCGAGTGCCCGGTCGAGGCCATTTATTCGGAAGACGAACTGCCCGAAGGACAAGAGCAATTCCTCGAGATCAACGCGGAGCTGTCCCAGGAATGGCCGGTCATTACCGAGATGAAGGATCCACCGCCGGACGCCGATGAGTGGCGCGACGTCAAGGACAAGCTCAAGTATCTCGAGCGATAAACCCGATCAGAACCTCGGCGAGCTCCTCGCCCTTGTCTTCCTGCAGGAAGTGGCCGCCGTCCTCGATGATGACGTGCGGCTGGCCGGCCGCGCCGGGAACCAGTTTCTTGAAAACCTTCTCGCCGCCGCCGAGGATCGGGTCCTTGTCGCTGAATGCCGTCAGGAACGGCTTGCGCCATTCGGTCAGCGCCGCCCATGCGCGCCGGTTGGCCTCTGATGCCGGATCATCGGGAGTGATCGGCACCAGTGCCGGGAATGCCCTGGCGCCGGCCTTGTAGGAGTCGTCGGGAAACGGCGCGTCGTAGGCAGCGACTTCGTCTTCTGACATTTCCGAGACTGTCGCTCTTTGAATGATACGGCCGATATCGAATCTGGGGCTCGTGGTCGCGAATTCACGCCATTGCATAAACGCCTCCGAGACCGCGTGATCACCAGTCGGTAGTGCGCCATTGCCGATCGCGATCCTCGCGAAGCGATCAGCATTTTCGGCGGCAACACGCAGACCGATCAGTGAGCCCCAGTCCTGCCCGAACAAGGTGATGTCGCGCAGGTCGAGATCCGTGACGAACTGCGTCATCCAGTCGACGTGACGCTGGTACGTGTAGTCACTGATTTCAGACGGTTTGTCGGACCTGCCGAAACCGATCAGGTCGGGAGCGATCACGCGGTGTCCGGCCGCCGCGAGCAGCGGAATCATTTTTCGGTACAGGTACGACCAGCTGGGTTCACCATGCACTAACAGCACCGGCGCCGCATCGCCTGGACCTTCGTCGACGTAATGCATTCGCAAGCCTGCAACATCGAGATAGTTCGGTGTGAAGTCGTAGCCCGGGAGGTTCTCGAACCGGTCATCCGGTGTGCGTATCGCGTCCATCTACGTATCATAACGGCATGAGCAGCTTCCGCGCCAAGACCATGCGGGCCGTCACGGGCGCCTGGTTCAGAACCGTCAACGCCGAGAAGGCCAACGTAAAAACGATGCGGACCACCTGGCACGCGTTGGCGAATGCGCTGTGGACGGCCAGCGGGGTTGCGGTGACGCGCACGCAAGTGGCGGGCATGAACGCGGAGTGGCTGGTTCCGACCGAGGCAATCCGGGGCAAGGCGATCCTGTATATGCATGGCGGCGCCTACGTGTTCGGCAACTGTACGACGCACCGGCAGCTGGTCAGCTATGTCGGCAGAGCCTGCGGCGTTCGTGCCCTGTTGTTCGAATACCGACTCGCGCCCGAGCATCGCTTCCCGGCTGCCGTCGAGGACTCGCTTGCAGCATACAGAGCGCTGCTCGAAGACGGATACGCGGCCGATGACATCCTGCTCGCGGGCGACTCGGCTGGTGGCGGTCTGGTCATGGCGCTGTTGTTGTCGCTGCGTGATGCGGGCGAGGCGATGCCGGCCGGCGCGGTCCTGATGTCGCCGTGGCTCGACCTGACCGCCAGCGGAGAATCGATGCAGAGCCGGGCAAGGCGCGACCCCTGGTTCAAGCCGCAGGACATGCCCATTATCGCGACCTACTACTGTGAAGAAGCGGAGTACACCAACCCGCTGGTGTCAGCCGTTTACGCAGACGTTGTCGGGTTGCCGCCGATTTTTATCCAGGCCGGCGACGACGAGATATTGCTGAGCGATTCGACGCGGATTGCCGAAAAACTCGAGCAGGCAGGCTGCGACGTCACGCTCGAGGTATGGCCGAGGATGTGGCACGTGTTCCAGGTGTTCGTGCACCAGATGCCGGAGAGTCGGCAGGCGATCGACAAAATCGCGCCGTTCGTGCGCAAACAGCTCGGTCTCGAGTCAGAATCCTGACTGCTTCTGTGCGTCGTCGTACATCTTCGTAAGGAATGAGCGGATAGCCGGCTCGGCTTCCTCGCGAGTCATCAGTTTTTGCTTCTCGAGGACGAGCGCCATGTCCTTGATCGACCGCTTGCCATCGATCAGCGACATGATGAACGAGTAAATCTGCGTGGTCATCGCCTGGCTGCGGAACGAATGGGTCAGTGGCACGGATTCCTCGCCCGTGACGATCCAGTCAGGCAGTGCGCGGTGCCGAGGCGGCTGCTCCGCGCTGCGTTCTTTGTAAGCCGCAAAGCTGAAGACTTTCTCCTGGCGGCCGTGTCGGCTCGCGGGCGAGCACATGTAAGGAATCGTTGCTTCGGCAACGTATGGATCGCTGAAGCCGCTCTCGGCAACGATCGCTTTGGTTTCCTCGGGACTGTAGCGCCGGGTCCTCTCCGGCGTCGCGAACGCCAGCGAGCCGAAATTTACCCAACGCCCTTCGGGCTTGAGCAACCCGTTGATGCGCGCGGCCATGACGGGCAAGTCCTCCGTAACGATGTCGATCAGCCAGGGAGTCACGACGGTATCGAACGATTCCGGTGCGAACGGCGGCCGCAGCGCATCGCCGAGCACGAGGTGAAAACCTTCGCGCACGACCTCGGGCGCCGACAGGGTCCGCAACACGGCATCGTCCTCGAGCGACCTCGGAGCGATCGGAAACTCGTACATCTTGAGCGCATCGCCGTTCACGACCTTGTAAGCGATCAGCAACAACAGGGGATTGAAGTCCATCGCTATCGTGGCCGCGCAGTCCATCTGCATGTGCAGGTCGTAGGCGAGGCGGCAGGCGCCGGCGCCGAGCACGAGCACATTGCCTAGGTCGGCGCTATCGTGCAGGACCGACCGCAACTGGTTCATCGAGGCCTGGTTCTCCTCGTCGCCCCAGGACCAGTCGCGATGCACATTGGCGTAGTAGGTGTTGAGTCCCTGGTCCGCGGGAAGACGCGTGCGCAGCGCGAGATAGCTCTCGTAATTGCCGTGCAGCGATTGCACGTCGACAGGTTGCAGGAGTTTTTGCAGCGACCTNNTCCTTGTCGGCCAGTTCGGTCTCGAGGCGTGCCGACTCCTGGCTCAGTTGTTGCAGTGCATACTGCAGCCGCCCGCGCCACTCGCCGAGTGTTGCCTGCGGTTCGGCAAACAGCCACGGTATGCCGTCGATCGACGGGAAGTCGACTTTACAGGCTTGGCAGCGATAAACGCCATCCGACTCATCGAGTGGTGTTTTGTCGCAGCGGGGACACGCAAACAGGCTCTCGAGCATGGCGCGAGTATACCCATAAAAGAAGACCGGTCATGTGACCGGTCTCCGTTCTTTGTACAGCAGGGGTAGTGCTATACAGGGTTGGCAATCGTGCCGTTACAGATCGGCGTAAACGCCGTGAGGCTGTCCTGCATCGTCGCGTTGCCGAGGCCATGGTTCGGGAACACAGTACCGAACTGGCCTTGTTCACCGTGCAGCGCCATGTAGTTGAGCAATACGGCGTTGACGAGCAGGTTGACGTTATTGGCGGCTGGCGTTGCGCCACGTTGCACAGAACCGCCGGCATCCATGTAGCCGATCTGCTGGTGCACGGCCTGTTCCGCGGGCGTTGCGCCGATGATCGTCGGCCTGCGCCCGGGGTTGTAGACGAGGAAGAAGGACCCCGCCGTCGACGAGTTGTCACTCGTCCATTCGCCCTTGCCACGGCCATCAACTGTGTTGTCGATGGCACCGTTGGACGACAACGAGCCATCACTGAACACATACAGCATCAGGGGAACGCCCTGGCGAGCGGCGTATTCGAGGCATGCGCCCATGCACCGGCCGGCGCGGAAATCCTTGACTTCGCCCTCGGCGCGGCGGCCACCGTGGTAGTCGTAGCCGCCCATCTCGATGCAACCGGCGCCCGCGTAACCGTTGATCACAAGCTTCATGATCGACGCTGTCTTGCGGAATTCGGATCCGTCGCGACTGTTCGCGTTGAACTCGGCCGCCGTGAAGATACCGTTCGGCCCGACGATCTCCGGGTCGAGACCCGGGTCGATCGGAACGCCACCGAAGCGATCAGCGATGTCGGCCGATTTCAGGTACCCGCAACGCACCATTTCCTTGATGATCGCATCGCGCGTAATCTGAGTATTGACCTGGTCCATCTTCCGGTCGGAAATGCGATAAATCGATTCCATGACGGCCGTCGCGTCGTCCTTCGAGAGAATGCCGACGAGGTCGCCGGTATCGACGAGGTTGACGACATCGGACGGGCGATCGACCTTGGTCGGCCGCAGCTCGGGATCGTAAAGCGCGGCGGGAAGCATCGAGTTTCCGCCAGAGTCCGTGTTCTCGGAGCCGGCCAGCGTCAGGATCGAACCGTCGGCACCGAGGCCGCCGGCGCCTGCGCGCGCGATCCCGTACATCGGGTTATGCGGGTTGTTGCCCGTATCATTGTCCGAGCGGGCCGGGATGGCGGCACCGTTGATGAACTGCTCGTTGCCGACGGTCAGGCTCTGCATGATGCCGCGCCGGAATGCGCTGTCGAGGTGAAAGCCCAATCCGAGATCGAAGTTTTCGTACGGCAGCTGCAATACCGGATCCACCAGACCCGGGATCATGTCACCGGGCAGGCCCATCTTCTCGTAACCGGCTGTGCCCAGGAAGTCGAGCTGGCCGCCTTCCTGTCCACAGAGTACGTTGGACCCGAAGATATTCGCGCCGCCAGCGAGATCGAAACAGATAAACGGGATCTTGCCTGCACCGTTCGTCGCGATCTGGCATGGACTGGTCAGCAAAGCGTCCAGGTCGGGCGACAATGCAGCCATAGCCTCGCGCGGGTTGGAAAAAAGGCTCAGGATGCCTGCACCGGTGGTGTAGGCAGCGCCTGACATGAAGCCCTGTGCAACAAACTGGCGTCGCGTGACAGGACGCGGATGGTCGGCGTGATACTGCGGCTCATCCCAGTGCCGTGCATTACGTTTCTTGGCCATAACTATGTTCCTTTCCTAGTCCTGTCGTTACTGAATCAGAGTTGTTGCGTTGCCCAGCGTTGCGGCACACACGCCTTTTGCGATGGCGCGCGTGTCCGAGCCACCGTCGAGCAGTCGTTGCGCGAGGTTGTCCGGACGTCCGCCAGAAGCCGTAAATGTCGCCAGTTCCGCATTCACATCTGTAAACGCCGGCTGGCTTGTGAGCCCCGAACCCATAATCCGATCGACCAGCGGGGTAATGAAGCCACCGCGATTTGCGGCAGAGAACGAGGTCGATGCCGGCGCGCTGAAGAAGCCTGCCGGGAAGCTCGGATCGCTGTCGGCCGGACCTGGGCTGCCGTTAGTCCCTATGAACGCATCGCAGTAGGCGATGGCGAGCTGGGCGACCGCAACCTGGTGCGACGACAGGAACGTGTTGATGTCTTCCACGGCGGGCAGCGACTGCCTCAGCTCCTGGTAAGTCATGTCGACGTTCGTGTACTGTGTCCAGTTGATGCCGAGGACCGAGGAGAACGTCGCATTGATCTCATCGAAGGTCCTGAGGCCGATCTGCGATGCCGGCGGCAGGTCCGTCTCGGTGAGCACGAGCGTCGGGTCAGCCGGACGGTTGTATGAGGCAGGACCCAGCCGATCAAAGGTCAGGAAGAACTCGTCGAGATCCGGACCCTTCTCGAGCGGCAACACCGCGCCGAGTTGCGACAGCGGCTGGCCGAGCTCCTGGAACTGCGTGGCATCGAGAGTGTCGACCATCGTGGCATAGGTCTGTCCGACCGGTGCCTCGAGGCCGTTCATCGCGACTCGCACGCCCTCGATCGGGATGCCCGTCGGTGTCGAGCCGTCCAGCGTGATGAAATGCGGACGATCGAACAGGTACGCGTACGAGTCGTACTGCGCAACCTCGAACAGGATGTAGTGCGTCTGCGGCGTGACCGAGAGAATCTCCGAGATATCGAACAGCAGGAAGAATTTCTCGCCTACGCCGACGTCGAAGTTCTGTTGTACCTGCTGCTGCGTCAGGGCACGACGGTGCAGTGCCGCAAGACGAATCGTCCCTGCAAACTGGCCTTCACCCGATGTCTCGGCGCCAAGCACCAGTGCAAAGGTGTCCTGCCAGTCGATCAGCGTGCCGCCGGGAACCGGGTCGGTGTTCGAAACAAGATCGCCATTCACATAGATCCTGCGGCCTTCGATCGGATCGTAGGTCGCAACGACGTGCTGCAATGTAGCCTGCAGGACCTCGTCGGCATCTGGCGTAGACAGTGCCGGGTCGCCGTTGAGGCTCGTTTCGGTCGTGCGCAGCTGGAAGTCATAGTTGTACAACGTCTGCTGCAGCGTGAAGTTGCGAGCCTGGTCGCCCGCCGAGTAGCTGACGATACGCGCCATTTCCTGCGTCACGTTGGCGGGGACTACCCAGGCCTCGATGGAAAACTCGCCCGATTCCTGGAAGACGTCATGAACCTTGGAGCTGGCCGTCGTCGTACCACGCGCGACACCGCCGTTCATCGTGATGCCCCAGCCGCCGTACCAGGTGACTGGCTGGGACAGGTTCAGGTCGATGGCGGGATCGACACCACTGGTGTCATAGGCGATCAGGCCGGTGCCCGTCTTGAACTCCCACAATGCGATCTGTGCGTCTTCGTAACGGTTACCGCCTGAAGCGATCGTGCCGTCCGTGAGCTTGAGTGCCTTGGAGAAGATCAGGTTCGGATCGACAGACGTCGCCGTAATGCCATTCGCAAACACGGTGATCGCATCCTCGAGCTGCTGGGCGTCTGCGGCGCAGTTGCCACTCCAGCAGTTATGGTTTTCGAGTCGCAGCTTCGTTACGAGCTGGGAATTGGCCGGTGTATCGAGGTTGATCTTCGGCTTCGCCGCATCGTAGGCAACATCGATATTCGGGTCGCCATGATAAGGCTGCCTCTGCGTATTGGCCGGTGCCTGCGAGCTATGGCACGAGGAGCAATACGGCTCGAGTATCGGACCATGGATCAAGGATGCAAATGCGCTCGGGTCAGCCGGGAAGTTCTTGCTCGTTCCCGGATCCTGCGACGTCGGCGGTGTCAGGATGATCTGGCGTCCGCCACCACCCGTGTCGCCGAGCCAGTTCTCGATCCAGGTCGTCATGATCGTGCTGCAGACAGAAGGATCCGCGACCCAGCAATTGTGGCCCTGGCCAACTTTCTCGACGAGTCGTGACAGCGACGGCTGATTCATGTCCGTGACGGTGATTGCAGCGTCGTAGGCCAAGTTGACGTCGTCATTGCGAACAAACATGGGCTGCTGGCCAACTGCCTCGTTATGGCAGGAACCGCAACGGTCCGTCGTTTTCGCATTGGCCCAGAATTCCTGTTGGAACGCGAGCACATTGGCATCGCGCGCAACAGGTCCCGTATACGGGGAGTTGTTGTTCGAGCCACCGCCCGGAGGCAACGGGTTAGCCGTCGTCTCCGCGCCACCGCCACAGGCAGCGATCAGTACGCTCGCGGCAACAGCAAGGAGTGCATTCTGCATAGCAATGTTTCTGTTCATTGTTCAGTCTCCCTACTGGCCCATGCAGTGAACAGCGGTCTGGGCAAAGACGTCCTTCATCCTGTAGCCCAGCGATGTCATGAAGTCGGTCGTCAACTGGTCGACCATTGCGCGATCGCCAGCGTCTTCGGGATCACGCAGGCAGACCGCGCGAAACACCTTGCGAACCTGGCAGGCGGCAAAGGCCTCGCTGTTGCCAAGTTCCTGGCCGAGCGACTTGGCGCCATTGCCCAAACCCGGCAGCGATGTGCTGAAGCCGAGGTAGGCGTTCTGACCATCACGCCAGCGGTTCTCCCAGGAGTCGTCGGTCGTCCGATAACCCTGCGGGAAGTTGAGGTCGTTGTTGAAGTACTTCGGCTGCACAGTGCCTGCCGTGTACTCGAGACGACCGGTGGTGTCGTTGTAGTTGTAGTACGCGAAGGCTCCAGCCAGCGGGTCCATACCGTTGTGGCAACCAATGCAGTTGTTCAGGAACAATCGGCTGTCACCACCCGGGCTGCGGCTCACGTCCTGCCGGATGCGGTCCGGAGCGAGTTTCAGGTCGTGCATCTGCTCCATGTCGTTACACATGTGGTTCATCAGCGTAAAGCGGAACATGGCGCGATTTGTGCCGGCTATAAAAAATGCTTCTGACGCCGCACGTGATGTCATAACACCAGCCGTCGCGCTCGAAGGAATACCCATGATCGATGACTGCGTGGTCGACACGAGCTGGTCACGAAGATTGATGTTGTTGCCCTCGAGCTGCGCATAGTGGTCGTTGTTGGCCGCGGACGGGGCAGATGCAACAACGCCGTTATTGCCGACGTAGGTCAGGTCAGCTGATAGCACCGTATTAAAAGGCACGTCGTCGCGGATCATTCCAATGACGGTCGCGACGTAGTCATTCAACGGAACGAATACAGACTGGTCACGGTTCGTCCAGGGCGCTGCGAAGTTCTTCAACGTAACGTTGTAGAAGTTCACATTGTCCATAGCCACGTTTGCCGCGCCAACAGCATTACCGCCTGAAATCAGGCCTTCCATCTGCGTCAGAACCGCGTCGGTCGGCGGAACACCCGCCAGGCGATCGTGAATCTGTTTCGCCTGTTCGCGAGGGCCGGCATAGGCCGGCGCCATCAGTCCTGCTGACACGAGCGCTACGACGATGATGCGCAGCAGCGGATTAGTCCATCCATGGTCTCGTTTCATTTTTGTCCACGTCCTGTATTTCATAACAGTCTGCCCACGAGTTGTGTCAATGATGTTTTCCGGGGATTGACGACAACGTCGACTGACGTATCCGTAACCTGATGCTGCCTGATCCCTCTGGATATCACCGTGAAAGCATTCACAGTCCTGGTTTCAGTAGTTCGCAGCCCCACGAAAAACATTCAATTTGCAATCTATAAAGCAATTGCTGTGCCAGTCTTGGAAAATCCGGCAATTTGGCGAAGAAAGTTCATTAAAAACAGTTGGTTACGAGCGACGACTACGCACAAACCGAGACAGCGATATGTCAAGTTAATGTCGGCACTTTCGCACAAGGATTATGACCAGGCGTGCTAAGTCCTTGATTGCATATGCGTCTGGGTCTGTCGCTGAATTGAGACAAGGCTGACACGCGAATAGTGGATGGAACTGAAACCGGTGCTGCGTCGTGTACACCCAAACGCGGCTTCAAGCCGGATGGCGAGGGGCATTTAACTTTGCGTACTGTCGCCCTTTTTCGACATTACATCGGCTTGCGCACCTCTCCTATACTGAGGTGCGGATTGTGATCGCGTTAACGGTATACACAGAGCTGCGCCTTCACACTTACGGTTTCCTCGCAGCTCACCAGCCAGGACTCGAGGTAAGAGCATTATGAACAGGCAATCTCGACATGGATTTCGATTCGCCGCGCTGATAACGGCGTCGGCGGCTATTGCTGCATGCAGTCAGGGAGACGGCGTCAGTATCGGTACCGGGCAGGATCCCGATCCTGTCGTTATCGATTTTCCCATTGCTTATATTCGAGCGCCAATCCCTACCGATGACAATGGTGACTTCGAACAGGACGATGTTCGCGAACAGATCACGTTCGATTTCGGTGCAGACCTTTATTTTCGCGACCGGGCTTCGCCCAGCGCGGAAGCCATCAACATTACCGGCGAACTCACGCAGGGACTGGCTGCGATTCGTGACGTCGAGATCGCGTACGACGGCAGTACGATCGTGTTCTCTATGCGTTACCCGTTCGACCCTAATCTCGATGAAGAGGACTTGCCGACCTGGAATATCTGGAAGTACACGCTTGCCACAGGTGTACTCGAGCGAGTCATCAAGTCCGACCTGACTGCCGAAATTGGTCACGACATCATGCCGAAGTATCTGCCGGATGGCCGCATTATTTTCGCATCGACACGGCAGACGCGATCGCAAGCGGTCCTGCTCGATGAAGGCAAGCCGGGCTTCCCGGCGATGGACGAGGACCAGAATGAGTTCGCGTTCAATATCCACTTGATGAACGACGATGGCACTGGCGTCGAGCAGGTGACATACAACCAGAGTCACGATCTCGACCCGGCGCCGCTGGGTAACGGGCAGATCGTTTTCAGCCGTTGGGACCATGCGGGACCGCATAATGAGGTCAACCTGTACCGGATGAACCCGGACGGCTCGGGGCTGGAACTGCTCTACGGTTCTGAGAGTCATGCGACCGGCACAAATGGAGAAATCATCCAGTTCACCCAGGCGCGTGAGCTGGAAAATGGCCGCATCATGGCATTGATTCGCCCGTTTACCGACACTGAAGGTGGCGGCGAGCTAATTGAGATCGATACGCCTCAGTATGTTGAGATTACGCAGCCGACAGCACCCAATATCGGCATCCTGACGGGTCCGGCACAGGAAGATGCGACGGTCAACGAAATCTCGACCGAGGCCGGTGTACCGTCACCAGGAGGCCGATTTGCCTCGGTGTACCCGATCCTCGACGGCACGGGCCGGCTCATCGTGAGCTGGAGTCAATGCCGCCTGCTCGAGCAACTGGTGGATGATGGAGATCCGCTCACGGATGATACCCGTATCGTGCCGTGTACCGATGTACGCCTGGCAAACTTGTTCGTGCAGCCAGACCCGGACAACCCGGTGACGCCCGACGTCGGCACGTTTACCGTTGCCCCGCCGCTGTACGGCATCTGGATGTACGATCCCCGGGACGGTACGCAGCTGCCGATCGTTCCCGGTGAGGAGGGTTTCATATTTACCGAGGTCGTTGCGGCGGATCCGAAAATTGCGCCGCCGGCGATCCCCGACGGGGCAAACGTATTTCAGCTGGATCCGACGATTGCGGACGCCAGTGAAGGAATCATCAACATTCGCAGCGTCTATGATTTTGACGGAGGGGCGGTTGTCGACATCCCGACAATGGCAGACCCGCTGCAGACGCCCGCTGCGAATCGCCCCGCTCGTTTCCTGCGCATCGAGAAGGCGGTATCAATCCCTGATGACAACATCGTCGATCTCGACAACACCGCGTTCGGTGTGACCACCGCCTTCGGCATGAAGGAAATCGTGTCGTACACGCCAGTCGAGCCGGACGGTTCGGTCATGGTCAAGGTTCCTGCGAACGTTGCGCTGCAGATCAGCGTTACTGACGAAAACGGCAAGCGCATTACGGCGCGACACCAGAACTGGATCTCGGTGCGTCCCGGTGAAGAGTTGCAGTGCATCGGCTGTCACATGCCGAACAACGGGCTGTCGCACGGTCGCCGGGAAGCCTTTTACTCGGCCTATGCGGGTGCACAGGCAGGTTGGCTCGAATTCCCGAATACCGATCCGCAATGGTTTATCGGCCAGCCCGGCGAGACTATGGCGGAAGTGCGAGCTCGCGTCACGTGCGCCAATACCGGCGGGCCCTGCGACAACACGACGTCCGTAGAACCGTCGATGAACCTGTATTACACGGACGTGTGGACGGCCGATCCAACTGTGCGCGCGAATAATGCGGATATCGATATTCGTTACACCAATACGGACCCAATGAACCCGGGTCTGGCGACGAATTCACCAACGACGATCGCCTGTGAGCAGGACTGGCAGTCATTTTGCCGCAGTGTGATCAACTACGAGACGATCATTCATCCGCTTTGGAGCCTGCCGCGTCCGCAATTTGATGCCGCTGGAATGCCGGTCCTCGATGGCAATGGCGTGCAGGTGGATCGGCAGTGCATCCTGTGCCATACGCAAATCGATCCTGCAGACGGCGCGACGGTCATTGTTCCAGCAGGACAACTCGAGCTCACTGACGGGCTGTCGCCCGACGAACCCGACCACTTCCACGCCTATCGCGAGCTGTTAGTTACTGATAATCTTCAGGAAGTGGTTAATGGCGCATTGGTCGATGTGCTGCAACAAGTAGGCGTCGATATCGACGGGAACCCGATTTTCGACGTCATTCCGATTCCGTCACCGGCGAGCGCCGCCGGTGCCCTGGCATCGGGAGATTTCTTCGGACGGTTTGAAGATCCGAACAATGTAGAGCACTTCGGTGTTCTGTCTAGCGCGGAGAGACGCTTAATTGCGGAATGGTTGGATGTCGGAGCCCAGTACTACAACAATCCTTTCGACGTCCCGCAGTAATTCGTCCGCCTGGTGCGTCTGCCTGTTATTGACGCTACTCGCATTCGCACCCGGACAAGCAGAGGCCGCCGACAAGATCCTGCGCAAAGTGGCGGTCGCAGACCCGTACCTCGAAATGCATACGGGGCCCGGTCGCGGCTATCCGATATTCCACGTTGTCGACCGCGGTGACCAGGTGGAGATCGTTATGCAACGCACCGACTGGTACAAGGTGCGCACAGCCAGGGGCATCGAGGGCTGGGTCGACCAGGCGCAGATGGAACTCACGCTCAATCCTGATGGCACCGAGGTCGAGTTCCGGGCTGCGACAATCGAGGACTTCACCAACGCCAAGTGGGAGTTCGGCATCCTTTCCGGCGATTTTGGCGGTGCGAATATCGTTTCGCTCTATGGCGGGTACTCGCTCAACCCGAATGTGTCCATAGAGGCATGGGGTTCACAGATTTTGGGAAATTTTTCGAACGGCTGGATGGCGAGTGTTAACGTCGTTCACGAAACCTGGCCGGAGTGGCGATTTTCGCCATTTTTCACCCTGGGCGCCGGCATGATTCACACGTCGCCCAAGTCGACGATCATAGCGGGCGATGATCGGACCGACCAGATCGGGCACGTGGGCGCGGGTCTCAGGATCTACACCACGAGGCGCTTTGTGCTTCGTGCCGAATACAAGAGTTACGTGGTTTTCACGAGCCGCGACGAAAATGAGGAAGTTGACGAATGGAAACTCGGTTTCGCATTCTTTTTCTGATTGCCAGTGCGATCATGTTGTCGGGCTGCGCGGCCACGAAGAACCTGTTCGGCATCGGTGATGACGAGGCGCCTCCGCCGACGACTGAGCCTCCCGGCCAGGTTGTCGATCCCCAGGTCGAGCGCCGCGAAATCAAGGAACCGGCAATCGACCGCGAGGACTTCGAGATCAGCGCGTTCATCGGCATCATAAGCATCGAAGATTTCGGCAGCGATCCAGTGTATGGCGCCCGGTTTGCATACCACGTTACCGAAGGTTTCTTCGTTGAGGCATCGGCGGGAACGACCGAAGCCGGTCTCACGACTTTCGAGGAGCTGTCGGGCGGCGTCCGGTTTTTCGACGATCGGCGGCTGATCTACTACAACCTCAACCTGGGTTACAACATCTTGCCCGGTGAAGTATTCGTGGGCGGCAACCGCGCGTATAACTCCAACTTCTATGTGTCAGCCGGTCTGGGCTCGACGAGTTTCGCCGACGACGACCGCTTCACCGTTAATTTTGGCGCCGGTTTCCGCTTCCTCTGGACGGATTCGCTGGCTTTGCATGTCGATTTCCGCGATCACATGTTTGACATCGATGTCGTGGGGCGCGAGAAGACCACGCACAACCTCGAAGGCACGATCGGATTCTCGTTTTTCTTCTGAGGCAGGGTTCACGGTTCGACCGGGACACGATGGATAGAGTAGAGGAATGAACATGAAAAGAATGGGTCGATTCCTGCTGTTACTGACGGTGCTGTCAGGCGTGGCCGGATGCAGCAATTTCGAGCCCTGGGTTAAGCCTTACGAGCGCGATCGGCTTGCTGATCCGATCATGGCGCTCGACATCCACCCGGTCTCGAGCAGTTACCTGATGCACGTTTACGAAGCGCGTGAAGGCGCACGCGGCGGCGAAGGCGCGGCTGGCGGCGGCTGCGGCTGTAACTAGAAGAGGCACACGGCATGTCGTTTCGTCGCAGCATAGTCATAGCCCTGGTGGGACTGTTCGTGTCGAGCGGTGCCGAGGCTGGCGTGCTGCCCGAGGATCGCAGCGACATCCTGTATCACTACTATGAAGGTGGCGGCGTCCGAATTGACGGGCCGTCAGTGCTGGTTCGCAAGCAGGTCGGCAAGAGCACGTCATTTGTTGGCAACTACTATGTCGACATGATCAGCTCCGCTTCGATCGACGTCATTACTACGGCCAGCCCGTATACCGAAGAGCGCACGCAATGGTCCCTGGGCATGGACTACCTGCGTGGCAACACGACGATGAGCGTCAATTACGTGAGCAGTGTCGAGTCGGACTACGATGCAAAGACCTACGCCTTTACGGTTAGCCAGGATATGTTCGGCGACCTGACGACACTCACACTGAGCTTCGCGCGCGGCGACGACACTGTCGGCCGATCCGACGACCCCACGTTCGAGCGCGATATTGACCGTCAGCAGTATGGCGTCGGGCTGACTCAGATCCTGACAAGAAATCTGATCTCGACGCTAAATTTCACGACGATCACCGAAGAAGGGTTCCTCAATAATCCCTATCGGTCGGTTCGTTACGCTGACCCGACCGTTCCGCGAGGCTTCAGTTTCGAGCCGGAGCTGTATCCGAACACGCGAACGAGTACGGCGCTCGGGCTACGCATGAAGTACTACCTGCCGTGGCGTGCGGCGCTCGAAGGCGAGTACCGCTATTTCACCGACACCTGGGATATCGAATCAAATACTGCCTCGCTCAGCTATACCCATCCGATCGGGCCCTTCGTCATCACCGGCAAATACCGCTGGCACGACCAGACGGGCGCACACTTCTTCTCAGACCTGTTCCCGAGATCACAGGCGACCAACTTCCGCGGCAGGGACAAGGAACTCAGTGCGCTGACAAGCCAGACTCTGGGCATCTCGGGTAGCTATGAGTTCATTTCCGATCCCGAGGGCTGGCGATTCATCAAACGCGGCACGATCAACGTGTCGTACAATTTCCTTTCGGTCGACTACCACGAATTTTCGGATATCAGTGCCGGGCAGCCGCTGGGCCAGGAGCCGCTCTACCTGCTCGAAGCCGATATCATCCAGATCTTTTTCTCGTTCTGGTACTAGAGCGCATCGCCAATACAGGCGGCCGCGCCCGCGGAATTACTCAACTTCATGGCTCGCTTCGCTGCGCTTTACTCCCGTTAAGCAATCCCCCGGACACGGCCGCCAGTGCTAGCATAGGCCGCCATGTACATGATCATCATTTCGTTGGCGATCGCTGGCGCGATTGTTGTGCTTTACAACCGCCTGGTTCGGGCGCGGAACCGTGTAGATACGGCGTGGAGCGATGTCGATGTGCAGCTGCAGCGGCGCCACGATCTCGTGCCCCGGCTCGTTACAGCCGTCGACGCTTACGCCAAATACGAGCGGGCGACGCTCGAGGCTGTTGCCGAGCTTCGCGCCGAGGCGATGCGCCAGACCGATGTGGATGCCAAAGGCAAGGCGGAAGAAGAGTTGAGTGCAGGGATGCATAAACTCATCGCGCTGGCTGAAAGCTATCCGGATCTCAAGGCCAACGAAAATTTTCTGAATCTGCAAAACGAGCTCGTCGAAACCGAGAACTACCTGCAGTTTGCACGCCGTTACTACAATGGCTCTGTGCGGGAGTACAACACGATGACCGAGTCCGTGCCGAGTAATGTCATTGCCGGAATTTTTGGATTCAGCGGACGCAGCTTCTTTCAGAAAGCGTCCGATGACATCGCCAGCGTACCGCTGGCCAGGTTCGGGTCCGTCGAATGAGAAAATTCCTGCTCGGTCTGCTGCTGCTGCCCTTCGTATCGGCCGCCGACGAGCGCATACTCGAGTTCCATAGCGATATCCTCGTGATGGCGGACGGCTGGATCGAGGTTACCGAGACGATTCGCGTTCGGGCCGAGGGCAACCGGATTCGTCGCGGCATCTATCGCGACTTCCCGACCGAGTACCGGGACAGGCTGGGCAATGATTACGTCGTTGATTTCGACGTTTTGTCCGTCCTGCGTAACGCTGCGCCCGAGAGCTTTCACAGCCAGCCTATTCGCGACGGCGTTCGAACGTATTTCGGCAGCTCGGCCCGCTATATCGATGCGGGCGAGCACACTTATGTGTTTCGCTACCGCGCAAGCCGCATGCTCGGTTTTTTCGAGAACCACGATGAGCTCTACTGGAATGTCACCGGTGTGAACTGGGAATTTCCGATCGACCGGGCCAGCGCCGCCGTACGATTCGCGTTCGAGGTAGCGCCCCCCGACATCGCGACCGAAGCTTATACCGGGGCATTCGGCTACACGAATCGCGACTATAATTCGCGGCTTGAGGGCGACGGTAGCATCCGGTTCGAGACAACGAAGCCGCTCGCACCTCTCTCCGGGCTTACGATCGTCGTCGGCTGGCCCAAGGGATTTGTGGCTCAGCCATCAGACTTTGATCGGTTGATGTGGCTCCTGGAGGATAATGCGAACCTGCTGATCCTCGCGGTCGGATTCGCCATACTGCTCGGGTACTACGTTCCGGTCTGGCGACATTTTGGTAGAGATCCGGACGAGGGCGTCCTCGTTACTCGTTATGAGCCACCGGACGGATTTTCGCCGGCATCCCTGCGTTACATCCGGCAGATGTATTACGACGACAAGGTAATGACGGCCGCGATCGTCAATCTTGCCGTCAAAGGTTACCTGCGCATTGACGTAGAGGAGGGGTCCGACGGCTTTCTCGGCATCGGTGCGGAAGAAGACGAGTACATACTCGTCAAGACTGAACCTGTTGGCCATCCGCTGGCAATGGCAGCAGGAGAGCAGGAGCTGTACGACGAGCTGTTCCGCGGTCGGCAGCAAATCAAGCTTGTGCAGGATAATCACGAGAAACTCGGCGATGCCAAGAGTGCGCACAGCAAGTCCCTGGCAAGGGACTACAAGGAACACTATTTCAAGTACAACGGACTGCTCAACATTCCTGCGATTCTGATCCTGGTGCTGGCCATCGTCATGTCGGTGCGCGAGGGAATTACCGTCACATCGGTCTTCGTCATGGTGCTCATGGCAATTACGATGATTGTATTTGCGATCATCATGAAGCGGCCAACAATGCGCGGGCGCAAGTTGCTCGACGAAATGCTTGGCTTCAAGGACTACCTCGAGATCGCCGAGAAATACGAAATGGAGTTGCGCAACCCGCCCGAGAAGACGCCGCAGTTGTTCGAGAAGTACCTGCCGTTTGCGCTGGCGTTGGGGATTGAGCAGACCTGGTCAGAGAAGTTCTCGACAGTCCTTCAGCAGGCGCAGCAGCCTGATGGAACCGCTTACCACCCGTCCTGGTACAACGGTTCGTGGAATAACGCCAGTCTGCGCAGCACGACGAACAGCCTGTCGAGCAGCCTGAACTCTGCGATTACGCACTCGGTATCGCCGCCAGGATCGTCCTCGGGTGGCGGTGGTGGTGGCTTCTCCGGCGGCGGTGGCGGCGGCGGTGGTGGCGGCGGCTGGTAATGCGAAAGCTCTTACTGTTGGTCGCGGTCATTCTCGTCAGTTGCGACACCTCGCGGCAACCCGCGGATCGCGTCTTCGTCAACGGGACCGTGTACACGGTCGATGCACAGCGCTCCTGGGCCGAGGCGGTTGCTATCAGCGACGGACTCATCACGTTTGTCGGCCGTAACGAAGATGTGGTCACCCGGATAGGTGACAACACCGAAGTGATTGATCTTGAAGGAAAAATGCTGCTGCCGGGGTTCCACGATTCGCACGCACATGTGCTGATCGGTGTATTTACAGAGGAGAACTGCGACCTGCTGCGAATTCCTACGCGTCGGCAGGTCGAATCGGCACTCGAGAAGTGCGTGGATCTCGAAGGATTCGGTGAAGACCGATGGATCATCGGCGGTGGCTGGGGTGAGTGGTTGTTCGAAGATGCGGCGCCGCACAAGCAGCTGCTGGACGAGCTGTTCCCCGAGCGGCCCGTTTATCTCGAGTCGAGTTTCGGGCACTCGGCCTGGGTGAACAGCCGAGCGCTGGAATTGGCGGGTATCCACAGTGAAACGACGGTCGGCGACGATGGTGTGATCGTTCGTGACCCGGAGACGGGCGAAGCCAGCGGTGCGCTGCACGACTCGGCTATGCTGCTGATCAGGCGCGTATTGCCCGACATGACCATGACTTACCGGCTGCAAAGCGTTCGCGAGGCCATCGCCATGCTCCATGAGCATGGTATTACGGCAGTGATCGAGCCCGGCGTGGACGAGGCTATCGCGAGTCCGCTCGTGAAGCTGGCAGATGCGGGAGAATTCGATGTGCGCGCGCTGCTGGCGCTGTCGCCGATCGGCTGGAATGCCGGGGTGTTCGATGACGGAATCTACGAGTTTATTACGCGCCGCGAGAAGTGGCGGCGCCCGAATCTCGATGTCGACTCGGTGAAAATCTACCTTGACGGCGTGCTTGAGGTTGGTACCAGTCCGCTACTCGAGCCGTACCTTGTCGAAGAGTGGGGCACAGGCCCGTTTTTCTACTCGCACGAAAAGGTCAACGAGTACGTCACGCGGCTCGACGCGCAGGGGATGCATGTCCACGTGCATGCGATCGGCGATGCTGCGGTACGCCAGGCGCTCGATGCCTTCGAATTCATGCGGCAGAAGAATGGCCCGTCCGATAACCGCCACCACATCACTCATCTGCAGTTGATCCATCCTGATGACCGCCCGCGGTTTGGCGAACTGGGCATCGGCGCGACGTTCCAGCCGCTATGGGCCTATCCCGACGAGGCTGCGTTGCAGCTCGATGTGCCGATACTAGGCAAGGAGCGCGCCTGGCAGATGTACCCGATTCGCAGCATTCACGAGTCGGGTGGGCGCATCAACGGTTCGAGCGACTACTGGGTCACCGACATCGATCCGCTGCTCGCCATCGAGACGGCGGTGACGCGCCAGGACCCGTGGACTGACGAAGGCCCGATCCTCAACGAGAGCGAGAGAATGGATCTCGCAGCCATGATCGATGCCTACACGATCAACGGCGCCTACACGATGAAACTCGAGGACAGGCAAGGATCCATCGAGGTCGGCAAGCGCGCCGACCTTGTCGTGCTCGACCGCAATCTTTTCGAAATCTCCCCGTATGAAATATCGGACGCGAATGTAACAATGACGGTCTTCGGCGGTCGAACCGTTTATTCCAAGCCCGAATAGTTCATGAACGCACCGATGTACAACATGCGGCCACGCCAGCAGAGCGCGATTCCGAACGTGATCTTCGCGCTGCTCGTGATCAATGGCATCGTCTACGCGCTGCTACAGTTCAATCCGCAATTCATGATGATCAATTTCGCGCTGTGGCCGGCCGGCCCGACCAACTCGCCGTTCATGCCCTGGCAGCTCGTGACCTACAGTTTCTTGCATGACCCGTACGGTCTGGCCCACATCTTCTTCAACATGTTCGGGTTGTGGATGTTCGGCCGCGAACTCGAGCTGATGATGGGACCCAAGCGGTTTTTGACCTACTACTTTACGTGCGTGGTCGGCGCCGGGCTCATTCAGCTGATCGTGGCTGGGTCTCAGGGCGGGATCTATCCGACTGTCGGCGCATCGGGCGGCGTTTTCGGCATCCTGTTGGCCTACGGGCTCGCGTTCCCGAACCGCATGGTCATGCTCATATTCCCGCCGATCCCGATGAAAGCGAAGTATTTCGTGCTGTTTTACGGACTGCTCGAGTTGTACCTTGGGGTGAGCGGCAATGCGCCAGGCGTTGCCAACTTCGCGCATCTTGGTGGCATGCTGTTCGGATTCCTGCTGCTGCGATACTGGACCAGGCCGAGACGTCGTGGCTAACCTCGTCGCACTTGCCATCGCGACTGCGATCCTGGTCATGATACCGGGGCCGAACGTGGCGCTGATCGTCGCCAACAGTATTCGCTACGGTTTTCGCGCCGGGGCGAGGACCGCTCTGGGCGTCGCCATCGGTAACGCGGTTCAACTGCTACTCGTCGTCGTCGGCATGGCCGCCGTCATCCAGTATGCGGCCGAGGCCTTATCGTGGATTCGCTGGGCCGGCGTCGCCTATCTCGTCTACCTGGGTATTCGCACCTGGAATGAGCCCGCCGACGACCTGAGCGCGGTCAAGGCCGCGCCGGCCGTTTTCTGGCGGGCCGTGACGATTGCGGCGATCAACCCCAAAACGCTACTATTCATCGCTGCCTTTCTGCCCCAGTTCGTCATCATTGACGCAGGGCTGGTTGGTCATCCGGCAACGGTTGCGGCCGTTTTTCTTGGGGTATTGCTGACAGGCGACGTCGCCTGGGCGCTGATGGCAAATTCGGCGCGGCGGCTGCTCGATAGATTCGCGACAGCACGAAACCGGATTACCGGGGCCTTCCTGGTCGCAGCAGGAGTCGGCCTCGCGCTTTCAAGGCGCTGAAACCTTTTCGGCTTCAGCGACATCTATAGATTATTGATTTCGAGATTGGGAAAACCATGGCTATAAAACGCAGAACATTCCTTGGGCACATGGCGGCCGGCAGCGCGGTGCTGACCATACCGGCGTTCCTTAATGGCTGTGCGGTCCAGCAAGCGACCGCCGTCGCCGAGCCGACGCCCGATAACCCGTTCATGGACTGGTTTGGTGTGGACCAGGCGACTGTCGCCAGGGTTATGTCTGAGTTGACGGCGAACGGCGCCGACGCAGCCGATCTCTATTTCCAGCACACTCGCAATAACTCGCTGTCGCTCGAAGACGGCATCGTTTCGAACGCGAGTTCGAACATTCAGCAGGGCGTTGGTCTGCGAGTCGTCATCGGTGACCAGACCGGCTACGCCTTCACCGAGGACCTCACGCTGGCCTCGATGCTGGCAGCTGCGCGAACAGCATCTGCTATCGCAGCAGGAAGCCGCGTCGTGGCGCCGCAGGCCTTTGCGCCGAAGGACACGGGCGGGCTCTACACGACAACCGTGCCCTGGTCCGACGTCGGTATCGACCAGAAGCTACCCGTATTGAAGTACATCGAGGAGAAAGCCAAAGCCAAGGACCCCTCGGTTGAAAAGGTTTCCGTGTATTGGGGTGACGGCGACGAGCGCGTTATGATCGCAACGCTTGACGGCAAGCTCGTCACCGACCATCGGCCGATGACTCGGGTAACGGTGCTTGTTACCGCGCGCAAGGGCGAAGAAGTGCAATCGGGTTATTCGAACATCGCGGCGCGCGAAGAGTTCGGCTGGTACACCGAGGAGCGTCTCGACAGGATGATCCAGGAAGCCGTCGACCGCACCATGATCCTGTTTGATGCGCGTCGGCCACCGGCGGGTGAGATGCCAGTTATCCTGGCATCGGGCGCAAGCGGCATACTGCTGCACGAGGCAATCGGCCATGGTATGGAGGCCGACTTCAACCGCAAGGGCACGAGCATCTACTCCGACATGATCGGTAAGAAAGTTGCGGAACCGTTTGTCACGGTCGTCGACCAGGCGACCATTCCGCGTGAACGCGGCGCGCTGAATTACGATGATGAGGGCAACGAGGCCGGCCGCACGGTCATGGTCGAGAACGGCATCCTGAAGTCGTACCTGCACGACCAGATCAGTGCGAAGCAATACAAGCTGCTACCGACCGGCTCGGGCCGGCGCCAGTCGTATAAGTATGCGCCGATGCCGCGCATGAGCTGCACGTTCATGGAAGACGGGCCGCACACCAAGGAAGAAATCATCGAGGCGGTCGACCACGGCATTATTTGCGAGACGTATACGAACGGCCAGGTCCAGATCGGTGCCGGCGACTACACGTTTTACGTGAAGAACGGCTGGCTTGTCGAAGGCGGCAGGGTCACCGCACCGATCAAGGACGTGAACATTATCGGCAATGGCCCCGAGTCACTGAAGCGGATCGCAATGGTCGCAAACGACGCGCGCCTCGATACCGGTGGTTGGACCTGTGGCAAGAATGGTCAGAGCGTGCCCGTCTCGCAGGGAATCCCGACAGTGCTTGTCTCCAACATGACCGTAGGAGGCGAAAATGTCAGCTGATCTCAAGAACCAGGCAATTAACGCGGTTGCGCTTGCGAAAAAAGCGGGTGCGGATGATGCCTGGGCATCGGCCGGCCAGAGCAGGGATGTCGAGTTTGGGTACCGTGACGGCGCGCTGGAGAAGGTCAAGGACACGACATCGCGTTCGCTTGGACTGCAGGTTTATGCCAATGGCCGCTACTCGAGCCACCAAACGACCGACCTGAATCCTGATCGCCTCGGCAGTTTCATCAGCGAAGCGGTTGCGATTACGCGCGCTCTCGAACCGGATGAGTATCGTGAGATCACGCCCGAGGCGTTGTTCGCGAACCAGCCGACCGATGATCTCGATCTTGTCGACACCACGGTGGAAACGCTGGACCGCGACCAGCGCCTGGCATGGTGTGAAGCGCTGGACGCCGCATCAACGAGCCATGAGCGCGTGATCTCGGCAACGGCCGGCGTCTATGACGGCACGCAGCAGTCAGCATCGGCCAGCAGCAACGGTTTCGTCGGCACGCAGCAGTCCACGTACTGTTGGTTCGGTTCCTCGGTGACTCTGCGTGACCAGGGCGACAGGCGAGCCTCGGACGGTTTTTACGCCGGTGGGGCGCACGTTGCGGACCTTCCGGATGCCGGCCAGGTAGGACAGGTTGCCCTGAGCCGCGCCTTGTCGCGCCTGGATTCGGAAAAGGGCCCGACGCTGAAGACGGTAATGGTCGTCGATTCGCGTGCTGCCGGGCAGCTGATCGGGCGCCTGATGCGCCCGGCGAACGCGCGCAGCGTGCAGCAGGGACGTTCCTTCTGGGCGCCGTTGATCGGTGAGCAGGCATTCAGCAACAAGCTGACAATCATCGATGATCCACTGATCAAGCGCGGTCTGGCCTCTCGTCATTACGACAGCGAGGGCATAGCTGCAAGAGCGCTGCCGATCGTTGAGAACGGCGTCGTCAGGAACATCTATGTCGATACTTACTACGGCCGTAAGGCGGACATTGCACCCACGACCGGGTCAGCCTCGAACCAGCGAGTTGCCCCCGGCGACAAGTCGCTCGAACAGCTTCTCGGGGACGTCGGAAGTGGCATCTATGTGACGTCGTGGCTCGGTGGCAATGCCGACGCGACAACGGGTGATTTTTCACTCGGTCTGCGCGGTCACATCATCGACAACGGCCAGGTTGGGCGGCCCGTTGGCGAGATGAATGTTACGGGTAATCTCAAGGACCTGTTTGCACAACTGGAAATGCTGGGCAACGACCCCTACCCGTACTCATCGACGCTGGCGCCGTCGCTGGTATTTGTCGACGTCGATTTTTCGGGCGCCTAGCTTTTACGCCATCAAGCCACCATCGATCGGTATTGCGGTACCGGTCATGTGGCTGGCCGCGTCAGATGCGAGGAACAGCGCGAGCCCGGCGATATCCTCGGGTGCGGCGATGCGCCTGTTCGGACTGTTGGAGGCGACGTCGTCGAGAAATTCGTCGACGTCTTCGCCTTTTTCTTCGGTTTCGGCGACCAGCATTGGCGTGTCGACGCCGCCTGGACAAATGGCATTGATGCGCACGCCTTCGGCAGCGTGATCGACTGCCATGGCGCGGGTCATCATGATCAGGCCGCCCTTGCTCGCGCAGTAAGCCACGGCGCGTTCGCCAGCCTTGAGTCCCCAGTTGGAGGCGATATTCACAATAGAGCCTTCTGACTTGATCAGGTGTGGAATCGCAGCCCGCGAAAGGTAGAACGGCACGTCCAGGTTGATGCCAATCGTCTCACCCCAGTCGTCGTCGCTCGTCTCCTCGGCAATGCCGCGAATCAGGACACCGGCGGCATTTACCAGGCAGTCGAGCCCGCCAAATTCGTCGACTGTGTCAGCAATGAGTTCGTCGCAGTCGTCTGACGCCTCCAGGTCGCCCGCCCAGGTGGAAATGCTATCGGACACGTCGGCGACTTCCTCCAAGCGACCTTCGTTACGTCCTGCGGCCATCACCGACCAGCCGGCTTCGGCGAAAGCAATTGCAATGGCAGCGCCGATGCCAGAGCTGGCGCCTGTAACTAGTGCGACTTTCATGGCGATTCCAAAGCCTGTGAGAACGTGCTAAGGAGTGTATCTCAGAAGAAGGCCACGATGTTTACCGCTGCCAATCCCGGTTGGCGACATTTCTTTTGAGGTAATCTAGAAACATGTACTACGGCGAAAAATTCAACAGCATCAGTCACCTGGTTGGCGCATCCTTTGCGCTGGTCGGTGGCGCTGTGCTAATCACGATGGCAGCGATGGAGGGCGACGCGGCAAAGATCGCCAGCTATTCGGTCTATGCGGTGTCGTTGTTCTTGCTGTACTTGTCATCGACGCTCTATCACAGCTTCCCGGGACGGGTGAAGCCGTTCTTTCGCGTCATCGATCACCAGGCGATTTACCTGCTGATCGCTGGTACGTACACACCGATTGCTGTCGTCGTTCTCCGGAGCGCAGGGGGCTGGTGGCTGCTGGGCGCCGTCTGGTTTATGGCGATCTTCGGCATGGTGCTCGACGCGGTACGCCGCACCGGCCCACGGATCGGTTCTATCCTGCTGTACCTGGCAATGGGTTGGGCATGTGTGCTTGCCCTCGATTCGCTGCAGGTGCTGCTGCCAGCAGCGTCGCTGACCTGGTTACTCGTTGGCGGCGCATTTTATACGTCGGGGATCGTGTTCTACGTGCTCGATAGCTGGTACCCATGGTGTCACGGCATATGGCATCTGTTCGTGCTCGCGGGTAGCGTCAGCCACTACTTCGCGATTCTGTTGCTATAGACAATCCGATTGTCGTCATGCCCTAAATATGTTGACTGACACATGAAAAGCTTCGTCTTCTACCTCGGCCTGGCGTTATTCTTCACGCATGAGCTCGATGCAATGACCAATCATGAGTGGCGAGTTTTACCCTTGCTCGATGGTCTTAAGGACTCGGTTGGCAGGATTACGTTTGTCATTGCGCACGTTCCGATCTTTGCCATCGTCATTGCAAGTATCGCGAGCCTCAATCTGAGGACCCGGTCGATGGCAAGAGACATAGCAAGCGGCTTCCTGGTAGCACACGCTCTGCTGCATTTCGCATTCTCGGGACACTCCGAATACGAGTTCGGCTCGTCTTTATCCTCGATACTGATTTACGGGGCCGCCCTGTGCGGCCTTTTATACTTCCTGGCCCGCTGGATGGAGGAAAAGGCAACTCCGTCCGACTGACTCGGGAGCGTGTGCAATGGTCCCGAATCCGGCAGGTCATGCATTTCGGGACTGAAGGGCGGCTTTTGACCCAGAGCGGACGTTCGAATTAAATCAATCCGCCAAGCTATTTGTCAGCATATGCGGCGTCTACGTGGACGGCAAACTCCGGCTTATAGTCCGATCTGATTTCATTCCACCATTCCAAGGGCAGGCTTTTTGTCAGCGTGGCGGCTAAATATTGATTCCAGTCGCGCCAGTCTACGAAGGACAGGGATCCGCTCCTGTACTGAGTCCACGCAATTTCCCAAACGATCAGATGTCGGTGGTTTACATGGATATACTGAAACTTCTCTATGTCCGAGAGAGATTCGTTCTGTGCCACTTTGACGAAGATTGCCGCTAATCGAGGATCACGCGATAGGTCACCCGCGACCAGCTCATCCAGCTGGTACAGCAAATTGGAATTTGACGTTTCTAGCTCTTCTGTGTTCCGTTTGATGCTGTATGCCACGAGGAGGAGGGAAATGACCACAGCCGCAGCGGCGACCATTTCAGAGATTGCAGCCCATTTCGTCAATCGTTTCTGTTCCATATCTTGGCCCCCCAATACTCCTATCACCTAGAATCACCGATCGATGATACGCCTTGAAGGCAGTGGCCGCTTCTTGCCGTGGGCAGCCGCCCTGGTGATTTAGGCTAGATTGACCGTTACTGACCCGAAGCGGACATTAGTTAGATCCCAGAATTGACCTCGCCCATTTGCGAGAAATAATCTTGAAGTAGATACGGTAGGTCTGGCGAAAGCCGGATGAGCGCATACGACGTGAAGACCGTTATTCGGGTCCTGTTTCTCTTGTTGGTGGCGGCAGCAAGTTCCTGTGTTGTTTTCCCAATTCATCCTGCGGACGAGAATCCGTTTGGAAGTCAGTCGATTGGTTTTATCGTACCGGGGGATACTCCTAGAATCGAAATCGAAAGTCAGTTCGGCGCTCCGCATCGGGTATATTCTGAAGGCCGATGGTGGCTATATCATGCAGATCGGCGTATGACTACGTGGTTTTTGTTCGTCGGGGCCTTTGAGCTGAATCGTTCGGTATTGACTCAATGTGGTCGCTTGCTGTTCCAAGCCCGAGGCGGAGATTTGCGCCCGAATCAATCGGTTTTTTTCAACTAATACGTTCTCCTTTTTTCACTCACAGCGCGTCAATTCGTTCATTCCCTTACTTGAGGTCGCCATTGGCGAGCACATTCTTCAATTGACAAAGGCAAATCTGAGGAAACCCAGAGACGCAAAGCCACGGGTCCTCACGTCCTCCGCGACGCATTCTGCTATGCCACGAAGGATCCTAAGATCGCCGGGCCGCCGTACAGAGGATAGAGTGATTCTAGAAGGTGGCTGAAATGCGTAGTTACTTTTTCTTTTTTGCGCTCTTTTTGGTGGGCTGCGCGTCCATGTCGGAAGACCATAAATTTGCCAAGGAGATGCAGGCAGAGCGACTGGCTGAGTGGGAACAGGGCTGTCATCGTAGTGGTGGCGTAGTGTGGACCGAGGATGGTAGGGACCGGACCAAGAAGTGCGTTTCGAAGGAAGACACCCAGGACATTTTGGCTCGAATTGCTACGTCGAGCCAAGTGCCCGGAGTAAGTCAGCGACTATTTGATTGAGTGCTCGTGGGTTCTCTTTACCGCGGAGCAGCTCGAGAAACTGTAAATGCAATTTTGGAGGATACGGTAGATTTGAATGTCCGCTTCTGGCCGTTAGCAGCCGCCCAGGCGTTTTCGGCTAGAATGACTGCTGTTGACCCAAAGCGGTCATTTCTAACGGCTGGAATAACTGGGTCTAGTTGGTGAATATATCCAACGGTAAGATGGCTGTTACACCTACGTTTGGCGCGTCAACAAGTTGGCCTATGCGTAGGTCGACCGCAACGCTGCAAATAATGTAGGCCTGCTCGCGCGTCAAGCCCCGGGTTTCCACGAGATAGTCGATCATTTCCGATAAAGCATTACGGGCAGCGAGAGCAATGTCGTTCGAAAGGTTGGCGAGGCTGGCAACACGCTCATCCGCGTCCAGGTATCCCATCCACGGCGGTACGAATCCTTTCTCCTTGATTGGGAAACCCGTTGTCGCATAGAAGCGGCTCGACGGAATGTCGAGCAATTGCGCGGGACCCGAGTAGTGAGGGCCACGATGCAAGGTCTTATCCTTCACGATTTGCGTTCTTACGCTGACGCGCGCATCCATCTCAATTGCCGTTACCGACACTTCACCATCACCCTGGGCATAATGCGTATCACCAATCGCCAGTCCGCAGCCATCCACATGGCAGGGTAAGTAAATCGTCGCTCCGGAACTGATATAACGGATATCGAGATTGCCACCGTGTTCACGGGGCGGAAATGTCCGCAGGCACTCTTGCGCGGTAGAACGCGTCGAGCCACAAATATCGGAGGGCGATGCATTTTCAGGCTCAGGAGGCGCAACGTCTCCGCCAAGAGTTCGCAGTTGCTTCTCACGAGCGACGACCGATTTGTGAACTGCCGGGTCTGGTAGGGTCATCACGATCCCGGGAAATCCTCGATTCGGAATCCGTATGCCTGGAAGCGCATCGGCAGTGGCGAAGTCAGGTCCCAACTCCCAAACGACTGAGAAGGCTTCGAAATCCATATCACTGGCAAAGCCTGAAGGCGGTGCCACCTCCGTCTGGCCGTAGCCGATGGGCTCGACGTCGAGAATAGTCACGGCCAGCACATCACCTTTTCGCGCGCCTCTTATCGCGACGGGACCAGTAACCGGGTGGATGAGCGACAGATCCTCGCTGGGAGAGCGGCCTGGTTCCAACAAGACATCGCTGGCATTGCGAACACGGAAAGTGACTATCTCACCTGGAACCGCAGTCGCGACCATAGGTATGTCGGGGTGAACGCGGTTAAAACACTGGGAATCTGCAACGCACGGTTTCCCGCTTCCTACCTCGACTGCCGCCTCAGCAGACAAGCTTATGAAACACGACACACTGAGAGCTAGAGACACGGCGATCTGGGACATTGCATTCTTCATATCTGCGTGGACTCCATACAAAGAGAAAAAGGTTTGAAGACTGAAGTTAGCATCGATTGCCTGTTCTTTCTCTAGTGAATGATTCGCCAACGCAAATCAGCATGTCTCTTGTTGGCCGTAAGCAGCCGCCCAGGCATTTTGGGCTAGAATTACCGCTTATGACCCAAAGCGGACGGTGACACGACTCATCCTAAGATGCCCGCAATGAACGAAAAAACATCGTACCTCCGGCGTTTCGTAACCGTCAGTTTGCTAGTGTTTACGCTGTCCGTGTCCTTTGTTGGCATCGCGCAGGACGTAACTGACGTCAGGCTACCCGACTTGCGAGATGAACTGCTCGCACGGGCTGATGAAGACCAGGCCGCAAGAAAAACCGCCATCGCTTGGGTTGCCCTCCACGGCGCCGACGGCATTGTTGACGAAAACGCTCTAGATGAGGAAGAGAAGGCGGCTTACGCAAGCCTGTGGGCGAAAGTTGCCACGGTAGATGCAGATAACACCGCATGGTTGAAAGGCGTTGTTGAAAATCATGGTTGGGTGACCTACTCGGATGTAGGTCGTGATGGTGCCGGCGCAGCCTGGCTAATCGTACAGCACGCTGACGCAGATCCATCGTTTCAGAGACTTTGTCTTGACCTGATGAAAGCACTCCCTGAAGATGAGGTTTCCCAACAAGATCTTGCGCTACTGACCGATCGCGTGTTGTTGGCAGAGGGAAAGCCCCAGATTTACGGCAGTCAATTCGTGGTCCGAGACGGCAAGTGGGTGCCGCTCAATCTCGAGGATGAGGAAAACGTGGACGCCCGACGCGCAGAGGTTGGCCTGCCACCAATGCATGAATACAGAAAGTTGCTGGAAGCGCTGCAGCGGGGCGAAGTGGAGATCGACTAGGTTACCTGGATCTGGAATTGAATGGCCACTCTTGGCCGAAAGCAGCCGTAAAGGCGCGCTAAGCTACAATGGCTGGTATCGACCCAACGCGGCCGTTGGTCTCGACTCGAGAATAAATACCCAATGAGGATCGAGAACGGAGATAACCACGGGCAAGATCAATCTGCCTCACCTATGTTGAACCAACTCCTGCCTAGCGGGGAATTCTGATGTCGGGCTTTGAAATCATCACAATTACGTTTTCGTTTATTGTTGGTCTGGGTATGGCGCAGGTTCTGCGATCCATCGCCTTCGTGGTGCGCGAGGGTGGTCCATATCGTCTCCACTGGATACCCTTCGCTGTTGCCGGCGTCGTCGTGTTCTTCCAAGTGCAGTTCTGGTTCGGGCTTACGGTGGTGAACTCTCTTATCGAGTACTGGACGTGGCCAGTCTATGGCTTGATGCTTTTGCTTGCCATGGTCATTTTCTTGGCTGGGGCCACCGTATTACCACCACCAAGCCACGTCGGCGAGCGTGACTTGATCGAAGACTTTTCGGACCGTGGCCGTATCAGCCTCCTGTTCATCGCAATCTATCTTCTGGGCTGGATCATCGTGGGTATCGTGTTCTGGAGACCGGAGTTTTGGCAACTGATAGCCGTCAATGGCCTATGGTCGGCTATTGCTCTGGTTGCCTACCGCGTCAAGAACGAGGGCCAGCGAAATGTCATACACGTGACGCTGATAGTGTTGACCGTTTTGGGTGCGCAGACGGTCTGGACCACGCCGAACCTGCAAATGCCGATGCAGTAACAACCACCGTCCGATTGCTGACCTTGCAACAGATGACTGCTTCTGGCCGTTAGCAGACGGTGAATCTTTCCGATTTTGAGCCGCCTGAATTACTGGTACTGGGAAAAACGGACATTTAGGCTGGGTAGGGGCCGGATTGACGGTTTCCATCTATTTCAAGCGAATTTTTGTTCGGGCTGTCGGAACAGTGCAAAGCAAGCCCCCGCTGCCAGGAAACCAAATGCACGATCCCACGCCAGGTTTTTTTTGCGTAAAGGTAGCCCGCTAAATGACGTTTTGTTGCCCAAATGCAGAATTGCACTAGAATTAATCTAAGGGGGCGCACTCGCAGTGACGATTTGGGGGGGTGCAAAAATGCCTGATCAGTGGGAATTCAAGAGCCATACCTACGATAACTGTAATTGTTCGGTCAGTTGTGGGTGTCAGTTCAACGAACCGACGACGCATGGCAATTGTCATTTTGCCTATACCGGTAATGTCGTCGACGGACATTTCAATGGCACTTCACTGGCCGGATTGAACTGGTCGTTAATTTGTCTGTTTCCGAATGAAATTTCAGAAGGAAACGGAAAGCGACAGATTGTCATTGACGAACGGGCGGACGAGGCGCAGCGGAGCGCGCTCGAGACCATCATTTCCGGCGAGGCGTGTAAACCACTGAGTAATCATTTCTCGGTTTTTGGATCTATGTGCACGGAGTTTTTCGACACGTTGTTTCTTCCCATCGAGCTCGAAGTTGACTTGGTAGGCAGGACGGCCCGGGTTGAGATTCCCGGGGTCATCAAGAGCGCCGCAAGCCCGATTATGAATGAATTCAATGGCGAGCCTTTTGACATTGCGATCGCCCGACCGGCCGGCAGTTTCGAGTTTACGGCTGGAGCGATCGGGCGCGGCTCGACCAAAACGACGGGCGACATCAAGATGGCGTTCGAGGATTCCTGGGCGATGTTCTGCGTTCATCACTACAATCAGGATGGGCTCATTCGATCAGAGTCATCGCTCGGCAAATGGATTGGCTCCTAATTTGATTTGGAGGTTACCCGGATGGCAGAAAAGTGGCTCTTCAAGAGCGAAACCTACGACAATTGCAATTGCGCCGTAAACTGCGGCTGCCAGTTCAACCTGCCAAGCACCCACGGCTACTGCCAGTCGGCTTTCGTCGGTAACATTGTAGAAGGACATTTTGGCGATACGCGGCTCGAAGGCCTGAATTGGGCAGGACTCTTCAAGTGGCCGGGCGAGATAGCTGACGGAAACGGCAAGCGACAGATTGTTATTGATGAACGGGCGGATGAGGCGCAGCGGTCAGCGCTTGAAACGATCATCTCCGGAGGCGCTTGCGCGCCGCTTAGCAACTTGTTCGCGGTTTTCGCCTCTACGTGCACCGATTTCTGCGAGACTCTATTTTTGCCAATCGAGCTGGAGGCGGACTTCGAGGCCAGGACCGCCAGCGTTGACATTCCGGGTGTCATGACGAGCAAGGGCAGGCCATTGATCAATAAGTTCAGTGGCGAACCGTTTCACATTGCCTTTGCCCGCCCGAGCGGCAGCTTTGAATTCACCTACGCAGAGATAGCCCAGGGTTCCACCACGGTAACCGGCGACATGGACATGGCCTACGAAGACTCATGGGTTCACTTCTGCATTCATCACTTCAATCAGGATGGTCTGGTTCGAGAACGGCCGAGACTCACGAATTGGCTCGGCTCATGATCTTCTGATCCGGTAGAGGAGCGATAATGGGCGCTGATGTTGCTCTTGAGGCAGTACTCAGGCGGGACCGGCTGGTCGTCCTTGCTGCGCTCATTGCTGTCATAACTATCTCGTGGGCCTATCTGCTGGCTGGCGCCGGCATGGAGATGTCCGCAGTCGAGATGACTCGTATGTCGCAACCCGGCATGGCAGGGGCTATGTCCGGTTCAGGCATGATGGACCCGGTATTGTGGACGCCAGGCTATGCGGTCCTGATGTTTTTCATGTGGTGGATCATGATGGTAGCAATGATGCTGCCGAGTGCGGCACCAATGATTCTTCTATTCGCAACGATCAATCGCAAGCAGCAGGATTCCGGTCACCCCTACGTTGGGACGGGCGTCTTTGCGGGAGGCTATCTTATAGCTTGGGCAATTTTCAGCATCGTTGCGGTCAGCCTGCAGTGGGGATTCGAACGGATTGGTGCGTTATCACCGATGCTGGTCGGAACAAACGCGACTTTCGGCGGCATTCTATTGCTGGCGGCCGGCGTCTACCAACTCACACCCCTCAAGCATGCCTGTCTCCGTCACTGCAGATCACCGCTGGCATACCTGGGCAATCATTGGCGGCCAGGCCCGCTCGGCGCGCTGCGAATGGGCCTGACGCACGGAGCAATATGTGTGGGCTGCTGCTGGTTTCTTATGGGGCTCCTTTTTCTTGGTGGGGTGATGAATCTCTACTGGATCGCAGGCATTGCCCTGTACGTTCTAATCGAGAAAACCGTTCCCGCTGGTCACTGGCTGAGCTACACCACTGGCGTAGTTTTTCTGGTCTGGGGTACCGGTATGCTGTCCTCTTTGGTCTGATAGAGAAACATCTGTACAACGGCAACTCACCGAAAGTCCGCTTCTAGCTGAAAGCAGCCGTTGGCCTGGTTTCGGCTACAATGACCGCTACTGACCCAGAGCGGACATTCCCCGAAGGAGCTCCCAATGATTGGATATGTTGTTCTTGGTACCAATGACCTCGCTCGCGCCGCGTCATTTTACGACGAGCTGCTAGCGGAGATGGGCGTCACTCGCATGATGGAATTTGGCGAGCGAGGCTATGCATGGGCCGCAGCAATGGACAAACCGATGCTCTGCGTAATGACGCCCTACGATGGTCAACAGGCAACGGTGGGTAATGGCGTGATGGCTGGCATTGCGGCCGATTCACGCGACCAAGTCGATCGAATCTATAAGAAGGCAATCGAACTCGGCGGCGCCGACGAAGGCCCTCCTGGCTTGCGCGCCGAGGGTGGAGACGGCTTTTACGCGGCCTACTTCCGTGACTTGGATGGTAACAAACTCGACGTGTTCAGCTATGGCTGAGATATTGCGCATCCCGACTCGCCGGGATGCCTACCTTTATCCGCTACCGTTGAAGAAGCCGCTTGACTGATAGACGACTGAGCGACCGCTCTTGGCCGTTAGCAGCCGCTCGCCTGGAATCCGCTACAATGTCCGGTAATGACCCAAAG
>JABAOH010130254.1_pt1 | contig 71125 bp, 79 predicted proteins | sample 7062181 | NCBI WGS metagenome assembly JABAOH01 (sample SAMN14538630, study PRJNA623070) | marine sediment metagenome | biome: marine biome [ENVO:00000428]; feature: marine pelagic biome [ENVO:01000023]; material: deep marine sediment [ENVO:00002113]; isolation source: pool of 5 deep marine... | reverse complement strand
TCAGAAATTGCGCATTTTTTCCAAGTTTACAAGGATTTGGAAGGAAAAAAAGTAGAAATCATTGGATGGGAGTCCTCCAAAGAAGCAAAACAGGTAATTGTAGAATCCATAAAAAGATACAAAGACACCCTCAAAAAATACTAATTGATAAAATGAAACTATGCGAGCATTTTTCTCAAGAAAAAAATCAAGAACCAGACTCATTAGAGTGTCAAGAGTGTAAAAAAGAAAAACTGCCAACAGTTGCTCTGCGAATGTGTCTTACCTGTGGTCATATAGGATGTTGTGACTCTTCAGTAGGAAAACATGCAACAAGGCATTTCAGGGAAACTGGACATCCGGTAATGCTGGCAGTTCCAGACAAATCATGGAAATGGTGCTATATTCATGAAGAGTACTATTAGAAAATTTTTTAATTATCCTTTAGAGGCCAATTGATTTACCAAGTCAGTGGATGTGATAATTCCAACAATCTTACCATCTTCTAAAACTGCAAGTTTTCGAATTTTTTTCTCAGACATTGTTTTTGCAGCACTCGCAATTGAATCAGTTGAATTTATTGTCATCAATGGAAATGATGCTACTTTTTCAACTGGCGTGTCAAGAGCAACATCTTTTGCAGCAATCTTGATTGCAAAGTCCCTATCAGTAATTATTCCTGAAGGCACTCCATCCTTTTTTACAAGAATCGAACCCATTCCTCCTTGAGCCATCATCTTTGCTATTTGATACAGATTTGTTGCTGGGTCTACTGATACTAAGGCTCTAGTCATTACGTCTTTTACTTGGGTTTCTGCAAACAATCTTTCTAAAGTATCTTGATAGCTCATTATATACCCCATTTTTAGCACATCTTCATAGGATATTACTTTTTACTGAAATTTAGGCACAAAACGACTTTCTGCCTAATTGAAAACAATTTGGAAGGTCTCCGTATCAAAAAAGATAAGCAGGTAATTAAGAATTGAAGAAAATTTACCTGATTGAAAACAAGCCTAGTCTTGAGGATTTTTTTATATCTATGCAGTGTTAATAAAAAATCTAAAAGTAATGGTGATATGATTTGCAGCAACTAAATCTTCCAGAAACAATTGATGAAATAAAATTCCTAATTGAAACTAGTGATGGAGATACTGGAAGACTAGCCCATATTTTGGAGACTATCAATAATGGCAGAACATTATATCAATCAGACAAAAATTACCTTGAAGAAAAGTTGGGAGTTCCGTTCTCATTAGAAGAAGAAGAAGTGGAAGAAAAACCAGGAGAAAAAACTATTCTTTCTAGCATTGAAAAGCTAATCGAAACCGGAGCAGGAGATCAGATGAGACTAAAGCACATTCATGACACTATTGCAAAAGACAGGCCTTTGTACCGGTCTGACCAACAATATCTAAACGAAAAATTACGCTCTGAATTTGGAGGGCTAGAAACTTTTGAAGAAATTAGCAAAATCCCTCAAGAAGACCAAGGGTTGGAACAAAAAATTGAAGAAAAAACTCAACCAAAGGGGCGTGGTGCGATGCCAAAAGGTTGGAAACCAATTGAGGCATCTCCAGAAATAGAGATTAAAGAATTAAAAGACAAAATAAAAACGGAAGAAGAAAAAATAATCGAAGAAGAGGCAATTGCAAAAGAAATTGCTTTACAGAAAACAAAATTAACTGATTTAATTCAAAAACGAAAAAGTGTTGAAAAACAAGTTTCCTTTGAGCAATCTTCTTTAGAATCAAAGATTGCCGAAGAATATCAAAAGATTTCCTCACAAACCAAACTTGCTGAGCAAATTAGCCAACAACGAAAAGATCTCGAGATGGTTGACAAGGAAAGAACCAAGACAGTTGAGAAAATTGAAAAAGAAAAAACCCTTCTTAAAAAAGACCTAATAGCCCGAAAAGAGCAACTTCTTCAGGCACGAAACGAGCAAGAAACCCTTGAAAATCAGGTACAAAAAGAGCAGAAAAATTTAGAGAGTATGGCAAAGGCTCAAAAATTAAAATTAGAAGAACAAGCAAAACTGGCTCAGAAAATAAAAGAAGAGAAAATCCAATTAGAAGGAGTCAAAGAAGAATATGAAGCAATTTCAAAAGAGGCCAAGCAAGAAAAATCAGAATTAGACAAGGTAAAAAAATTAAAAAAATTAATTGAAACAAAAGAAAAATCATTAATTAAATCACAAAAACAGCGTCAAAAGATTTCAGAGTCAATCTCTAAAGATAAGGAACTCCTTGCCCAAAAAATGAAAGAAGAGAGTAAGAGGATGTCTGATCAAAAAAATCTATCAAAACAATTGAAAAAAGAGAGTACAGACTATGAGAAACTAAAACAAAAACGTGAGAAATTAGATCAAAGATTAAAAGATCAAAACAAGAAGATTAAAGAAAAAAAGGCAAAGATAGAAAAGCAAATACAAGAAAAGACAAAAAAACTCAAAGAAGTAAAACAAAAAACTTCAGCCAGGTCCACAAAACCCAAGTCCTCAAAAATATCTAAATGAGTAGATTTTTCAAGCATCTAAAAAAATAATATTTCAGTGCAATTTCCTTCTACAAGCATTCCTTTTTTAATAGCAATGAATCAGCCAAGTGGTATGCAAAAGTATCAGCTTGGAGAGTGGGATTTATCGGAAATTGCAAAAAATCCCAAAAGTGCAGAGTTTCAAAACAAAATAAAAGAGATTCAAAGTCTATCTGAAAAATTTGAGAAAGTTAAATCCAAGCTTGATTCAAAAATGACGACTAAAAATTTTATGAAAATTCTCAAAAACCTTGAGGAGATTTCTGAAAAAATGAGCATGATTGGAGGCTATGCTTCACTCTCATATTCTGCAAACACCCAATCCGATGAGGCCACATCGTTAATGACCATGATGTCAAAATTAGGTTCAGATATTTCAAACAAAATTTTATTTTTTGATTTATGGTGGAAAAATCAAGTAGATGAGAAAAATGCCAAAAGACTAATGAAAGATGTCGGGGAGCTTTCTGAATATCTTAGACATAAGCGAATATTAGCGAAATATTCCCTTAGCGAACCTGAAGAAAAAATAATTAACACTTTGGATGTTACTGGAATTTCTGCACTGATAAAACTCTATGATAAAATTACAAATTCATTCCAATACAAAATGAGGGTTGGCAGCAAAACCAAAATTTTGACTCGTGAGGAACTAACTAATTTTGTTAGAAGTACAAATCCAAAATACCGAGAAGAAGCCTACAAAACCTTGCTTTCAAAATATTATGAAAACAAGGGAGTGGTAGGAGAAATATATCAAAACATTGTTCTTAATTGGAGACATGAGGGAGTAGATATTCGAGGATACAAGTCCCCTATTGCCATGAGAAACATTGCAAATGACGTAAATGACAAAACGATAGAATCATTATTGCAAGTTTGCAGAAAAAATGCACCTGTTTTTCAAAAGTTCTTTGTTCAAAAAGCAAAGATGCTAAAAATGAAAAAATTACAAAGATATGACCTTTATGCCCCTTCAGCTGCAAATATCAAAGAAAAAAATTACCAGTACGACAAGTCAGTAAAACTTGTTTTTGATTCATTAGGAAAGTTTAGTGAAAGATTAGAGGGATTTGCAAGAAAGGTATTTGATGAAAACCATGTCGATTCATCTGTAAGAAAAGGAAAGCGAGATGGTGCCTTTTGCAGTACTTTGACGCCTAAAATCACTCCATTTGTTCTACTTAATTTCACAGGAAAAACACGCGATGTCTTTACAATGGCTCATGAGTTAGGACATGCAGTTCATAGTTTGGCAGCCCAAGACAGGTCTATTCTTGTTCAAGACGCCCCACTTCCATTGGCAGAAACTGCTTCTACTTTTTCAGAATTACTATTGTATGACAATATTTCAAGTAAGATTACAGATGATGAAAAAAAGATAATGTTATCTGAAAAGATTGATGACCTGTATGCAACAATTATGAGGCAATCGTATTTTACCATATTTGAGCAAGATGCTCATGAAATAATTGGAAAGGGAACTACAATTGATGAGATTTCCAAACTATACTTGCAAAATCTCAAAGAACAATTTGGAAATTCTGTTAATTTATCTGATGATTTTTCAGTAGAGTGGAGTTGCATTCCTCATTTTTATCACACTCCATTTTACTGCTATGCATACTCTTTTGGAAACTTGCTTGCACTGTCATTGTTTCAGAGATATAAAAAAGAGGGAACTCAATTTGAAAACGATTATTTTGATATCTTGGCTGCAGGCGGATCTAAAAAGCCTGAAGAACTTTTGTCAGAACACGGTCTAGATATTACCTCAACCAAATTTTGGCAAGAAGGTTTTGATTATATCAAAACTCAAGTCAAGGAATTAGAAACTCTGAATTAATTAATGGGGCTGACAGTCCAACGCACGGACTGCCAGCTTGTTCCCCGAACGGTTTGAATTCGATGTCAATATGAGGAAATTTTTTGTAGATTTAAACCTTTGAGATTCTTATTTCAAGTCTGGTTTTTTTGGTTTAACCTTTCTGATAGTTCCTGCTAAAATTCCAATAGTAAGCCCCATCTGATAAAGAAAATACAAAAAGACTTCAAAGGTGCTAGGCGTAAGGTCAGTAAATCTACTAAGACCGGTAAACGCCAAAATTACAATGCTAAAGAAAATTACAAAAATTTTGGATACTCCATGAATTGGGCTCATTTTTAGAAGAATCAAGGTCATCACAGTTACTGATATTGCAAGTACTGCCAAAAATCCAGTATTGATTCCAAGAATTAGAAATAGTAGTGATGCAACTTCTCCAGAACTTGTTGCTTGAGATATAGAAGAAAGGTCAATTTTTTCAGGAGAGGCAAATCTTGGAACACTCAAAATTGCATTAATTAAAAATAAAACAAACAAAGAGATTGAGACTTTTTTCAAGTTGTTTTGAAGGCGAGGAAATCTAAGAAGGATGGCTTTTCCCAAAATTATTCCCTGCAGCAATCCTATTGCAAATGCAACTGAAATTCCAACTAGTGAAAATACAGGATCTGTAAAAATATCCGAAAGAAAAGGAACCAATGCCATTGTTAATATCAATATAGACAAGTGGGCATATTAGCTAAAAGCTAGCCGATAATGGCAAAAATGATAAAAAGTTTTCAGCTTTTAGCGTGAAGACGAATTTTTTGGAAAAAATCAGCTAAGAGTAAATTTAATAATTTGCCTACAAGGAGCAAGCCATGAATAAAATAGTTGTATTTTTTGTCTTGATTGGAATTTTTTCATTTTCTGCTAATTTTGCATACTCGCAAGAAATAGGGCTGGCGACTTTTCAAGAAACTGCTCAAGTTTTGGTAGATAGAAGTATTTTACAAGAAATTACAGCATCAATTACCTTGCAGACTACAAGCATTCAGGAAATAAAAATTCCCTCAGAACTTGAAAAAATGATAAGAGAAGATTCTCGTATTACTTCGGTAATACTGACAAATCAAGAGGAATGCATTCTAGGAGTAGTCAATGAATCTTGCATTATGATAAATGTTCTTAGAAATCCAGAGGACAAAGGAGTGATTGCCATTCAAGACTCTACAAAAGAGATTGGAGAATCATACATTCATGACATTAATGAAGCATTTGATACTGATGCAAAGTTTCATTCGGTGTATATTCATACAGATGACCAATTCAACAGAGGGTTAGAGACTTCCGGGATGGTTTCTGGTAGAGGAGTGATTTCTTCGGTATACACTATGCCAATGGAGGATTCTGGCTCAATGTATGAAAAAATTTCTGGTTTGTTGATTCCAAAAGAAATCAGAGAGGCGGGAGGATTTTATGAGACTGCAAAAAATTTGTCATTTGAAGAAAATTCCAAAGTAACCTTTTCAATCATCCCAATGGAAAACAGTTCCTTGATGCAGTTGAAAGTATCTGCAAATTATCCTAATTCTACTTTAAATATTTCAGAACTTAGTCCCTTAGAATTTCTACACACAGATGAACTCAAAAGATCCCAATACTTTTCTGGTGGATTTTATCCACTTAATTCAATCTTTCAAATCCTAATATTATCTCCCGAGTCAACCAGTGTTTCAAATGTCAAAGGTAGTTTTATTCCAACACAGATAGTAGACGGTGAAAAAATACCAACAGAACTTACAAAACAAGGATGGGTTTTTGATCCTGAACAAGGGGAAAGAATTCAGGGGAAATATCTTTTCGGAGAACAATCTTCTGTTAAAGCAAACATGTTGCAGTTCTCAATAGGTGAAGAAAAAGAACCAACAGTTACGGAGACCTCATTTGATGAGTCAATCATAATTTTGATAATCATAATAATTGGTGGAATAGCTGCTGCGATATTTTTCCTCAAAGGATACAGAAAATAACTAAATCAACAAAACTGCTGCTGCAAAGACTGTAGTCCATTTTCCATCTTTGTCACCTTTGGCACTTTGAGTGATGTTTTGTGTTCTGTAAATTTGTCCTGAAATGGTCCATTGTTGACGTTTTTCATCCCAGCTCTTATCAATATCAAAAGGAATCCCCAAAGAGGATGCTAGCATCTGCGCTGCTATATCCTCAGCATAATCGCCTGCCTGAGTTTGGTTTTGCCCATAAGATTCGTATTCAGAGAGATAGCCATATCGGTTAGGGTCTTTAGGTCTGGCAATTCCAACAGATGCAGAACAAAGACGATGAGGCTCATTTGTCTGGTTTTTAGAATAAATGGTAAATAGTATTTGCCCAGGTTTGATTTGTTTTAGACCTTCGTTTCTGGAAATTAATTTTGCATGTGGAGGAAATATACTTGAAATCAATACAAGGTTGGTTCCAGCAATTCCTGCATTTCTTAACGCAAACTCAAAACTTGTAAGACGATCTTCATGAACCCCTACACCCTTTGTAAGAAATAATTTTTTGGCAACAAGGTCAAGCAATCTTTCATTGGTGAAATATCTTAATTATTTATACTTTGTATGAGGTTTTGATTTTCAAATATTTTTGAAATAATGATTATAAAGTTGATTCAAATTTCAAAACAAGAAAATCTATTTTCCTTTTGGTTTTCTTTTTCTTTTGTCGGGCTCTTTTGAGGGCTGAGTTAGAAATATCCAGCCAAAAAAACCACCCAAAGATAAATTGATGACGCCCATAAACGTGATAAGAATAGAAGTATCAGAGGAAAAGTTTGGGGCAATGGTTAATCCAATAACAATACCAAGAATCCCAGTCCCAAAAAACATCATCATTAAGACTTTGAGCTTGAGAGGCTGAATGTACTTCATTTACAAATTTTCAGCATTGGGCAACATTATAAATTGAATGTTAGTAAAATTTGGGACTTGGATTGGCCAGAAAACATACTTCTGGTAACACTTTAAAACATCCAACCTTTCATTTTACATCGTGCCAATGTAGCTCAGCCTGGCTAGAGCATTCGCCTTGTAAGCGAAAGGTCATGGGTTCAGATCCCATCATTGGCTTTGATTTTCTAATTTGTGTTCTGACCTGATGCTACAGTATAAACAAATGCATTGTTTTTGCCAGTAATTATCTTAAATTGCATGTCTCTACCGAGTTGATAATTCTCATCCAATTCCACTACAATAGTTGCCAGTTGTCCTGGCTGAAGCGTAGGAGAGGCACTAGCTATTACGTCAGCAGGAGCACCAGGGTTTCCATTTTTTACAATGGTATATCCGCCTTCAAGTAAAACACTTGATGTGTATGGAGTCATTTTATTATCAGAATCTAAACTTTGGTAAGAGTAAATGTTTCCTGCTAATCTAATTTGGGCCAATGTAACTTGTTCAACACTATTATTTTGAACGTATATTGCAATTCGTTCTCCGCGGTTTATTCCATCTGAAATTTGATTTCCATGCCAATTAGCTACCGGATTAGAGATTATCCCGTCATGATATGTCAAATGATCCGTGTCAGTAGCATCATAACCAAGAAACACAATTGATTCTATTCCATACAGACCACTTGCTTGAGCTGAGTTGAAGTATTGTTGAGAAAAACCAAAATTAATGGCGCTACCCACCACTGCAACTGCCACAAGTAATAGTGTTGCAATAACTGGAGAAACGGCTTTTTTTGATTTTATTTTTTTAAAAGAAAAAAAGGAGCTCATTGTACTGTTTGTTATTGACGAATGTTACTTCAGTCAAATTCTGTTCAGATTGAACAACTTTTCAAAATAAAAAAATGCTCAATGATTGATTGTGTTGAGCATAAATGTAACAAACCTCTGATACATTTTAGGCGCCAATCATACTGATGTAGAACTTGGCAATAGAAATAAGTATACACGAAAAACCTCTAACAATGCATGAGTTCAGAAGAAAAACGAGATGATGAGATTAATTTAGAGACAAATAATGAGGAAGGAATTTCTAATAATTCAGATATTTCCACAGAGGATGAATCTTCAGATATTTCAGAGCAACCAAAAATAGAAAACACCACTCCTCCGCCAAATAGAGAACCTGTTTCAGAAATATCACAAAAAAAATCTACTCCAACAGGTTTGATTGTTGCTCTTGTCGCAGTTGTTGCAGTAGCAGCATTTTTTGCAGGTTCGTATTTTTCCAATTTAGATTCAGATACAGTAACTCAATCAGAATTAGAAGACGCAATATCTAGACTAGAGGCAAAATTAGAGAGAGTTCAAGTTCAGCCTTCTGCTGCGCCTCCTCAACCATTAAGAATTTCTGCAGATGATGATCCAGTACGAGGAGACCCTAATGCACCAATTACAATTATTGAATTTTCAGACTATCAATGTCCATTTTGTGCAAGATTCCATATGCAAACATTACCATCTCTTATGGAGGAGTACATAAACACAGGAAAAGTAAATTTTGTTTATAGGGACTATCCAATTCAGCGCATTCACCCAAATGCATTACCAGCAGCAGTAGCTGCTGAATGTGCAGACGAACAAGGAAAATACTGGGAGTATCACGATACATTATTTGAAAAACAAAGTTCTTGGGCAAGACTTGACAGTAATACTGCTATTGCAACATTTACTCAATATGCACAAGACATAGAGTTAGAGATGGAGCAATTCAATTCTTGTTTAGCTTCAGGAAAATACTTGGACGAAGTGCAAAATGATTTCAGAGATGGGCAAAGTTATGAGATTACTGGTACACCAGGCTTTTTTATTGGAAATGACGAGATTGGCTTTGTAAAACTAAATGGCGCTCAACCATTTGAGTCATTTAAACGAATTATAGATGCTCAATTAGAAGCATGAATTTAACAAGCGTTTATTAGACCTAAAATGCTCTTTGATAAATATCGAAAATGATGACGAGTAGGCAATGAGCTTTTTCGTCATTGCTGAAGAGAAGAAAAATAATGACAAAGTTTGATGAATTAGGAATAAAAGAAGAGATTCTAAAAGCTCTTGACGAATTGGGATTTGAAGAAGCCTTCCCAATTCAAGAAGCTTGTGTGCCAGTTTTGCTGTCAGCAAGAGATGTGATTGGACAAGCCCATACAGGCTCTGGAAAAACTGCAGCATTTTCATTATCAATGCTTCAAAACATCACACCAAAGAGAGGAATTCAAGGAATGGTTCTTGCACCAACTCGGGAGCTTGCCATGCAAATATCTGGCGAAATTACAAAATTTGGAAAATATACCGGAATTAAAGTTGCGACTATTTATGGTGGCCAAGGAATGGGAATTCAGCTTGATGCTCTGGATAAAGGAGTAGAGATTGTTGTTGCAACTCCAGGAAGACTAATTGATCATCTCAAACGCGGTTCAATTGAACTCAAAGACATAGAACATGTCGTGTTAGATGAAGCAGATACCATGTTGGATATGGGATTTATTGATGATATCCAGTTTATTTTAGATTTGACACCAGAAGAAAGAACAATGTCACTATTTTCAGCAACAATGCCAACTGAGATTCTTAGACTATCTGAAGAATACCTCAAAAACCCCAAGCAATTCCTCTTAGATGCAGATGATCTGAGTGGAGAGGGAATTGACCAAGCTTATTTGGTAATTAAAGACCGGGACAAATTTGATTTTCTCATTGATTTTATAAAAAAGGTAAAAGGACAAGTCATAGTATTTTGCTCAACCAAATATAGAACTCGAGATGTTGCAAAATTCTTACACCAAGAAAAATTTGATGCAGTAGCAATAGAGGGAGACATGTCTCAGCATAGACGTGAGCAAGCAATGGCAAAATTCAGATCAGGAAAAGCAGACATCCTAGTTGCAACAGATGTAGCTTCAAGAGGAATTGACGTTCCAAGGGTAGAGCTTGTGATAAATTATGATGTTCCAAATCAAGATATGGTATACTTTCACAGAATAGGTAGAACTGCACGAGCAGGTGCAAAAGGTAGAGCAATTACTTTTGTATCATATTCTTCAGTAGGAGATTGGAATCTAATCAAGCGTCAAATCAAAACTGAAATTAAAGACCTGAACAAAGAGATGGGAATTGAAATTGCAATACCTGATCCTCTAAAAAGACAGATTCCATCTAGACGATATGGTGGACAAGAGCGCTCAAGCTATTCAAGAGGCTCACGTTATGGAGGGTATGGTAAACAAGACAGAAGAAGATCAGATGATAGAGGTCGAGACCGTAAAAAATTTGGTGACCGAGGAAGAAGAAACCCATATGGTGGCCGTAGTAGATGGTAATGCAAAACTTAAAGGCTTCTAAATCATAATCAAGTTAAGAAAAACAAAATGCACGTAGGCTTTATTTTATTAAATTGTGACCTTGGGGCAGAAGAGTATGTCGTAGATGAATTAAAACAAATGTCTAGTGTCAGTAACGCATACTTGACTTTTGGTGCATATGACATTATTGCCGAAATACAGACTGACAATCAAGATGAATTTGAAAAAACAGTATCAGCAATTAGAAAATTATCACGAGTTGTAAGTACAATGACTTTGAATGTCATTAACCCCGAATAATTGTTATAGTAGTCATTTTGTGTATAATTCAAAATGGAGAAGATTGATTACGAAGGAACAGTTTGGGCAATTAATCATAATAATCCAGAACCTCTAGTTGAACACTCTCTTCATACCTTAGAAAGATATGGAATTAAACGAGAAGATATTGTTCTTACTGATGCTCCAGAAAATGTCAAAGTAGGGGCAATTGTTGTTGAAATTTGGCCATATCATTTGGATGTGGCAAAAGTAAGAACTATTAGAAATGATTCTTTTATCAGCGGAACCCTTTTGACTATTGAACTTAAGCTAGATGAGAATGGAAATTACGTCGATTAGGTTTGAAAAAGAAAAAAAAGCAAAATTTGGTCATGGTAGCAATTGCTGCAGCAATAATCATCGGCATTATAGTTTATAATTATTCGACCGAGCAAACCAGGCAAAAGGGTTTTGTCTTTGGTGTGGAATTAGAAAAAATTCAAAATGATGTCAAAGAATTACAAACACAATTTTATTCTAAAAAAACTCAGTGGGAAGAAGGATCAATAACTAAAGAGGAATTATTCCAATTTTATGAAAAACATGTTGATGAATTTGAAATAATCATCACAAGATATGACAAATTAGATTCGCCTGAATCATTCCAGTCTGCAGTAGATTTGTTAAAACTTTCATCAGAAAGTCAACTGGAAGGAGATAAACAATTCATTGAATGGGTTAGAACGGGAGAGGAATCTTACAAGGTAAGATCTGATTCTCAAATACAACAATCACTAGAATATGAAATGACAGGATTGGTGGAATATTATTCTGCAAAAACTGGGATAGACCCAGAAGACTTGCCTCCATAGAAAAGATTTTAGGATTTTTGACTCTGCCACCATTCTGAAAAGCTAGTGCATTTATTCTCAGAATTAAATTTGATAAGAAAAATTCCATCAAGTTTTACTTGCACATTTCCAGGTTGTCTTGCAAAAGATGCTTCAAAATGTGCTACACACGTATTGGTGCTTTCAGAAATAATTTGATATTCAAAAGAAATATCATTTTGAGTATTAGAAACTCCTTTCCAATATTTTGTAATTTCTTCAATTCCTTTGAATGGTGGAGAAAATGGTTTTTCAGCATAGGTGGCATTCTGTGCAAAAAGATCTTTTATCAAATCAGGATTTCTTTGCTTCCAAGCTTTTCCATAAAGTTGAAGCCATTTATCAAAAGCAGTCATTTCCCATACCTCAAAATTTTGGCCTATTTGAAGAATATCAAGTCAATCTTTAGGCCTACATTCTATGCATAGGTCAAAAATCCCGCTATCTTTTCCACATTTCGTACATTTTCTAAAGTTAATTTCCTCAACAGATGCTCGTTCTTTTCCATGAGGTTGGTCGCAATTTTCACAAAACCAAGTAAGATCAAATTCTTGCTTAATCATCAATCTATTGCATGCAGGACATTTTTTTGCCTCCAAATCATCAGTCTCATCCATTACAATAACCTAGAGATTTCTTGTTTTTAACTAACTTAAGAATGTCGTCAATTATCATAAAATTAAATTTCAAACCTTAATCTCCTTTATCAAAATAAGTTGTATGCAATTTGGTTTATAGGAGGTTTGTCAACAATACTTTCATTTTTTTTCTGCATCTATCATTAGAACTGGACATGAAGTATTCTCAACAATCTTTCTTGATACACTCCCTAAAGACAAAAGACTTTTGATTCCCTTGAGTTTTCTTCTTTTTGCCATTACAACCAAATCCATTTTTTGGTTTTTTATGATTTTCAAAATTTCTTCTGCTGCGAGTCCCGTTACAACCTTTAAACTGGATTTAATACCATGTTTTTGACACATTAGTGCTCGTTTTGACATTTCATCTTCCATTACTTGTTTCATGTCTTTTGTTATTTGCGCAAATTCTCTTTTGAGTTTGGCTGCCTGTGAGGAATGAAGGGAAAGAACTGGAACATGTGGAAAGTCCTCTAAAACATGAAGCAAAATTATTTCTGATTCTGATGATTTTGCAATATGAATTGCATGCTTAAGTGCTAAATCGCCTGCAGAAGTGCCTGCATGAGGAACAAGAATTTTTTTGTACATCAGTTTAATTGAGGAGTACTATTTAATATCAAGTTCTGATTTTCTACCATTTTTTCCTGGTTAGCAAAAATTAATTTCAAATACCACAAACTTCTTTAAAGATCAAAAACTCTTAGAGTTGTGATTAGGTATATTTTTGTAATTTTTGTGATTTCTCTAATACCTATGGCATTTGCAGATGTAGAAATACAAAAAGACAAATCTTACGTTGGTGATGATGGCGCATTTCATGTGGTAGGAGAGGTTCAAAACAATCTTGATTCTCCCCTGAATCAGGTTACAGTTTTTGTTACACTTTATGACAATAACAAAAGTGTTCTTGTAACTAAAGAAACGGGGACTCTTGTAAATACAATAAATCCTCAAATGAAAGGTCCTTTTGATTTTATTTTTACTGACATAGATCCACAAAGTGTTAATTCGTATTCTTTGGACTTGGAGTACTCCATTAGTGAGCCAAAGGGACAAGTCATTGATATTACTTCGTCAGAGTTGACAAGAGATAGTCACAACAATTTGATAATTTCAGGCACTGTTGAAAACAATGGCGATATCACAGCAAATACTGTTGCAGTTATTGCAACTCTTTATGATAGAGAAGGAAATGTTGCTGCAGTATCTAGGATTCATCCTGAACCTGATTATCTAGGTTCGGAAGAAGATACCTATTTTGTTGTTGCAATGCCAGACAAAAACCAAATTTCGGAGATTGCAGATTACACTATAGTTGCAGAATCTGAAGAATATGCTGCCGTTCCAGAGTTTCCAATTGGGTCTCTTGCTTTGCTTGCAGGCTCAGTTTCAGCATACATTGGAATTTCAAGATATTCAGGACGAATTATAACAAACCTGATTTCTGCAACAAATCCAAAGTAGGTTCAATCTCGCCAATTAATTCGTTTTTGTCTAATGGTGTTGGTTTTGAAAATTTACATGGAAATGTAATGGTAAGCATGTCTTGGTCAGTATGAGAAATTCTAACAAAATGAATTTTTATACTGCGTTCGGAAAGAAACGCTTTCCATTTTTTTAATCGATCAAGAACAGAAATTACCTGACTTTCCACTGTTTCAACATTGGTTTCTAAATCTTGGTCAAACAGACTAAATTTAACCATAGGGACCATAACAAATCCCCCAATTATTTTGTCATGATTCTTTAACATTTGTGAAATAATTTCTTCAGAATTTTCTTTTGGGTAAATATCTCCATAATCAGGATCAAAATACCCTGCAATTAGTTTGTTGGAATCATAGATTCTAAAATATTCGTCTTCTAAATCTAATTTCCACAACAACAAAACAATAGTTCTTGGATAAATAACAATTTACTTGTGACAGGTTTGTCCAACATAACCTGATTCATACTACAAGTAGAAGGTAATTAGCTAAAAAGGTTTCTAAAGATTGTTGATTTTCTCAATATTTTCTTAATTGAATTTTCCAAATTATAAAGAATAAACATATGTTAAATTGTAATCAAATAGGAAGTGGCATAGAATCCATGGATTTTGTCATGATGATTGGAATAGCCCTTAGTGGAAAAACAACCTACATAGAGGCCAATTTTGACCATGAGATCATTCAACTTTCTTACTTTAATAACAATAGAAAAAGAGAATCAGAATACATAGAAGAATGCCTCAAAAAGGGGAAAAGTGTAGTAATTGATGACACCAACCTGACACGGCAAATTAGAAAATCCCACATAGATTTGGCAAGAAAATACAATGCCAACGTGATAGGGATTTTCATGAATACATCTAGGGGTTTAATTGAACATAGGAGATTAAGAAGAAGGAACCCATTTCCCCTTACAGTAATCAATAAGCAGTTGAGAGATCTAGAAACCCCAACAAAAGAGGAAGGTTTTGACAAACTCATCGTTCACAAAGATTATGTACAACCAAGAGATACCTAGAGTTCTAAAAATAGCAATTACAAGGTCAAAAGCGCATGAGAAAATCCCTTAAACTGTTTTTTATTGGAGTTGGATTATCATTTTTAATTTCAATGGGGGAAGTTTTTGAATTAGAGACATTGCCAGATGACCCAATGAAGTATTTTATGTATTCAATATCTTTTTCAGGGGGATATTTGAGATTATTGTACTATAGCCTGTTGGTTGTCGTAATACCATTCATGACAATCCCCCAACTTAAGGAAAAATTAACTAACAGAATACACTATGTCTATGTTCTTTTGTCGGGGATTACCTTTGGCTTTTCAGTTGTAGGAATTTACACAGTTTTTACTCAGAGGATTCTCATTTAATGTAATGTTCTAAATTAATGAATCCACTAATTACATTAATGAAATTTTAAAAAATACAAATTTTACGGCATTGTTTTTGACAACCTGTCGATTGGCAACAATTTACTTGAGATAGTTAAATAAAGAAAATTTTAAGAGAATTAGTGGCAATTTCAAAAGAGAATAAAGAATTCATTGACAGTCTGATTGATTATTACATTAGTGAGTCCCAATCATATTTGCAAATTGCAGAAAATTATGTTCCAGAAATAGAATCAATCACAGATACGGCATTTGGGATAATTGCAGGATGTGTATATTCAGGATTTTTACAGGCATATCAAAATCAACAACAATCCCCAAGCCTAGAGGACATGAACGAGTTTCATCAAATTCTAAAAGAGCGCGCACCCATAATCAAGAAATCATTGGTAGCACCAACAAACGAATCTTCAGAGGGTCCTGAGAACCCAGAATCCGTGCCTGAATAGTACTTTTTTTCAAGGTTTTAGAAATCAATGTAAAAAGCTACAATTTAATTTGAATTTGTATCTGGTTTGTTTATGAAGGTAGATGGAAGCAAGGTTATTTTTGGTCTAGGAGTTGGAGCATCTGTGGCAATTGCCTTTGTATCATTATATTTTGCATTACGGTAATTATAAATCTCCAGAATATTCTATCAAATTGTTGTCAGACACAAACGAGTTTAAAATTTCACAAATAGTAGATAATGGTCAAATGGTACAGTTAACTCTAATTGAAAATGTTTCTACTGAACCAATATCTCAAAAACAGATGATTATTGAAAATGTTGCCAAAAAATTAGACTCTGAAACAAAAGAGCAAATCATGCCATTACTTGAGGCAATTCTTCAAGCTCAACCAACTATCAAGGTAAAAAGTTATCAGCAGACCCAAATCACGATGGCAATGCCCAAAAACAGATACGAGCGACTTGGAAGACCTCAAGTTGGAGAAGTAATCCAAATAGATTTAAGAAAAGTATAACAAATTCTTAATCAAGAAATATTATTTTTTACATCTTCAATTTTTTGAAGTGGTAAAGAGCAGGTGAAATCTTTACAAACATAAACAGTGGTAGTATTTGAATCAAAATTTTTTCCTTCAAAGAATTGGTACTTTAAGGTCTCAAGTTTTTGAGAATTATTTATTTCCACAAAAATAGATTCAGGCAAATAGGATTTTTCTAAATATTCTACAATTTCTTTGTTTGAATCATTAAGAATTGTAATCTCCATTGGTTTTTGTAAATACATGTAGATTGTATTAAGTAAAAATCCAAATCCAAATGGATTTTCAGCCGCAATTTGTGCCTGAGATTCCATAATTTTAGTAGAGATTTCCAAAAATTTTCTTTCCTGAGTAAGATGATACAATCGAAGCATGGTAAAACACGCAACTGAATTTCCAGAAGGTAAAGACAAATCATAGTTGCTTTTTGGTCGTATAATTAGAGATTCATGACTGTCTGAAGTCATAAAGAAACTTTTATTTTTTTCATCCCAAAAGTGTTCAACCAAATGATTCCCTAGTTTTATTGCCAATTCAAGATATTTTGAATCTCCAGAAATTTCAAAAACATCAATTAGAGCATTTGCAAAATATGCATAATCTTCCAGATAACCATCAATTTTCGCGGTACCATTTTTGTATGTTCGTAATAGTTTTTCTTTTAAAAAGAGATGATTTTCAATAAATAAAATGCAGTTTGTTGCAGCTTCAAGATATCTCTTATTCTTTGTAACTCGATATCCTTTTGCAAATGCAGTAATCATCAAAGCATTCCACGAAGTTAAAACTTTATCATCCAAACCAGGGATTACTCTTTTTGATCTTGCTTCAAGGAGTTTTTGAGAACAAGAAGTTATCTTCTCTTTTGCGACATCCTCGCTTAATCCAAAATTAAATGCTACAGTAGAGAGGTTAATGTTATTACAAAGAATATTTTTTCCTTCCCAATTTCCTCCATCAGTCACATCATAGTACAAGCAAAATAAGTCAGAGTCCTCACCTAGAATTTTTTTAATTTCTCCCTTACTCCAGACATAAAATTTTCCTTCTTCCCCTTCAGAGTCTGCATCATATGCTGAATAAAATCCGCCTTCGGGAGAAGTCATTTCTCGTAAAACAAAATCTAATGTTTTTTCTAATACCTCAAGGTAAAATGGGTCTTTTGTGATCTGGAAAGCCTCAGCATAATTGACAGGAATCAAGGCATTATCATAAAGCATCTTTTCAAAATGAGGAACAAGCCACTTGGCATCAGTGGAATACCTATGAAATCCACCTCCAATTTGATCAAATATTCCTCCTTTGGCCATTTTTTTGAGGGTTTTGAGGGCAAATTCATTGAATTTTGATAGACCAGACATTCTTGAATATCTAAACAGAAATGAGACATTTGCTGCGTTTGGAAACTTGGGGGCAGACCCAAATCCACCATATGAAAAATCGCCTATCTGAAACAGATTCATAGCTGCCTCATCAACTAAAACACGTTCAAGTTTTGTTGAAGTTTTAATGGTTTCTGTTTTCTGTAGCGCATCAAGAAAATTATTTGCAGTTTTTTCAATGTCTTTTGGTTTTTCTTTCCAAGCTTGTGCTAGCTGTCTGAGTATACTCCCAAATCCTGGACGACCGTATGAATCTAAAATTGGAAAATATGTTCCAACATAGAATGGTTTTTGATCAGGAGTAAGAAAGATGCTAAGGGGCCAACCACCTTGACCAGTAGCTATCTGACAAACTTTTTGATAAATGTCATCAATGTCAGGTCTCTCTTCTCTGTCAACTTTAATGCTCACAAAATTTTCATTCATAAATTTCGCAATGTCTTCATTTTCAAAGGATTCATGTGCCATAACATGACACCAGTGACATGAGCTATAACCTATACTAAGAAAGATTGGTTTGTTTTCTTGTTTGGCTTTGTTTAGTGCTTCATCGTTCCAACCATACCAATCAACAGGATTTTCTACATGTTGAAGTAAATAGGGACTGGTTTCTAAAGCTAAATGATTTTTTGGCACAATACCAAACAATCTTGTTACTATTTGTATCTAATTGGTCAACCCATAGGGTGACGTCCTTCTTCTAATTCGTATAATCGGACGTTTATTTTACCTAAAAGTTTCATTTTGGATTTTTGAGCCTTTTTGTCGTGGCTGTAATCTTTCTTTTCAATGAGTTCCTGTAATCTGGTCAGTTGTGTAATTGAAAGTTTGTTAAATTCATGTTTTGAATTTGTGATTAATTGCAATAATGCCACTCGTTCACGATCTTCGGCAGTGATTTTCTCAGGCACAAAATTAGATGCATTTTGACATATATTTTTCTAATGTATTTGAGATTTTTCTGGAGATAATAATTTCAATTGTTATGAACTGATAATGTTCTCATTCAAAAAGACCATGTAGTATTTCTTCTTCAAAAGACGAAATTTTATGATACAGGTAATTCAGATCATCAGGCAGCAATCCTGCTTCATGCTCTCCAATCCAATAGTTTGCAAACAAATTGATTACAATGCCAGTAAATAATCCTAAGATATATTCTCGAGAATTCTTTATTTTAAAAGAATCATATAATTCACCTTTTTCTCCAAGATCTTTGAACATTGATTTTTGATTTATCATATTGACAACTATTGCTTGAATAGTAGCTTCATCTTTTTCGGTCCAATTTCCTTTTTGAGTCACTTTTTTTCTAGAGATCTAGTAGAATATACATTTTCAAAAAAGATTTGTAACAATCTTAAAATTTCCATAGGAAAACTTGTCAACATGGATAAAATGAGAGCAATGGTTCTTTCTGAATGTGCGCCAATTGAAACTAACCCATTAAAATTAACACAAATCGATAAACACCAAATTACAAAACCAAATGAAATTCTCTTAAAGATCGAAGCCTGCGGTGTATGTCATTCTCAGCTTCATGGTATAGAGGGAGATTGGAAAGAATTAGGAATACCACCAACTCTCCCCACAGTTCCAGGTCATGAAGTAGTTGGAACAGTTATTGAAATCGGAAAAAATGTTACAAAATTCAAAGTAGGAGACAGGGCAGGAATAACTCCATTGTTAGAGGCATGTAAAAAATGCCAATACTGTAAAGAAGGAAAAGAGTACCTTTGTGAAACATCTGTCATCACAGGAGAATCTCTCAAGGGTGGATATTCGGAGTACATTCCAGTTGTTCAGGATTTTGCTACCAAGGTTCCTCAAAATATGACCCCTGAATATGCAGCGCCTCTATTTTGTGCAGGAATTACTGCCTACAAAGCAGTAAAAGCTGCAGAGCCACACATTCACAAAAAGATTGGAATTTTTGGAATTGGAGGTGTTGGACATATGGCAGTCCAATTTGCAAAGGTTGAAGGATGTAATGTCATTGCTTTTTCTAGAAATGCACATCATCTAAAAGTTGCAAAAAGATTAGGTGCAACAGATGCGCTAGTTTTTTCTGCAGACCAAGAAAATCTTCTAAAAGAAATTAAGGATAAACATGGATTGTTGGATGCAGCAATAGTTTTTGCACCTGCCGATATTGTTACAGACACTGCAATTAAAGCTGTAAAAAAAGGAGGAATGATAGTTATTGCAACAATTGGAGAAAGACCATCCTTTGTTGCATTTGAAGAAAAGACAATTCGGGGGACATTGATTGGATCAACCAAAGACATGGAGCAAGTGATCAAGATATGTGATGAACAAAATTTGGAAGTAATTTCTGAAAAGTTTCCCTTAGAAAAGGCAAACGAAGTATTAAAAAAATTAAAGGATTCCGAAATAGAAGCAAGAGCTGTTTTAATTCCATAATAAAATCTTCTCGCTTAAATATTGGGAAAAAACAGACATTTCATGAACTGCCGTCTTTGTCATCATACTGATGAGGCACACTCATCATCAGAAAATAACGAATCTATAATGAAATTAGGCAAATGCAATATTCCAACATGTACCTGTAAACAGTATGTAGACCCCATCCAAAAGATAGACGAAGATTTACTTTAACCATAGTTCATATAAGAAATTTGGTGAGAAATTAGATATGGAAAAACATGTTCCATCTGAAGAAATGAAAAAAAACTTGGATAATTTACTTTCCAAACTTAATGCGATGGAGATTTTAGCAAAAGATGAATTTCAAACAAATTCTGTAAAAGTGTTAAGAGCACTAGTCGAGGGTCAAATTCACTCGGTCAATGAATTTGAGCACCTCAAAAAGGCAATTGATTTGCTTACCTTGCAATTATTTGAGGTTCAAAACAAGACAAGATCATCAGTTTAATCTTGTATCACTTAGGCCACAACCTGAACATTTTATGATGGTAGATTTTTCAAGAACTTGATCAACCTTCATTTCTGAACCACAGCAAGGGCAAGAAATTTTTTCGGAGTCTTGAGATTTTTCATTGGTTGAATCTTCTCTTGCACGGACTTTGTATTCTGGTGGTTTTTCAATTATTTCGTTTTCATTACATGCAGGGCTATACCTTTGAAGAATTTTGTTAACTACCCCTTTTCTAGCACTTTGATTTGATTCAAACATTGGTAAAATTGCTAAATAAAGAGAATTCTCCGAACCCGCTTTATTTATCCAACACTTGAAATTTGGATTGCTAACAAAGAAATCTTTTTCTTCAGTTTTTTCACAATCCCCAACATAAACAATGTTAAAGGAGTCTTTTACCCGTGACAAGATAAGGTACACAACTTTTTCCATTGGTGGCCCCCACTCATCTAATCTAATTGGTCCAAGAAACTCATATTGTAAAATTTGAATACTCATTGTATACCAAACACCTTCCTTTCTTTTCTTTTTTTCCAAATTTAGAGTTAGATCTTGAAAAGATTAAATTCAAGTGCAATGGATTTTGGTTTGATGAAGGATCCACACAACCATAGACAAGTAGGCTATTCGATGATTGTGGTCTCTGCAAGTTTAGCAGCAATTGGGCTTATTGCACTAGCAATAGGCGGGGACGTTCTTTATGGAGACAATATTCAGAGGGGAAATACTGCTCATTTTAATGAATGTAAGGCAAATGACTTCATAACAGAAGATTGTGAAAAATATCACAGTAGAATAAATTCAGAAATTTCTGGAATCTATGTAGATTTAGAAGATTGAGTTAGTAACCGTTTGCAAAATCTTCCCAAGTGTTGAGATTTTTAGTTAGTCTATTCATCGCAAAAAATGCTCCACCAATTATTCCTGCCTGATAAAAGGTATAGAGAAAAACTCCTGAAGAGCCAGGATCAGAGTCCGAAAAGCTCAATGCCAACATTGAAAAGAAAACAAATGTTCCAACAAAAGTTACTATTCTGTTTAAAATTCCAGCATTCAATCCAACAATTCTTTTTGTTGCAGCTGCCATCAAAGTAATGCTAGAAATAATTAGAAATGTGGCACCGCCATTGTTTGTAACAAAATCATTTATCCATGGTATTAGGCCAACTTCCAATAGGTCTGCTTGAGGAATTATACTTCCTCCATTCATTGCAAAGTTTACGGAGCTAAACAAACCTCCAATTACAAAAAAGAACAAGAATATTTTCACGATTGATCTTTTTAGAGGACTACGAGTTTCAGAAGGCCTTACTGCCTTTTCTGCAATTCGCACTCCATAGAGAAACCCAACTGCCATTGCAGGTAAGAACATAATATTAAGTAAAATCGAGGATTCGCTGTTAATTTCATTAATTTGTGGTAGAAATATTAGAAATAATACTATCGCCAGACCAGCTGATGATAAGAACAATACAAGATTCAGATACTTTTGACTGGGTTTTTCTGATACATCATACGCCCAATTATACATTTTATCAAATCCTGGGAAAATCATTAAAGGAATAATCAAAAAATCATTTGGTCAACTAATCAATTCTGTTTACCCTTTTTAGTATCCATGCCTAAGAAAAGAGATGAGGTATTGGCTATCATTAGTAGTGATAGGCACAATCATTGTTATTCTTGGAATAATTTTCCATTTACAAGGACAATCAGTTGTAGGGCCAGAGTCATCTTTTATGTATGCAAATCCAGAATGGGAAAACTATGGATTTCAAATTGCCATTATTGGTGGAATAATTTTAGGTGCTGGAATCGTAATGAGAGTCCTAAAAAAATAGCATAACAAGTGTTTTGGTCAAAAGCCCGAGTTTATTGGGTCCTCAGGTTTCATTATTTCTCTTAAAAGGATGGTAGCAAATGAACCTCTAGACAAAGTAAACTCTACAATATTCTTATTCACTGAAAAATTTGAACATGAAATTATAGCCTGCCTAAACCCACCTTCGTTGCTTAGCTCTTGCATTTCTTTTATGTAAAAATCCTTGGGAGAAATTTCTTCCATCTCAAGAATCTTTGAAATATAATAATCAAAACGAGTTTTTTTGTAATAAGAATAACCTACAAGAGGAATGGCAAGTCGTTGATCTGCTCCTTTTAGAAATTTGCCTAGGGCATCTTTATGATCAAAACAAACATCGCCTTCTTGAGGTTCGTAAAGTGTCTCATTTTCCAAAAAAGAATTACTCAAAGTTTGATTAAACAAAAAAGACTGATACGCCTGAATGTAAAATCTTCTAAGAGTCAGAGGAATTTTTTTTATTGCTGCTTGAGGATCCTTGGTTTCAATCATTTCTTTGACAACTATTCTTTCAACATCCATTTGTGGTGGGATTTCATTGAAAATTTGAGAGTAATTATCAGGATCTTTTAGTTTTTCTCTTAATTCATTATTTTCCTTGGAATCATATGGAGATGTAAATGAGAGAATGAAATTAATTGCTTCATCGAAGTTTTTTTGTAAGATAGCCTTCCCAATAAGATGAGTTACTGGACGTTTAGAGCCAAATCTCTGATATCCAAAAAAATTCAGTATTTTATCTTGTTCTTTAAATTCAGAAGGATTATCTTTTGCATCTAAAATTTTGATTTTAAAATGATTCCCGATCATATCCTTTTTTGACAGGGGTTTTTTTACAAATCCAATTTTTTCAAGAAGGTATTTTGTAGAAGAAAAACTATCAATGAATCTTCCTTTGTTATTAGAGCACACATATTGTTCAGTTGTAGCAAAAGAGTCTTTCAATCCCAGAGACTTTAATCTCAATCCTTTCTTTCTAAAAATGTCAGAAAGAGCATGACTTGTATCGATATTTTTCTTCTTTAATTTGTAAACAGCATAGTCCCCTTTATCACCAATTGAATTTTTTATTTTTTCTAATATTACTTCAGAAACTTCAAAATCCTCAGGAGATTCTTTTATTCTTCCACCAGTTCCTTGAAAATCTGTACAGTAAGTTAAGATTCCAATATCAGAATCTATTTTTGGAATCACGATGTTATTTCTACAGTAAGGAATTTGCTTACTGCCACTTCATCTGTATAAGCACCAAGAAGAACTTTGTAGGTTCCAGAAACAGCATCTTCGGATGCAGATATAGTGGTAGAAATTGGTCGAGGAGCATCAAAGTCTAGCTGGAATGATTTAGGAGTACTTTGATCAATGCTAAGATTCAAAAATTCGTGAGAATCAGCCAAAACTAGTGAAACCTCAGCCAAATCCGTTTCAGTTGTAGGTGAAACTACGAAGAACAAGTCTGCAGACTCACCTGGAGATAAAGAAACAGTCCCAGAATCCATTTGAATTTCAATAGGCAGTGCTTTGGATGTATCAACTACTCCAATGTTGTTTTCTACCCATTCAGTAAACCAAATTTTGTCACCATCCACAGTAAAATCAAAAACTTGTGCAAGGCCACAGTTTTGCATTTCACCACAGTCTCCCCAATTTGGATTCATTGAAGGAACAAAATATTCTACCAAAGTTTCAGATTTTGGATCCAATACTGCCAATCTATTGGCGTTTTGTTCATTGAAAACTAGATGACCTAAATCATTAGTTTCAACCCAATAAGGTCTTGAAATTGGCGACTTGATTATACCAGTAGAATTTCCATAAGTCGAAGATGGTGGATCGGATGTAACATATCGAATCCAGGAATCAGTCTGTGGATCGTAACTATAGAAATTAGAGCTAGCAGTATCTCCTAACCAAATTTTTCCATCGGTTATTACAGCACCGTTTGGTGCAATCAAATCTTCGGGTAGAGCGACTACCTCGACATAATCACCTAAAGGCAAAAATTCTTCTCCAGTATTTGCCACAGCATTTCGGTAACCGTCTTGATCAAATTTCACTAGAACTCCCCCTTGTTGAAATATCCAATTAGTATACCACACATTATTTTCTGCATCAATGGCAAAGTCAGAAGTCACTGCATTTTCCATTGGAGAAGGAACACTGAGATAGAAAAATTCTTCCTGATTTGCTACATTAGGATCTAAGAAGGTAATTTTGTTTCCAGTAAAATCATTTACAATAATTTGAGATCCTTCGATTTTTAATTTCTGAGGAAGTGCATCACCCTGAGAAGGATAAGTGAATCTCTGATACCTCTCTTCCTCTGGAGTAAACTTCCAAATAGAATCAAAAGTTTCATCAGTATACCAAATTCCACCATCAGGAGCGTCATCCATACCCCACATCATAGAGCGGCCATTTGGTGGCCAAGTTGGGTTTTCGTACTCGGTGAAAGTTTCAGTTATAGGATCAAATTTAGCTAAATTTCCTGTGTTTGTTTGAGCAAACCAAACATTTCCTTCATAGTCAGTTACAATTGCTAATGGGTTCGTACAAACAGTAGGAATAGAATATTCTTTTACAAAATTTGTGGACTTGGCAATGCTTGAACCACAAAATTCTGCTCTTTGAGCATCTGGATAGTTATCAGCTGGTGTTCCAGTCATTGTTGTTTCTGAATCAGGATCTACCGGGTCCATTAAGCCTGGTAACGAAATCATGACTGTTGATGTTAACAGAATAAAACCAAAAAATGCAGCAACTGCTATACCTTTCTTATTCACAAAAAAAATTCCATTGAACCTTGTTATATCTTATTCCACAAATCAAATTTAGAGTAATTTCAACTCGCCTGTCACTTTGTCGATTAAATTTTCTGGTGCAGGACCTATTGAAATGCAAGTAGTGGTTCCTGGAGCGATTTGAGTATGACCTGCATCTGTAACTTCAGACCAAGGTAGATCCAAATCAATAGCATGACGTTTAACTTCCTGTAATTCTTTTATTCCTGGTACCTTAACAACTACTTTTTCTTGACCAAGCCACCATTGTTCAAACCACTCTGGGTGAGATTTTCTTACATGTTCAGCTCCTAAAACACATGCATGTCCTACTTGAGCTGCAATTTTTCCTTTACCCATATCAAGATCTGATCTGACCACGATTACTTGTTTTATTTCTCCCACACAAATAAGAAAAAAAGGGATAATGAAAAACTTTTGAAATAAATAATTGACAAAGAAACAAAATCTGTGAACTATGATGTTGTAGTAGCAGGTGGAAGTGTCGCAGGTTTGTTATGTGCCAGAGAGATTGCCAGTAGAGGAAATAGTGTGATTGTAATTGAAGAAGATTATGAAATAGGCACTCCTGAGCACTGTGGAGGTCTTGTTAGCACATCAGGATTAGAAAAACTCGGAATCATCCCTTTTACAAAGACTTTTGAACACATAATTGATTCAGCTACAATTTATGCGCCCAATGGAAAAAATTTTTCAATAAATTCCAAAAAACAAAAAGTTGCAGAAATCAATAGGAGGGAGTTAGACAAGCAAATAGCACACCAAGCACAAAAAAATGGTGCAACCATCAAAGTCAAAACCAGTTTTCAAGAACTAACTGAAGACGGGGTAAGAACAAATGATGAAGAGATTAAATGCAAAGTTTTTGTCGATGCAAGAGGTATTTCTTCAATAATTCATAAAGATCGTGCAGGGATTTTATCAACTGCACAATATGAAATCTATGCAGACTGGATAAAAAAAGGAAAAGTCGAGGTTTATTTTGATCAAGAAAAATATCCAGGATTTTTTGCTTGGGTAATCCCATCAGGGGAGGGAAAAGGAAAAGTTGGTGTTGCTGGAAAAGGAATCAAAGTGGCTGAAGTTCTTGAAGAGTTTTTGGAAAGAAAGGGAGAATATTCAACAATAAGAAAAATTTTTGCGCCCATTTGGATAAAAGGCCCAATTAAGAAATTTGTTGAAGGAAAAACCGTAGTTGTTGGGGATGCTGCAGGACAAGCAAAACCTACAACATCAGGAGGAATTTATACTTCAGGCATGGGAGGAATTCTTGCCGGAAAAGCAATTTCAAAATTTTTAAAATCATCAAGGACAGAAGATTTGGAAGAATATCAAAAACAATGGATAAAACAATTTGGGGATGAATTTGAAAAGCAGTTATGGGCAAGAAAAATTTTAGAAAAATTTGACAATAACACGATTAACAAATTGTTTGATTTAGTAACTCCAGAAATAATCAAAGAGATTTCAGAAACAGAAGACTTTGATTTTCACACAGGCTCAATTTTAAAACTTCTTGGAATTAAAGGATCGGTCAAGACTGCGCAGGCATTAATTAGCAGTCAATTGAAAAAGATTCTAAGTTAGATTGTTGCTTAATTTTTAAGCAAGGTATAAATGATGTTTGAAGAAAAATCGACTTATGTCATCTACCATATCATTACCAACATGTAGCTGTTGTTTAAGACATATTATGCCTAATGATAAGTGTGTTAAATTCAATTGCCCAAATTGCGGTAATGATTTAATTTGGAGATGTGAAAGTTGCAGAGAAGCAGCGAGAAATTATACTTGTTCTTCATGTAACTTTCAGGGACCTTAGAAAATGGCAGAATTACTTTTAATTACAAAAATACTACCAAAAGGACCTGAAGTAGATTTAGACGCTTTGGCAGAATCCATTAAAGGTGCAATTAAAGAAGGTCAGACCCTCAAAAGACATGCAAAAGAACCATTAGCTTTTGGCATGTATTTCATCAAAGCAGAGTTCATTGTAAATGACTCTGAAGGTCAAATGGATGCATTGGAAGATGCAGTAAAATCTGTAGAAGGAGTCAGCGAGTTCGAAGTACTCAATATGAGTAGAATGTCTGTTGACATGAAGTAGGTGGTTTTTTGGCACGCAAAGAAGAACCTTTGCAGATGAGAGTGGGCGAGGCAAAACAAAGAGATGTTGGTAAAAAGCGAGCTCGAATTGGCCCAGAAGCTATGGATTACCTCAAAGTCACTCCTGGCGATACCATTGATGTGATGGGTTCAAGATCTAGTTGTGCAGTTGTATGGCCAGTTGATGAGGATGAAAAATTTCCAGACATTATTAGAATTGATGGACAAACAAGAAAGAACATAGGAGCTTCTCTAAACGACATTGTAAAAGTAAAAAAAGTAAGTACAAAAATTGCAAAATCAGTTTCACTTACACCTCTTAATGATACTGTAACAGTAGACAAGGAATTTACAGATTTTGTTAAAAATAGATTGAAAGGGTTACCAATCTCCCACGGTGATGAAATATCTGTTATGATTTTGGGAAACTCGATGGATTTTAAAATTACAAAAACAACTCCAAAACATGTTGTAAAGATTGACCGCTCAACTAATCTTACTATTTCTACTGAACCTTCTGTTGACAGAAAACTAAGAGTGACCTACGAGGAGGTTGGAGGTCTAGGACACGAAGTAAAGGCGATGAGAGAAATTGTAGAACTGCCATTAAAACATCCAGAATTATTTGCAAGGCTTGGCGTAGAGCCTCATAGTGGAATTTTGCTTTATGGGCCACCAGGATGCGGTAAGACTCTCATTGCAAAAGTACTTGCAAGTGAATCAGAGGCAAACATGTTTTTGATTAATGGACCAGAAATCATGAACAAGTATTATGGTGAAACAGAAGCAAAACTAAGAGATATTTTTAAAGAAGCTAAGGACAACTCTCCAAGTATAATTTTCATAGACGAGATTGATGCAATAGCACCAAAAAGAGAAGAAGCCTATGGAGATGTTGAAAAAAGAGTTGTGGCTCAGTTGCTAGCTTTGATGGATGGTCTAAATGACAGAGGAAATGTAATAGTTCTTGGTGCTACAAATAGGCCTGATAGCATCGATCCTGCTCTAAGAAGACCAGGTAGATTTGACAGAGAATTTGAAATTTCAGTGCCCAATGAAGATGGAAGATTAGAGATATTGCTAATTCATACAAGAGGAATGCCAGTGGCAGAAGAAATCGATCTAAAAGACCTTGCCGCAGAACTTCACGGATATACTGGTGCCGACATCAAATCACTTTGTAGAGAAGCAGCAATGAAATCGATTCGAAGATATCTACCAGAAATTGATTTAGAAAGTGAAAAAATCCCTTCAGAAGTTTTACAATCAATGCAAATTAAATTAATTGACTTCTATGATGCAATGCATGAAGTTGTTCCAACTGCAATGAGAGAATTCTACGTAGAAAGATCAAAAGTATGGTGGCAAGATGTAGGAGGCCTTGAAGAGATAAAATCTGCATTAAAAGATAATTTAATTTCAGCAATGAAAGACCCTACCAAATTTACAAAGATGGGAATCAAACCACCCAAAGGTGCTTTAATTTATGGACCTCCTGGTTGTGGAAAAACATTGATTGCAAGAGCCTTAGCCACAGAAAGCGGGGCAAATATGATTCTAGTCAAAGGACCTGAGTTATTATCTAAGTGGGTTGGAGAATCAGAAAAAGGGATTAGAGAAATATTCCGAAAAGCTAAAGCATCTTCTCCTTGTGTCGTAATTTTTGATGAGCTTGATTCTCTTGTAAGATCAAAAACAGGTGAAGGAGGAGTTACTGAAACTGTACTTAGTCAATTGTTAACAGAGATTGAAGAAGGAATTTCCTCGCGTGTGGTAGTAATAGGAATAACAAACCGACCAGATGTATTAGATAATTCTCTTCTAAGAACTGGCAGATTAGATTTAGTACTTTATGTTCCACCTCCAGATGAAAAAGGAAGATTAGAGATTATCAAAATATTAACTGAAAAGATGCCACTTGATAAAGATGTTAAATTACAAGAAATAGCAGTGGCAACTCAAAACTATTCAGGGGCCGATTTAGCAGCTTTGTGTAGAGAAGCTGCAATACAAGCAATGAGAAATAATTCAGAAAAAATAACGAGTAAAGACTTTGCAAATAGCCTAAAACAAGTTAGACCTTCAATAACAAAAGAGGTAGACCAATGGTACAACACAGTAAGAGAAAGTATATCTAATGTAGTACCAAAATCAAGAGATAAGTCATTTTACGGTTAATCATGGCAATTCCAATAAGAAATACGGTATTTGATAAAATCAAAGAGGAAGGATCTCTCACAGATTCTGAATTGTACAAAGCTCTCTCCAAAGGAGGTTATATTATGACAGAAGACAAATTCAACAAAATTCTATTGGATTTAGAGATAATGGGTTTGATTAATGTCGCTTGGATTACAAAAGATACTCGTAGAATAGAAGTAATTTCGGAAAAAGAAGAGATAGATGAAGTTGAAGAACAAAATAAAGAAATGATGGAAAAAGACTACGAGGCTAGTTTTCCAGGTTTTGAGAAATAATTAGATTCTAAAATAAAGGAATGTGAAACGCCGCATCCAACGCAACGGCTACAAAAATTATTGTCAAGTATGGAGCAGTTACTTTGTATGCCTTCCATGCAAATTCCGAAGTTGGGGTCTTTGTGAGTTTGAAATGATATGCAAGCATTAAACCTCCAGATATAAGTGCAATTATTGTATAAACAAGACCCATTCCAAAAAATGATGGTATAATTGAATAGGGAAGTAAAATCAAAGTGTTTGCCAAAATGTATTTTGATGTTTTTTGCATTCCAATAATTACTGGAAGCATTGGGACTTCTGCTTCGGCATAATCGTCTCTTATTTTCATTGCAAGACACCAAAAGTGAGATGGAGTCCACACAAAAACCAAAAAGCCAATTAGAAATCCTAACAAATCCATCGAGCCAGTAGCTGCGGACCAACCAGCCCAAGCTGCTGCACTTCCTGCAATACCACCAATTACAATGTTTGAGGAATTTAGTCTCTTAAGCCAAACAGTATAGATTATTACATATGAAAAAATTCCTAGTGCAATAAAGGAAGCAGCAACTGCATTTAGTGCAAAGTATCCATAAATTACAGAAATGCAACTTACGGCCAATCCATAAATCAATACATGCGATGCTGCTATTCTTCCTGAAGGAATGGGTCTTTGGCTAGTTCGTTTCATTTTGGGATCGATGTCTCTATCATAATAGTGGTTTAACGCACTTGAACCGGCCGATGCCAATGCACCTGCAATAATAATATGGATTAGGCCAAAATTATCCAGTTCAGGGCCAACTAATTTGCTTGCTGCATACATTGAGGTAACAGCAGTTATCACTAGCAGTACTATAATACGAGGTTTAGAAACCTCCACAATCTCCTTTAGTCCCAATTCACTCTATCCTCTTCCAAAGCCATTTAATTTATTCGACTTTGATGATCTATACAAGTTCAAAAGGAATAAGTATATCACTCCTACAAGCTAGCATGAATGAGTAATTGGGACCTCATGATGCCAGGTATGGGATTAACGGCCATAGGCTTGGCTGGAGTAGTGATTTCCTATGCAGGACTGGCTCATACATTCATTGATGGAATGCATGCACTTACAGGCCTTACCATGTTTATAGGGCTGATATTTCTTGCAGCAGGAATTTTAGATGGAGGGGTCTCAACAAGCAACCGGGCCAAGGCAACTACGCTAGTTGTGCTTTCAATTGCTCTTGGATTTGGAATGTACTCATTTACTATGAATACTATAGAATCTACTAACATATTTGCAGGTTTGTTGTTGGCAATTGCATTTCCAGCAATAGTAATAGCATATGTGGCAGCAAAAATGCCTACACGAATCAAACCTATAGGAACAATAATTGCATTAGCAGGAATTACAGGGATAGTTTCCTTTGTAGCATTTGGATTTGTAAGTCCAGACACATACATAATTGCTGAAGAAATTGTAGAAGAAGAAGTTGAAGCAGAGCCAACAGGTCCAATATATCCAATTACAATTTTAGCAAACTCTGCTGTTGAAGGAAACCCAGATTATGAACCAGATGTAGCTTATGTTCCACAAGGATACATCATTGAATGGACTAATGTAGATTCACTTGCACATACTGTTACAAGTTCAGAAGATATTGGAGAGACATTTGATTCAGGATTGCTAGATAAAGGGGAAAAATACCAACTTGATACATCTGCTTTAGAGCTAGGAGAGTATGAATACTTGTGTATTGTCCATCCTTGGATGGTATCAAAAATTATTATCGAAGAACCAAAAGAACCAGTAACAGTAATCATGCCAGAAGGTGCAGGAATAAGACAAGAAGGACAAATCTATTATGATCCAGAGAATCTCCAAGTAGAACCTGCAACAACTGTAGTTTGGGTTAATGAAGATTCAGCAGCTCACACAGTTACATCAGGTACTCCTGCAGATGGAGCTGACGGATTATTTGATTCAGGAATGATAATGGCAGGAGATTCATTTGAATATACTTTCATGGAATCAGGTCTAGTAGACTATTACTGCGTAGTGCACCCATGGATGGTAGGCACAGTAGAAACTGGATAAGATTGGAAAAAATCATCATAACCGAACAACAAAAACAAATTCTTTTAGACCATGCAGAAAATGAAAAACCAAACGAGTCATGTGCCATTTTGTTTGGTACAGAAAATGAAAATATAGCAAATGTTGAAAAAATATTTCTAACAAAAAATATTGAAGAATCTCCACTTAATTTTACAATTTCCCCTGAACAGCGACTGGAGGCAGATAAAATAGAAAGAGAGACAGGATTAAAAATTGTTGCAATTTTTCACTCGCATCCTAATTCGGAGGCAGAGCCATCCAACACTGATAGAAAATTCATGGAGTTGAATCCCGAGGTATGGATAATCTTTTCAGGAATATCAAAACAGTTCAGATCATTTACTTTGGAAAAAGAAATCCTAATTGAAATTAACTAATCATGAATTTTTTTGAAATGTTGCTCTTTTTCCCTCTGCAATATCTAAAATGGATTTATCCGGAGTAGATATTTTTCCAATGACATTTACTGGAGACGCAGGAGTTATCTCTCCTTGTTTGCCTATAGGGGTAGGTCCATAAAATAGGCAGATTGCTTTTCCAGTTGGCCAGTATGCGACATCATTTAGAGATACGGGGGTTTTTGCATTTTCTTCAGAAACGTCCACCGGAGATTCAGAAGTGTAGATTTCATCTCCCCAAACATTAAGATCTACGCTGAATGGAAGATTTTTTAAAAAAGATTCAACAGTTTTGGGGGAATTTGAATCATCCAACTCCAATTCAACAGTAATAGATTCTACAACCATCTGAATTGTACGATTCACAGAATTTCTTGAATTTATGAATAGAAAACCGTTACGATTGGTATGGAAAGGGATCTTTATTTCAAACATAATTTTTATTTTCATGCCAATAGACAAAAGATTATGGAGTTTTCAAAAGTTGAACCTGCTTACACATCAAAGGATGGGTGTCGTTTGGTGTGGGAAGGAAAAGGCGAGGATGAAACAGACACTGTAATTTTAAGCAAAAATGAGTTAGATTCCCTAGTTGAGATTTTGAAAAAAGATGTTGCTGGAAGAGTACACCTAGAAGACATGAATAGCTCCATCATGGTAAACTCTGATGTCACTCAATTTACCTTACAAGACCATAGACAGTTAGAAGCCGATACTTTTGAATTACAAAAAAAAGTTCTAGAATTTGTAAAAATTCCACATGAACCCAAATATGTTTACATTAGCTCCAAAGAATTCTATCCTTCAGTATGGGTAAGAAAAGAAAAGAAAAAGGACGAGAAAAAATTTGCTCCAAAACGAACTCCACAAAAACCATCATTGTTGCAGGCAATTTTATCTTCAAAACCAGAACAAAAAGACAAAGCCGTACAGACAGATATTTTTAAAATATTTGCAACTCGGCGTTCAACTAGAAAATTTGATAATGCCAAAGTTGAAAGTTGGAAGATTGATAAAATTTTAGCTGCAGCAGACACCGCCCCCACAGCTGGAAACTTTCAAGGACTAAAGATCTTCTACATTAAAAACAAAACAACCAAAGAAGCACTGGTTGAAGCTGCTAATAAGCAACCTTATGTAAATGCGCCTGTAGTGCTGGTCTTTTGCATGGATCCCTCAAGAGTTAATCTAAAGTTTCCTCAAGAAATTTTAGACAAGTTCTCCTTACAGGATGCAACCTTAGCTGCTGCATATGCTCAATTAGCTGCAGCAGGATTGGGTCTGAGTTCAATTTGGATTGGAATGCTTGATGAGAAAAAAATACAGACCATTTTGGGTACCGATTTGAGACCTTCTTCTATTCTTTGTATAGGCTACCCTGATAAGAAAAGGCCACCAAAATCTAGAAGAAAGCTCAAAGAGTTAATTGAAGTAATCAAATAACCGATGCCTTGTGTAGTGTGACTTTGGCCAAGTTTTTGGATTAAATATGGCTTTTTGCAGTTAGAAATATGGAAATTCACGTATACGATACTTATGTCAAAGCCGCAGATGGACACACCATGCACTTTGATGTAATTACTGGAGAGAAAGACCATGACAAAGCCATTGCATATGGAAAAGAATGGTTAGAATCAATTGGCGAAGGTGATTCAACTATGACAGCAAATGAATGTCAATTTTGTCACTCCCAAGGAGCTCCAGAGCCTGTAGAGCAGGCCATTAAGGAGAAAGGTTATTTCATCCAGAAAATGGAAGGCTGTCCTTAGACAACTTTTTTTCTTTTTACTATTTTATTTTGATCTAGATTTTTTTAGAACTACTTTTCATTTAAGATATGGAAGAACATCCTTATGCAAGGTGTACAGTGGAAGGAGACAAAAAAACAAAATGGATTTGTGGTTGTTTTCAAACATCAGATGATTATTTCAAATTTTGTGACAAACATAATGAAACCTTGAAAAAAGCAATTCAAGCTCAAATTGATGAATTAGATTTAACTCTGAGTATAGAAAACTAAATTGCAATAATAGCGACAAATGCAGACACAAATACAATTGCTATTGTATTGAGTAATTTGATTACTGTGTTTAATGCAGGCCCTGCTGTATCTTTGTATGGGTCCCCAATAATATCACCTACTACAGCTACTTTGTGCTCTTCAGTCCCTTTGTTGCCTTTCATTTCAACTAATTTCTTTGCATTATCCCATGCACCACCAGTGTTTGCCAAGTGATATGCTAAGAAAATTCCTGTTACAACTGAACCCATTAGTAATCCAGCTACAGCGGTAGGGCCTAACAAAATTCCTAGAATAATTGGAGCAAGGATTGCAATAATTGCGGATTTCCAAAGTTCCTTGATAGATGCAACTGTGGCAATATCCACACATTTTGCATAGTCAGGTTTTGATTTTCCTGTAAGAATTTCAGGATCTGCTTTGAATTGTCTTCTTACCTCGTCAACCATTTTTCCTGCGGCTCTTGAAACACCGTTGATTAGTTGCCCTGTGATGATAAATGGAATGAGTCCACCGACAAGTAGTCCAATGATTACTGCAGGATTGGTCAGACTATAATCTAATTCCAACACACCCTCAAAGATATGAGATGCTTCAAACTGGAAAGCCTGCATCATTGCAAGGGCTGCTAATGCTGCGCTGGCAATTGCAAATCCTTTTGTAACTGCTTTAGTAGTGTTTCCTACTGCATCAATCTCATCTGTAACTTTTCTGTTTTCTTCACCCATTCCGGTCATCTCAACTATTCCTCCTGCATTATCAGCAATTGGACCAAATGCATCTATGCTAAGTACAATTCCTGCAAGGCTCAACATAGCCATGGCAGTAAGAGATGTACCAAAGATACCATAAAGAACTGGGTCAGCTCCTTCAGGTGCGTAAGATGATGAGATACTATATGAGACAATGATTGCCACAACTAGAGCAATCATGAATGGTCCAGTCGATTGGAGTCCTTTGATAATTCCCATAAGAGTTAATGAAGCATAGCCCCATTTTGCAGATTCTGCAATTTCATTTACAGGTCCATACTTGTAGTTAGTGTATCTATCGGTAATCTTTTGGATAACGGGTACAAGAATTACTCCAATTACAGTTGTGCCAAATAAGGCATAAGCAGATGGATTATCTCCAATGAATTGACTAGTAAATATAAAATTCAATCCTATTGCAATTGCTGCAGATACATAGAAGGAACGATTAAGCGGTTTCATTACATCAGTAACATTCTTTGAACCAACTATCACCACACCAATAATTGATGCAATCATTCCAGATGCTCCGATTAAAATTGGATATAAGAATAATTCAGGTGCACCAATAAGTGCTGCAATCAAAAGTGCTGCCAAAATAGTTACAATATAAGACTCGTAAACATCAGAACCCATTCCTGCAGCATCTCCTACATTATCTCCGACATTGTCTGCAATAGTTGCAGGGTTTCTTGGGTCATCTTCAGGAATATTTGCTTCAACTTTTCCTACCAAGTCTGCTCCCATATCTGCTGCTTTAGTGAAGATACCTCCACCAATTCTTATGAAAAGTGCAATTAGACTTGCTCCAATACCCACTCCTGCAATTGTAATTGGGTCAGGATAAATCAAATACAATCCCGTAATTGCCAACAAAGCCATTGCAGGAACAGCCAAACCCACAGTTGCGCCACCTCTAAATGCCATGGCAAAGGTCTTTCCTAGGCCACTGCTACTCAGATTAGCAGCTCGCACAGCAGCTTTTACTGTAATTTTTAATGAGATTAATCCTGCTACTGCTGAAAGTGTTGCGCCAACAGCAAAGGCAATTCCATTTGATGGTTGTAAAAATGCCCCAATAATTACCGATAAAGCGATAGCTACGGGAACAATAATTTTCATTTCTCTTTTTAGAAAAGCAGCGGCACCAACTTTGACGGCATTTGAAATCTCCATCATTTCTTTGGTACCAGGCGCTTGTTTACCTATCCAAGCAACCAAACCACCTGCCACGATAAAAGAGGCAATACCTGCTCCAATTGGCAGTAGTTCTTGCACATCCATGATATACTCTGCATGCCCAATACTGGGAAATATAAATCAATTAGAGATTTTTTGCAGTTCTTTTTCGGTAGGGCAGAAATGTTTTTCCTTTAAGACCTTGCCTGACTAACTTGTTGAAACGTTTTCCATGAGCCAGATATGGAAATCTAAGGTGAATTAATTCATGCACAAGAGTATTTTCAAGTGTCTTTTCATCAGGTATTTTTCTGACATTGATAAAAATTAGATTATGTTGAAGATATGATACTCCATAATATTTGTAAGCTGAGGTTCTTCTTCCCTCAGTCATTTCCTTTGGCATATCAAGCACTTCTTTAGTAGTAAGAAGTACTCGAGGTTCGGGGATGGAAAACCGATTTGCATAGATCCCTGCCTTTTCTAAAATTTGGAGTCTAAGATCAGGGTCTAATTTCATATGTTCTTGTTTGGGAGTTAGCGTTTATCTTGAAATGTCAATTGTTATGAAAAATTTTGTTCATTATAGTTTGTTTTCTTGTTGTGTAATGCAGTGCATACTTGATCTTTAAATGAACATTATTTGGAAAAAAATTCCATGTCTAGAGGTAAACAGATAGAAAAACATCTTGATAAAATTTACTCCGAATTATTATTTGATAAAAAGGAAAAAAGTGAGAAAAAGTCTAAGACATCAAGTTAATTTTGTATTTTATTTTTTTGTGAATTTGCAATTTGTATGAATTAAAAGGGTCAGAGTTTTTAGTAGTGTAATCACAAATCATACAGCCACCGTCTCATCACACCCTGATTATTCCATTGAATCAAGTAGTGTTTGTGTTTTATTTCTAATTTCTGTAGTGATAGGAACAATTACTAGTCCTTCATTAGGTTGCCCGTAAAGAACTACAGAATTTTCAGGGGCAAATATGCAAACAGGAATCACCAATAGGTCTTCTTCTCCATTTACTTCTATACGTACAGGCGTGGGAGATTCAAAAGCTTTTTTGATTACATCTATGCTTTGAGGCGTTATTTCTGCAGCAGGATTATCACAAGTAAGCAAGGTTTCTGTGTTTGATTGTTTGGGAGCATCTCGTTTAATCCTCTTTTCTTGTCCATCAATAATTTGCAAAGAAGGAGTTAAACCAAAATCAATCATTTTTTCAGTTGTTCTGTCTCCAACCGTAATTACATAGGAATTTTCTGACAAATGTTTTTGAATATTTTCCTTGTTGACTTCAATTTCAGGAATTAATTTTCCCATTGGTATTTTCAATTGTTCACGAAGTCTTTCAGGTAATTTCAAATTAATCGAGTTTAGTTTTGAGTACTAGCTTCAGGGGCAGACTCTTCAGTTTGACTTTCTGCTGCCATTTCTTCTTGTAACCGTGATGCAATGATACTGCATTGTCCAGCAATATTTTTTGCTGCGGTTTTAAAGGCAACAGCACTTGGAGAATCAGGATTTGTAATCATTATTGGTTTTCCTAAATCGCTTCCAGACATGATTCCTGCGTTTAATGGAATCTCTCCTAGGAATGGAATATTGAATTGTTCGCTTATTTTTTTAGCTCCACCATCACCAAAGATGTAGTGTTTATCATTACAATTTGGACAAATAAAGTGACTCATGTTTTCAACAACACCAATGATTGGTACATTTAGTTTTTCAAACATTCCAATTGCTTTGACAGCTACATTGCTTGCAACATCTTGTGGAGTTGTCACAACCAAAATTCCTGTAATAGGAATGGTTTGAGCCAGAGTTAATGGGATATCCCCTGTACCTGGTGGCAAGTCTACAATTAGATAATCAAGATCAGACCAATTTGTGTCAACCAAAAATTGTTTTAAAATTCCCGAAATGATTGGACCTCGATAGATTGCTGCTTGATGAGCTTGTTCAGCGAAAAAACCAAAGGATACTACTTTGATTCCGTTGGATTCGGCTGGTTGTAGTTTGTTATCTTCTACTTCCATATACCCGTCTTTCATTCCCAACATCAAAGGAATACTTGGACCATAGATGTCTGCGTCAAGTAGACCTACTTTAGCTCCTGTTTGAGATAATGCTAAGGCAAGATTCAAAGAAACTGTAGATTTTCCTACTCCCCCTTTTCCACTTGCAACTCCAATAATGTTTTTTACTGTTCTCATTGCAGCGTCTTCTTCAAGTGAACGGCCTTCCATGACCTTGGCAGTTACATTAAGATCAAAATTCTTTATATCTTGAATTTCTCCAATCACCTTTCTAACGTCATCTTCAATTTCAACATTGAAAGGACACGCTGGTGTGGTTAACTCTAATGTAAATTTCAGATTTCCATCATTGAGTTCCAAGTCTTTAATCATCCCCATTGAGACGATGTCTTTTTTCAAATCAGGATCAATTACAGTGCTAAGTTTTTCTAAGACTTGATCTATTCCAACCAATGCGCTAAAAAGTCGGTTTACTTTATTTAAACATAAGTTAGACTTCTGAAAAAATCCTCAAAAAAAATGAAATTTCCGCAAATTCTTTGCAGTATTGAGCGTAAAATACCCAAAGATTCATAAATTGAAATTTAAGAAAAACAGCACAGTTGTTTTCTATATCTACCCTAGGTGACGTTGTTAGGATTCCCCCAAGCTTGTTTGGGACAACTCTGAAAAAAGCAGCAATGAACATTCTCAAAGAAAAGTACGAGAGTATGATTAACGCTGATTTGGGTTACATCATTATGATTTTAGATGCCAAAGTAGAAGAGATGGGAAAAATGGTTGCCGGCGACGGTGGCACATTCCACAAAGTAGAGTTTGACGCTCTAACATTTTATCCAAAATTACAAGAAATTGTCAACGGAGAAATCGTAGACATTACAGACTTTGGAGCATTTGTAAGAATTGGTCCAACTGATGCCTTATTGCACTTGTCTCAAGTTATGGACGATTATCTAAAGAGCGATGTGAAATCTGGAATGATTATTGCTAATCAAAGTGGAAGGACACTAAAAGTTGGTTCAACACTACGTTCAAGAATTACAGCAGTCTCACTTGGAAAAGCTGCCACAATGGGTAAAATTGGAATTACTTGTAGACAACCATTCCTTGGAGCAGACGAATGGATTGCCGAAGAAATCAAAAAAGCAGGTGGCGGTGCGGATGAGCCAGCTGAAGAAGCAAAAGCTGAGGCAAGTTAGAAATGGCAAGAGAGATGGCTTGTAGAAAATGCAAGTTTATAACAGTTGGAAAAGTTTGTCCTAACTGCAAATCTTCGGACTTGACACCTGACTGGAATGGAGTAGTTTTAATTGTAGAGCCCACAAATTCACAAATTGCATCTACCTTAGGAATAACTTCCAAAGGAAAGTATGCAATTAAAGTAACATAGAAAAAATTTCCAAATCTTTAAAATTATTACATTATCATAAGATTCCATTGAGATATAATTACAAAAAAGAACTGTCAGATTTTTTATCTGAAGACATTGGCAAAGGGGACATTACAAGTGCATTATTATCAAAAAAGAATATTTCTGCAAGGATTATTTCACGAGAAAAAGCAGTGATTGCTGGTGTAAAATACACAAAAGAGATTTTTAGCCTCAAGGGATGCAAGGTTAGAGTTCTAAAAAAAGACGGTCAGAAAATCAAACCAAACCAAACTATAATGACTATATCAGGTGATGCACGAAAAATCCTAACTTGTGAGAGAACTGCCTTGAATTTGTTAACTCGAATGAGTGGTATTGCAACTCAAACTAGTGAGCTTGTAAGTAAAATTCCAAAAAGAACCAAACTGTATGCCACAAGAAAAACTGCACCAGGTCTGAGATTTTTTGATAAAGAGGCAGTAAAGATTGGTGGTGGAGAAAAACATCGATTAAGATTAGACGAAATGGTAATGATAAAAGACAATCACATAGCTGTTGAAAAGTCTCTTTTGAATTTAATTAGAAAAGCCAAAAGAAAACACAAAAAGTTTGAAGTTGAAGTCGAGAATAATGCTGATGCCATCCTTGCTGCCAAAGAAGGTGCTACAATAATCATGCTTGACAACTTTACTCCTGGTCAAATCAAAAAAACTATCGAAAATCTCAAAAAAGAAAAACTTCGAGATAAAGTAAAACTAGAAGCATCAGGCGGCATAAATGTCAAAAATATATCTCAATATGCAAAGACCGGAGTGGATATCATCTCTATAGGAAGCATAACTAATTCTGTAAAAGGAATTGATGTTAGCCTGGAAATTTAATTACTTTTTTGCGTCTTCTATTTTTTTTAGCATTTCTGCTACGAATTTATTTTTAGAATCAATTTCTTTGATTGTATCACAACACTGAGTTGCTCTGGTGAAATTTCCAATTCTGTAATTAGCTTCGGCATTTGAAACAAGAACATCTACATCATGGGTAGCAATTTCTAGGGATTTTTCAAAATAAGAAATTGCTGTGCGGTATTTTCCTTTGGTAAAATTAATACCCCCCATAATGAACAAGACATCATTTTCGTGTGGTACTTTTTTGAGAATGTCTGTACCGATTCTCAGGGCTGAATCATATTTTTTTTCCTTTACTAACTTTCGCAGTTCTTTCTTTTTTTTGGAAATACCTTTTTTCTCTGGGTCTTTAGAGCCTAAACCAAATAATCCAACCAATCTAATTTAGGCTCAAACTACCCAAATAATACCTTAGTGAGACTAGATTTTCATTTTCGTAAAAAACTAATTTCAATTTTTAGATAATAGAATTCGTGTTTAAATCCAGTTTTCAATTAGATGTATTTTTTGAAACATGGTAAACTGAATATCCAAATTCTTTTGGTATCGCTTTATCCACTTCAACAAAATTGTATTCACTTGTAGTTTTTACTTTTTCATATAACAGATCTGAAACAACAAGTCCGTTTTTCTTGGCTAATCTGTTAATTTTGAAGGTTTGATTTACAGTAGAACCAAAGATATCAGGTGTTCCAAATTTTAGAATTTTTGCAATCATGACAGAACCATATGTAGCACTGATTCTGTAATCTAATGAAGGAAGTTCGGATTCTTTTAATCGTTGATTTAGTTCATCTTGTTGTTCGATTAAATCCATACAGCAATCAAGCACTCTGATAAATTCACTCTTTCTGTAGGTTTTAGGACATTCAAAATAAAACAGGATAGCATCTCCAACGTTTTTAACCACGACACCACGATATGACTCAATAATTCCTGCTGCAAAGTTAAGAAACTTGCCATAAAGTCGGCTTGTTTGAGCATCCGACAATTTTGCGGTGATTTTGGTAGAGTCTACAATATCAATCGAACAAACACAAATGTTGTCATTTTGGTCTGTAAATTTGAGCAGGGCTTGATTTTGTTGTTCAATTACTTTGTCTTGGGCCTTGGACACCTTAATTGCTTCTAACTCTCTTCGTTTAAGATCCAGAGTTTTTTGAGAAAGTGAAAAGAGGTAAAATAACAAAAAGGAAAAAGAATATCCTACAATAGGAATGAGTATTGGAAGAGCATAAGAGGTCGAATATAATGAAGTGCCTTCAAAGGTGAATAGCCAGTCTCTATTATCAAGAGTCGCTCTTGAAATTGCAGAAAACTCGTTTGAAATTAGTGAATTTGTACTAGCGTGGGCATTAAAAAAAAGGTTATCTTCTGATTGTTGTACATCATAAATTTTCATGTTTAGATTTTCAAATTCTCCCAAATCAAACAATCCGTAAATAAAATCATCCATCCTAAATACAGCATAAACAAATCCTTTTGGGTCACTAGTTTGTGATTCATTTTCATATATTGGCATTAACATCAAAAAGCCATTTTGAATTTTTCCCAGAGATTCATCTTCTTGAACCAAGATTATCTTTCCAGTAATTGTCGTTTGTCCCGTAGTTGCTGACAAATCTACAGCCTCACGTCTAGTTTCCTGTGTATAAACATCATATCCTAAAGCCTTTTGATTTCTTACATCCATTGGATGAAGATAGATTACGGGATAGTATTCATCGCGAATTCCTTCTGGATGAATTGAGAAATCTTCAATTCCATAGCTTTCCATTTTGTTTTTCAATTCAGTTTTTTGTAAATCAGAGGTAACAGACTCAATGTAACCAACTCCTTGAATTCCAGGAAATCTTTGCCTGATATCCTGAGAAGTAATGAATTCTTTCCATTCATCATACGTTACCTCCTCTGAAGAAAGAAAGAGACCTTTGGCACCCATAAGGACTTGTTCATGATGAGAGAGTCGGTTGACTACAGAGTCAACCAGATTTTCGGTCCTAGAATCGAATTCATTGTTTGCTAACTTTCTTTCTTCAAAAATGAATCCATACCAAATAAGACTGGTAAACGCAACGCCCAAGATTAACATAATAGTAGGGAGTTTTCTTATGTTCACTCTTTACGTTAATAATAAAAAATTATTAAGTATTGTCTAGTTTGTGCTTGGTTTGATCGCAAAGTTCCTCATATTTGTGAAAAAATGAAATTATGAATAGATGGTTGGACTCGCAGATTAACTAATGGCAAGCATGCGTTCAATTGCTAATCGGGCTTTATCGGCAATCTCTTTGGGTACTGTAACTTCATACTTGTCTTGAACAATAGAGTCATAGACCTTTTCTAGAGTATTCATCTTCATGTGTTGGCATTCGGCTTTGTCTGAAGCTGGAACAAAGTTTTTGTCGGGATTTTGTTTTCTCATTCGATATAAAATTCCAGTTTCAGTTGCAACAACAAAGTTCTTTGCTTTAGAATCTTTAACGCGATTTAGCATTCCTTCAGTTGAAAGAATGGAAACTTTTCTATCATCAAAGCTACCAGAAGCAAGATCATAAAGCATTGGTGTGGTGCAGCTACATTCTGGATGTATTACAAATTCAGAATCTTTAAGCGAATCTAATTTTTTAGTTACATCTTCAGGAGTGATTCCTGCATGCACATGACATTCACCTGCCCAAATGTGCATATTTTTTCTTCCAGTAACTTTGGCAACATAAGAGCCCAAAAACATGTCAGGCAAAAACAAAATCTCTTTGTCTTTAGGAATTGCATTAACAACATTTACTGCATTTGAAGATGTGCAACAGTAATCTAATTCAGATTTTATTTCTGCTGTAGTGTTGACATATCCTACTGCTATTGCTTTTGGATGTTGTTTTTTCCAATTTTTTAATTCATCAAGAGTAATAGAATCAGATAATGAACATCCTGCTTCCAAATCTGGAATTAGTACCTTTTTTTGTGGGCTGATAATCTTTGCTGTTTCTGCCATAAAGTGGACTCCGCAAAACAAGATTGTTTTTTGAGGAACTTTGGCTGCTTGTCTTGAGAGTCCAAGTGAGTCGCCTGTGAAATCAGCAATATCTTGAATGTCTGGAATTTGATAATTATGCGCAAGAATTACTACGTCTTTTTCTTTTTTTAGACGTAAGATGTCTTCTTTGAGCTTGGATGTATCTTGGACGAGCATAAGCCAAAGAAAAATGAAAAAATACAGGATTTAAAGACTAAGATGATGCCCAGAATTCTATAATATTTTGGTAATAGTGGCAATATTTGCCATATTATGTTCCAATTTGAATTTCATCTGAACAGTACTTTCTGAGAGTTTCAATTGCAGACAAGATTGCCAATCTGCTAGTTTTAGGATTGTTAGGATCTGGAAAATTTTCAATAGTAAAAGTCATTTTCCCAAAACTGCCTTTTGCTTCAATGTGATGAGTGTTTTTATCAGTTTTAGGATCTGCAACAATCACCACTTTGGTGTTTTCACTACCAATTCCAGTTAATGAGAGAAGTGCTGCCACATTGATATTTGCAGGAAAAAGCGATACTGCTTGTTTTGCAGTGCCTTGAAAGATTTCTGTTTTAGAATCAAGAGAATCCAAATCAATATCTGAATTTTCAAAAAACTTTGCACCTTTCAAAGATCGTGGATGTTTGGTAGTAGTAATTGAAAGAGAGTCTAGTTCATCATGTACTGCCTTTATTCCATCTAATCCTGCAATTGCTCCAGATGGGAGATAAATTGTTTTTTTGAAATCCTTGCATGCATCAGATAAAATATCATAAATTGATTCATCAAGTAAAGCACCAACACTCATAATCATAAGGTCTTTTTTGTTTTGAAGTACACTTAGTGAGACATCTTTTACTGCATCTTGAGATGCAGCCTCTACAATAATATCAACTGGGTTTGAAGATAAAAGGTGAGAGTTTTCTACAATTATTGGTTTGGAATTTAATTTTTCAACTAATTTTGCAGAAGCTTCTTTTGAGCCATCATAGACATGAGTTAACTTTGCTGGAATTTTTCCTGAATCAATTGCCAAAGCTATTTGAGTTCCTATGGCACCACAACCAAGAAGCCCGATTTTTTTCATCAGAATAATCTTAAAGAAATTGCCTAATTAATCCTAGTCCAGGATGCACCTAAAGGAGATTTTCTGACAAAGTAAACAATTCCTAAAATCGATACACCTAGTACCATAATTGCAACTGTTCCAAATTCTGGAATTACATTTGTGCCTATAATTTCAACATGTTGAGTTTCTTCAGTAATTATCAATCCTACTACATATGCATCAGGCATTTTCATTAGGTCGTATCCAGTATCCTCACCATTAACCAAAACTGTGTAATCCTCTTTTTCTGCAGTTAAGACCTCAAATGGAATTCTTACCCAAAAATCAGTTGTCTCGGGAACTTTTTCAAAAGAAACTTCAATGGACTTTCTTTCTTGATTGATAATCATCTCTGTGACTACTGGTTCACCAAATTCCTCCATCATTGAGCTGTCAATGCTACCATGATATCCATAGTAGAGAGTGTATTCTATATCATCAAATACGAATGAGGTTTTTTCAGCCTCTAACTGAGAAATGTCAAGAAATTGTGCATGTGCATCAAAAGGAAATACATGCTCTGCATGAGCAGTCGAAATAGGAATAAGCATCAATAACAATAATGGGGTTGCTGCAAGGACTCTTTTCATATCTCTCAAAGACTCTCTATCTTTATCAAATATAACCAATGCACATATTTTCAGCAATGATTCTCTAGTCTGATTGTCAAATGACAAGTAGAATTTATCATCAATCTATTTATGATAAAAACAAGATTAATGGTACATTGTATAAGAACAAGATTGTATTTGGTTTTGTATTATCGTTAATTTTCACTCTTGCCATTCCTGTTGATGCTCAAATAGAATCGCCTAAACAACAAATGAAGAGAGGAGTTGCTGCTGAAGAAGTAATTTGCAAAGAAGGGCTGAATCTAATTATTAGAAATAATGGTGCTCCTGCTTGTGTAAAACCATCTACTGCCGAAGTCTTTCAAGAAAGAGGAATGGCATTTGTTCCAATCAAAGTGACAGATATTGAACCAGAATCAAAATCTGTAACTCCAGAGCGTACAGTTCAATTCAAAGATGCTCAAGATGAAATTACAAACATTCCAGCCTCTGGCGGCTCGATTGTGAATTTTTACATAACAGATGATGATTTGAACTTGGCACACTCAGGGGTTGAACTAATTGAAACTGAAGGACTAGTAGAGTTTCTAATCAATGGCATTCCCATTCCAGGACCAGAACGAATGATTGAGACAGGACCAGACACTGGAGTATTTTATGCAAGATTACAGTTACCTGATACAATTAACGGAAAACCAATTGATCAAGATGATATTGTTGAGGTAAGATATCTTGATGAATCAGATGCATCTGGAGAGCCACAAGTTCTTGTCAAATCAATTCCTTTACGAAATACCTATGCTCAGATTCAAAGCTCTGCAGACAAGACAAGGATTGGTCATGAGTTTATCTTGAGATTATACGAACCTGATGCAAACAGAGATTCAAAAGATGTAGATAGAATTCCTTTGAGTCGATTAGAATACAGAGGAGAAGGAGGAATCAGAATCAGTCTTGCATCACCTAGCTTTGATGCAAACTCTAGCTACTTGTTAGAAACTGGTGAGAATACAGATGTTTTTGAAGTCAAAATAAAGATTCCACGCCAACTTGATGGCAAAGTAGTCCATATTGGAGACTGGTATGAGATAAGGTACATCGATACTACAACACCGTCTGGAACTGAAGAAAAAATTATTTTGAAAAGCAGAATAGGATAATCTTTAGAGACTTATACAAGAGTAATATCTCAAAGTTTGTGTATGAGAATCTGATTTTAGGTCTAGGTCTAGTGTTTATGGGGATAGTGGTCGTGTTTGTTGGAAATTACTTTAGTAAAAAAATCGGAATACTGCATGTTGTGATTTACTTTATGGCTGCCTTTGTAATTCTGACAGGTGTTTTGTTGTTATTTGCCTGGGACAAGCCTTCGATTTTCTTTTAAAATTTCCACAAAAAGAACCCTTTCATTGTCAACTTTCAGTATAACCTAAAGATTTTATTCAAAACTACTAACTATTTTTGTGCTCAATACCGTTTACAAGGATGCCATATTAAATCGAGATAAGATGCTATCCATTCTCAAGGGTCCCAAATTTGAACAAATTTTAAAAAAAGCCAAAGAAAACTGGGTAGAGTACAATCCTGAGAAACATGAATCAGTCACTGCAGGAATAGATTCTAGCTTCAACAACACTAAATTCCAAGGAATAGAGTTGTGGGCTGCTACTGCAGTATCAGTGAAATCAAATGGAGAGATACTAGTAGATCTACATGATTCTGGTTTAGGTTCCGATGTAGATTTATCTAAAATTGCAAGCAAGATGGAGATTGAAGCATGTGAAAAAACAGTTGATGAAGTAGATTTAGTTTTGATGGATGGTTCTTTACATTCTCAGTTTATGACCAGACAGTCATCACTTGATGCCATAGTGGTAAAAACAATGAAAAAGAAAAACAATGTAATTTTCATAGCTAAAACTTCAAACACAAAAAAGCAATTTGAAAAATATGGGTCCCTTGCCGGAGATATTTTCTATTATAATCACATAACCAAATCCCCAGGATTTTCAAAATTATTTGTAGAAAAAAAATATGGATCAGATAAAATTATTGCATCTACTTTTGTTCGTTTGAGTGAATCAACACCCATTATCAAGCTAGAATTTTTAGGGGAAGATCATTCCGAAAATGAAATTAAATCCACATTGAACAAACTTTACAAGAATAGTGTAGGAGGCTATCCATATGCACTCAAGCTTGCTCATAATAACTGTAAAATATCCGACAAAGAACTTGCAAAAATGGTAAGTCTTTTGGGTTTAAGTAATGAAATTGGTTCAAGGGAGGTTCTAGGATGAGTTTAGGATATGTTATTGGAGAATCCAAGCCCACATTTGTTACTGCTCTTACCTCAAGACCTCTTTCTGTTGGGGAGTACACAATTATTGATACTGAAGAAGGAAAAATTCTAGGGCTGGTAGAAAAATCGAAAATATCAAGTGCTGCCTTTGCAGATGTTAAAAATTTTGATGAAGCAGCAGAAAGTACAGAGATTGCTGAGATAAACAAACGAGATAAAACATTCACAGCAAATATCGGAATTTTAGGATTTTTGGACAAATTACAAAAAGGCCAATCAATTATTCCGGCAATTCCCCCTATTCCAGGCACAAAAATTACTCAACCTACCAAACAAGAATTAGAATCAATTTTTAGTTCTCAAAACGAAGGATGGGCAAAAATTGGAACATTGCTAAGAAACAAGTCAATTGAAGCGAAAGTCAATTTGGACAAAATAGTTTCTCGACATTTAGGAATTTTGGCAATGACAGGAATGGGAAAAAGTAATTTGGTATCTTTGGTTGCAAAACAAATTGGAAAACTTGATGGAACTGTAATAATATTTGATTATCATAATGATTATACAACTCTGAATATTCCTAGAATCAACGTTATTGATGCAAAAATTAATCCTAGACTTTTAGATGCTGATCAATTTTCCGAAGTATTAGAGATAAGAGACGGAGCAAATGTTCAACAAAGAGTTTTGCGTATGGCATTTACAAAAAATGTTAGGGAATCTAAGGAATTTTGGTCAAAACTCGAAAATGAACTCGAATTCATTGTAAGCACTGAGGATAAAAAACTAAAAGAGATTCGGGCTTCAGCTTATAGAGTTCAAGACATAGTGGAAGAGGCACAAAAAAGATTCGAGGATATTTTAGATCCTGACATGGGAGACCCAATTAGTTTCATCAAGGAAGGAAGAACAAACATCCTAAACATTTCAGAATTATCAGAAAAACAAGCTAATGTAGCAGTTTCATTTTATCTTCAACAATTACTTAAAGACAGAAAAGATGCAAGTATAGCACAACATGGGAGATCAAAAAGAGAAAGAAATTATCGATTCCATTCGCCAATTTTTGTAATAATTGAAGAAGCACATGTATTCATTCCCAAAGAACACGACACTGGTGCAAAATATTGGGCAGCAAAAATTGCTAGAGAGGGAAGAAAGTTTGGATTAGGACTAGGGATTGTTTCTCAAAGACCTAGAAGTGTGGATTTGAATGTATTAAGCCAAATGGGATCATTTGCCATTATGAAGATTATTCAAGAAGATGATCAACGCCAAATAGCCTCGGCCACCGAATCTACTAGCCGTGATTTGATATCTCAATTGACCTCACTTAATGTGGGAGATGCGGTTCTAGTCGGCCAATGGACCAATTTACCTTCATTGGTGCATGTAGAGGAGGTAAAAGAAAAGATGATGGGAGCTGATCAAAGTGCTGTCAATGCTTGGGCCAGCACCAAAAAAATGAATGAGATTGCAGTAGAGTCAACCCAGGGACTTGTCCAAAAAGATTTGTTATTAGACTAAATGTTATTTTCGCATATATCAGATACTCATTTGGGTTTAGCACAGTATGGCTCTGAGGAAAGAGAGCAAGACATCTATCTAGCTTTTAATGAAGCAATAGACACTTCAATTAAAGACCATGTAAATTTTGTGATTTTTGCAGGAGATATTTTTCATGTTCCCAATCCAAGTGGAACAGCTATTGTTCAAATGGCAAATGCTTTGAAAAGATTAAAACAAAATGGCATAGATTCATTTTTTATCTTAGGCGAACACGATATTAGCAGAATTCGTACAACACCAATCCCATATGTTTATCATAATTTAGAATTTTCAAAATATATCGGACAAGGTAAGCCTTTTGAATACAAAGGAATTCTTTTAGCCGGTTTAGATAAAATAAGAAAAGCAGAAATACCAAGATATGAAGAAAAATTTGCAGAATTAGATAATGCTGCAAAAAATTTTTCTGGTCATAAAATCCTAGTATTACATCAAGGAATAACTGAATTTAACAAATTTGCAGGAGAATTACAATCAACTGATCTACCAAAAAATTTTTCGTATTATGCAATGGGTCATCTTCATGACACAGACATTAAAAATTTCAATCATCTTAATGGTCCCATTGCATATCCAGGGTCAATAGAACTTACAACAAGCGAGGGGATAAAAGAAGCGAAAAAAGGATTTTTTGAAGTAGATATTTCTGAAAAAGAAGCCAAGGCAAATTGGATTGAGTTACATACCAGACCTCAATTCTCATTTAAAACAAATTATGATGAATTAGGAAAAGAGGTTAGCGAGATTTTAGAAAAAATTGAACTTTTGGAAAAAAAGCCAATCATTGAGTTAAAAATTCAAGGTCAAAATGTAGAGGTAGAGCAAATTCAGGCACAAATTGCACCCATTGAGGCCAAAAGTTTGAGATGTTTTTGGAGAATTCGTGGTAAAGAGGAAACTGATGCATCTATATTTTTAGAAAGACCAAATGCAATTGATGATGAATTATTCAAATTATCCATTAACGCTTTAGGTAAGGAAGACAAGGCAGAATTTGCTATAAGAGAATTATTACCACCTCTAACCACAAATCAAACTAAAGAAGCGCTACAAGTGGTTTTAGAAAATTTTGCAAAATTTAAGGAGAAAAAAAATGATTAATTCAGTTGAGATAGGTAATTTTCTTTCGCATTCAGATACGAAATTAAATTTTGAAAATGGTGTTACAGTATTTGTAGGACATAATGGGGCAGGAAAATCAAGCATAATTGATGCAATTACCTTTGCTTTGTTTGGAAAACATACCAGAAAATCCAGTAAAGGCTTGATACGAAGAGGTTCAACACAAGGATATTCCAAAGTAACATTCACAATAAATGGACAACAATACGAAGCAGTAAGAAAAATTGACAGTAAAGGAGCATTAGCGGCAAAATTCTCCAAAATAAATAATGGGGAAGTTACTGAGATTGCATCAGGAGAAAGAAAACAATTTGGAGAGTCTATGACTCATGAAATTGAAAAAACCTTGGGGCTAGATTTTGAAAAATTAAAAATTGCATCCATAGTTCAACAAGGAGAACTTAATTCAATAATAAAAGCAAAACCTAAGGAATTCAAGGAATTACTAAATGCAGTTATTGGTATTGATAAATTAGATGTTGCATCAAACAATATGAAAGAGGTAATCAAGGAGTTTCGTGAAGAAATAAAACAAAAAGAGGGGTTTGATGATACTCACATAGACATTCTTGAAAGAGATCTAGAAAATTATCTAAAAGAACTTGAAGAATCTAAACCTGAAAAAGAAAGGCTACAAACAATTCAAAAAATGCTTTTGTCTGAAGTTTCAAATTTACGCAAAAAACTAGAGGATGAAACCCCTAAAATAGAAAAAATTAAGCAACTTGATTTGAGGAAAAAGGAACTTCAGTCATATGCACGTGAGGCTATTAAAGAAATTCAGCGTGAAATTGCCGAAAAAGAGCGTAAAATTGAAGATTGTGAGCATTGTTTTGAATATGCGGGCCTGAAAGACGACCTTGAGAATAAACTAGAAAAAATAACGTTAGCTATTGAACAAGCCCAAAAGAAAATCCAAGAACTTTCTAATTTAGAGACAGCACTTAAGGAAAAACAAAATCTTGCAAAAAAGCTTCAACTTATGGATAACAAATGTCCAGTTTGTGATTCAGAAGTTGAAAAACTAAACCCGCTGTTTCAAGAAGAACATCTTGCTAATGAATTAGAATCCATTAAAAATCAAATCTCTTCTTCACAAAAAGAAAAAGAAATGTACCATACTAAAAAATTAGAATTTTCAAAAAAACTTCAAAGCTCAATTGATGCCGAAGCCACTTTAAAAGCACATTCTGTAAAAGATGAAAATGAATTAAACAAAATCAAAGAAGAGATTCAAATAAAGAAAATAAGTATAGACAAAATTCCAGTTATATCAAGTAGTAATCTTTTAGAAATAGCAAAAATAGATTCCCATTCACAATTATTATTTGAAAATATTTCAAAATTAGAAGATGAAACTATTGGATTTGAAGAAGACAAATTTTTAAATCTAAAAAATTTAGTTGAGGAAAAACAATCTGAATTATCAAATGTGGATCAAAGATTAGGGGCAATCAATGAAAAAATTCTCAAACATCAAGAAAATATCTCAAAAATTAAAGAGTCAATGACTGAATTAAGAAAAGTGAAAGAATACATTAACGAACTTAACGATATTCAAACAAATGTTTTCAATAGAGATGGTGTAGTTGCAACTAGCTTGAGATCTTGGGCACTTAATTCCATTTCATCGAAGGCCTCGGAATATCTAACATTACTTAACACAAAAATTCAAAGACTTCAGCTTGCAGAAAAAACAAGAGATATCTCAATTACATGTTATTCTAAAAAAGAAGTTCTTGATTTAGAATCGCTAAGCGGAGGCGAACAAGTAAGCGTGGCCTTAGCCTTGAGACTAGGAATGGCACATCTTTTAGGAGCATCAAACCTCAATTTGATGATTTTAGATGAGCCTACAACTCATCTTGATGTAGAAAGAAAAAAATCCCTAGTAGGAGTTTTATCACAATTATCCAATATTGCAAATTCTTCTAATCCAATGCAATTTGTAATAATTACTCATGATGCGGAAATTTTTGAAGATTCTACTGTTGAAAGAATTTACAGGTTTGAGTCAACAGAAAACGGAAGTAAAATTACTTCCCTGTGAAATTTAGGCAACAATAATTTTGCCAGTCATCCAAGGATGTGTAGTACAATAGTAATCATATTCTCCAGCTTCTGTAAATGTAAACTCAAATGATTCAGAGGCCATAATCAGTCCAGAATCAAATATGCCATCAGGAGTCTCTGAGGCTCCGCTAGTTATTGTGTGTGGTGCAGAATCAATATTATTCCAAATTACTGATTCCCCAGAATTAATTTCAGCTTGGTAAGGAACATAGCAAGTATTGAGATTCTCACATCCTTCAAGTGGCGAACCTACTGGAATAATAACTTCAAAAGATGTCGCACGTAGTTCTGAGGGTTCAATCTGGGGTTCTACAGAAGTTGGTTCAGCATCGCTGTATGAACCAGTTCCAAAAATATAGCCGTCATGTTTTACCGCCCAAACAATTTTTGGATGAGTCTCATTGTCTGTGGGATCCCACCAGAGATATTCTATCCAAGCACCTTCTTTGGTAGCTTTGTCATGAACCATCTTTCCGATGCTTTCTCCATAGATATCAAGAATCTTATCTACAGATTCTCCAATTAGTGCCGCATTTGCCCCATGGGCCATCATTATACTATCTGAATCTCGAAATACAAACATGTAAAGGTCAGATTTGTGAAAATCTGGACTTGAATTAAATGATTCAAAAGAGTCCATTCCAATTTCATCATACAGAGCAATTGCGTCTGTAACCATTGCCTTTATCTCCTCAGGAGAAGCATGTGTTTGTGATTCTTCAGATGATGGACTTGAGGAAGTTTGCCTAACAGCATCGCCTTCCATGGTTTTAATTTCTGCAAACTCGCTTACCATAATTTTGCCTGTCATCCAAGGATGAACCATACAATAGTAATCATATTCACCTGGTTCTACAAATGTAAACTCGTAAGAGCCACCAGACATTACCATTCCTGAATCAAAAATGCCATCAGGAGCACCTGCTTCTCCACTTGTTACTGTGTGGGCAGCTGAGTCAATGTTGTTCCAAAGAACAGTTTCTCCAGAACTAATCTCAATTTGATATGGCAAATAACATTCTAAAGTTTCTTCACATCCTGGCACTGCAGAGCCTATTGCCATGTCTACCTCATGTGGTCCTGACATTCTTTCTTCAACTATTGGTTCATCAACAATCATGTCCCTATCATCTGCAGCAGGATGTGGTGGCTCTACAATAATTTCTTGTACTTCATTTACAATAATTTCTCCAGTCATCCAAGGATGAACCATGCAAAAGTAAGGATAAACTCCTGCTTCTTCAAATGTAAATTCAAAAGTTGCACCTGCCAAAAATAACCCACTATCAAATAATCCAGTTGGTCCATCAGCTGAAGTTCCTGCAGTTACAGTGTGTGAAGCTGAATCAATATTGTCCCAAAGTACTGTGTCTCTAACTAGTATCTCTAATGAATATGGAAGATAACACTCGTTGTTTTGTTCACATCCTGGAACTCCAGAGCCAATTGCCATTTCAACTGTATGAGTCATTGGAGCTCGTGGCATTGCAGAACTAACTGGAACGTCTGTTAAGGGTTCAGGTTCGGGTTCTGGTTCAGGTTCTGGTGGAGGTGTAAATCCATCAATATCAGCATCATGTGGAGGTTCTTCAGGTTCAACTATCATTTCACCAGCATCGCCAACTACCACTTCGCCAATCATCCAAGGATGAACAATACAATAGTAAACAAAAGTTCCTTCTTCATCAAAAGTAAATTCAAAAGTTGCACCTGCCATAATCATGCTAGAGTCAAACATTCCATCTGGGCCATCAGCTGGGCTTCCAGATGTAACTGTGTGAGCTGCAGTGTCATCATTACTCCAAGATACGGTTTGGCCAACTCCTACGTTAACTGAATAAGGAATGTAACATTCGTTTGTCTCTTCACATCCTGGCATCCCAGAGCCTTCAGGTATTGATACTAGGATTTCAGGGACAGGCATTGAAGTTCCAACATCCACAGGAATTGGTTCTTCAATCATTTCACCACATTCACCTTTGTGTAAAACTTCAACTTCAGCTACAAATGCCTTACACAGGTTTCCATAGGTGTTCATGTCAACACCACAAACAGGATTATATTCACTTGTACAAATTGTTGGTTTTTCAATTGTTGGCATTGCAGGTGCATCTTGAAGATATCCTGAATCCATTGCAATAGAACCCAAGATTCCAGCAACAAGCAATCCAATTGCTGCCATTATTCCATAAGTAAGATTCATTTTTTATCCTCCAGTTAATTTTGCAAATTTTTCGTTTTTACTTAATTTTTCCATAAATTCAATATTAGATAATGCAACAACTGCTGATTCTACAACAGGTTCATCAGGATCTTTTAGTGCTTTTTCCAGAGCTTCTTTGGCATCATTAGAACCCACAACTCCTAGAGCTATTGCTGCTTCGTGTCTTACAAACATGCTGGGGTCATTTAGGGTTGCATCAATTAAAGGAGGAACTCCACTAGAAAGTCCCATTTGACCCAAAGAAAATGCTGCCTCGTGTCTTACAAGTTCATTATCATCATGTTTTAGGACTTTGGCAACATGAGGAATTTTGTCTTCACCACCAAAGTCTACCAAAATACAAGTGGCTCTTGTTCTTACAACATAATCAGGATGATCCAATAGTTTTACAAAATATTCAGTATCTTTTTGCTCATACTTTGCCTCCATCTCTGCAAAAAGTTGGAGCCGGTCATCCGTAACAACTTGCATTTGGCTTGTGTGGTTTTAGAGTCATATATTAGGTTAATCTGATTTCGCAGGATAGTTTTCTAATCATTTGTAAAATTTTTCTTGCAAATATCAAAATCTACATCCTGATCGTCTCATTGAAAAAGAAGTAACGAGGAATTCAGGAAAATCGAACGAATTCTAGGGGCAACTAAACCAATCCGCTCTCCTCTGCCGCATGAATGGGAAATGGCAGTTCCTCGTTGTTATTACTATGTGAACATAATACTTAAGATTGATCCTGATTATACTAAACAAAAATCAAATGCTAAGTTGTGATAATAGGCACACTTCTTAAATTCGATAAAGGTGTACGAATAATGAGGTCAAGGCCTTAAACAAAATGGAATAGTGTATGTGCAATTACGTCCTTTGGTGCAGCAGTAAAGGCTTTGAATCTCAGAATTAAAGTGAAAATCTAATTATGGTTGTATGTCGAAAGTGTGGAAAAGAAATGGAAGAGGAAGAAGTTTCTCATGAATATCTCATGGATCACAGAAGAGGAAAAGTTGAAAGTGATAAAATTTGTTCAGAGTGTAATTAAGAAATTCAATAATTATTCGTCATAAAACTAGAGACTTTAGATATGTATTTAATGGAAAAAATTTGATTATTTACAATGAGTGCAGTAATAGGCCAAAAAGCTCCCAATCTAGGAATTTCAGAATGGGTACAAGGTGCACCAACAAACCTAGACCAAGAAAAAGACAAAATTGTCATCGTTGAGGTATTTCAAGTAAATTGTCCAGGATGCTTTATGTATGCAATTCCTGAAGCAATAAACCTCTACAACAAATACAAAGATGAGGGAGTAAGATTTTTGGGAATAGCTACTGCCTTTGAAGATTTTGATAAAAATACACTAGATAACTTGAAGATGCTTGCTGAAACTGGGGAAGTTATTGGTGAAACTAAAGATGCACTCTCAATGTATGGTCAACTAAAAGAAGGTAACAAACTTCCATTTAAAATTCCATTTCCATTGGCAATGGACAATCTTACCAAAACAGCAGGAGAAGTAAGCCAGGATCAAATTATGAAATTTATCTATGCACAACTTCCAGAATTTGATTCTCAACCAGAAGACTATCGCAATTCAATCATCCAAAGAGTAAAGGACCATTTAATGTCAAAAGAGTATTCTGCAGAGACCTTTGAAAAATATGCATTGCAGGGAACCCCTTCCACCATAGTTGTTGATAGAAAAGGGATCTTAAGGGATGTCTCCTTTGGCCAAACAGGACATCTGGATTCAATGATCCAAAAACTCATTGACGAAGGATAAACTCAAAGCAAAAGATCAATTTTTTTCACCTTCCGACCTTTTTCCTAAATTTTAAGATCAAATCCAATGAACCTTGATAACATACAATTAGAAAAAAGACTCCTTGAGCAAGAAATCAAAGAGCTAAAACAGCAATTATACACGTGCGAGGAATAATCATTCCTCAATTTTTCTATTTAGAGTATCTCAATAAATTATCAATGTTGTACTGATTTTCCAAGTAAATCATAGTAGGTAAACTACAGCCAATGACAAAGCAACAACAATTGCAAATCCTGCTATTATTGCTATTTTGTCATTTTCCATAAGGTGAATTATTTGATTTAAAATAAAAACAATTCAACGTCTTTAGAAATTCTAAAAGCCCCACAAATAAGACATTAGAGAATAATATACAATTACACTTACTGCAATTCCTATTACTCCGATTAGAGATTTTTTCATTTTCTAAACCTCAAATAGATTAGTGCAGGCATTGCAAAGTACATTCCTAAATTCAAACCAATTACACTTAATCCAAATCCAACAACTTGAGCTTCGGAATTCAAATTAACATGGTTTAGTATTGAAAGGCTAGCCAACATTGGAGTAATTGTTAATTTTACAGCTTCTTTGAATAAGGGATTTTCTCTTTCATAATCGGCAATGTATGGGGAAAAAGAGTAGTAAAATTCATTGAAGTGTTTGATAAATGCAGTACCTGATTGTGTTTTTAGCAATTTGTTATCACGTAATTCTCTGAGCTGTTGAACTTGAGGGGAGAGTTCTGAATCAAATGTTGCAGTTGCAATTAAACACCCTCCGCCTTCATCTTGTGGTAGATTTTCTTCAGAAGAACCATTGATTTCAGGCTCAACCTCATCAACACCTTGTAGATAGTTTGTTGCAAACACATCTACTTTGTTTTCACCCGCACCAGTGAAGTTTAAGGTGATAAATGCAATTCTGTCATTGGTCTTAATTTTAGGTTGATAATTCTGATCATTTAGAAGGAAAGTAAAATTTCCGCTAAGCAAGTTGGAAGGAATTATAATTTCACCGAGGTTGTTTTCAAGGCTACTTACAATATGAAATGTTAGTTGTTTTGCATCCTTGTCAAAATCTACATCAGTGACATCAAAATTTGCAGTTGTTGTGATTTCAAAAATATGACCTCCAGTTTCAATATCAAACCGATTAACTAAACCAGTTGCGTCTGAAAGTTGTCCAAAAGCAGGAGAAAAGCTTAGAATCAAAAATGCTGGAATTAATAATTTAAAATTCAATTTTATGCAGCTGATGCGCCTAGTCTATTTCGAATTTCTTTATCTTGAGCAATTCTTGGATGTTGTGGGTCTGCCAAAATTATTTCAAACCAATAGTGCTTTCCGTCTTTGTATACAAAGTAAGAGCCCAAAAGTTTCATGTTTGGGTATTTTTCCAAAACTCTGCGCTCTGCAACTTTCTTCATGCTGTCATCACCCTTTATTCGAGTAACACCAAGATGTTTTGGTCTTCTTCCACCAGTTGGTCTTTGTTTTCTCATACCACCAGTTCCAACTCTCATTCGGACTACAACGATACCTTGTTTTGCTTTGTAGCCTAATCTTCTTGCCCTTTGTATTCTGCTAGGTCTGTCGATTCTAGTAACGGCACTTTGTTTACGCCATCCAACTACTCGATCTCGGATATCAGGAGAATTTTCATTCCAAAGTCGTATCCATACCTTGTCTTGTAAACTGGGCATATCGGCAATAGAAAAAACCCCTTTAATAACTGTAAAACCATACATTTTACTTTGAATTTGTAAAAATCTCTAAGAGTGGGTTTTATCCGCACTCAAAGAGGTGCATCCGCAGAAAACTCGATGTTTAAAAATTCTCGCAGATATTAAAAAAGATTCCTGGTAAATTCTTGCGGTTTTTATTACGAAAGTCGACCATGTTTTTTGTGAAATTAGGCATACTTGCTCTTGGAGTTTTTGTGGCTAGCCTATTTGCAATTCCCATAGCTTTTGCCGAGCCTGATGTGCAGATTATTTTGGAAAAAACGACCTACTCTTATGGTGAAAAATTGTTCTATACCATAGAGGTAAGTGAAATCACCGGAGACCTTGCAATAATTCACATCAGAGATGAATCAGGTAAGGGAAGTAGTGCCATACCTTTTGAAATATCCGAATTAAAAACAGATGTTCCATCACTCTATCCTTTTGAGAAAATGGTTTTTCCTGAAGGAAAATACTTTATTGATGTTCAGTATTCTGGAGCTGAACATACTGCAGAGTTTGAATTAATTGATACGGGAAATCTTGTAATTCCATTTCAAACAAAACAAATTGCATACAGTTGGCTCATCAACCAAGTCTCTGCAGGAATCTTCATTGATTCAATTAACAAAGTTGTAGAAAAACAAGACATTAGCATTCCATTTGAAATTAACAAAGATAACATTGCAACAATACACATTCCTGAATGGTTCAAATTTACTACCGGATGGTGGCTTGAAGAAAAACTAAGTGATGAAACTTTTGCAAACGCTATTCAGAACTTGCTAGATAGAAAAATAATTACTGGTTAAAATGAACAAATATACCATCATTACTGCAATTGCAATAATTGTAATAGTAATTCCTGTGTTGTATGGATTTTGGAATATTTACTCTATTGAGCAAATTCAGATTAGAACTGCAGATGAGAAATTTAGTTATTTTGATATGGCAAACTATGAAAGAATAAAACTTTGCAATCCCAATCCATTTTTTGTCACCTTTAATGGATTAAGAATTGAGGCACTTTACAGAGAGGATGTGAAAGGAACATTTGCAATAGGACAGCAGACCTTGGAACCAGAATCATCTCAAATCCTGGAAGTAAAGTTTTCTTCTGATAGTTATTCAGAATCCCAGTATCTTTTCATGCATATGGATGGCCAGTTTGCAGGTGAAGTTCCTATGAGAATAGACCCAACAGAAATGATCCTAAAAACCACATACGATACTCGAATTATAGGCGTAATTCCTTATCAAATCACAGTGACTCATTCAGGATTTGACTTTACTCAAATGATGAATGAAGATTCATTGTGTGAAAATAATGACTAGGAAGATTTGCTAGCCTTTGACATCAATGCCAGAATTATTCCAACTATTCCCGCAACAACAAATGCAGCAATGATTCCATAAACTAATTCTTTACCCATACCAGATGGAGAAGCTGTTGGCTGTGGTGTAGATACAACAACACAAACACCATCTTCAAGTACTGTTCCAGGACCGCATCTTTGATCTAAAACACAAACACCATCTTTTAGAATTGTTCCAGGACCGCATTCTGTTCTAGGTTTTTCTTCAGGTTTTGGTGTTGGTTTTTCTTCTGGTGTTGGTTGTGGTTTTTCTTCAGGTTTTGGTTGTGGAGTTGGTTCGGGTTTAGGTTCTGGCTCTGGTTCAGGTTCTGGCTCTGGTGTTGGTTCTGGTTCAGGTTCTGGTTGTGGGCTTGCAAACACAGTACCAATAATTTCAACTTCTTCTGTACCAGATGGTAATGTAATACTTAGTGTTCTTGAGGTAGCAGTAGTTTCAGTTTCAGAATAAGATGGCTCATCACCATCGGCAAGAACAATAAATGCATCATCACTTCCTTGGTAAATAGAATCAAAGAAGCTTCTCTCAAAAGTGACTTCCAAAGTTCCAGGAGAACTTGTAACATCAACACTAAAAATTAATGAAATAAAATCCAAGTCAGGCTCTACATTGTTTACAGTTAGACCATCTGCATTGTAATCAATGCTGTACGAGTTGCCTTCAACATTTACAGATGTAGTTTCAGCATATACAAAAGTTGATGAAAGAATTGCAACAAAAATTAGTCCAAAGGAAATTATCAAAAGATAGTTCAATTTAGGAACGCCTCGTTGTAATTCTGATTGCAAACTAGTATTGCCCGTATTATTCAACATGGATTTTCCTCAAAATTGACGTTAAAACAAATTAGATGACAATTAATCACGTATCAGTCAAGCTTTTTTAGTTATTTTTTGTAAAGATGAAAACTTTAGGCTCAGATAACACCGCGAAGAATTTGTATTATCTTTTCTCCAATAACATTTGCAGCCAAATTTTGTGCCTCTTTTGTTTGTGCTCCAATGTGAGGAGTGAGTATTACGTTATCTAGCTCTGCTAATTTATGCTCAAGTGCAGGCTCTTTCTCAAATACATCTAGGGCAGCACCCCCAAGATTACCATTTTTCAGGGCCTCGTAAAGTGCATCTTCATCAATAACTCCCCCACGAGATGTGTTGATGATTTTGGCAGTCTTTTTCATTGTAGAGATTTTTTGAGCATCAATTAAGTGATAAGTAGAATCTAACAATGGGACATGAATTGAGATATAGTCTGAGCTTTGCAACAAAGTTCCCAAATCAGCTTTCATCAATCCAACTTCTTTTGAAAACTCTTCATCAATTGGAATAACGTCATAGCCAATAATGTTCATGTTTAGTGCTCTTGCAAGTCGACCTAATCTTTTTCCAATGTTTCCACATCCAACAATTCCAAGATACTTTCCTCTAAGCTCGGTTCCTTTCAATTCTTTTTTGAGCCACTGGCCGTTACGAATTCCTCTATCACCTCTAGCAGTTTGTCTTGCTAAAGATAACATTAATCCTAAAACTAGTTCAGCAACTGCATTCATTGCCCCTTCAACTGCATTGATTACTCGAATGTTTTTTGCTTTGGCAGCTTCTTGATCAATATTATCAAGTCCGACTCCAACTCGTGCAATAATTTTACAGTTATCGGCTTTGTCAATCATTTCTTTTGTAATTGTAGTTCTGCTTCGAACAATTACAATATTGAAATCAGAAATTTTTTCCACAATTTGTTCAGGAGTAATTGTTGGTTCGTAAGAAACTTTCAAACCATTGTCTTCTAAAACTTTGTTTAAAATTGGATCTACTTCATCACAAATTAAAACAGTATCATCAAAGCCCATAACATTGCACACGATTCACTGAATATATTTCATTAAAAGAAAAAGAAAAGAAGGTTAAATGATCAAGAAGTAAGAATTTCTGCAACTACAGGAATTACTTCCCATAATGCGATCATGCCTTGTTCTTGCATTTCAGAAGCTACTTCATCAGTGTACAAACCGTGAATGTTGACTGCAGGATGTGCAATGCTGTTCATTCCCATTGGTGGTACTGCATCACTTGGGTTACCTAATGCATATGCATAAGATGGTACTGGTGCTTCGAGAACTCCTTTCTCAACTAGAACTGGGTTCAAGCCGAATGGGTCTCCTGCTACAAAGATTGAAGCAGCGCCAGTGTAAATTGCTGCATAGTCGTGATTAACTGCGGCATATACGCCTGGTTCATCAAAGACTAGGTCAACAATCATTCCTTGTGAGCCACCGAGCAACCATGTTTCAGTTGCTGCTGATTGTACTCTGTTACCTTGTGTAACTCTGTCCAAAATTTCTCCTACAATGTGGAAGAATACTGGTTCGTTACCTTGGTTTTCAATGAAGATTCTCACGTGTTGATCGTTCTCAACGAACATGAGTTGTGATTGGTATTGCTTGTGCTCAAGTCCATTCCATGGTTGTGCTACAAAGATGTTTTTGTTTGTGTCACCATTTACAAGTAAGTTATGAGCCATGTTTGGTACATAACCAAATTGCATACCATTGACAACTGTTGCAGTGTTATGATGTTGGAACATTGCTCCGGCATCATAGTTGCCTTCAGGAGTCAAATACAATTGATTGTATTGGAGTTGGAACTCTAATGCATCAGCAGAGTAGAACTTTCTGTCAAGTTCACCGCTACCACTGGTCTTCTCTACCATTAATTTCTTGTAACCGTTTGCAGGATCAACAATTGCAATTCCGTACATGCCGGAAAGTACGTGTTGGTCCATACCAACTAGTTTAACACCAGAACAATGGTATTTGAAAATACCTGCAGCTTCAGCGATGTAACAATACTGACTTGTTTCGCCAGGATTGACTGACTCGAATGCTCCTGCAGTGATTTGTGATGCGTGCATGTCGTTACCGTGTCCAGTAACTTCCCAATCAGGAATGTGTAGTGTCATCTTTACAACGTCACCTTGTGTAACTCTTAGTGTTGGTCCTGGGACTTGTCCACTAAAGGTCATGGCGTTGTAAGTCTTGCCGCCCATAATTGGGAGCTCAACACTGTAACCTTCCAAATTGAACTCTACGACATTACGTCCAGAGTTTTCTAAGACACCACAATCAGTTTCTGCAAATGCTTGAGGCATTACAAGCTCTAAACCGCCCATTGCACGGATTTGGTCTAAGACGGTGACATCCATTTTGGATGCATCGATAGATTGACCGGCAATTTGGGTTTGTGTGTATGTGCTTCCGAATAAGGTTGCTCCCATAACAGCTACTGCTGCGATAGTAAAGAGCATACTAGTACGCTTATTCATTAAGCACGGTGCTTTGTCAAGCCTATATAATATTTTTCCAATCCGTGTATTCTGTGAATGTATGAATTGCCCTGAAAAAGAATGAATATCGGTGGAAACACGGACTTAATGATTTGAAGTTTAGACTAGACCAAGATTCTCTAGGAAAAGTAAAGATTCCAGCTGATGCATATTATGGAGCATTTACTGGAAGGGCTATTCAGCAGTACCATGTAACGGGTCAAAAAGCCCATGAGAATTTGATAAAGTCTTTTGTCATGATAAAGCGATCAGCAGCTGTTGCCAACATGAAAACAAAGTCAATTGACACTAAACGCGGAAGAGCAATTGTAGCAGCATGTGATAAAATTCTATCAGGTAAACACGTCGACCAATTTGTAGTGGACATGATAAACTCTGGTGCAGGTACTGCCTTTAACATGAACTCAAACGAAGTGATCTCAAATGTTGCCCTAGAGGTTCTTCACAAGAAAAAAGGACAGTATGAACACTTGCATCCAAATGATCATGTAAACATGTCACAATCAAGTAATGATACATATCCTACTGCAATGCATGTTGCAATTTTGATGAATTTAAAAGAAACAATTCCAGCAGTTGATAAATTAATCAAGTCATTAACAAAAAAATCAAAACAGTTTTCTGCATTTAAAAAAATTGGGAGAACTCATCTTATGGATGCACTTCCAGTTACTTTGGGAAATGAATTTGCGGCTTATGTTACTGCAATTACAAAAGCAAAAAATGCAATTGTAGCAGCTCAAAAGGAATTACAAAGTGTTGCACTTGGAGGAACTGCAGTTGGAACAGGAGCAAATACTCCAAGAGGATACAGAAAAATTGCAATTGCAGAGCTTGCTAAAATTTCAAAACTTCCATTAAAACCTGAAAAAGACATGCAGTTTGCATTGCAAAGCAAGTTTGCAGTGGCTAATCTATCTGCTGCGTTGCGTAACTTAGCCCTTGAAGTAAACAAGCTTGCAAATGACATTAGATTAATGGCATCAGGTCCAATTGCGGGATTAGCAGAGCTTGGAATTCCCGCAGTTCATGCAGGCTCTTCAATAATGCCAGGAAAAGTAAATCCATCTTTGGCTGAGTGCATGAACATGATTTGTTTTAACATAATTGGAAATGATACTGCCGTATCCAACGCAGCTCAAGCAGGACAATTTGAGCTCAATGTAATGTTACCTGGGATGCTAAAGTGTATGTTAGAATCAACTGACATGATAAAGAATTTCTTCCCAATATTTTCTGCAAATCTAATTGATGGGTTAACTGCAAACAGAGAAAAGCTAAGAAAAGATATCGAAAACAGTCCAGTGATTGTAACTCTGCTTACTCCAAAAATTGGATATCTAAAGTCTGCAGAGTTGTTCAAAGAGTCTCTCAAGACAGGTAAGACCATTAGAGAACTAGTAGTTTCCAAGAATCTTATGAGCAACAAAGAAATTGATTCTTTGTTTGGATAGAGCATGGCAAAGATCTTTGTAGAGGCATACGGATGCTCTGCAAGTTTTTCAGATTCAGAGATGATTTCAGGACTAATTGCAAATGGAGGTCATACTCTAGTTGATAGTTCTGACCAATCTGACTTGAATGTAATTGTAACATGCTCTGTTAAAGATGCAACTGCAAACAAAATGATTTACAGAATAAAATCCCTTAAAGAAAAACCACTAGTAGTAGCTGGTTGCCTGCCAAAGGCTGAAAAATCAACTGTAGAAAAATTTACAGAAAACGCATCCATGTTGGGGCCAAATTCTCTTGGAAAGACTTTGCAGGTAATTGACTCAACTCTAAAAGGAACTAGACAGATTGCCTTGGAGGACTCTGATGTTTCAAAGGTTGGCCTTCCAAAGGTGAGGTTGAATCCTGCAGTGGGAATCATAGAGATTGCAAGTGGATGTATGAGTGAGTGCACATTTTGCCAGACAAAATTAGCTAAAGGAGACCTCCAAAGTTACAGAATAGGAGACATTGTAAGGCAAGTTGAAACTGAAATCAAAGATGGGTGCAAGGAGGTTTGGCTAACATCAACTGATAATGGATGCTATGGTTTTGACATTGGAACAGACTTGCCTACATTAGTTAATACAGTTTCAGAGATTCCCGATGACTTTAGAATAAGAGTTGGAATGATGAACCCAATGTACATGGTTCGCATTAAAGACAAATTGATTGATTCTTTTGATAATGACAAGGTCTACAAGTTTCTACATGTTCCTGTTCAGAGCGGAAGTAACAAGGTTCTCAATGATATGAAAAGAGGACACACTGCTGAGACATTTAGAGACGTAGTTACCAAAGTAAGAGAGAGATTCCCACAATTTACAATATCAACTGACATAATAGTTGGATTTCCATCAGAAACAAAAGAGGACTTTGAAAAAACTGTAAGTTTGCTAAAAAAGACAAAGCCAGACATTGTTAATCTCTCACGATATAGCGCAAGACCTGGAACAGAAGCTGCTGAATGGGAGCAAATTGATGTTTCAGAAGTAAAGAGAAGGAGCAAGATAATTTTTGATTTGACAAACCAAATCTCAAACGATAGCAATAAAAAATGGATCGGCTGGAAGGGCAAAGTTTTGTTTAATGAAAACACCGATGAGGGAATCAAGGGAAGAAACTTTGCATACAAATCTATCTTTGTGGATCAAGATGTCGAGATTGGTCAGATACACAAAGTTGAGATCGTCAAGGCAACAAACCACAGCCTAATAGGTAGGATCGCTTGTTAAATTTTTTAGATCTGAAATTTGATTAAAAAAACGTAAGAAGGTTTTTTATCCAAATAATCAATTACCTCATAGAATGAGTTTTCAAGTCAAATCACCGATCTTAATTGTTGGTTTAGGAGGAGCAGGCTCAAAACTTGCAACCCAAGCAAAAGACATTGTAAACTCTGATTGTCTAATAATTAGTAACGATCAAAAAGACCTCCAGGCAGACTGCCAGACAATAGCAATCTCGACTGACTCAGTAGTTAATCCTTCAATTCAATTGATTAGAGGCTCAACTTACAAAGTTGCAGACCAGATAAAATCAACCATTTCACGCTATTCCACAGTTATTCTCATGACCAACTTGGCAGGAAAAGCAGGTTCTGCTATATCTCCAGTTGTGTCAGAAATTTGTAAGGAATCTGAGGTAGGCTTAGTTTCCTTTGCAATCATGCCATTCAAGTATGAAAAAGACAGAATTTTCAATTCAGGCGTTTCTCTTAAACGACTTAGAGCAGATTCAGACTGCACAGTAGTTTTGGATAATGACTCACTTTTAGAAAGCAACCCAGACCTTAGTCCAAAGGACTGTTATGGAATTGCAAATTCTGCAATTTTGCATGTAGTAGGTGCCCTTGAAAATTCAGATATTTCAGCTGAAACCAACATCTTGACTGCAAGCAAAGAGGGCCAGCACATTGAAGAATCCCTCAGAGACTCACTCAAAATGCTTTACGGAAACACATCTCCTAACGCAGTAAAACGCTCAATCTTGTATGTAGCAGGTGGCAATAACATTCCAGTAGGAGTTTTGAACTCTATTTCCAATCTAACAAGTGGAGTTCTCAATGAAAATAACTCCCAAGTAGATTTGTCCTCATCATCTGCAGATGAATCAAAAATTGTAATGGTATCTGCAGTTCAAGGAATGACAAAGTTTGACAACTATGATCCACTAGGTGTAATTCCTCAAGAAGATACACTTGATTGGTCAAATCCAGAATGCAGTATTGATTGCAAACTTGATTTGTATCAACTAGAATAAAATTAATTTTAAATTTCTAAAAGACTATTTCTTAGATTCTTTCTTTTCTTCTTTTTCTGGTTCTTTTAGTTCTGCTTCTTCTTTAGCTGGCTCTTCAGCTTCTGGTTCTTTTAGTTCTGCTTCTTCAGCTTCTGGTTCTTTTAGTTCTGCTTCTTCAGCTTCTGGTGCTACCTTTTCTTCAACTTTCTTAGTCTCTGTTTCTGGTGCAATTTCGGCTTCGGCATCTTCATCAAATCTTGAAACCAAAATATAACCTTCATCGGTTTTACTCATTCTAACTCTAATTTTTCTTGGAGGATGTCTTGCCCCTCTTGCCCAAATTTGTTGAGCCAAGTCTTCTTCAATTTTTATTTCTTCAACTTTCATGTGGCGTCGAGCATATTCTTTTATCATGTTAATTGCTCTTGTTGCACGATGAGTATCTACAGATAATAGTGCTTTACCCAAGTTAATTGTATGAACTCTTTCTAATTCTTGAGACAACTATCCAACCTCCGCATCAGTTGATCTCCATGCTCTACGCTTTGGATTTGTTCTAACAGTTCTGTTAGTTCTAAGAATAACCCAAGCTGGTACTGGGGATGTCTGCTTGGTTTTCTTTAACAGACGAATTTTCCTTGGAGATGACTTGCGTGCAGCCATAGATTTTGAACCCTGAAGAGCTCTTTTTAAATGAATCTCAGGATATTAGGCAATCAGATATTTGTTTTAGTACTCTAGCTGATGCTCCCCAAACAATTTGACCTTGATACTCAAAGGTATACATTTCTTGAATCAAGTTATGTGAAGGATCAGGATCATGTGCCATTGTTTTTAAAAATGGTTCTAAGGGTATGTGGAAGATTGTTTCAACTTCTGCGTTTGCAGACAGTGGAGGAATTTCATCTATAACTGAAACAAATGGAAGAATTTTGAATCCAGAGTTTAAAGTGATTACAGGTTTTAGTTGTCCAATTACTTGGTCTTTTCGTATTGTCAGGCCAATTTCTTCGCTAGTCTCCCTCAAAGCAGTATCAAGCAAATTATCATCATCATAATCAAGCTTCCCACCTGGAAAAGAGATTTCACCTGCATGAAATTTCATATGTTTTGGTTTTTCAGTCATAACCACAACAGGAGATTTGCCATAAATTACAACAAGTATTGATGCTAGTTTGTACTTTCCAGGATCTTCAATTGTAGGATTGATTTCACTTGAAAGAATTGATTTTATTTCTTCTAAAATCATGATTTTGATTTCCTACTATTCCATATGGGTTTTATCGTTCAAAGGTTTTATTCATGGTTCAAAAACATCATCATATGACCATCAGGTACGAGGCAAATCCACCTAAAATTACACCAGGAGTTGATTTGGATGAGTCCATTTCAAAATTCATTGAGAAAATTAAACTAATATCAAAAAATTGTGATGCTATTCACCTTACTGAAAATGTATTGGGATTTGAGCGAGTCTCGCCACTAAAGGTTGGAAAAATAATCAAAAAAGAAATTCCCGAGTTACCTCTAACTGTTAGTCTAAGAGTTAGAGACAAGACACAAGAAGAGATTGACAGTTTTGTTCAAGATGCAATATCTTCAGGATTTTCTGGAATACTAGTATTGATGGGAGACCCATCTCAGGCAGGTCAAAAAGATTCAGGACTAATACCAAGCCTAGTTGTAAAACAACTATATGAAAATAAAATCAATGAGAAAATTGACTTGTATCTTTCAATATCAAACAAACCAAATTTTTCAAAGATTGAAAAAAAACTAGATGCACATCCAAAAGGCTTCATGACACAAGTAGTTCAGAACTTAGAGCAAGTTGAGACCTTAGCAGAAAATCTCAAGGGATACCTGGTAATTCCAATTGTGCTTTATCCTTCAGACAAAAATGAAGACTCTGCAAAATTTCTGAACCTAGACCTTGCAAAATACAAGGATAATTTTGGAGAATTTCTAAGTAAAATAGAACAAATTACTGGCGATGTCCTAATTACATCACCTCGAGACTTTACCAGTCTAAAAGAATTCTTAGAAACCAGAGGCTAAAGTACAAAGTATTCAGCTTCAGGATGGTGAACAACTATTGCTGCAGTTGATTGTTCTGGAACAATTTGTCCTGATTCGGTAAGTGTAATTCCGTATTTGTCAGGGCTCAAAAGTTTCCATACAAGTTCATGTTGTGCAACATCAGGACAGCTTGGATAACCCCAGCTGTATCGAAGTCCGCCATTGCCTCTAATGGATAGTTCTGATTTTATTTTTTCATTAAGCCATGCTGCCATACCTTCTGCAAATTCTACTGCAAGTCCGTGCAAATAGTAAGCTTCAGAATACTTGTCTTCTTTGTTCCACTGGTCAATTATCTCAGCAACTTTGTTTCCAACTGACACAACTTGAAATGCAACAATGTCTTTTTCTCCAAAATAGTCAGATAGACAGAGATGCTTTGGTTTTGTGGACCTTGGAAATTCAAAGGTTAGCTTTTCACCTACAGGGTGATCAACAGCTAGTGTGTTGTCATTAGCATGACAGTTAAAGTAACCATAAACTGCAGTTGGTTCAAATAATTTTTCGTCTTCTATGCGTTTTTTCCACTCTTCAAAAAGTTTTTCATGCTCTGCTTCTTGTTCCATTCCTGCTTTACCTCTTAGTCCCCAAGATAGTTTGAATAGAGATTTTTTGTCAATCATCTTCCAAACTTGAGCAGTATCAATTTTGGATGCATCAAGATGAATTGGGATGTTGATTCTTGGAGGGACAGGTGGCTTTACAGGCACGATTTTGCTTCTAGAGACTTCAGATTCAGTCGCAGGTGCAACAGAAGTATCCTTCCATTTTTCTAATTTTTCCTTCCATTCTTTTAGTAACAAATCCTTGTCTGAAACTATTTTGTCCATTGTTTTTAGTCCCTCAAACATTGTATTGCAGTAAAACACACCTGATTCGTAAATGCCGTCTTCTTTTGCAATTCTGTTGATATAGTTGGAGTTGATTGCAGCACCGCCACACAATATTGGAATGGTCATGTTGTTTTTTCTTGCATGCTCTACGAAAAATTGCATCTGTTTTGATGTGGAAACTAGCAGTGCGGATAATCCAATTGCATCAGGCTTTACCTCATCAATTTTTTCCAAGAATTTTTGCATTGGAACTTGCTTTCCAAGATCATAAACTGTGTAACCATTATTTTGAAAGATTGTCTTTACAAGATTCTTTCCAATGTCGTGAACATCACCATAGACGGTTCCTAAAACTAGCTTTCCTTTTGTGGTGCCTTCTTCTTGTAAGAGATATTTTTCAAGCTCAGCTACTGCTGCCTTCATGCATTCAGCAGATTTCAAAACAAAAGGCAGGATTAATTCACCAGAGCCAAACTTGTCTCCAACTTCCTTCATTGCAGGAAGCAAGTCTTCGTTTAGTGTTTTGATTGCACCATCATGAGTTACTTCTTGAGTTGAGTCAAGTGAAAGAATTCCATCAGAGTCTTTGATGAGTTCTTTTTTTCCTAGTTTTTCTGCAATGGCAGTTACTACATCATTTTCAATTCCATCTTTGAGTCTGTTTACAATTCTAAAGTTTGCACGCTTTCCTCCAGGCCATGTTGGGTCAACATCAACTTTTTTGGTTTCAGTTTTTTGTCCAGGTCCTGCCTTTTCAAAGTAGGAGATAAGGTCAGATAGTGCGTTTGGATGAGTGTTAAAGATTAGGTCTTCTGCTAGTTTACGCTCCTTTTCATCAATTTCAGCATATGGAACAATTCCTTTGGCATTGACAATCACAGTATCAAGGCCAGACTTTACTGCATGATAAAAGAACACAGAATTGAGAATCTTTCTTGCATATGGAACTAGACCAAAGCTAATGTTGCTTAATCCTAAAGTTGTGTATGCTTTTGGAAATCGTTCCTTGACAAGTCGAATTCCTTCTAGTGTATTTTTTCCAGCATCTAAAAATTCATCTTCACCAGTTGCCAAAGTAAATGTAAGAACATCAAAGATGAACTGTTCTTCTTTTAGTCCATATTTTTTTCCAGTCTCATAAAGCAGTTCTGCAGTTTCTAATTTTTCTTGAGGTGTTTTTGCCATTCCGTTAGGACCAATACACAAGGCAATTGCAGGTAGTCCATACTTTGCCATTAGTGGTGCTAATTTTTCAAATCTTCTTCCATCACCTTCAAGATTAATAGAGTTAATTATTGGTCTTCCAGGAATTTGAATTACAGATGATTCAATAACTTCAGGATCTGTTGAATCAATTACAAGTGGTGCATCAATTTCTAAGCTGAGTTTTTTTACCAAGTTTAGCATGAATTGTTTTTCATCAGAGCGCTCTGTTGTTGCAACACAAACATCAAGACAGTGTGCACCATCTTCCACTTGATTTCTTGCAAGGTCTAACAATCCATCATAATCATCACCTAGGACAAGATCCTTTGCCTTTCGTGAACCCTGGGTGTTTATTCTCTCACCAATGATTAATGGTGGAGGTAATTGCTTTAGGTCCACTGCCTTTAGTGCAGAGCTTACTCTAGGGGTAGTCAATATGATAAAATGAAATCAGTTTTTCTA
>JABAOH010006594.1_pt1 | contig 71129 bp, 67 predicted proteins | sample 7062181 | NCBI WGS metagenome assembly JABAOH01 (sample SAMN14538630, study PRJNA623070) | marine sediment metagenome | biome: marine biome [ENVO:00000428]; feature: marine pelagic biome [ENVO:01000023]; material: deep marine sediment [ENVO:00002113]; isolation source: pool of 5 deep marine... | reverse complement strand
CATCACAATCGGTTAATATTGCCCGTATTGATAAAGGTTCTGAAAGTCTTCATCTCGATCCGATTACTGACTGAGGGGAAACCAAGGTGGCCGATACACGTATTGAAAGGTTGGCTGACGTTCTGGTTAACTATTCCACTGCCGTAAAGCCCGGCGATAAGGTAGCAATCCTAGGGAGCACATTGACTGCGCCGTTGATCAAGGCGGTATACGCCCATGCGTTGAAAGCTGGAGGGCATCCGTTCGCGCTGACGTCTCTGCCGGGCATTCGTGAGCTTCGTTTCCGCCACGCCTCGGACGAACAACTGGAGCATATTCCCGAGCCCGCAGAGGTGATTTATAACAAATACGATGTCGGCGTCACGATCTGGGGATCTGCGAACACGAGGGTGCTGCAGAACGTCGATCCGGAGAAAATGAAGCTCGCCAACCAGGCACTGGCAGATCTCACGAATACGATGTTTCAACGCATTGCGACCAAAGAGTTCCGTTGGGTGGGCACGCAGTTTCCTACCAACGCCGAGGCTCAGGACGCCGGGATGAGTCTTATGGAGTACGAAGATTTCGTTTTCGGAGCTTGTTTGCCGGATATGGATGATCCTGTAGGCTACTGGAGGCGCTTCTCTGCCTGGCAGGAAAGAATCGTTTTATGGTTCAAGGAGAAACAGCACATAAGGGTCGTTGGACCTGAAACCGATCTCCAGCTCAGCATCGTCGATCGCCCCTTTCTCAACTGCGACGGGCACGAGAACCTACCCGATGGAGAGATCTGCACGAGCCCTGTAGAAAATAGTGTGGAAGGGTATGTGTATTTCTCCTATCCTGCGGTTTATCAGGGTCGCGAGGTAGCGGGCGTACGTTTGTGGTTCGAGAAGGGGAAAGTGGTCAAGGCGAGTGCTGAGAAAGACGAGGCGTTTTTACTTCAGATCCTAGATACCGATGAAGGGGCACGCTTTGTTGGTGAGTTCGCCATCGGGACCAACGAAGGGATCAATCACTTTTCAAAGAATTCGTTGTTCGACGAGAAGATCAATGGCACGTTCCATATGGCCCTGGGAGCGGGTCTTCCTGAAGTGGGAGGCGAAAATAAGTCGGCCATCCACTGGGATATGGTGTGTGATCTGCGGCCAGGTGGTGAGATCTGGGTCGACGATGAATTGTTGTACAAGGACGGGGAGTTTGTCATCGAGTTCTGACCCTGACAGAGAGGGGAGCGTGGAAGAAAAAGCCTTTCAAGAATTCTATCCAGAGGAGTTAAGCTATTGCTATGGCTGCGGCAGGCTGAATGACCAGGGGCACCAAATTAAGAGTTACTGGGATGGCGACGAAACCGTAGCGACCTACTCCCCTAAGCCATTCCACACCGCCTTTCCTGGCTACGTATACGGGGGACTGATCGCTTCATTGATTGATTGCCACAGCACGGGGACGGCAGCAGCGGCGGTATATCGGGCGGAGAGCCGCGCCATGGATAGCGATCCGCCGCTGCGATTTGTTACAGCCTCGTTGCATGTTGAATACTTGAATCCCACTCCGCTTGGTGTGCCACTAGAGATTCGTGGTTCGGTCAAAGAGATCAAGGAAAGAAAGGTCGTCGTCGAGTCCAAACTCTTTGCCGAGGGGAAACTTTGTGCACGCGGGGAGGTCGTGGCCGTTCTAATCCCTGAGCACTTTTTGCCCTCCAAACCCTAATTCTCGATCCGAGTTCAGCGAGGGCGTGAAGACATCGATCCTTATGGTAGTTTTTCTCAAATGATTATTCGATCGATGCGCTGATCTCAGGATCAGCGCAACTTTTCATTCTTACATACAATAGAACCCTCTCATCCTCGAATGAGGAATGTTTCGCATGGTGATGAAACGTCTACAGAAATGGAAATGGATTTTCCACCCTTTCCTGTTCGCCTCCTACGCCGCGCTGTCGTTGATGGCCCAAAATCGAGCCCAATTTCAAACGCAGGGCGTGAGGGCTATGGTTTTATCGGTTTGCCTTTCGCTGCTGCTCTGGATCTTCCTCAGGTTGGTGGTCAGGGACATGGAGAAGGCGAGCTTAATCACTTCACTTACGGTAATCCTGTTCTTCTCCTATGGTCATGTTAAGAATGTGATCCTTGCCTCAAGATTACCGTTGGATTTTTTCGCGCAGGACGCTTTCTTGGCGCCACTTTGGCTGTTCATATTGGGGTTTTGGACGTATTGGGTGGTTAAAAAAGACATGAGCGTGGCTCGAGTCACGAGTTACTTCAATGGGGTTGGTCTCATCCTGATCCTCTTCCCACTGTATTCTTTGCTGACCTTTCGAGGACAGTCCGTGGCGGTCGATCCGTGGGTTCAACAATTTGTAGCGCAGACCTGGCTGGACAGTGATGTGAATGACTTAGAGGACCGGATGGCGTCCATTTCGACGGAGCCTCTTCCAGACATCTACTTGATTGTGCTGGATGCCTACGCCCGAGCGGATATCCTGGAAGAACTATACGGTTATGACAATTCCGACTTCATTGCGTTCCTGGAGGAGCGGGGGTTCTATGTTGCAGAGGGAAGCCTGGCCAACTACACGGACACGGAACTCTCTGTGTCGTCGGTCTTAAACATGTCTCACCTTAGCGACATGGCGACGTTTTTCCGTCGGAACGTAGGCGTTGACGATGAGGGCGTACTGCGGAATGTGGCCACGCAAATGCTCAAAGACAATCGTGTCCGAGACCTTCTAAATCAACAGGGATATTCTCTTGTAGTCTTCGACAGCGGTTATGACCCTACAACCATCGAGGACGCGGATGTATTCGTACAATCACTCGAAGTCGATGAGGCGGGTTTGTGGCAGGTTGGTTTTGAGTTGATGTTGCTGGATACGAGTTTGGGCCAGATCTACCTCCGCCTACGCGGAGAAGACTATGCCCCGTTGCAAAAGATGTTCACCGCTCACCGCGAGCGTGTCCTCTTCACCTTGGCGAACTTGGCAAAGTACGCCGATGCCGAAGGCCAATATTTCGTTTACGCCCATATCGTATCACCTCATACTCCCTACGTATTCGGCCCAAATGGTGAGGAGATCAAGGGTGTAGACCCTTACACGCTTCTAGACGCGCATCCTGGGAGTGAGGAGAACATCGCTCTATATCGAGGCCAGGTTCATCATATAAATTCATTGCTCATGCAGGCGATCGATCAAATTCTTGAAAGAAGTGATGTGCCGCCCATCATTATCTTGCAAAGCGATCACGGCGGTAAGGTGTATCGTGGACTCGACCCGCCGAACTCAATGCGCATGAATCTGTTGTTTCCGATTCTCAACGCCTATCATTTCCCGAACGGGAGATATGAGCAACTGTATCCCACGATCACCCCGGTGAATTCATTTCGAGTGGTGTTCAATACATTCTTTCATACCGAACTTGATTTGCTCGATGACAACAGCTATATCTTAGAGATCAAAGACGGTCGAGCCGAGTTCGTTGATGCTTGTGCCGTCTATCAAGCCTGTCCTTCTGAATGAGCCTGTCGACTTTAGCGTTGCAGCAACGGTTGCGAAGAAGGCAGATCGCTTTGAGTTTCGTGTCTGAAGTTGATTCCGATATGCGCTGTGAGGTTGCTAGCAATGAATGAAACGGAATGAGGCAAACTGCTTGAGGAGTGATACCGAGAGGTCACCGACCCACAAAGCGCGGAGCCGTGATCTGACAAGCGGAAGCATACACCGTAACATCTGGTATCTAGCGCCGCCAATGATGCTAGAGACGGGCATCATGAATGTCGCACAAGTGCTGGATACGTACTGGGTTGGAAAATTGGGCTCGGCCGCGCTCGCAGCGGTGACCATCAGCGTTACCATCCGTTGGGTCCTAAACAGCTTGGCGAACGGCCTAGGTATTGGCGGGATGGCGGTGGTGGCTCGGCGTATCGGTGCACAGGACCGTGCAGCGGCGGAGCATGCGACGCATCAGACCATTCTCTTGGGGGTATTCGTTTCTCTCCTGCTCAGCGTCTTAGGGTTGACTTTGGCACAGCCAGTGTTGGTCCTCATGGGGGCAGGAGAGGATGTTCTTCCGCTTGGGCTAGCTTATCTGCGGGTGGCGTTTACTGGTATTTTCACCCAGATACTGATCTTTGTCATCAACAGTCTATTCCGCGGCGCTGGAGAAGCGCGCATCTCCATGGGGATTCTTATTCTGGCAACTGCAATGACGGCCCTATCCGAGCCGCTGCTGGTCTTTGGTTTAGGCCCTATCCCAGCTCTAGGTGTTGCCGGTTCTGCAGCAGCCTATGTCTTGGGCTTTGGAGCAGCGCTAACACTACAGCTTGCGATCCTTTTTCGGAGACGTGCGCGAATAGGAATTCATCTAAAGGACTTACGCATTGATTTTCGCCTCATGTGGAGGATCGTGTGTATCGCATTACCGAGTACGATCCAGATGACGCTTCGTTCCTCTTCCAGGTTGGTGATTGTTGCGCTGGTAGGATTTTTCGGAACGTTCGCAACCGCTGGCTATGGTGTGGCAAATCGATTACTGCTCATCGCCCTCATTCCGGTCTTTGGATTAGGAAACGCTGCGGCGACTCTGGTGGGGCAGAATCTCGGGGCTGGTAAACCCAACCAGGCAGAACGTAGCGCGTGGTGGGTTAGCGTCTACGCAATAGCCTATATGGCCATCGCAGCGGGGATTTTATTCCTCTTTTCAGATGCTTTGATTGAATTATTTGACCCAACCCCTCAAGTCGTTTTTTTCGGATCGGAGTGCTTGCGCATCGTCGCCTTGTCCTTACTTGCCAGCGCCGCGGGGGTGGTACTCGCACGCGGATTCGATGGCGCCGGTAACACGATGCCCGCGATGGCAATCAATCTATTTACACTTTGGGGCATGGAGATCCCACTCGCCTTATGGCTGTCGCGGAAGTTGAATTTGGGTGTAACCGGAGTATGGTGGGGTCGGGCTCTCGCTAATCTGTCTAATGGTCTATTCTTCGCTTTTTGGTTTCGCAGAGGGCGCTGGAAGAAAAGAGAGGTGTGAGGCCTTTTACCGAGGGATCAGGAATATGATGCCCAGAACGCAGGATACCTCAAACAAGTCAGAACCGAAGCATTCAATCTTTGATTTTCGTCCAGCGGTTGACCTTGGTGCTCATCAGTCCTAAGTCAAAAGTTTCACTTTGGGGGAAATTCATTTTTGGCTGGGTGACATCCTTCGATGTTTTGTATATGCAACGCTCGAAGTCTTCAGGACACACGAGGGTAAGGTCATGGAGACGTCGGTTGTTGGAAGATCAACAGCCACGAGCCGGGGAACAACTCGCCACCGTCTCCAACACAGTCCTCGACGATAAGTCCGGTGACGGGCATCTCAGAGTCTACGAGCTGAATTGTGTAATACACGCCTTCAAGCATGGTGAAGTCCCCATAACCTATGCCCAACTCCGGTTTCAACCCGGTGAAAAAGTGATCCTGACCGTCGTCCCAGACGACCAGGGCTTCGACACCGGGCACGGGCTGGCCTGCAGCATCGAGAACCTCGACTTGTATGAGCGCTGTAGTTAGCTCAGGAGCGCACACTTTTTCTTTTTCAACCAATTCAAATGGGGCGCCAGGGGTAGCCGTTGGTGTTCTTGTGGGTGGAGGTCGTCGGGTTATGGTGGGAGAGGGTGTTGAGGCGATCCGAGAAGTTGAGGGGCCTGTCGGTTGTGAGGGTGTGGATGCTGGTGGTGTTGGTCGTTCCCCAAGTGCAGCTGCGAGCATGGCCAACGCACGGGCTTCCTTCTCGGGGAAGCCGGCCGCCAACCTGGTTTGCGCCAACTGGCTGAGGGTGCTGGCATGGTCGGGATCGTGAATGATAACCAGGCGCGCACGTGCACGCTCTAAGTCTCCAGTGCTCGAGTAGGCGAGAGCGATCAAGGTCAGCTGGTCAGACTTATAATCCTCACGCAAAGATGCGGGAGCTGTTTCCACGTACTCGACCGGATTGACGACCCATGCGTAATAAACGCCACCAGCGATGCCGAGCAGTACAGCGAAGGCGAAGAGTATCCAGTCGCTGCGTCTCATGGCCCTCCGATCTCCGGCGAGGGCAAGAGCGTACGAAGTTGAGTCGCGAGCCGGTTGAGGGTATCCAAATCTGAACGACTGAATTCGTTCTCGATCCCGTAGTCGATGGCCTCGAGCACGATGTTGAGGGGTGGTTGGGGGCCCAAAGCTGCGAGGCGCACGAGCGCCAGATCGAGATCCTGGTCACCCGTGTAAGCCTCTGCGACCATCAAAATGTAATCCGTCCGATAGTCAGCTCGCAAAGAGCTGGGTGTGGTGTTGATGTACTCCACGGGCCTGAGGACCCATCCGTAAAGCAAACCGATGATCAAGCCGAGGATCAACCCCGTTAGGATACGAACGAGCGCTGTGTTTTTCATCTGGGTGTCGTGGATTGTGCCACAGAGCGTAGCTCACTGCAACAGGTCCACTTGAGAACCTCACGAGTGCTCCAGCAGCCTTCCGCAGGTGAGTTCGGTTTGTCTTCTACAGATGCTCCAACGCCTACTCCCAGTGTATTGGGACAAAGGCTTACATCTACTAGACCCAGAACTCTGGTTGCGAACGGCTTTGCGGACCTCATTATTGCATGATTTTTATCCTCGGTTGGAAACGCACGACCCCCGCCGTAAAGAAAGAGGCGGGGATCGCCTGTGCTATAATCGCTGATGCCGAAGGTGGGAGTCGAACCCACACTCCCGAAGGAACGCGATTTTGAGTCGCGCGCGTCTGCCAGTTCCGCCACTTCGGCGCAAGATTAGTATAGCCAATCGGTTGTAGACGGTCAAGATTTGCGCTTCGAGGAGGTGGTTTCGACCTTCAATGTGGCGAACAAAATCTTGTACAAATAAAAAGCTGCTTGAATCCGTTGGGAAGATCGCCTTGTATCATGCGATCTTCTATTTATCATGAAGGGGGTCGTTGAATGCATCTGGGGATCATAGGACTTCCGTTCAGCGGTAAAACGACGATCTTCATCGCACTTACCGATGGGGATTTACCACCTGATATCAAGAGTGGCACGGGACGGATTGAGGTGCGTACTGCGGTCGTCGACGTCCCCGATCCTCGCCTGGACGCGCTCAGTGCGCTGATGAAACCTCGTAAGACGACATATTCGAAGGTGACATATGCAGACGTCGGCGGGTACACCGTTGACTCTGGGTTGTCAGGAGCGCTCGCTAACCAGCTTGTACAAATGGACGGCTTGATTCATGTCGTGCGTGCCTTTGAAGATCCAACGGCACCGCATCCAATGGGGAGCGTGGATGTAAAGCGCGATATTTCGACGATGGAATCCGAGTTTCTTTTGTACGACATGCTGACGGTCGAGCGGCGCCTTGAGCGGCTGGCTGAGGAGCGTCAGAAGGGGGTGCGCGACCGGGCTATCCTCGATAGAGAAATTGCACTCTTTGAGCGCTTGAGCGCGCATCTCGATGAGCAGGCACCACTACGTGACCTCGCTCTCCGGCTTGAGCAAAAGCAGGTACTTGCCGGATACGGATTACTTACGGATAAACCGCTTCTCATTGTAATCAACCTTGATGAGAGTAGTCCGCGGGTGGAAATGGATGCGCCAGGGGAGCGGGTGCATGTGTTGAATTTTTATGGCAAGTTGGAAATGGAAATCGCGCAATTACAGGCAGACGAAGCGTTGACTTTTCTCGAAGAATATGGGATCTCCGAGCCCGCTCGGGAGCGCGTGGTGCGGGCTTCTTACCACCTACTGGGTTTGCAGTCTTTCTTCACCATCAATGAACGTGAAGCGCGTGCCTGGACACTGCCTCGCAATGGCACTGCGCTCGAAGCTGCCGGCATGGTTCACTCGGATATGGCACGAGGTTTCATACGTGCAGAAGTGATCGGGTGTCAGGAGTTGCTGGAATTGGGTGGGTTGGCGCAAGCGCGGGCAGAAGGTAAGCTGCGTTTGGAGGGGAAGGACTACGTCGTACAAGATGGAGATGTGATATATATACGCTTTAACATCTAGGAAATAGGGATCAGGCACACAGGCACCAGGGCACTCAAGCAGCGGGGCGCCGGGGAAACACAATGTCTATTTGCCTAGGTGCCCAAGTGCCCAAGTACCTAAGCGCCTGTGTTCTTGATCCCTAACCCCTTTTATCTAAGGAGCATTACATGGCCGATCAGCCCTACATACAAGAACGCTGGAGCCTTGTGGATCTTTTCCCTGATCTGGATGCACCGGAAGTTCAAGAAGCTCGCGACGAGCTTGAGAAGTCTTTGAAAGATTTCGACAGCTACCGCGAGGTCTTGGCTGAGGACATGGCAGAGAATGATTTCCTCGCGGTTCTGCGTGCGTATGAATTAATAATCCGTTCGCTTTCGCGTTTGAGCGCTTTCGGTTCCCTGCGTTTTTCTGAGGACACACAGGATCAAGCGGCGCAAGCCTTCCAAGCTCAGGCGCAGCAATTATCAGCGCAAGCCGACAATCGTACCCTGTTCTTCAAGCTGTGGTGGAAGAGCTTAGAGACGGAACATGCAGAGCGGTTAATGGACGCCTCGGGCGATTACCGCTACTGGCTCGAAGCGCTACGACTACAAAAACCTTACACGCTGACAGAGCCCGAAGAGAAAATCATCAACCTGAAAGATGTCAATGGGGTGCATGCGTTGGTCACGCTCTATGAATCGATCACCAATCGCTACAGCTTCAAACTAGAGGTCGATGGGGAGATTAAAGATCTTACGCGCGGTGAGCTCGGAGTATATGTCCGCAGTCCAGACCCAGAACTGCGGGCTGCTGCTTACAAAGAGTTACATCGCGTCTACGAGCAGGACACGCCGATTCTGGGCCAGATCTATCAGTATGTTGCGCGAGACTGGAACAGTGAAGGTGTCGAACTGCGGGGCTATGCCTCACCGATTGCCGTTCGAAATCTATCCAACGATGTTCCCGACGAAGTCGTAGACATCTTGCTGGACGTCTGTAAAGCGAATGTGCCGCTCTTCCATCAATTCTTCGAATTGAAAGCCCAATGGCTAGGCGAGGATCGGTTGCGACGCTACGACGTTTATGCACCTGTTGCGAAGACAGAAAAGACGTACGCCTTCGGCGATGCTGTTGAGATGGTTCTCGAAAGTTTCCGGCAGTTCGATCCCCGTGTAGCCAAACTGGCGCAGCAGGTCCTGGATGAGCACCATTACGACGGTGAAGTGCGTAAGGGCAAACGCAGCGGCGCGTTTTGCGCCACGGTATCACCCGATCTGACGCCCTGGATCCTGCAATCCTATCAGGGGAAGCCGGATGATGTGGCGACGATGGCGCACGAGCTGGGTCATGGCATCCACTCCTTGTTGGCCAATCATCATACGGCGCTCACACAGCGCGCCTCCATACCGCTGGCTGAGACGGCATCGACCTTCAGTGAGATGTTACTTGTTGATACCCTCCTGGCACTGGACCCCGATCCGGAAGTTCAGAGAGATTTACTCTTCCGACAGATGGACGACGCATACGCCACCATCATGCGACAGGCGTATTTTGCTATCTTCGAGCGCGATGCGCATGATCACATCTCCAAAGGCGCTCAGGTAGACGAGCTTTCGGATCTCTACTTGAGCAACCTGGTCAACCAGTTCGGGGATTCACTCGATTTGAGCGACGACTTCCGCGTAGAATGGGTGGAAGTCCCTCACTTCTACTTTGCCCCATTTTACGTATATGGATATTCGTTTGGGCAGTTGCTCGTGCTCTCACTTTATCAGCGTTTCCTGGAGCAGGGTGAGGCGTTCAAGCCTGGGTATTTGGAGATCCTCGCCGCTGGGGGATCTGATTCGCCAGAGCGCATCCTCACACATGCAGGGATCGACATTCATTCGGCGGATTTTTGGCAGGGTGGCTTCGACGTTCTGAAGGCGGCTTTGGAGCGGTTAAAAACGATCGAGATCTCTGCCTAGCGTAGAAAAAGGACTTCCGAAGTCCGCAGGACTTCGGAAGTCATATCATAGGCGGAGAGGGTGGGATTCGAACCCACGGTGGCCCTTACGAACCACAACGGTTTTCGAGACCGCCCCGATAAACCACTCCGGCACCTCTCCGGGCTTACTGGCGATTATAGCGCGGGCCGGGTCAGATTTCCACCCGATCGCCCATCCCAGGGTAGTGGACTTTAGAAAATCCGCTCTCTTTGATGCCCTCTATCAGCGCAGCAGCGGCTCTGTCCTCGCCGTGAACGAGGAAGACCCCCTTAAGATTTTCTTTGGCTGTCAATGCATATTCGAGAAGAAGCTCCCTTCCTGCGTGGGAAGAAAGGCCATTGATGGTTACGACCTCTGCATGCACGTGATAATCCTCTCCGAAGATTTTCACCCGCTTTTCGCCCTCGGCTAGCCTGCGTCCGAGGGTGTGAGGCGCCATCCAAGAGGTAATGAGGATCGTGTTGCGGGGATTTTCAATGTTGTTGCGCAGGTGATGGAGGATGCGACCGACTTCCGCCATTCCAGACGCCGAAATGATCACCGCAGGTCCGTCGAGTTTGTTGATGGCCTTGCTCTCATTTACGGATCGCGTATAGCTGAGCAGGTCAAAACCGAAGGCGGACCCATGTGGGTCCGTTTCCATGAATTCTATGGTCTTCTTGTCGAAACTTTCCGGGTGTGCGCGGAATATATCCGTAACGTTGATCGCCAGCGGGCTGTCGACAAACACAGGGACCCGGGGAATGTCGCCATGCTCAATCATACGATGCAGGTAATAGACGAGGGTCTGTGTCCTTCCGACGGCGAATGATGGGATGATGACCTTTCCACCGCGCTCGACGGTGCGCGTAACCACGGCTTGAAAATCATCATAGGCCTTCTGTGGTGTATCGTGAGAGCGGTCGCCATAGGTGCATTCCATGATCAGATAATCAATATCCTGGGGGGGAAGTACAGGATTCCGCAAGATGGGCATGTCGAAGCGACCGATGTCTCCCGAGAACATCAACCGAACGTGTCGCCCTTTCTCTTCCAGGTCCAGAATCACACCCGCCGATCCGAGGATGTGGCCGGCTTCAACAAACGTGGCGCGTGCGCCCGGGATGGGATTGAAAGAGTCGTCGTAATCTTGATGGACTAAGAATTTTGTGGCGTATTCGGCGTCGGCGATCGTGTAAAGTGGTTCGACGGGGGGTTCTCCGCGTCGTTCCCGCTTCTTATTGACGAATTGGACGTCGGCTTCGTGGATGTGCCCGGAATCCCGCAACATGATGTCCGACAGATGGGCGCTTGCGCGTGTGGCGTGAATAGGACCCTCGTAGCCCTGCCGGACCAAATTGGGCAGGTTACCGCTGTGGTCGATGTGAGCATGTGAGAGGATGACGGTGTCGACGCTCGTGGGCTCGAATGGGAAATTGAGGTTCCGTTCGTAGGTTTCCTTCCGCCGGCCTTGGTACAGACCGCAGTCCAGCAACAGTCTATGTCCGTTTAGACTAACGAGATGGCGTGATCCCGTCACGGTTTGTGCTGCGCCGTGGAATGCAATGATCATGAATGCCTCGGATGATGGTCTGGATCTTCCCATAGCGTCTGAAGGATTTCTTCGCCGTAGTTCTTGAAACGCCATTCCAGCGGCGCCATCACTTTTCTAAGTGCCTCTAAATCATGAGGTGCGATTCTGGCGATCTCACGAAGGATTTCGCGGGGGAGCACGATGTCCGATTCGACGCTGCGTGCGCGTGCAACTCGTTTTCGCCATTCGTGCAAGGAGTCGAAGCGCAGTTGAACGCTCTCGTCGATGACGTTACTTTTAGGGCGCTTTGGAATGGGTGCCTTTAGGCCGATCTCGACGGCTTTGAGGATCCCCTCACCGTAGCGGCGAGTCTGACCTGCTGTCATGCCGGGAAGGGTGCTCAAGCTTTTAAGGTCTGTAGGGGCGTCCAATGCTATTGCACGCAGTGTGCTATCCCCTATGACCTTAAAAACGGGTCGATTCAGCCGTTTGGCATGTTCGTTGCGAAAAAGGTAGAGTTGGCGCAACACCGCCAATTGTTTTGGTTTAAGCTCACGTGTATTGCGGATGCGCCAGAAACCCTCGGGATCAAATCCGTTATCATGCGCATCGGCATTGGTGAGGTAGTCGCACGCTTCGCTCACTTCTTCCCAGCGACCGGCCTCATGAAGAGCCTCGGCCAACCGTTGGCGGAGTGGAATGAGGTAGTGAGTATCCAGGCGTGCGTAGTCCAATAATTTGGTTGGGAGAGGACGTTTTCCCCAGTTGGCACGTTGAAAGCGTTTGTCGATCTGAACATCGAATTCTGAAGCGAGCAAATCACGCAGACCACTGCGTTTCCAGCCGAGTGTCCGGCTGGCAATACGCGTGTCGAAGAGATTATTGAAAGTGAAACCGAAATCTCGCTTTAGGCAAACAACATCGTATTCGGCACCATGGAATATTTTTTCGATTTTTGGATCGGCAAAAATGGGGGCCAGGGGACTCATCTCAGTGAGTACGAGGGGATCTACCAAGTAATCAATCTCAGGTACAGAGAACTGAAGCAGACAGACCTGCTCCTTGTATGCATACATGCTGTTTGATTCAGTATCGACGGCCACGTGCGGTTGGACGCTCAAAACGTCGATCAAATCTGACAGTGCTTCGGCGTCTTGAACCAGGGAGGGGGGTGGAAGATTGGCAATTTTCATGGGCACCATTATACCTGTACCTTCCTGTTATGGTTGGGCGTCCATTGGGTAGGTAGGATTGTTGCATCTCCGAGGTAAAGGAGATGACCAGGATGTGCTTTTCGGTTGCATACCCAAAGAATATGCGACCGCGAAGAGGCTAAAATTGACATATTGGAGGACCTATGTTACTAATATTACCAGTTGATGAGTACGGGCAAATAGGACGTGCCACGCGCCTTCTGGCCCAGATCCAAATCATCGTTTTTGAAGAAGGAGCGAATTTATGACCGATGCCGATGCCCAGGCGCCGGCAGGTGAAGTTGCGCTCGCTGAGGAGATCGTCCCACGCGTCCCGTTGAGCAGGCGGGAATTTCTTTATTACCTGTGGGGTATTTCCATGGCCGTTTTCATGGCAGGCGCAGGTGGTGCGACTGTGTGGTTTACTTTGCCTCGGTTCCGTAAAGGTGAGTTTGGAGGTGTTTTTACCGTTCCGCTGAGCGAGATTCCGCCGGCGGATGCGGAACCCAAACAGTTCGCTGAGGGTCGTTTTTGGTTGGTTAATATTGGACCAGATGCTGTTACTGACCCGCGGCAACCACAGGATTATCCTCTCGAATCAGGTGTGCGGGCGATTTATAAAGTCTGCACACATTTGGGCTGTTTGTATAAATGGGTTACTACATATGATCGATTTGAGTGCCCATGCCATGGATCGAAATTCCTGAAAACGGGCTCGCGTATCGACGGCCCTGCACGTCGTAATCTTGATGTCTTTCCCATCGAGGTCATCAATGAAGCAGGAGAAGTCATCGCGCGCACTGAGCCATCCATGGGTGGGACCCAAGAAGGTACCCCTGTCCTTATCCCTCCAGAAGCCGCGGCCTTGCAAGTAGATACTGGACGCACGATTGTCGGTGCACCCAATTCAAAACGCGGCGGTGGGATTTAGTCCCTGGAGTCTGGCAATGCCTCTTTTTCGTTTACATCTGCCTATTCTGGACGACGTCAAGGCTAAAGGTCTGAGGAAAACGATCAACGACACCTTCGACGATGTCTTCACTCGCGCGACGGCGGGTCTTAACCCAGCGGATTTTCGATCCATGTTGCGCGACGACCCACCAGGCCGTCCCAATCCGCGTTTGAAGCCTCATTCTGAAGGCTTCTGGCTGCACATCCGTCCCACGTATTACCACAATCTGGTGACAGGCGTTTACCCCACGTTCAAATTGGGCTGGCTCTCGACCTTCTTCTTCGCTTTTGAGATTGTTACCGGCGTGTTTCTGATGTTCTGGTATACGCCTTCACCCTTGGTTGCCTACCAAAACATGCTAAACATCCTCAGCAACGTGCCCTTTGGACGTCTGATGCGTGACATGCATAAGTTGGGCGCAGAGCTGATGGTGGCGATTGTGGCCTTGCACATGCTACGCACGTTCATCACGGGTTCCTATAAGAAACCGCGCCAGTTCACCTGGCTTACAGGTGTCATTCTGTTGTTAGTAACCCTCATTCTCTCATTCTCTGGATACCTTCTACCATGGGATCAACTCAGCCTATGGGCGGTCACGATCGGCGCCTCGATGGCGGAAGCTGTTCCGCCTGAAGTTGTAGGCAGGAATTTGAACCTTCTGGTGCGCGGTGCGCCGGAGTTTGGGGCCAATGGGTTGCTGCGCTTTTATCTATTACACGTCGTTGGATTGCCCTTGATTGGGCTGATCGCCTTTGGAGTGCACTACTACAAGGTGATCATTCATGGTCATAGCTTGCCGCCAGGAGCGGAGGAGGTTGGGGAGGACACAGCCCGTCGGGTTCCGATGGATAAGCGTGAGTATTTCCTGCCGACGATTGTCACGCGTGAGTTGTTCTATGTATCTGCTCTGGTGGCATTGATGGTGGCTGCGGCTGTTTTCATCTATCATGCGCCGCTTGAACCGCACGCGGATCCACTGGTCACACCACTCCACACGACGGCGCCGTGGTATTTCCTATGGCTACAGGGCTTACTGAAATTGGGTGACAAAGTCATCTGGGGTGTAATCATACCTTTCGGTGTCTTAGCACCCATCCTGACGATATTCCCATATCTTGAGGTGAGCCCTAGCCGCCGCTATGGCGACCGCAGGATCGGTCTCTCTATCGCAGCGATTTCAGTCACTGCACTGTCGGTGTTGACTTTCATGGGGACACCGTGGTACGGCGTTGTGACCTCGCCTGAACAGGAGGCATTGGCCACGCTGCTTCCACAAACCCATCCTGGCCCGATTCGCTTGGCGGATTGGGATGAACTCGAACTCGGAACGTATGAAGCGCGCTCCTATGTCTCGGCCCCGACTCCAAGCCTGCACAAGTTGCTTGAGATATTTCACGATGAGGTCAGTTTGGTGAGAGGTCCTGAGCGGATAGATGCAGAGGGTTTCATGATCATTGAGGATTGGCAACCGGACTTAAAGAAAATCACTTTGCGGATCGTCTGGACCAAACCGGAAGATGGCAATCCTGAAGAGTTTAGCGAGACCGTTTATTTACACCGCAACAGCAACTACGGTCAGGGGGAATGAGCGGTGAAGTGGAACATTGCTTTGGGAACCCTTGGCATCGTCATCCTAATAGGACTCATGATGTTCGTTGGGATCGGCGAGCAGGATCGCATGTCGTCTTTCACGCGCTCGTACAACTCACGACAAGTGGAGGTTGGGGCGGCATTGTTTGAAAACAATTGTCGCTCTTGTCACGGCCCCCAGGGAAAAGGGATTGAGGGTGTCGCGCCTTCGATCAACGCCGCCGACCTCTTCAACGGACAGCGACTTGCGGCCATCGGGCACACAGGTGGCGTCGAGGACTACATCGCCGGTGTAATCGCGGCCGGGCGGCCGATACCCAGCGAGGGTACGCGCTACCCACAGCGCATGCCTGCATGGGGACAACGCTTTGGGGGTCCTCTGCGCGAGGATCAGGTCGATTCTCTCGTGACCTTTATCATGAACTGGGAAGAACGCGCACTAGCCGAAAGTGAACCAGCGCCTCTGCCATCTGGCGAGGTCGTCGGCACCGATATCGCGGTGAGTCTGCCCGTGGGAGATGCGGATGCGGGGAAGGCTTTATCAGCAGGCACACTAGGGTGCTCTGGATGCCATGAGTTGGCTGCCGTCGGACCTTTATGGGCGCCCTCCGGCGATGATCCCGGAATAGGGGAACGAGCCGAGTTGCGTTACTCGCAGACAGCTTACACAGGTACGGCGACCTCGGCTGAAGAGTATCTCATCGAAGCAACTGTACTTCCAAATGTGCATCTCGTTGAAGGGTATGAATCGAACGTGATGCCTGATGACTATGGTCGGCGTTTATCGGTGCAAGATTTAGCCGACTTGGTCGCTTATATGCTGAGCCTGCGCTGACCTCGAGGTGAAGAGATAAGCGTTTTGAGCGCCGCCGCCTCACCGGAGACGGCGGCGCTTGTTGCAAGAAGACACACCAAACGTCAAGTTCAATCAGTCCAATGTAGAGGATAACGAGTAGAATCAATGTGATACTACAAGGCAGCGATTGGAGGAGTAGGATGCGGGTTGGCTCGCGGTTGATGATTTTCTTATTCTTTTCTGCACTGCTTTGGGGGACTGCCGCGGCACAGTCAGGTGGGGATCCTGATCGAGGTGCTGAACTTTATATTCAATATTGCAGCATGTGCCACGGCCAGGATGGGCGCGGTCGCGTGGGCGCCAGCTTGGAGTTCTTTCCAGGTTTGGGCGTCGGAGAGGCGCTGGAGCAAGTCACTGCACAGGGTATCGAAGGAAGTGTTATGCTTGCCTGGGGTGAGGATTATGGGGGTCCACTCACCAATCAGGATATCGCCGACATCGCCGCTTATGTGAGTGCAGTTATTGGTGGCACGCGACCAATCGCCCCGGCACCCACGTACCAACCTCCGGAGATCCCCCCGCTACCGGATGTCCGCGGTGATCCGACCAATGGCGCCGTCGTCTTCCGAGATGATTGCGCAGTTTGCCACGGGGAACAGGCCCAAGGCGGGTTTGGCTGGCCATTGGCGAAGGATTGGCCAAGCAACCAACCTGAAGTCTATTTGCATCAGATCATCTCGCGAGGCGTCGAAGGCACCGCAATGCCTGCGTGGTCGCAGGCACGCGGGGGTCCGCTCGCCGACCAGCAGATCGATGACGTCACGGCCTACCTGCTGAGCCTGAGCCCACCGGCAGCACGTCCCACCCCTTCTAGCGTATCGGATGGCCCGCTGACGTTGTCTGTGAGTCTGGTCATCTTCGCGGTGATCGCTGGCCTGGTCGTTCTCACACTGGTGATTTACTACCGCCGAGCTTGAGGAGCGGATGCGTAGACTGTTGCTTTTCCTTTTACTCACGACCTTCTGGGTCTCCCTGGACATGGTGAGCGCTCAGGAAACCCCTTTGATTGAGAGTCTGGAGGTCGCCCTGTGGCCGGAATTCGATCGGCCGGAAGTGCTCGTGATCTATCGGCTCCGTCTGACGAGTGAAACGTCGCTACCAACGTCGGTGAGTGTTCAGATCCCGGCCGATGTAGGGGAACCGCACGCCGTAGCTACGGTTTCACTCGACGGTAGACTCCTGACTGCGGATTACGATCGTAACGTGGAGGGAGAATGGGCGTCCATCACCGTTGAAACGGAGAACCTGGAAGTATGGGTGGAATATTACGATAAACTCACAATCGATGGTGAAGAGCGGCAGTTCCGATTCGACTGGCCCGGAGGCGTTGAACTGACAGATCTCACCTACGAGGTCCAGCAGCCTGTTGATGCGTACGAATTCCAGATCACGCCTCCCGGTGAGGCTGAAGTTGGTGAGCTTGGCCTCACTTATCTCCGTGCAAACCTCGGTCCGATGAGTGCCTCACGGACGATTTCCATTGATTTGTCCTACCGAAAACCCAATGCGACGCTCTCGGCCGATAAAATGCTCCTTGGCAGTGTCCTTCCCGTCGAAAGCCTTCATGTCGTCTTGTGGCCTGAGTTTGATCGAGCTGCTGTGCTGGTGTTCTATAGAGTCCGGCTGAGTGCAGACACGCCGCTGCCGGCCACCGTCAGTTTACCTATCCCGGCTGGCGTTGGGGATCCACACGCGGTGGCGAAATGGTTCCCGGAGGGCGGGTTGGACGATCGCGTTCCCTGGATTCGCCAGCGAGCAGGGGATTGGGCCACGGTTGTCGTCGAGACAGATACTACGGGCGTGTGGTTGGAGTTTTACGACGATCTGGTTTTCGAAGCGGACGAGCGAAGCTATGTGTTTCACTGGCCTGAGGGAATCGAGATCGGATCAGTCAGCTTTGAGGTTCAGCAACCAGCAGCCGCGACTGCAATGTTGGTCTCACCTGAAGGAGCAGTTCTACAAAGGGACGACGGATTCATCTATCATCAAGGATATTTGGATTCCCGAATCCCCACGTCATCTTTCGACATAGTGTTTACGTATACTAATCCGAGTGCACAACTTTCCTCCAGCCTCTCGTCCACGGGACCGACGCTTGTGAGACCCGAGGCCACGCAGGGGGGCATTCCCGACATCCGGTCTTGGTTGCCGTGGATTCTTGGCGGATTCGGGATCGTTTTTCTAGCGGTCGGCTTCGTACTAATCCTCCGCCTGCGGAAAGAGCGCGCATCCCCCGCACCGCGTCCTCGTCGGAGGCGAGCCGCAAAGAAGCAACCCGGATCGGTAGCTCGAGAGATAGACGCATCGCCGCTGTTTTGCCATATCTGTGGGGCACAAGCTGTGGTTAGCGATAAATTCTGCCGTCAATGCGGCACTCAACTCCGGCGGTGAGCCTGTTGTCTTCTTGAAATAGTTTGCGTAATGGGTACATGATGTTGTGTTTCGGGTTTTGCTTCCTCAACGTGTGACATGGTGCTACACTTTTTAACCCAGAGGTCAAAAGGATCTGGCAAAGCATGCAGACAGCGTACATCGCGCTTATCTTCTTCGTGTATGGCCTGGCATTCTTCAGTATGGGCCTGGCGATCACTTTGGAGGCTGGTCGCGGCACTGATGAGAGGCTGCGTCATGCTTTGCGTCCTTTGGCAGGTTTTGGACTTCTTCATGGCACGCACGAATGGATGGAGATGTTCCAAATACTACAACTATTACCTGGGCAGGCATCCATGCCGCTCGCCTGGGAAAGCGTACGTGTTGCCCTTCTAGCGTATTCCTTTCTCAGCCTGGCAGCTTTCGGTGCGTCTTTACTGTCACGTGACGAGCGAACTCGACGTTTGAGCTTGCTGGTGCCTCTACTGCTGTCAGCCGTCTGGGGTTTCGGCCTCCTCATCCTGCGCCGTTACTTTCCGCTTGTAAGCGATTTGTGGGACGTGACCGACGTCTGGACGCGATACTCCCTGGCGATTCCCTCTGCGCTATTCGCTTCCATAGGGTTGATCGCTCAACAGCGGGCTTTCCGTCGGGCGGGGTTGGCGCGGTTTGGTCAGGATAGCCTCTGGGCGGCTGTGGCGTTTGCATGGTATGGGATTGTGGGTCAGACTTTTACGCGCCCAAGTCCCCTTCCACCGTCCCACATCATCAACCAAGTGCTCTTTCAACAGATCTTTGGATTCCCCGTCCAGCTCCTGCGAGCTGGCGCGGCGGGAGTTGCCGCAATTTTTGTTATCCGTTTCTTGCGTTCCTTCGAGGTTGAGACTCAGCGGCAGATCGCGGAATTGCAAGCCGAGCGTTTGGAGGAAGCCGAGCGAAGGGAAGCGATGCGCGGCGAACAATTGAAGAGAGTGGTTGCTGCACAGGAGGCAGAACGCCAGCGGATGGCCCGGGAATTGCACGACGAGACCGGGCAGGCATTGACGGCGATCGGGTTGGGACTGCGAGCCATTGACACCAATATCCGTCAGGATGTAGAGAAAGCCGCGCGCAATATCAAAAAGCTCGAAAGCCTCGTGGCTCACTCACTGGATGAACTTCAGCGTCTTATTTCGGATTTGCGCCCTTCTCACCTGGATGACCTTGGCTTGGCAGCAGCTCTCCGTTGGTACGCAGGTGAAGTGCACGCCCGTACCGGACTGAAAATCGATATAGAAGTCGAAGGAGAACGGCGTCCCATTCCCTCCGTCGAGAAAATCGGGTTGTTTCGTATCGCACAGGAAGCGTTGACAAACGTAGTGAAGCACGGAGATGCCGAAACTGCTCGTGTATACTTATCCTATGAGGAGGAGGGTCTGACACTTATAATCGAGGACGATGGTTGTGGATTTGATAGTGCAGTCCTTGCGCTGGACATCAATCGACCTTCCTGGGGCTTGATGGGAATGGAAGAACGCGCCTCGGAGCTCGGTGGAAGGTTTGATCTCAATTCTCAGCCGGGTGAAGGCACAAAGATCAAGGTCTTCGTTCCTTATTTAAATGAAATTGAGGGCGACAATGGCGATTCGTCTAATCCTGGTGGATGATCATGAAGTTGTGCGTTCGGGATTGCGTATGCTGCTGGAAAGTGAAACCGACGTAGAAATTGTCGGTGAGTTTGGCACCGCTCATGAAGCTTTAAAAGCGCTCCCATCCCTGAACCCTGATGTCGTTCTGATGGACATAGGATTACCGGACTTATCGGGCATCGACGCTTCCACAGAAATCAAACGTTTGCAACCCGATACGGCCATAGTGGCATTGACGATCCACGAGGATGAGGAATATTTCTTCAAGATGCTGGAAGCGGGTGCCAGTGGTTACGTCCCCAAGCGAGCCGCACCTGAAGAGCTCCTGACGGCCATTCGAGCTGCAGCAATCGGGGAGGTCTATCTCTACCCTTCGATGGCAAAGCTGCTGGTAAAGGATTATCTCACCCAAGAACCGCAGCCTCGGGGTGGTCAGACCTTGAATGGATTGACCGAGCGCGAGCAAGAGGTCCTGGCACATCTTGCCGACGGCGCTCTGAACGTTGAGATTGCAGAAACGTTGAGCATCAGCCCGAAAACCGTCGCACGCCATCGGGAAAATATCATGCGCAAGCTCAACCTGCACTCGCGAACGGAGCTGGTGAAATACGCCATTCGAAAAGGGATTATCCAAGCGTAACAATTCTTCTGGTTGTGAATGGCCCGACGTATTGCATCGTCGGGCCGTTTTTTTTCCGTGACTAGGTCATTTGACCCACAAACCGAAGATCCTTCAGGGTTCGGTCTGGGGCATATGTAATATTTTTCACAAATGGTCTAGGTTCTTCCCCCCATGCGAAAAATCGGGTGAGCGGCCGATTTACTCGGCATATTCCAGCCTCTACGATAGAAGTGACCCAGGTGAAGGATAGGAGCGTGTGGAATGAACACGATACTCGTACTCGTTTTCTTCTCTCTGCTAAGGTTGGCATTTCCTGTCTTCTTATTATTGATGCTCGGCACTTTATTCAATCGTCAGAGCACATCCAGTTCTTGAGGTAGGAAATGGAGGGCTTAGCCACACTCATTATCGGTCTGCTCATTCGCTTCGGGATTCCGATTGCATTGACCCTCATTGTTGTGATCTTCCTTCGAAGGCTTGATGCACGGTGGCAATCTGAAGCGGAAGGTCAAATCGCGGAACGCGGAAGCCTACTGCCACAAGTCCGATGCTGGGTCTTTAACGACTGTCCCCAAGAGGAACGTGACAGGTGTCGTGCCTACGCTGAAGCGGATACGCCTTGCTGGCAAATTTTTCGAGATGGTAATGGACGTGTACGTGAAAAGTGTTTGGATTGCGATTATTTCCGTTCGGTACCTATTCCCACTCCAATGAGATCGTCACTCCAGGAGATGCCAAAATGACACGACGATGGATCAGAATGCTCTGCTTTGGTTNNCAGTGGACGGAGGATTGTCAAACCTGCCACTACGTTTTTCAAGAAACTTGGGAGGCGAGCGCTCACGGTCAGGCGGCAGTCGACCCTGCGTTCAGGGAGGCCTGGCAAGACCAAGGTGAGCCAGTGATGTGCATGGGTTGTCATACCACTGGCTTTAACCCCGAGACAGGCACATGGAAATCGGAAGGCGTAGGTTGTGAGGTCTGCCACAGCCCGATTCAAGAGAACCATCCCACAGAACCGATGCCCTCCGATCGGTCCGCAGCGCTGTGTGGCAATTGTCACACGGAAGCTTATTTCGCCTGGCAGATGAGTGGTCACAGTCAGGAGAATCTGGACTGTATCGCCTGCCATGATCCTCATGAAACCGATCTAAATGAGTATGATGATGCGGGCTTGTGCGCTGCATGCCACCAAACGCGGGCATCAGATTTCACGCACTCAGTGCACAGTTCGGAAGGGCTGACGTGTGCGGATTGCCACCTCGGACCGGTGGAGGGGGATACGGGTGAGGGACGCGCACTTCGTGACCACAGCTTCCATGTTCGTCTGGCTACGTGCACCTCCTGTCATGCCTATCAGATGCACGCACCTGTAACCATCCAGCCCGAGCCCGACGAGGCTCCAGAAGAAGCGGACTTTGCATCGGCTGAGATGTCGCTGATCAGTGATGAGCCCGGCCCGGTCAATCCTTTTGGTTTCGCTTTACTTGCTGGTCTGGTCGGGATGGCGTCCGGTATGATCCTGTCTCCGTGGTTGGAGCGGTGGTACCAACGCCTTAATCGCAGGGACGAGTGAGGTGCTGATGATGGAGAAAGAAACAGTTGATCGACGAGGTTTCATCAAGACGATCGTTACCGCCACGGCAACCGTCATCGGTTTCCGTTGGGCGAGGGAAGCGGCAGCCGCCGGTCCGTCCGACTCGAGTCCGTACAGCTGGGTGATGGTGATCGATCGGGCACGATGCAAGGGTTGTGGCAGCTGCACATTGGCCTGTCGGGCGCACAACGATGTCCCGCCTTGGATCTCGTGGAACAAGGTGGTCGAGGCGGGAGAGTGTGCGGGGGAGCCCCTCTTCGTTGCCAGGCCCTGTATGCATTGCGATCATCCGTCTTGTGTAGATGTGTGCATGGTGAAAGCCTCGTATAAGCGAGCGGACGGAATCGTAATGATGGATTACGACAAGTGCATCGGGTGTCGCTATTGCGAAGTAGCCTGTCCCTATCTGGCCCGTGCGTTCAATTGGAAGGCGTTTACCGAACCCAACCCGGCCGTCCCGGATTGGGGGCATCCCGAGGTGCCTCGGCGACCGCGCGGCGTGGTCGAGAAATGTTCATTTTGTTTTCAGCGCATCGACCGAGGATTGGCGCTTGGGCTGACGCCGGGGATTGATCCCGATGCAACCCCTGCTTGTGTGGTCGCTTGCCCGGTCGGGGGACGCAAGTTCGGTGACTCGAACGACCCAGATTCAGAAGTGAGCCGCCTGCTTCGAGAGGTGCCTTCTAGTCGATTGCGAGAGGAATTGGGGATGGAACCGCGTGTTTATTACCTGGAGGCGCGCAGTGAGGAGGTGACCGCATGAAGGCCGTGGCTAGAATGCCGAAATTCACCTGGTTCCATGTTTGGCTATTCATACTCGCAACGATCATGGTTGCCGGAGTGGTGGCGGGCGGAATTGTCTTCTACCGTGGCCTCTACGTTACCAACCTCAGCGACCTTGTACCCTGGGGGTTGTGGATCACCATCGATCTATCCGCAATCGCCTTGAGCGCGGGGGCGTTTCTGCTCTGCGCTGCCGTATATTTGCTCGGGCTCAAGCGCTATCAATCGCTTGCGCGCACAGCGACATTCATTGGTCTGATCGGTTACACCATGGCATTGCTGACATTGTTGCTCGACATCGGTCGTCCGGATCGCTTTTGGCATGCACTCGTTTATTGGAACCCGCACTCCGTACTGTGGGAAGTGACAATGTGCGTTGTCTTGTATCTGAGTGTTCTGATTTTAGAGACGGCGCCGATCCTGGGCCAGGCGAAGTGGTTCAAGCAGCGCTTGCCAGGTATAGCCAAGCGACTCGAGTCGCTTCATCGCTTTGCCCCTTACCTGGCTGTTGCAGGATTGTTCCTCTCGATGTTGCACCAATCGTCGCTCGGCGCGACATACGGCGTACTCAAGGCACGCCCCATCTGGTATCGGCCTGGATTGTCGGTTTTGTTCATCATCTCGGCCGCAGCGGGAGGGATCTCCCTGACAACATTAGCGTCCATGCTATCCGCACGGCTCACGCCACGCGCCCGCGTGGACGACCGCTTACTCGAGCGCCTTGCCTATGTGGTTGGTTGGGTGCTTCTTGGCTATCTCTATTTTCGCTTCTGGGATGCGCTCTCGATGACCTACACCTACGAGCCTGGCCGAACAGAAGGACTGGCACTGCTCACGACAGGGCCCTTGGCTTTCAACTTCTGGTTCGGCGAGATCCTTGTGGGTGCCCTGTTACCGGCTATCCTTCTGCTGAACACACGAACCCGCAACACCCCCGTTATACGGATGATCGCACTGGCGATGGTTGTGGGAGGAGTGGTGGCGTACCGCTGGGACATCAACCTGGCAGGAACGTTGGTGGTGATGAGTTATTTGCCGCACGAAATCGTAACCAGGTACACCCGCTACGTACCTTCCTTGATCGAGATCCTGTCAGGAGCTGGGGTGATTGCGTACGGACTCATGGCGTTCACGCTCGGCGTGCGCTATCTAAACGTGGTCGACCACCGGGTTGTGGAAGAACATGAGGTAGATCTTGCGTTAGCCCCAGGCACAGCAGATTAGAAGCCGTTCCATTAACAACCGACATTGGTATATCGTTATAAAAGCAGGTTTGTAGAGATCGGGTGTGGGAGCCCGATCTGCTCTTTTTGTACGGTTTTCCATAAGGAGTTCACACGTGGAGATGGGTTTTCCTCAACATTAAGAGGCACGTCGGCATGGATGGGTCAATATGAAAAAGACCGGGCAGGAAACTGCCCGTTTCTCAATCAGCCCTAATTGTTTTAATATAGGTTGCGGACGAGTCATTGGCGTGTGCCTTGCGGGATATCGATCTGGGGACATCCCATTGGTTCGGGAGTCACCCTTACACAGGCAGCCAGAAGCATCAAATAAGTGAATGGGGTTCTCCTTTGTATAAATACTTCTCCTGCGCTTTAGATTCGTCAAGGATTCTAGTGGATCTAAGCCACGCGTAGTAGTCATCAGCTTTGACTGGTCGGCGGCTTAGGGTTGTCATGGCATGCTATGCTGAACCAGGTTGGCTTAAATAATGAAACAGGGCCGCCATCAGGGCGACCCTGTTTTTCGAACAAGTTATGGTTGCGTCTGGACTAATCAAACGCTGCCAAGCTCTCTTCGAGCAGGGCCTTGATGTAGGCTGGATTATGAACACCACTGCTGGAATCCTCGAGGACGATGAGAATCCAATTCCACGCGGCTTGGGCTTGCGCCGCGGGGTATGTCCCCGGGTTCGGATGTCCTTCATGAATTAAACCCGCAGCTTCGAGTTTCTCACCAAGTTCAGCAGCCAGCTCTTCGACCTCGGTTTGAACACCGTTCAAATCGAAGTCTTCGAGGTCAGTATGGCAGCCCGTGCAAGCTGATTCATCCGGCTCAAAGGTGTGGACGTCGCCTTCGCCTAAGTGGCAGCTAACGCAGGTATCCTCCACCATGGAGTAATGCGCGCTGGCGCTTCCTTCAACGTCACCAGCGCCACCAAGGCCGAGCAGCACCGCGCTCTGCGGGCCGTGGTGCGGACCCCAGTGAGTGCTGGTGATCTCGATCTGGCCGTCGACTGCTTCAGCAATCTGGCGGCGCGGCTGGTGGCAATTGGAGCACAGGTTGCCCATGCCGCCATCGAAGGTCGTATCTTCAAAGGCAAAGAGCGCAACCGGGTCCGTGGTTGTAAGAGCCCAGTCTGCAGCAGTGTAACTGGTGTGGATCTGATGGCAGGCGCGGCAATCCGGCCGGCTCGGGTTCGGATCTGCTGACTCCTGTTCATCTCCAGGGGTGACTCCTGCTGCAATCGCGTCTGTGAAGCCGCCGCCAGAGTGACAACCGGAGCATCTTGTCCTAGCACCCGCATATGCGGTGGCGTGTCCAGTCGCATGAAGGGTTTCTGCGAACGCAGCCGCCTTCCCGGCTATCACATTCGTGTCGTTGTGGCACTCCAAGCAGGTAAGCTCGGCCATCTCACCTGGCGGGCCGGGATCACCCTGCGGACCTTGCGGTCCCGCGGGGCCGGTTGCGCCAGGCGCACCCGGTTCTCCGGCCGGTCCTGCGCAGGCTGCCAGGACAAGTGCGACGCCAAGAAGTAGCAGACAGATGAATGGGGTTCTCCTATGCATAAGCATTCTCCTCATGTACGTTGTTCATTCTTGTCTCTCTTCTACTCGATCCTCCTTATTATGTTGACCTCCTTTCCTCATCTCAACATTGATTTGTTAGAGTCGTTTCATGTCTCCTGGTTGTCTCAAATGTCATTCTTCGTCGGCGTTCGAGGCTCTGTTGAGAATTTCGAGAAGATCCTGAACCTCTTCCGCTTGGTGCTGCTGGCTGGTCACCACCAGGAACCCTTGTTGTTCAGGGTCGAGACGAATGATCTTCAATCCTGGGATATCTTGCAACATACGCTCCAAGGGGCAATGCTTAGCGACCTCTGCGTCGGTCGCATCGAGGATGACAGCCGATGGCGACAGGGAGGTGATCTCCGCAAGGGAGTCTGGCAGGCGACCATCCACGACGTGCAATTCGATTTGCCCGGCGTGTTGTTGTAGCCGGCTCAGTACCCCTTCGGAGTAAAGTGAGCGGCTCGATAAGACCACCACTTTAGCTTTCACCACCGGCTCCTCTCGTAGGAGCACGCCCATCCTGCTTAAGATTAATGGAAGATGAGTGCAGCAGACCAGACCCGGCTGGCGAAACGACCACCCTACTTTGGGGTGGGAAGGAGGCTGCCCAAAACTACCCTTTCGGGCGGGAGGAGTTGCCCCGAATTCTGGATATCGGCGGTCAAAGCAAGTAGCGATTGTGAGGATTAATGGCCTGAAGAACAGCTGGGTGATTTAACCGGTCTGCTCGTCCGGGCTTTGATCTTCGGGTGAGAGAAGGCCAGTCCGAATGGCGTAGGCGACGGCTTCGGTTCGGTTTTGGACAGCGAGCTTTTGAAAGATATTTTTCATGTGGTACTTCACAGTGTTCATGCTGATGGACAGCGTCTGTGCAATGGCGCGGTTGGAAAGCCCCTGACTGACCAGTCTAAGAATTTGACGTTCACGTCCGGTAAGTAGCTCACGGACCTGATCCTCTACCGAGGAAGGATCGGCCAATTGGGCTATCAGCCTAGCGGCTGTCTTCCTGGTGATGGCTGCTTCACCATCTTTCAGACCGGCAAGCATCTCCAAGAGCTGGTCTGCGTTCAGGCTTTTTAAGAGGTAACCGTGCGCGCCAGCACGGATGGCCCGGTGGAGGTCAACATCATCATCGGAAACGGTGAGGATGACGACCTTCGTTTCCGGCACGGTGGCGCGTATTTGCAGCAGCGCTTCGTGGCCGTTCAGCTTGGGCATGGTGAGGTCCAACAGCACCAGATCGGGTCGCTTCGTGTGTGTCATTTCCACCGCAGCCTGGCCGTCTCCGACCTGGCCGACGATTTCATAGCCCGCGGCTTCGAGCAGGCTTACCAGGCCATCACGGAAAAGGGAGTGGTCGTCTGCGACAAGGACGCGCACGTTCAGCTCTCCAGCGGTAGGCGGATGGTCACGCGTGTGCCACTGCCTGGTTCGGAATCGATCTCCAGGTCGGCGCCCATAACTTCGGCGCGTTCGCGCATGGTCGCTAAGCCGAAATGCGGTTTTTGTTCGACGGGTGGGTGAAGCGTGTCAAAGCCGATCCCGTCGTCACTAATAATCAATTGGAGTGTGTGATTTTCAATGGACAGTTGGACCCAAGCCTGACGAGTGTTGGCATGCTTGTGAACATTTGTGAGGGCTTCTTGTGTGATGCGCAGCAGATGTAGTTCGCTCTCGGGGGAAAGCATATGTCCAGGGTCGTCCTCAGGTAGCCGTAACTCGACCGCGATGTTGCTCAATTCACTGAACTTGGACGTGAATTCTTTAAGCGTAGATTCAAGCCCACCGTTTCTCAACGTGCTCATTCTCAGCCCTAGAATCGCCGACCGGACTTCGATGAGTGATTCGCTCGCCGCATCCGCAAGCTGTTGGAGTTGATCCTTCGCCTCATCTACATGATTGTCCTCGAGCATGAGACGGACCGCGGTCGCCTTGGTGTTGACGTAACCCATCAGCTGGGCGATGCTGTCGTGGATTTCTCTAGCGATGCGCTCGCGTTCTTCGACGATGGCGCGCCATCGCAATTCGCGTCGTGCCTCCTGCTCGCGAACATGGTGCTCTAATTCCTCCGCCATCCTGTTGAACGCACCTGCCAGTTCGTCCAATTCGTCTTTAGGAGAGGCCGAATGAGGCAGGCGGTGGTTGAATTCCCCTCGAGCGAATGCGGTCAATGGCGAGCGAAAGTCTTCCACACGCTTTACGACCAGCCAGTGAATGAGTATGAATACACCTGCTGTAATGACCAACGTACTTCCAACTGCGACGATCATGTCCGTGCGTAAGTCGTTGAACAGTTGGGTTCTCGTATCAATGAGGGAAACATCGATAAGCAAGACGCCGAGGTGATCTTTTTGTGTTTCGTGGCAGGTAGTGCATTCTGGTTCGTTTTCGATCGGCGTCGAGATGCGTAGGGTGCCCATGGGGGAGGTCAGAAGCATCGTGCGAGGTCGAGTCTCTGCGAGGGCATTGTGGCACTCGCGGCAACCCGCTTCGTCAAGCTGATGGATACGGCCGAGATCCTGCTCGGCGCTGTCCTGGGCTACCGCGCCGGCCAGAGAAACGATTTGCACCCGTTGGATGGTTTCCATCTCGGCTATGTCATCCAAGACCTGGTTGAGATGTTGCTTGTCGTTTTCCAGCATGGGGTATTGCAGCCCGCCAAGCGCTACCTCACCGATGTGCATGGCAGCGAGTTGAATTTGCTCCTCGAGGAGCCTGCTTTCGCGCCAGTAGTGTGTGACCGAAAGTGTCGCCAGTGCGATCAAGACAGGAAGGGCGATCACCAGCGCTACGCGTGCACGCAGGCTCTTTCCGAACGGTCTGAAGCGGGGAAAGAATTTCGAGCTCACGATAAGTCTTAATTGTCTGGTGCGCCAGCCGCTATCCAATCGAGTACGATCTGAATCTCCGCTTCTGCCATCAGTCCAGCGGGAGGCATGATGGCACCCTGGGTTTGTGTCCCCAGGATCTTTTGGGCGAGCAAGCTGTTCTCGACATCACCTGGAATCACTACAGGTGCATTATCACCCGTGTTAATGACCGCCTCGTAGCCGGAAGCATCCCAGCCCCCTAAGGCTCCGTGACATATGACGCATTGTGCTTCGAAGATGGGCATTACATCAGACGCAAAGGATGGGATCCCACCAGCCTCTTCCTCTTCCTCTTCAACTTCTCCCAATTGGCGAGTGAAAGCCACCAGTTGTTGAACCTGTTCGGCTGTCAGGATTTCGCCCCATGCGATCATGGCTGCAGCCGGGTGACCCTGATTGATGATGTCAAACAGGTCCTGGTCTGTGACCCGGGCTTGAAAGTCGGGATCACGCAATGACGGTCCAAGAATGCCTTCGCCATTCGCCCCATGACACTGGGCACAAAGGGCAGCGAAGATCTCAGTGCCCCCTAACGGAACAACGGTCGCGGCTACTTCAGGTGGAAGCTCCACAGGTGGATTTGCCTCCCACATGCGGATGTACGTGACAATAGCGTCAATCTCGTCATCGTCTAAGGGGCCGCCAAAAGCTGTGCTAAATGGCGACATGCCAAAGTTAGGTTGACCTTGAGCGAGGATGGCCCGTAACGTCGAATCATCGCGTGTCTTCAGGTATTCGGCAGTACTGATGGGAGCGATGATATCACCAGGACGGGATGGATTAGGTCCACCTTCGCCGAAATCGCCGTGACAGGTAGCACAAAACTGGGTGTAAAGTTGCTGGCCGAGTTCAAAGGGTGCCCCGCTCGCAGCACTTATGGTGTAGTTCACCAATGCGTTTAGCTGTTCTGCTGTCAGCACATCCCCCCAGACCGGCATGATTTCGTGTGTACCTCCGCCGGCGATGACCTCGCTAGCCTGGGTGTGATCTTCGGCTATGGGGATGCGATTACCATGGCAAGAAGAGCAATATTGCTGGAAGAGCGTATCACCTTCAGGAACAGCGGCTGGATCGACCACGAATGCGGCGAGCGTATTTAATTCAGAGGCGCTGAGCATGTCTCGCCATGGAGGCATCTCAAGGTGAAGGCCTCCTTGGCTGATGATGGTACGAAGTTCATCCTCACCGCCTGAGAAGGCAACAGAGCGACCGTGACAAGTAGCACAATTGGTCGCAAACAAGCGTTGTCCATCGGGGGCGACCAGGAAATTTAAAAGGGCCGTACGCTCTGTCTGACTCAAAACCTCAGTCCATAAGGGAATTTCGACATCACCGTGGGCAGGATAAAGGGTACCTTGATCTAAGGCAGATTTTAGTTCAATGGGATCGCCCGCAACCAACTCAGGGGCTTCATGACAATCGCTGCAATTGTCTGTGAAGAGCTGGCTACCTGCGGGAGATAGGATGAACCCGGCCAGTGAATCAATTTGATCGGAGGTAAGGTCTGCGCTCCAGGCTGGCATACCTTCGTGCTTACCTTGTGCAATCAGAGCGTGCAAATTGATCTCTGGTGAGACGGTGATCATGCCTCCGTGACAAGGTGCACAATTCTGAGCGTACAATGCCGCGGTCTGATCTCCCAGGGTTGTTTCAACGGGTGGAGGCGCCTCGCGGATTGACAGGATGGTTAAGGCAACCACACCGATAGCCGCCAAGGATGTCACCCCAACGATGAGGGGTCTGTACCGGAAATGCCGTCGCGGACCTCTATCCAAGAAGGGAAGGCCGAATAGGAACAGGAGGGCCAGGGTTGGAATGACAAAGACGCCGATGACTTCTAGTTCGCCGGGGAAGTATTTGAGGAGTTGGAATAGGAAGAGAAAGTACCACTCAGGTCGCGGCGTGTAAGAGGTGTCGGCGGGATTGGCGCGCTCTTCCAAAGGGGCGCCAACGAAGTAAGCCAGAGCAAAGAGGATGAGAAAAATGAGCAGGGAAATTAGAGCGTCTTTGAAGAGCAAGTCCGGGAAGAAGGGAACCCCCTTTTCCTTCGCCTCCTGGTATTCTTCCAAGTAGGTCCGTTTTTCTTGCTCGTTCATGGGTTACTCCCCCCTCCTTGGGACTGCACTGATCCCGATGCGGACAACGAGATACAAGTGGATGAGGGTTAAAGCCAGAAGGGCTGCTGGAAGGAACCAGACATGAGCGCCAAAGAAACGGGTCAGAGTCACAGCAGTGAGTTCTTCTCCGCCGCGCATGATGCGCAGGAACCAATTACCGACAACGGGAGTCACCTCGGCGATGCGCGTGCCGATGATTGTCGCCCAATATGCCTTCTGATCCCAAGGTAAGAGGTAGCCGGTGAATCCGAAGGCAATGACCACAATTCCTAACAACACACCCGTGAACCAGGTGACCTCACGGGGGTACTTATATGCACCGTGGAAGATAACCCGCAACATATGTAAGATGGTCAAGATGACCATCGCACTAGCTCCCCAATGGTGAAGGCCGCGAATAAGCCAGCCAGCCGGTACCTCAGTGGTGATGTACTGTACGCTGTCATAGGCGTGATCTGGTGAAGGGACATAGTAGATGGTCAGAAGAATCCCGGTTACCGCTTGATTGATCGCAGTGAAGAGCGTGGCGCTTCCAAGCGTGTAGAGCCAATTGACCTTGGGGATTTTACGCAAGAAGATTGCATCCCACACTTGTCGCCACCCCAGACGTTCGTCAAGCCAACTCCCCAACCGACTGACCATCTTAGCCTCCCAGGATATGCAACTGTCCGTCCTCGACTTTGACTTCGAAGCGATCGAGTGGCCGCGGCACTGGTCCGGAGACGATGTTCCCATTCTTGTCGAAAACACCATTGTGGCATGGGCAGAAAAATCGCTCTCCGTCTGCGATCCAGCGGACACGACAACCGAGGTGGGTGCAAATGTTTGACATGGCGACGTAGTTGCGCTCATCGTCCGTCAGGACGTAAACCGAAAGTTCCTCCTCGTTCACGATCCAACCTGTTTTACGCTCAATGCGAACCTTGAAAAGCGTCGGAGTCCCCGGTTCGATCTTTGCTGTGGAGCCAAGCCGGAGCCATTCTTGAGGTTCCTCGCGTTGCAGAGCCGGGCCAATGAGGTAGGCGATGGCTGGAATCCCTAATCCAGCGCTGATCAGAACACCGATGGCCCAAGTAGCCAAGCTGAGAAATTGTCTTCTTTCGATCTCACGATTTTCGCTCATCACTGCTCTCCGAAAGAACCATGAAATTACTTTCCCATTTTACCTCTCTGGTGCACCAACAGTAATCCATTCGATCAAACGATCCAGTTCTTCGGTGGTCAATTGGGCAAAATGGGGCGCTTCGGAGGTGATCTTTTGGATCGTTAGGCTTCCCTCCGGGTCGCCGGGTAGGATACCTGGGCCGCTTATGCCACCGCGGATCAATGAATTGTAGGTCGTTACCTCGAAACCTTGAACACCGTCCTCGCCATGGCAAGCTCCGCAACGCGTTTCGAGGAGAGATCCGATGATTTCATTATAGGTCAGGTTACCGAAAAGAGGTGCCTCGGTGATCACTTCTGGAAGTTGTTCCAGTATGATTTCACGCAATCCTGGAGCATCGAACCCCGCGAACTCGTAGACGCTGCCATGGCAGGCGCTGTTGGAACAGAAAGAGATGTTGGATAGACCGCCTGGATCTTCAGTCGTGTGACAATTGGCGCATGTCGCGTCAAAGACATCGCGATGCATGCCGATCCAATTTGGGTTGAAATGTGATTGAGGTTCAAGGCCGCGCGTGACCTCGATCTTGGCTACAAGGTCGGATGGGTCGGTGACGACAGGGACTGAGTGACACAGGTTGCATTCCAAACGAACGCCTTCGTTCTGCGCGTTCAAATGCTTCCCGTCATGACATCGAAAACAACCTGGCGTGTCTTGATGTCCCATGTTGTTTGGGTGCGTGTTCCAATCTGCGTTCTGCTCTGGGAAGACGGAGCGATTGTAGTAGTCTTGCAGGCTGGAGATGGCGGCTTGGATTAGGTCATTGTTCTCGTCGTAGAAATCCGCATGGTAGGCTTGGTAATAGCTCTCGAGACCCGCAATACCATTTACGGCCAGTTCATTCGTGGCATAGGGAGCGCGCAATACCTCTAAGCCCTTACGCCGGATCTCAGGAATGGTGGGTGAGATGATTTTGCGTGCAAGCATCTGATCCACCGCGGCTTCCGGGGTAAAGATGAGATGGGTGATCCGATTGTGGCACGTGATGCAGTCCATTAACTTGAGGTCTTCCGTTTTGACTGTGGCCGAATCGATTTCATATTCAAGTTCGATGTAGTCTGTCGCGCTCCCATCCTCCTCGATCACGCGAATGAATGGGATGGATTGTTCTTCCGGGTCATCCGCCATGAAATAGACCTGGTTTTCGATATGCCAGTGAATGCCGCGGCCCAATCCAAGACGCTTGGTACCACCGCCTGTCTTGAGGGTAAGATACGTGCTTAACAGCGTATTATTCAAGTCATTCTTGAAGTGCTTGATTTCCCGCAGGCTATCGTCCGAGAATTTCTCCGGGAAGTGGCATCGTTCACAGGTTTCCCGAGCTGGTCGCAGGTCGTCTGCACGGATGGGAAATTCATAGGATTTAAAAGCTAGTGAAATGATGTGTTTGATGTCTCCCACCTTGCGGGTGAAGCGGGTGCCGACGAAACCTCGCCCGATATGACATTCGACACAATCAACGCGCGCGTGTGGGGACACAAGATAGCTTGCGAACTCCGGAGGCATGGTATGGCAGACTGTGCCGCAAAACTCGGGGGAATTGGTGTATTCCCAGGCATACAATCCGCCAACAAAGACAACAAGAGTCAGCACGCCCATGGCTAGGTAGGGAAGTAAGCGGATGGTGAAGCGAGAATCTGGTGGTGGAAAAAAGAAATTACGTAAAGTGCTTAGTATGCGGCTACGTTTCATTCTAACCTCATTGCAATACAGCTTTGCATTAATTCTCTGGGGCGCCTGCCTCTATCCAGCGACGCACAGCGGCTAACTCGTCCCCGCTCAACTGGCCTGGGTGGTCTCCAGTTGCCTGTCGAAAAACCAGCAGGCTGGTTTCAGGATCCCCAGGTACGATGGCTGGACCGTTGTCACCCCCTGCGAGCGCGGCTTGGTAGTCGCTTAAGTTTAACCCGCCGAGACTGTTTGGGTCTCCATGACAGAGCCCGCATTTCTCTGTAAAGAGCGGAAGAAAACCTTCCCAGGTGGTCGGCAAATCAGGCGCGGGTGGTTTCGAAGGCAAGGGGGTTGGTAGAGGGGTAGGCGTGAGCGGCGAATAAACGACGACCTGTTCTGGTGGTGGGAGGGTTTTGATGGCCGTCTCTTCAAAAGTCGTAAAAGCGTAAATGGCTATCAACATCATCACAGCGATCACACCGTAAACAGGCATGAAGATGCGCTTCCGGCGCGCTAAGGCGATGGGATCCAATGGCCGTTCCGCCACCCCAGCTTTCAAGTCGGCCAACTCCAGAGGATGTTCCTCGATCATCTCTTCTTCGCTAAGGAAGCCGGAAAACATGCTTTTATTAAATTGCCGTATATGTACGTGGTAAAGGTGCCAGACAATGACGGCGAGTACCGCGAGTAACGCCTCGCCGCCGTGGGCTGCTTTCGCTGCGGGAATAACTTCCCCGGGTAGAATGCGTGTTGTCGCGATGGGATTCCACATCATGAACCCCGTGATAGCCATCAAGACCGTACCCCAGACGACAGCCCAGTACTCAATTTTCTCTTCGAAGGTGAAGCGTCCCTGATGCGGTTTGATCTCACCGAGGCCTAGATTGTAGAGCATAGACTGGATGGCCTTGCGGACATCATCCAGGGCGGGCAACATGCTTGGGCGCGAGCGTCGCACGAATAGTTTGTAAGCGACGATGCCGATGTGATACACCGCTTCTAACATCATCATTGCGGCGGCTAAACGATGAATAATGCGTACACTCTCAATTCCGCCGAGCCGGGCGATGATCCATTCAGAGATGGGAGCGGTGGCGAATTTCTGCACAAGGCCGGATACTGCCAGGGTGGAAAAGCTAGCAACCAAGAGCCAATGTTCAATGCGATCAGAAATTGTGAAGCGGAGGATCTTGTTGGGTGTTTGATCACTCATGGCTGCGCTCCCTGCGACGGTGGAGAATGCGTCGGGTGCCGTCTGCGACGACAAAAATAGCCATGGCGCCGATCACACCGGGGATGAAAATCGAGTAGAACAAATTGACGAAGTAGACCAAGGAAGCATGCTCAGGGCTAGGAACGTAGTGGCTGAGCCACGATGCCGGAAAGTTGATGGATGCATCTGGATGGCATTTCTGGCAGGTCGAAAGCAGGTTCTTTTTAATGACCGTGCTCTCAGGGTCGTCGACCTGGCGCATATCGTGGACGCCGTGACAGTCGATGCAAACAGGCTTATTTGTCTCCTGGTCTGGGGTGATCTTTTCAAATAGGATGACCGTCGTACCATGGAAGTCTGCGACGTAGGTTTTGAAAACGTCGGTGCTTACGCCATACCGTTCCATCAAGTCGGGATCCGCGTGGCAATCGGCACAAATCTGCGGCGAGAACAAATGGAAAGGACCGGTCGATGGCCCTTCAACGTTGTGTACACCATGACAGTCAGTACAGGTCGGCACATCCGGGTTTCCCTCGCCGATCAGCGCTGAGCCGTGGACACTTTCTTGATAGCGGGCATAAATCTGTGAATGACACCGTTCACATGTTTTTGGCACTTTGCTGAAGGGGATGTGCGGTGATCCGATATCGTGAGCGCCGTGGCAATCCGTACATACTGCCGCTTGCTGGTTGCCCCCGGCGAGTGCTTTCTGATGCACGCCGTCGAGGGCAGCGTCGTACTTGTCTTTGTGACATCTTGCGCAAACAGTGTAGAGTTGAAGATTGAATTCCCTACGGGTCGTCGCCGTGATCGGTTCATGTGGATAGCCGCTGATGTTCGTGTGGCACTGAACGCACGCATAACCGAGCCTGCCGTGTGTCGCCGTATTGTATGTGATGTGATCGACAGTGAGATAGAGCTGTTCACCCGAGGGCAGTTCGGTCTGCATGCCCGGTGTGTCGTGACATGCAAAACAAACTTTGTTGTCCACGAATTGAGGCGGGGGAGCGTTCTGCGCTTCAGACACTATCGCAGGTCCGACAGCAGATGCGGAGACCACTGTAGAAACCAATCCCAAAGCAAGCAAGAGAGCAAGCTTTGACTGCATGCAATCGTACTCCTGATCATCGGAATGGCTTTGGGTGTCGTTGGTGAGTATATTCCACATTCCGAAGAAAGTTAAGTCAGATATCCTAGATCGATGTTAATCCACTGCCATCGGCCGGTTCAGGAAGCTTAGCGCCTGCCTGGCCGCCACTAGGGCATACTACCCAAATGGCATGGGTAGCCTACCCCATATAATCTTATATCTTTCGATTTTTTCTCGCGCGTGGGCTCTGTCATGGGATATTGTGATAAAAGTCATTAGTGCATCCACGACCTGTTTGCATGGACTAAAGATTGGATTGCCACAGTTGCATGCATTATCAGCGATCGTGTCTTGGCATGAGTCCTTTTTCGACCTCGCGCTCGGCAAATATTGAGATGGGCCTGAGCGGAACGAAGAACTAAGGATCTCATCTTTGTATTCAGAAGAATAAACTTCCCGAAGGGTGAATTGCGTAAAAATACGAGCCGGGGCATGCCCCGGCTCGAAGCTTATGTCCGCACGCGTGAAGCGTACTATGGTGCGCTGTGGTAACCCTGGGCAGTCTCGGCCAGAGCCTCAAGCGTCCGGGAGGCACCGGCACGGCTGCGCGTGGCTCCGGCGATATGGCACGACTGGCAGGCGTATTGGATGGTGAGATACGGCATGGTTTCGCCACCGTCCTCACTGAACTGGGGAGCTGCCGGATCGTCGTTGATGGCAAACAGATGCGAGCGGACATCGGCGGTGAATACGTCTAGGTTGCCCCAAGCCGACTTGGACATTGGGGGCATGTGGCAGTCTGTGCAGGAAAGAAGCCCGGCCATTGTCGAAGACTTCTGGTTGGCTGCCTGCTCAAAGTGGCAATCCTGACAGTCGTTCCAAATGCCCTTGCTGGGGTTGAGTTCCTCGTCGGCGTTCAAGGCGCTGGCGTGGGGGTCATGGCATCCTACGCACCCGATGGCGAAGTGCTTGGAGGCGTACAGTTCCTCGGCCTGCTCGTGATGCCGCGTGAAACCGCCTTTGGCGTTGACTGCGGATACCGAACCTCGGATATGGCAATCACCACACAGTTGAGCGGAGCGGTCGATCTCCATCGCTACACCATAAGGATCCCCAACATGGTTGCCACCTGGTCCATGGCAGCGTTCGCATTGGACGCCGGGCTCAGCCCAGGTGCCCGTAATTCCTTCGAGGCCATCCTGGTGTCCGCTTGGTTGATAGCCAGTGGTGTGGCAGGGGCCGCAGTCGTATGGTTTCTGCTCCCCGGGGTGGTACGCAGCCCAGCCGGCATCCTTATCGACCTCATCGTTGGGGAAGTTGTATTGGGTTGTAGCGTCGGCGTCTCCGGTAATGATATAACCATCCAAGCCAATGAAGCGCGCCTTCCAGTTATACCCACCGATGACATAGGTGACGTCATCCCATGTGAAGCCCTCAGGGACTTCCAGAACTTCAGTGTAAGGATAGGTTGGTGGTTGGCCATCCACAACCTTGTTGAGCTTGAAAGGATGCCCGGAGAGGATGAACTTGTTGTATGTCCCCTCATGACACCCACCACAGGTGGCACTCCCGACGTAATCAGCGCCGGCGGCTGCTATATCGGCAGGCTCTGCCGCCGCTCCCGGTGGCCCCTGTGGTCCTATCGGACCCGCCGGTCCGGCCGGGCCAGCAGGACCTTCCGGTCCCTCTGGTCCAGCACATGCAGCAAGAGCTAAGGTTGCTAGTGCCAGGAGACCCAGCCATTGGAGTGTTTTTCGGTGCATGTCGCATTCTCCTTGGTAGTATCATGCGAGTGGATTGAGTCAGCGACTCAATGCCTCCTGAAACTTATCGATACGACCTCCTTTCGAAATATGAAGCGTAAAGAACGGCCCTTATCAATGTCGATTTCACTGCTCAAGTGTGAACTAAAGTCCCCGGGTGGGTCAAACTACCCACCCATGTGGGTAGTTTACACCATTTTGTACTGTGTGAGAAAGTGATATAAGGCCCCTCTTTATGGACGACCATGATCAGGTTGAGACCGATCACGATAAGCCCAATCGTGATGGGTTTCGACTTGATATGCAATCTTCTTCGAACGAATGTCGACCCTTTAACGATGATATATTTCGTGGTTGTTCAAGGTACCAGTAGAGAAATCGTTATCGTGACACCCTCGGTACCATCAACCAATACCAATGGGTTGTTGCTTAGACGCTGCCCTTGCGTTCACCAACCTTTCGTTACTGCCATTCCTGAAGCAACGCAATGATGGCTTGAACCTGGTTCAGATCCAGGCGTCCTTCGAAACTGGTCATGGATGTCCCTGGACGCCCATCAAGGATCAAGGTGGCCAGCGCTTCGTCGGTTTGCTGTGTCACGAAGTCGTTCGATCGCATCGAAGGGCCGATACCGCCCTCACCCTCCGCTCCGTGGCAGCCAGCACAATACATTGCATAGAGTTCCGGGCCGTCCTCTTTCGAAGTATGTAGAGCATCGGGTTGAGGAATGGATACAACTTCTCCTCGGCGCCATGCCCCCAACAGCGCCACGAGGTCATCAATCTGGGAGGGTGAGAGCACGGTTCCCCAGGTGGGCATGCCTCGGTTGGGCCGTCCTTGGCTAATGGTTTCTTGGAACCATTCGTCGTCGAAGCTGTTGAGCAATTTAGAGTCATTTAAGGCTGTGGCGAGATCCGTCCCACGGCCTTCCAAACCATGGCAAACAACGCAAATTGATCCGAAGATCTCGGCTCCTCGTGCCACATCTGGCTCAGGCTTTACGGAGAGCACCTCTTCCTCTCCAGGTTCCCATGAACCCATGTAGGCAACAACCTGCCTTACCTCCTCATCCGTGAAGGGACCACCAAAAGCTTGCGACCAGGCTGGCATGCTCGTACCCGGAATACCGGTTCGCACAAGGTTGGCGAGTTGATCGTCGCTCACGTTTTCCAGTAGGTCTCTGGTGTTCAACGCAGGGCCGATGCTGCCTTCGCCAGTCTCGCCGTGGCAATTGGTACAGTTAGTCTGGTAAAGCTCTCCACCCGCTATTATTGCTTCCTCAAGATCGGCAGCCGCGTCGGCTTGCAAGCGAACTGGCTCTCGCAGTTGATAGATCTGGAAAGTTACCACGATGGCGAGTGTCAGGAACGTCGCCGCGGCCAGGAGAGCGTTGTGACTCTCATATCTGGGCATTGTTTCGCTCACACCTTGGTCGCTTGGGAGGGATCAAAATGTTGACGCTCGATCGGTCGACCAGTTTCGACAATGACTTCGCCATCCACGATCTCGATGGGGAATAGATCCAAAGGGCGAGGTGCGGGACCACCGGTCACCTCTCCGGCGCGGTTGAAAAAAGAACTATGGCAGGGGCAGTTGAACTGGCCTTCCTCCTCACGCCAGGGCACTGTGCATCCGAGATGCGTGCAACGGTGCCACAGTGCCAGCAATCCTTCATCTTCCACGTGTGAAATATAGAATTGGCCTATACCTATATGGCGAACACTTCCAGGTGGAAACTCGGCTACCTGCCCTGCAACGACGCGACCACCGAAACCGCCGGTCTTGATCCTCGGCTGAAAAAATTTTAACAGCGCCAGCGCGGCTTGTCCGAATAAGGCAGCTAGAGAAGCTGCCCAGGTAAGGCCCAGGAACTGTCTGCGATCGATACGAGACGGTGAACTGGCCTTCTTCTCACCCATGCTGTCCGGCCTCCAGAAGCAAGATCAGAGCCCCTCGAGTGGGTTGTACCCTCCGGGCATCGCCCAGGGAAGGTAAAGTTTGAAACCCGGACCCCGAAAGAGAAATCCACTGAGCGTAAAGACGATTGCCGAGGTGATCATCACCGTGAATAGTGTGAGGATAATCTCGTGGCGACTGGGTCGTGAACGTATTTGGACCACAACCGGGAGCATCACTAACAGGCTGAGAATAGCGGCAGGTAATAATCCCTGAGAGACCCATTGTGGGCTTGCTTCGCGAAGCAGCTCCCGAAGGCTGAAAGCGTTATCCAGGATGATGAATGCGGGCATCACGATAACTGTGTAGAGTGAGGTGCGGGTGACTGTTCGGCGACCACGATCGGAGCCAAACCATCTTCCCACACCCTCGCGGCTTGGGTCGAGGTACGGTAGAAGGAGTAAAAACCCAACCAGAAGACCAGGGATGATCACGCCGGCGAGAGTCGGGTGCATGTGCTCCAAGAGTTCCTGAAGGCCAACGAAATACCATGGAGCTTTGGCTGGATCAGTGGTCACCATTGGATTGGCGATTTCCTCCAAGGGCGCTTGTTTGATGAGCGAAAAAAGGAACATCGCAAAGGTTATCCCCAGAAAGAGGACCACTTCCCAGAGGAACACCACCGGGAAGGAAAAGACCGTGTTTTCAGGCCCTTGGTCGGCCTGAGGGGAGGTGCGGTCCATCACACCCATTAAAGCGTAGGACTTGGAGGGATCGGCTGGAAAAATCTGATCTCCAGTGTTCTCAGTCTTGCTCATCTCCTTCGTCCTCCAGGGCTACAACGGGATCGCTGATCGCCAATCCTCCATCCTTACGAATTCGCCAAAAGTGAATTGAGACCAACAACACGAGAGCCAACGGTAGGATAGCGATGTGTAAGGTGTAAAAGCGGATCAAGGCTTCCTGCCCTACAGTAGTCCCTCCCAAAAGCAATGTGCGGGAAGCAGGACCGATCAATGGTATATAGCCGGCGATGTTGGTGCCCACTGTGATCGCCCAATATGCCAGCTGGTCCCATGGAAGCAGGTAGCCGGTGAAACTTGCGCCTAGAGTGAGCAGCAGGAGAAAGACGCCGATCACCCAATTGAACTCGCGTGGTGGTTTGTAGGCGCCGGTATAGAAAACACGAATCATGTGAAGCACCACTACCAATACCATGCTGTGCGCTGACCAGCGATGCATGTTTCGAGTGAATTGACCCAGAGGAACGGCGAACTGGATTTCTTTCATCGTCGTATATGCCCGTTCCACTGAGGGGACATAAAAGAACATCAGCAACACACCGGTGAAGATCAATACTCCGAAAAGAATGGTCGCCATGATCCCCAGCCCAAAGCTGTAAGACCAACGCAGGCTTCGTCGGCTAACTTTTACGGAGTGGATATGCAAGAAAAGGCTGCTGGTCACCACAAGGGACTTGTCAAGGGGGTTATCGGGCCAACCGTGCCGTACCACCGACTGCCAAATACGAGAATTTATGACCCTATCTTGAGATCTCTTCAAAAGGCTCGTAGCAGTTGGGGCCTTTTCGTCTCCAAGTTCATCCATTACACGGTATCCTCGTAGATTAGATCTTCACGAAAATGAAATGAATGCATCACAATCGCCTCGGTTGGACAGCGAGCGGCGCAAAGTCCACAGCGAATGCACCGCGTGGGATCAAAGAGCATGGTCGTTGGTTGTTGTTTCTTATGCTCCTGGAGAAGCACCGCCATGCGCTCATCCCCTTCCAATTTGTGAGCCGGCACTAATTTGAGGCTGTCCATAGGACACACGTCAACGCAACCATTGCACAGGATGCAGAGCTCGCTATCGAAGATCGGATTGAGAGTACAAATCAGACAGCGAGCCGCCTGATCTTGGGCGGCCTTCTCTTCGTATCCTATCTCCACCAGAGATACGCCTACCCTGCGGTCTACCGGGAGGCTGGGCGGCTGTTGTCGTTGGTAGCGAAGGTAATTTCGTAGTGGTCCTTTATCCGAGTAGGCTCGGCGATCGATAGGTGTGAAAAAACCGCGCCGACGGAGGCGCGGTCGGCGTGGATGCAGATAGGCATCGATCCCGGCAGCCGCTCGTTGACCATCGGCGACGGCGTTGATGATCAGACGAGGACCGAAGGCGATATCCCCTCCGGCGAACACACCTTCTGCCGTGGTAGCCATGGTTTCCGCATCGACCTGGAGGGTTCCGCGAGGGGTTAATTCCAGACCATCCTCCGATTGAACCCAGTCGAGATCCCCAATTTGCCCAATCGCAACAATCACACTATTGCAGGTCCACACATGCTCTGTACCGGGTGAGAGATGGGGGTTAAACCTTCCCTCATCGTCGAAGGCTTGTGTGACGACCAATGTCTCAACACCGACAGCATGCTGACCATCGCCAAGAATACGAATTGGAGCCACGTTATTGTGGATATTGATGCCTTCGGCCTCGGCTTCTTCTATTTCGTAGGAATCGGCCAGCATCTCATGTCGGTCCTCCACCACCAAGCAATGCACTTCTTGGGTGGTGCCGAGGCGGCGCGCTGCGCGGGCGACGTCGAGGGCAAGTTCCAGGTCGCCGCCTGATTCGGCCGGGTGGCCCAGGCGAGCGGCGGTTCGGGCTACATCCATGGCCACGCTGCCCCCGCCGATAACCACAATCCGCTGTCCTAAGTCCAGGTTGTACCCCCATTTGTTGACGTTGAGCAGGAAATCCACTGCCCGCAGGACGCCATCCAGCTGCTCTCCGTCAATGTTGAGGGATCGGCTGTGAAAAGTGCCGATGGCCAGGAAGATCGCATCAAACTCGCGTTGCAAGTCTTTTAGGGAAAAATCCTCTCCCAGGGCCTTCAGGTATTCGATTCGGGGGCCTAAAGACAGAATGGCCTCAATCTCCATTTCGAGCAGCGCACGCGGCAGTCGATATGCAGGCACACCGAGACGAAGCATACCCCCTGCTCCGTCTGTGGCTTCGTAGATTGTCACCTCGTATCCGAGCAAGGCCAGATCATGGGCGCAGCTTAATCCCGCAGGACCTGCGCCTACTACCGCCACCCGCTTCCCTTTCGCTCTATGCCGATCCGCAGATCGCAGGCTGCCTAGTCCTGTCGGGAGCCTGGTGTTGCCCAGATCCAAATCGCCTGGTCTGCCAGCATAACCGGGCCAGGCAGGAGGTCGTCGAGACTCCGCATCCTCACCCAGGTACACCCCATAGCGATCGTTAACGAAACGCTTGAGCGCTCGGATAGCGACTGGTTCATCGATCACCCCCCGGCGGCAAGCCGCCTCACAGGGGGCGCCGCACACCCATCCACAGGTGGACGCAAAAGGGTTTGTCTCGCGTGCGATAAGGTAGGCCCGTTCGTAGTCCCCCATGGTGATGGCGTTGACATACGCTCGACCATCGGTACGCACTGGGCAAGCGTTCTGACACGAGATGCTCTCTTGATAGAAACTCAGGTCTGGCACCTTTACCCGGTAACTATTGCCAGGCATACTTTCTCCTGAAAGAGTTTATTCGTGCGCATTCTTCGTGGTTGAGAATGCATATCTTCTGCAATTTCAAATTCTAGAGCCCATCTGCCAATGTAGACGGACCGGATCGGTGAATACATCACTCCAAGTTTGGTCCTAGCGATCCCATATAGGTGATCACCTGCCACTTCTCTTCCTCAGAGAGCGATTCGCCAAACGCGGGCATACTACCTAATCCTTCTGACACAGAGCAAAAGGTGCGGCTCGGATCGGCTTTCATCGATATGCTCACCTCTTCAGAGGTAAAGTCGGGAGTGTTGGGGATACCTCCGCTCCCATCCGGACCATGACACATAGCACATTGGATCAGATATATCGTTTGTCCAGCTTGAACGGCTTCAGGATCTTCCCATGCGAAGAGGTTGGTTTGATCGGTTGCACATGCCACCTCCTCTGTGGGTTGGCTGGGTTGCGTCTCCGCTGCGAGATCAACTCCCACTTCTTCTGATAGGGTCGGGTCATAGCTGAAACTGCGAATGTAGTCTATGACAGCCCAACGGTCATCTTGGCTCAAGAGGGACTGCATGGCCGGCATCGAACCACGCCCCTGGGTCGTGACCAGATACAGGTCGCGCGGGGCGAGGTTGTCCATCTGGCGTAAATCGGTGAAGTTTGCCGAGCCTAGTAGCTCCCCAGAACCATCCTCACCATGACAGGAGGCGCAATTCTTATCGTACACTTTCCGGCCTGTTTCCATGGTTTCAGCCGATGTGGAGAGTCGCCACACGAAAAATACGCTGTCCCACCGCTCATCGGAGCTGAGGGTCTCTTTGTATCCCGGCATCGATCCCCGCCCTTCCGTCACCGCGGCGTAAAAATCGGCCGGGACTTCTCCGCGCATGTAATCCAGGTCTCTGAAGTTACGGGCAGCCGGCACTGTGCCGGAGCCGTCTTCACCGTGACACTCGGCGCAATAGGTGGCGTAGATCTTTTCTCCCTCGGCCGCTGACGGGGGTCGCGCCGGGTAGCTCAGGACGGCGAAGGGTGGTGTCTCAGTTGGTTGACTGGGGCCAGAGATCTCCGTAACCGGAATCAAGGTGGGGATTGGTGTAGGTCCCTCCGGAAGAAGTCTTGGAGGCGCACATGCAGCGAGACCCAGGTAAATTAAGGCGGTCGAAGTGAAGCGTAATACACGTTTTCGGGACACCATATTGACCGTCTCCTACTCATCACTTGTTGGCAGGGTGCGTATATAGTTGATCACATCCCAATGCTCGCGGATGGTAAGGTTTTCAGCGAGTGCTGGCATTTGGCCGAAACCCTGTCGAATGGCGAGGTACACGGAACCATCAAACTCAGCCGCCGCCCTGGATCCGGCGAGGTTTTCCGGGGTGCGGGGAAAGAATTCCGCCAAGGGTCCATCTCCGTGTCCAAGATCACCGTGGCAAAGGCTGCAGTGAATTTGATAGAGGATTTTCCCCCGTTGAAGGGAGATTTCGTCGCTCGGTATTGGATTCACGGGAAATTCCTCCGGGATTACTGGCTCGCCCTGAATCGGCACGACACCCTCGGGTGGGCTCAAGCGAGGGCTCTCCTGATAGCCCACAGCAGGCGAATCTTCCATATCCGTAGGGAAGGGAACACGGATAATTTGATACGTAAGCAACAACCCTATGATGAAGGGAGCGAGTCCCAAGCCGATGGTGATCAAACCGCGGCGGGTACGAGTGCTCACAATAGCTGTAACTCCGGTCTGTGAATTTGGTCGCCTCCGTGCTTCTCAAGCACTTGGCGAACATCTTCCTCCAGATTAGGTGGGAATTCCACTAACACGGCCATGTGGCCGTCGGTTACCAGCTTGTGATAATACTTGGAGCCAAACTCGGGAAAATCCATCTCCCACAGCACTCCCAAGAAGGTGGTGATGATGGTGGCCATCATGGTGAAGACGAAAGTGATGATGGCAGCAGGAGGGAAACCTACAATCGGGTGTCCTCCGACGTCTAGGCGGTAGAGGTGGGGTGTGATGACAGACAAGAAGAGCCCAAGGACAAACCCGCCAAGGGCTCCGATAAGTACGATATAAGGCAAGCGCAGCCATTCGATATGGCGACCCAGGGCCCCTTCAGGGTAGGGAACGCCGGACATCACTGTGATATGCTCGTCGTCTACCCCGGCTTGAAGCAGTGCGTCGATGGCATCGGCCGTGTCGGTTGACTTATCGAAGATCGCCATCAATTTGCCTTCTTCACCCATCCCAACACCTATTCGATCTCCGCCGCTGTCGGCACCAGTAGTCGACCGATGCGGCGCAAGCTGTAGCGGAGTCGTCCTTCCTTGATTTCCCAAACGGGTACGTAAGGCACAATTCGAGAAAACAACGTGTAGAGCAGCATAAAGCCAGCGAATGTCATGGCGACGATGCTGATCTCTACCCAGGTGGGCTTGTAGCTTCCCCAGTTGAAGGGGAGATAATTGCGTTGCAGGTTACCCACGACGATCAGAACGCGTTCGGTGTACATCCCGACGTTGACCATCAAGGTGAAGATCAGTAACAACTTGGTATTGGTCCTCACTTTCTTGAATACCAGGAAGGCCACTGGGAGCAAATTGCAAACCATCTGCAACCAGAAAAGGGGAGCCAATGGACCGGAAATTTCGTCGTGGATCAATTCGCGAATCACTGGTTCATTGCCATACCACTCGACGATGAGACCGCTGAACCAAAAGTAAACCCAGCCCATTCCGGCTACTGCGACCAACTTCCCCAGTGCATTGAAGTGCTCAGTTCGGAGAAAATCTTGTAAGCGCATCGTCCGGCGCACAATAATCAAGATGGTAGCCAGGGCCGAAAGCCCTGAATACACCGCGCCGATGACAAAATAGGGAGCAAAGATCGTGCTGTGCCAACGAGGTTGGATCGTGACGGCGAAGTCCCAGGCGACGATCGAGTGAACCGAGAGGAAGACCGGGATGATGACGATCGAGAAGATACTCAAGGCGCGGTGGAGTTTGTGCCACTCGCTTTCCGTACCTCGCCAGCCGAGAGCCAGGAATCGGTAGAGCCGGTAACGCCAGCCATCGGTGTGGTCGCGGGCCATGGCCATATCGGGAATCAGTGCCAGATAAAGGTAAAGCGAGGAGCCGATCAGGTAGGTGAATATGGCCACCATGTCCCACATAAGGGGGGATTGAAAGTTGGGCCACATGGCGCGATTGTTTGGGTATGGGATCATCCAATAGAACTTCCACACCCGTCCCAGGTGGATAAGGGGGTATAAAGCAGCCATCATTAGGGCGAAGGCGGTCATCGCCTCTGCGCCGCGTGTGATGGGGCGGCGCCAATCGGCTCGGAGCAGGCGCAGTACGGCTGAGATCATTGTCCCGGCGTGACTGATGCCCACCCAGAAGATGAAAGTCGCGATATACAATCCCCAGTAAACGGGTTGGTTGATGCCGGCCGTACCCATGCCCCATACAATTTGATAACCCCAGGCGTATAACCCCCATGCGATGATGGCAACCAAAATAACGACCAGGAGCCAGAAGCCTGGTCCGGTTTTAAACATCGGTCGCAGAACGGCTTCGTTAATTTCGCGATCGCTGCGCTGTTCCAGGAGAAGACGACCGCGCACTTCCTCGTTGATCTCGAGCTCCTCGGGTAGGGTTGACCGGGTGTCTTCCAATGAGGCTTGGTCAGACATTTGTCTCGCCTCCTTTGAGGTATATCACTGCTGGATCGGTCCCGAGCACTTCCAACAGACGGAAGGCTCGATTGCTGCGTGATAAGCTACTGGCACGGCTTTCCGGGTCGAGCAGGTCACCGAAGATCAGGGCTGAAGAGGGACAGGTTTGCACACAGGCTGGCTGGATATCTCCATCCGTCACTTGGCGCCCTTCGGCTGCCGCATCGAGCTCAACACGTCGGATGCGCTGAATGCAGAAGGAGCACTTCTCGATGATGCCTCGCTCTCGCACGGAGACATCTGGATTCAGTTGCTGGTCAAGTGGTTCGGGGAATTCCGGACGAAACCAGTTATAAACACGGACCTTGTACGGACAGGCACTGCCACAGAAGCGGGTGCCGATGCAGCGGTTATATACCTGGGCGTTCAATCCCTCGGGTGTGTGGTAGGTTGCGAATACTGGGCACACCGGTTCGCACGGCGCTTCTGTGCATTGTTGGCATAGCACCGGCATAAAGCGGGCCTTCAAGTTAGGGTATTCCCCCTCCCAGTAGCGTTCAATACGGATCCAATGTAGTGTGCGCTTCTTAACGGCTTCCTCCTCACCCACGATGGCGATGTTATTCTCCGCATGGCAGGCGACCACACATGCCTGGCAGCCGGTGCAGCGGTCCAGGTCGATCACCATGCCCCAGCGGCGGTTTACGTGAGGGGATTGTGTCTCAACGGATGCTTTCGCGACCTTCGCCAACGAGACTCTCCAATCTTGCTAGTTTTCTTGTGCGCCCTACCGGTTCTATTTGGACGCGCGTCGACCCCCATGCTAATTGTTTGGCATTCACTCCGGGTAGTGGAGCGATCAGATCCATCACGTTGACGCCTCGACCGGCAGCGAAACGTCCCGAGTCCTGATGCCCTTGGCCAGTAGGGATGGCTACCACATCGGGTCGAATGCCCGGATAGACCACTACTGCTGCCTCAAGTTCCCCATGTATCGAGTAAACCCGGACCATGTCGTTATCCGTTACACCCAAGCGTTTGGCCGTCTCCGGATTGATTTCCACCCAGGTATTCCATCGAGCGGTGGTCATCGGGTCCGGGGTCTCTTGCAGCCAGGGTTGGCTTGCGCCTCGACCGTCGCTGAGGGTGAGGGATTCATAAGGAAACAGATAGAAAGGGTACTTTTCCTCATCGCCTGCGAAGGTTGCCGACGACACCATCAATTGGCTCGATAGCATGTCGTTAACGTCCGGTTCGTGACGGATGGGGTTTTCAGACCACCAGCCTCCATACTGCCGCCAGAGACTCCAATGACTTGAAGCGGTGCGAGCGTCATATGCACCGATGCTTGATCCCAGCAGATGGGACGCGGTCTCCTCGAGGAAAGCAACTTCATCCGTCCATGGAAGTAGCTCGGCGACTTCACCACCGAGGCGCGCAGCCAGAGCCAAAAGCACATCGGTGGTCGACCGTGTGTCATAGAGAGGTCGGGCTACGGGTTGCTGGCTGCTTACCGTCGGACGATCAGCGGTAGGGGAGACTACCTGATATCCCCAGCCCTCCAGGTACGTGTGATCGGGTAATACGATATCGGCATGAACAGCAGTCTCATCAATGAAGGGACTGAAAGAGATTACCAAGGAGACATTCGACAGTGCCTCGGTGAAACCAGCCCAAGGAGGGATTTCATAAACCGGATTGCTACCGTGAATGAAGAGAACTTCCACCTGACCGTTTTGCATGCGCTCGATGAGGTTCAGAACTTCGCTGAATGGGGAAGGTGTTACCGGCGAAGTGAAGATCTCGGCTGGCACTTCGTGGGGAAGGAAGACGCCTCCTTCTCGACCCAACCGGCGCATGATGACATTGAGCGCCATGATTGCGTCCATGGCCTCATTCTTGTTCGTGAGGCCAGCTAAAGATCCTCCGGCGATCGCAACCGAACGATCAACATCGGTGAAGATCTTCGCTAACCGCAGTAGTTCCTCCGCTGAAATTCCGCTCGTCTCAGCCACTTCCCCAACGCTGACATTCCGATAAAGTAGCGCGTGCTCCCGATGGCTTCCCACGCGTCCTAAGTTTTCCTCCACGATAATCCGCCCAAGGCCAAGCGCGATCAGTCCTTCAGTGCCAGGCTCAGCCGGGATCCATTCATCCGCTGAGGCACCAGTAGCTGAAAGGCGAGGTTCGAATTGGACGAGGTAGCCGCGTCCTCCTATTTTGCCCTGGCGCATCGTGCCATAATCGAAGCTCTGTGCAACGGGTGACATCCAGGTTTCGAGAAAATTAGCACCAAATGAGAAGATGACCTCCGCTCGGGAGATGTCGTATAGAGGTAAGTAAGTCGAATTGAACCAGCGGTTTGCCATGTTGACAGATGCATGGCGACCTTCCAGAGTTGTATGCAAGTCGAAGACCACCGGGGGTGACCCATCCAGTGTTTCAGAAAAAGTCTTCGCAAGCATGTACAGGTGGTCTGGCATCATTCCGCTGAGAATAGTCAATCGCTCCGGTTGTGAGAGTCGTTCGAGGCTGGAGATCACTTGGTCGAGGGCGTCAGACCATGCTATTGGCTCGAAGCGGTGGGAACCACGACCCCCGAACTGACGAACGGCGTTCTTCAGTCGGTCCGGGTTGTACAATACCTGCAGCCCTGCCTGACCGCGTGCGCAGAGCTTACCCCGGTTGAGCGGGTGGGCTGGATTCCCCTCTATCTTCCGTGGCCGTCCGTTGATTACACGTACCATGATGCCGCATCCGGCAGGACACTGTCGGCAAGTGCTGGCATACCAAGTTGCACGACCCGGCAGTTCCTCTTCCGGTGGTTGTACGTAAGGTTCCAGAAGCACGTTCCTTACGGCAGGCGCAAGGCCGGTGGCCACACCGGCGCCAGTAAGTATCTTGAGGAAGGATCTTCGGGGGAGTCTTTTTGGCATCGAATTCACTTGTGGCAAGCCATACAATCAGCAAGCCTGGCTACCTTCTCCTCGGGTTGTTTCAGGTGGCAATCCAAGCACCAGCCCATGTCCATGTTGATAGCTGGGCGAGCCACGGTCATTCGGCTCACTTCGCCGTGACAGGTTTCACAGCTTACACTGGCGCTAAGATGAGGCTGGTGACTGAAGAAGACGTGGTCCGCCATCCGGACGACAGACTGCCAAGGGATGGGCTCATTGCGCTCCCAATAGCCTAGAATGGTCTGCACCTCCGGGCGTTCGGTAGCGATGAACTGGTGGCATCCTACGCACATCCCCACGGATGGAATCCCTGCAACGTCGGAGCGCATTGCGTTGGGATGGCAATACAGGCACTGCACACCGCGCTCTGTATGAAGCTGGTGGCTGAAGGCAATCGGTTGGGACGGGGCGGCCATTGCTGCACGCTGGCTCAAGAAAATCGCAGCTACGAGAAGCAGGATTAGCCCTGCTAACAAAACGAGCCATTTCAGATTGGATGTTTTCTGCGATGTTTTCTCGTCCATCGTAGGCCTATTCGGTCGGTTCGCCTTTACTGGTGGTACTCGTAATCAGGCTTACCAAGTCCTCGACTTGGGTTACGGTGTGACGTTCTCGGTGGAAGATGCTCAATTCATTATTCGCCAGGCTCAAGTGGATGACCCTTGGAGCCGCTCGTAGGATGGCCACAGTGTCTTCGTTCTCTCGTCCTTCGCCATTTACTTCCTCGATGATTACCACATCCGGTTCGAGTGCTGTAATCTGATTGCGGGCAGTCGAGTGATCTGAGGTCGCACCCACCAGTTCCACCTGAGGGTGGCGTAGGAGCAGACGGACCGACTCGTGAAAGAGCGGGTGGGTCCAGATGATGTACACCCGACTCCCTGCCATCACACCTCCCAACTGTGTTCCATACTAGTGGAATTCTTCACGGGGTGGAATCACGTAGATTGCCAAATGAGGCGTAAAGAACGCCAGATGATTTGGCGAATTATGAGGGATGTCTGGCGATAGTCGGGAAGGAATATTTACGAGTCGCGAATCAAACCACGGCGGCGGGCATATCGCACCAGCTCATGCCGTGAATTCATGCCGAGCTTATTCATCAGGTTGGTTCGATGAGAATGCACTGTGCTGGGGCTTATCACGAGACGCTCGGCGATCTCTCTGTTGGAAAAACCCTCCGCGATCAGTTTGAGGATCTGCTCTTCTCTGGAAGTGAGGCGTGGACCATTGAAAGTGTCACTGGAGGATCTCAGGTACTCCTCAACCAGTCGTCTTGCCATGAATGGGTAGAGAAAGACCTCGTCCCGAGCGACAGTTCGTACGGCGTTGATCAATTCCTTGGTCTGTGCACCTTTGAGGATATATCCCGAGGCACCCGCTTCAAGCATTTGGAAGAAATACTCGTCGGAGCGGTGCATGGTCAGGACCAGAATGTTGACTTCGGGGTGGCGCTGCTTGATCTGTCGTGTGGCTTCAAAACCGTTCAGCTCCGGCATACCGATATCCATCAGTACGACATTGGGCTGAAACTGTTCTGCCATCTCGACCGCCGTTGCCCCGTCTTTCGCTTCTCCAACGACTTCAATATCCGGCTCAGAGGCAAGAAGCAGTTTGAGGCCTGCACGGAAGATCGTGTGATCATCAGCGATCAAGATCTTGATCGTCTCCGTCATCCGCTGTCTCCTCTATCGGTATGTAGACCCGTATCCGAGTCCCTTCTCCTGGCTGTGAGTGGATCTCAATCTCGCCACCGAATTGCTCCACACGCTCGCGCATGCCCAGAAGTCCCAGGCCACGTTCGTTCTCGGTGTCGGTGGCTAAAGTCTGTAGATCGAAACCCACACCGTCGTCTGTGATCTCTCCCTTAAGGTGGTGATCCTCACGTACCAACCGGAGGATAACATTTTCCGCGCACGCATGACGTACAACGTTGGTCAATGCTTCTTGAAATACACGAAACAAGACGGTTTCGACCTCCGCTGGTAAGCGATCGGTGAGCACATCTGCTTTCAGGTCGATCGCAACACCCTTGGGCTCAAGAGTACGTTGAGTGAGGGATCTTAAGGCAGCCTCCAGACCAAGGTCGTCTAGAGCTGATGGGCGCAGTCCGAGAATCAGATCATACATTTGGTCGGATGTTTCGGAGATCAACACCTGGGCTCGTTGCAGGTTTTCATCTGCACTCTCAAGATCACGCGTGAGGAGTTTTTGAGCGAGTTCAATACTCAACGCAGTGCTGCTCAATCCCTGTCCCAGCTCGTCATGCAACTCTCGAGCCACGCGCTTTCGCTCTTCCTCTTGGGCGGTGATCAATCGTTGGAGCAAAATACCTCGCTCAACGATCCGTTTATTGAGTGCTCTTGTGAGTGCTCTGTTCTCTTTATCTCTTTCCCCAATCCGGTCGGCCATGGCGTTATAAATGGAACTCAATCTCCCAATCTCATCATCAGGGGTTTCATCAAGCTTAAGTGTCTGATCCTGACGGTCAAAATTGGCGATCGCCTGTCCCAACTTGTAGATACGACGAAGGATTGTACGATTGATGGCTAAATTCACCAGTAACGCCATGACGATAGCGGTACCGATCCACCATATCAAGTTGTCCCGCACATCGGCGGTGAGCGCGTTTTCAACTGGTGCGAAGGAAAAATCGGTCAGGAGCACTCCGATCAGCCTTTGGTCAGCGTCATGGCAGGCGGTGCATGCCGGTTGATTTTCGATGGGATGCATGCTCCTGAAGTATCGTTGTCCGTCGACGTCGGATACGACAATGCCAGAGGGTCGATCTGAGGGCAACAGGCTATGGCATGGCTGGCAGGTCTCGTCCTGAGCGTTCAGTATCTCCCCGACATTCTCGTTGTTGGGAGCAATGACTACCTTACCATCAGTATCCATCAAGTAAAGGCGCCGGATGCGTTCATCCTTACTGATATCATCAAATGTGGTCTGGAGCCGAGCGAAGTCTGAAAGGAGCATATCCTGCTGCAGAATATTTTCGATGACCTGCCCGGTCTGCGAGGCTAGGAGAGACATATTTTTGAGGTTTCGCTCTCGATGGCGGAAGTACTCAACAGCGGTTGAAACCCCCATGATCATCAAGATGGGTATCAGAATCGTAAGCGTCCCTCTGACCCGCAAACTGGTGAAAAAAGGTTGAGGGTCATAGGGCTTCTCATGCCGCCGGTACTGCCTCGGCGTGAGCTTCACTCCAGTCATGGGGTTTTGTTCTTCTTGCATCTTCCTCGCGTGGTGCCTAAAGTGTCAATGGTCAAGCGGATCGATGGTTTCAATTTTGCCACAAGTTCCCCCTTTTTTGGTAACAAAAACCATCCGGTGAGCATGACTATGTTGGGTCTATATGAAATGAATACGTTAGAGCTCCCTAACCGATTCTCACCCTCCCATTCCCTGAGATTCATTCTCCATTAATCTAATTGCGTAAAAATCCACTATGGGGGTCCCTCATGCTGGATCATGGCTGATGCCAGGGAAAACAGGTGACATTTATCTATAATTGACGCAAGGCAAGAATGATAGAATTTTGAATTGTTGTCGGCATACGTTGATTGGATTGGTTCTAATTTTGTTGATTTTAAGGAGGTCGTCGTTATGGCAGATGAAAGCAAAGCTTTGAGGTCTAACGGGAATTCGAGCGGTCGGTCTAAGTTTCTAATCGGTGGTTTACTCATTACGGCCGCAGTCGTCTACCTGATTGCCTCCTCGACCAGCTTAGCAGCCCAGTATTATCTAACCATCGATGAATTAATTGTCCGGGGCGAATCGGTGGGCGATCGCAANNTTCACGATGGCTCACATGCCTGCCGATCTGGACGAGATTCAGGACGCAGGAGGCTTGGCGCAGGTGCTCCGCCAGGCGGTCACCGATCCGACGGCCGCTCGTCTGCAAGTGGAGTACATTGGCCCAAAACCTGATCTGCTCCGTCATGAGGCGCAGGCGATCGTCACCGGTCAAATGGGCGAAGACGGAGTGTTCTATGCTGATGAGCTATTGCTGAAGTGCCCAACGCGGTACGAGGACGAAATCCCGCTCCAAATCGAAGAAGGTTGATCGTAATGCTTTTAAGACGCACGCTCGTCGAACATTGGAGCCCACGCACAAGTTTATGCCGATTGGGCTCTTTATTCGTTGCGACTAGTCTTCTCATCCATGTGGAGGCGTAAACGTTGGTAGCAAACCTGGGATACATCTCACTATTAATCGCACTGTTAGCAGCTGTGTACGGCGCGATTGCAGCAGCTTACGGGGCAAGGCGAAATAACCAAGCTTTTGTCGAGAGCGCACGGCACGCCATGTTGCTCACATGGCCTTTGATCACCATCTCATCGCTGGCGATCATATGGTTACTCGTCGACGGGCAATATCAAGTCCAATATGTGGCCTCTGTGACCAGCAATACGATGCCGACGTACCTGAAAATCACGGCGTTGTGGGGCGGGCAAGAAGGCTCTCTAGTGTTCTGGTCCTGGCTGATGGCCGCATTCGCCTCCGCTGTCAGCTTGCGTAAATGGGATCGTGATCGAGAGCTCTTACCGTGGGTGGTGGTCGTGGCGATGGTCACGCTAGCTTTTTTCCTTTCTCTGGTGATCTTTATCGAAAATCCCTTCGAACGGTTGTGGTTGACTCCCACAGGTGAGCAAGTGACGGCCATGATACAACCAAGGGGATCGATGCCTCTGATCCCAGAGGATGGTAGGGGGTTGAATCCTTTGCTGCGCCATCCTGGCATGATCATCCACCCGCCGATGCTCTACCTGGGCTTTGTCTCCTTTGTCATCCCGTACGCGTTCGCCATGGCCGCGTTGATCACAGGGCGAAGTGACGACCGTTGGATTCGCATCACGCGGCGCTGGACACTTGTCGCCTGGCTATTTTTGTCATTGGGACTGATCTTGGGCGGTCGCTGGGCCTACGATGTGCTGGGGTGGGGCGGGTATTGGGGTTGGGATCCTGTGGAGATCGCCGCCTTCATGCCCTGGCTCACGGGCACAGCCTTCTTGCACTCGGTGATGGTTCAGGAGAAGAGGGGCATGCTCAAGCAATGGAACATGGTCTTGATCATTCTCACTTATGCCCTGGTGGTCTTCGGTACATTCCTGACCCGCTCTGGGGTGCTCTCGTCGGTGCATGCCTTCGCACAGTCGGCGATCGGCCCGATGTTCTTCGCCTTCATCGGCATCACACTCATCGCCTCCCTCTCTCTGCTTATTCAGCGTTGGGAGACACTTCAAGGGGAGAATCACCTTTCATCGCGGCTTTCGCGTGAATCTCTTTTCCTGTTGAACAATTTTCTCTTTATCAGCATTACCGTGGTGTGTTTCTGGGGCGTCATCTATCCCCTGATCTCCGAGCTCTTTACGGGGACAAAGGTGACCGTAGGGCCACCGTTCTATGAGCGTGCCACGGCTCCGCTGTGGATTGGGTTGCTGGTGCTCATGGGTGTGGCACCGCTGTCGGCTTATGGGCGAAGTTCAGCAAAGACGCTCGGACGGTCAATTTGGGAGCCAACCGTAATCTCACTCTTGGTGCCTGTCGGCTTGATCGTTCAGGGGATGCGGAACCCTGCTGCCTGGATAGGATACTGGGCACTCGCCTTCGTCGTTGCAGTGACGGTTTATGAATTCTGGCGGGGGACAAGGGCGAGGAGCCGCCGGCATGGCGAGAATTTCGTTCACGCCATCTGGCGACTGGCCGGACGCAACCGCCGTCGCTACGGTGGTTACATTATCCACCTCGGCGTGGTGCTCATGGGGCTGGGCATCATCGGCATCGAGATGTTTCAGACCGAAACTCAAGGTACACTGGCTGCTGGGGAACAGATCAGGCTTGGTCGTTACTCCTTGACCTATGATTCATTGACCCATTTCGACGTTCAGGATGGTCGCAATGTGGCGCGTGCCGTCGTTTCCGTCCACAAAGATGGCACCTTCGTGGAGGAGCTATATCCGCGCCAGGATTTTTACTTCGACTCACAGCAACGGATGACCATTCCGGGTGTAAGGTCCACCCTGGAGGACGACTTCTACGTCCTTTTGGTCGGTTGGGAACCAATCGCGCTGGATGGTGCCACCTTCAAGATTTATCACAACCCTCTGGTGAACTTCCTTTGGTTAGGTGGAGCGGTGTTCATCCTGGGTACGATGGTGGCCGCCTGGCCCGGCCGTGATCCCGATGCTGTACGACAAAAGGCATCTGTTCGCACTGTGGATGCACGAGCATGAATCAGGGAAGGATGCGATGCGTAGGATGAGCTTCAGGTTACTCTTTGTGTTCATCGTGCTTGCTATGCTGCTCACACCCAGCATCGTTCGTGCTCAGGAGAATCAACCCACCGATGATGAGGTCAACGCCATCGCCAAGAAGCTGTATTGTCCGGTGTGTGAAAACATCCCACTCGATGCCTGCGGAACCCAGGCATGCATCGACTGGCGGGCGGAAATAAGGAAGAAGCTTGCGGAAGGGTGGAGCGAAGAGGAAATCATCCAATATTTCGTCGACCAGCACGGGGCACAGGTTTTGTCGACACCACCACCAGAAGGTTTGAACTTACTGGTTTACATCATCCCACCTGTGGTTTTCATCGTGGGGGCGGTGATCCTTCTGCGTGTTCTTCGAAGTTGGCGTCGAGAAACTGTCGCCGTAGAGGCGTCATCTCAATTGCTTGTTGAAGAGGATCCTTATGTGGCACGCCTGGAGGATGAACTTCAGCGGCGAATGGGTGACTCCTAGTGCAGATGCTAGGTGGTTCCGTATGGCGGGACGTGGATTACCATTACTCATCATGAGGTAGATAATCATGGCGGAAGAGACGCTGGAGGACACTGATCCCAGATCTGCGAATCGAAATTGGTGGGTGATCTTGGTGTGGGTTTTTATTTTTGGTCTTCTCGCGTTGCTTGCATTCGGTCTGGTTCAAGCAAACCGTGGGCCGATGCAGGTAGGTCTGGATGCCCCGGACTTCGTGTTGAACACGTTCGATGGACAACGTATCGATACCTCTGAGCTGCGTGGTCAGGTCATCTTGGTTAATGTTTGGGCTTCTTGGTGCGTGACGTGTAGGGATGAGGCCAGGGAGTTGGAACAAGCCTATCAAACTTTCAAGGATCAAGGCGTGGTTTTTTTGGGAGTAGACTGGTCGGACACTGAGACGAAAGCGCTCGCATATCTTGATGAATTCGGCATCACATACCCCAACGGTCCCGATCTGGGAGGGCGCATTCACAAGGCTTATCGGGTGACGGGTGTTCCGGAGTCGTTTGTCATTGGGCCGGATGGCAGTGTATCCAGCATCAAGATCGGTCCCTATTCCTCCCTTTCGGAAATCCATGAAGCCATAGAACGTGCGTTGGGGCAATAAGCGGATGGTCGTTCTTTTATTTTCAACCTTCCAGAGCTAGTGGAAAAGCTCTTGGTTTATCGTGTGCTACCTGGAGTGAAGCGATGGATATCGGATTGATCTTGATTGGTCTCGCCTTGGCTATATTCACAGGGGTTTTCATCGCCCGTCCACTTGTCGATCGAAGAGGGCTTTCGCTGACTGCGTCAGAGCGCCACCTCTCTACACTCCAGGCAGAACGTGATCGCGTTTTGGCGGCGATCGAGGAATTAGAAATGGATCATGCCATGGGTAAGATCCATTTTGAGGATTATCAACAACAAAGAAATGAGTGGGTACAACGGGGGGTCGAGGTCCTACGGGCGATGGACGATTATGAAGGATCCTCGTCCGCTGAGGATCTTGAAGTTTATCATCATGGCACGATCGAGGCGGAGCTTGAGGCAGCAGTCGCTCGGTTGCGCAGCGACCGCGCCGAACGCTCACATCGCTATTGCGGCTCGTGCGGGGCTGAGATTGTCATGGGCGACCGCTTCTGTACTCAGTGCGGAACTGCGCTAGCGGTTGAGGAGATCGAAGGTTGAGCAAAGCTTGGCTTGTGCTCGCGGGGGCTACGCTTGTGCTTACCGGTTGCTCGTTAGCGGGAGACGTTACACCTCCTCCTGCGTTGGCTACGGAGCAGGCAATTCATCCGTCAAGCACTGCCTCTGTTACCCCACAGCAGCAAGAACCATCGGCCTCTTCTACACAAGCTTCGGGGAGACCTCAAGAGCAGCCCCTTTCCTTGGACGTCCCGGATAGTCAACCAGATCTTGTCAATGGGGAACGGATCTATGCTGAGAAGTGCGCCGACTGTCATGGTCCCAGCGGATTGGGTGACGGCGCAATGGCTTCTAACCTCGACGTGCCACCCCCTTCTTTGGGGGATCCATTGAGCGGCAGAAAGGCCACACTCTCCGATTGGTACACCGTGGTTACCGTAGGGCGGATGGAGCGTTTCATGCCGCCGTTCAGCAGTCTGAGTGACAGCGAACGCTTCGACGTGGCCGCCTACGCACTCACTTTAAGCATCCCGGAAGATGATCTGGTGCGCGGTGAGCGGGTTTATCTCGAGCAATGCGCCAACTGTCATGGAGTGAGCGGTGTTGGGGGGGAAGGAATTCCGAATTTGGCCAACGTGTCATCCGCGGCGCAACGCTCGGCGGAAGATGGATTTGCGGCCATCACCAATGGAGTAGGCCAGATGCCTGCGTACGCAGACGTTCTTAGCGCAGCAGACCGTTGGGCCGCGGCTCGGTACGCTCAGACATTGAGTTTTATCCCCTTCCTGAAGGAAGGACTAGCGTCGCAACCTTCACAATCGATAGGGACAATACAAGGTCATATTGTGAACGCCACCATTGGGGAGACCGTTCCTGAGGGTCTGGAGGTCACATTGGTTGCGATCGACGCACAGGCTGTTACGTTTTCCACGACGACTTCTGTAGATGACTTTGGGGACTTCACATTTGAAGATCTCGAGTTACAGCAAGACCGCATCTATGTTGCATATGTAGACTTCCAGGGTGTGCGTTATGTGTCGGAAGGTGTTCGCCTTCGGGAAGGGGCCTCCGTTGCTAATCTCCCGTTGAGTGTTTATGAATCGACGTCGGACACTTCCGAATTGCGGGTTGAAAGGTTGCATCTAATCTATAACCTCATTGATGATGGACTGGCGGAGATCACAGAGATCTGGTTGCTGCGTGGACCGGACAATCGCACGATTGCAGGTGCCGACGGCAGCGGATTGCTTGAAGTCTTCTTACCTGCCGGATTTGATAACTTGAGTTTCAGCGATGTCACCAACGCCTCGAGCCGCTATCGATTAACTGAAGTGGGATTCCTGGATCTGGCACCCATTCAACCTGGGGAACCTGCGGAACTGGTATTCAGTTTTACACTGCCATTCTCACGCCAACTCGATTTTGCACAACGCATGAACTACCCAGTCGATGCAGTCGTAATCCTGCTTGCGGAGGGCGCATCGGATGTCAAGGCGGAGAATTTACAAGATTTAGGCGTGCAGGACATGGGCGGGGTGAGAATGCGGAACTACGCCATGGGCGCTCTTGCAGCGGGGGATGTTTTGAGACTCAATTTTTCTAGCAGCAGTTTGGTATTTAGAGATCCGTCTTCCCTCATGAATGCTATCCTCGGAGCGAGCGTCTTGGGCGTCGTGCTACTGGGTGTTGGATACTGGTGGTCGCGTCGTGGGAGAATGGGGAGGGAACCCGCTGTAGCGAGCGATGCGCATCCGAGTCTCCGCTCGCTTCTGCAGGCCATTGCTGCTCTGGACGATGAGTTCGAGGCCGGGAGTCTTTCCGAGGCGGAATATCGCCCTCGACGAGAGGCGTTGAAACGCAAAGCGCTGGCCGCCATGCGGAGTGCGGATGATTGAGGTACGGCAGTTGGTTAAGACCTTTGGCCTCAAGCCGGTGCTACGCGGGCTTGATTTTTTCGTGGCGCGCGGCGAATTTGTCGCCTTGGTTGGGCCCAACGGGGCGGGGAAGACCACCTTCTTACGAATTCTGGCTTCGCTTTCTCGACCGAATATGGGTGAGGTGCGTGTAAACGGTTTCCGGCTGCCCGGGCAGGCTGCCGCTGTTCGCAGGCGCTTAGGTGTGCTGTCGCATCAGCCTCTACTCTACGCGGATCTCACGGCGGAAGAGAATTTACGCTTTTTCGGGAAAATGTACGCTGTACCGGCGATGAGCGAGCGAATCGATTACGTGCTGCAGATGGTCGGTTTGCACAAGCGCCGGCGAGACCTGGTACGAGGTTTCTCGCGTGGGATGCAGCAGCGCTTAGCGATCGGCCGATCGATTCTACACGATCCCGAGTTGTTGCTTTTCGACGAGCCTCATACGGGTCTCGATCAGGTGGCTGCCGCGATGCTCGACGATCTCCTTCGTGAAGTCGCCACTCGTGGGCGTACGATCGTGATGACTTCCCACGATCTCAGCCGAGCTGCTGACTTGGGAACGCGAATCGATATTCTCTCGAAGGGGAGAATTGCGGCATCCAAAGCCCGAGACGAAATCGACCCAAGAGAATTATCGACCTTCTATCATTCGGTGACTCATGCCTGACGCACTACCCGTTGAGCAAACTCGGCCGGCGCGAGGCGGTCTGAGCATCCGACTGCGAGAATACCTAAGAGCTATTGGCGCAGTGATCTGGAAGGATCTGGTTGCGGAATGGCGTAGTCGTGAGATGATGAGCGCCATGTTGGTCTTCGCAGTGTTGGTCATTTTGATCTTCAACTTTGCCCTCGAGCTTGATATACGCACTCGAGAGACGGTCACATCAGGGGTTTTATGGGTGACGTTTATTTTCGCCGGCACGTTGGGCTTGAACCGCTCGATGGCAATCGAGAAGGACCGTGGGTGTCTGGATGGGCTTTTGCTTGCGCCAGTAGATCGCAGCGCCTTGTATTTTGGCAAGATGTTCGGGAATATTATCTTCATGCTGATCGTTGAGGCGGTGGTGCTACCACTATACAGCGCCCTTTACAACATCAACCTATTTCAACCGGGATTGCTGATTGCGATCCTGCTGGGTTCCTGGGGTTATGTCGCTGTGGGTACTCTCCTGGCGTCGATGGCTGTGCAAACGCGCACGCGCGACATTCTCCTTCCGATCTTGCTCTTTCCCGTTGCACTGCCCGTTCTGATACCGGCCTTGAAGGCAAGCAACGGTTTCTTGCAAGGCTTCGACATGGTGGATATCCGACCGTGGTTGAATCTCTTGATCGTGTACGACATCGTGTTTACTGCGGTAGCGTTTATGGTTTTTGATTATGTAGTGGAAGAATAGGACCAGGAAGTACATACGGTCAGGGACCAGGGATCAGGAAGAACATGGGGAACTGGAGGGATGGGTCGAGATTTAGGAGCAGGTCGGCTACTTGATACCTGATCCCTGATACCTAATCCCTATTCCTGGAGTATTTTTCACATCTTAGGAGGAAGGTCTATGGAAGCGATGCCAAGGACCCTTAAAGTCCTGAACTGGGTGACCGGTGCACTTTTCGTCGTTGCACTGTACATGGTGTTGTTTTTCGCGCCTCGTGAGGCCGTGATGGGTGATGTACAGCGGGTGTTTTATTTCCACGTAGCTGCCGGATGGGTAGGAGCACTGGCATTCCTTGTCGCCGCGGTCGCGGGAGTACTTTATCTCGTGCGCAGCGAACGTCGTTGGGACCTCGTCTCACTGGCGTCGGTTGAAATCGGTGTCGTTTTCACCTTCATCAATATCGTCACGGGTTCGATTTGGGCTCGACCGATTTGGAACACGTGGTGGACGTGGGATCCACGCTTGGTGACGGCAACGGTCATGGAATTGATCTACATCGCATATCTGATGCTGCGTCAGGGTGTGGAAGATCCCGATCGACGGGCGCGCTTCGGTGCCATATACAGCATCCTGGGTTTCCTGAGTGTGCCGCTTACCTTTTTATCGATTCGTATCTTTCGCACCATCCATCCTGTTGTCATCGGCAGCGGCGATCCTGATGCCTTGGGCGCGTTCGATATGAGCCCCAAGATGCGGGTGGCGTTCTTTTTCAGCCTGTTCACTTTCACCTTTGTTTACGCCACATTGCTATGGCACCGCCTGCGGCTTCAGCGTTTATCGGAGAAGGTCGACCAGTGGAAAATGAAATTGCTTTCGAGTTCGTCAGGACTGTAGGATTCTCAACTCGGTAATTCCTCGCATGGGAGTGTAAGAACATGTTGCTTATCGATGCCCCTGCTGATACCTTCAATTTTATGGTGCTTGGTTTTGCAGTCATCCTAGGCACAATGGCGCTGTTTATTATCAGCCTCGTGGTGCGTTTTCGTAATTTTCAGCGCGACCTTGATTTGCTAGGGGAAATTGAAGCCGAAGAGGGTGATGTCGTCGGTTCGTCTAATTGAAACCCACTCGTCGTGAGCGTGCGAGTGGGAATTCTAGGCGAGGTTGATCATATAAAGTGATGATCTGAATGGCTTACGTTGGTGGGTAGGGGAGAAGCATTTGCCCATTCTGCATTGTCAACTTTGCCTCCAAGTGCTGCAAATGTTTCGCCCCTACAGTCCGGGGTGTAAAAAACCTGCATTGAGAAGAGGGTGGATCGAGTGTCCACCCTCCATTGTTTTCGAAGTATCTGAGAGCGGAGAGGCGTTGATCGATGGACCATCTAGGCAGTTAGGAGGCGCTCGAGAGCTGCTTTCGATTTCTTTTCGACGTCAGCGTGCAGGCTGTTACCGTGAGCATCCATTGTGACCACGGCGGGGAAATCTACCACTTCAATCACCCACATGGCTTCCGGCACGCCAAATTCGAGCTTGTATACCCTGGTAACGTGCCGGACCGACTGAGCGATGAGCGAGGCTGCCCCTCCGATCGCATGCAAGTATACAGCGGGGACCTCCTGGCAGGCGGCGAGCGTCTTAGGGCCCATGCCTCCTTTACCGATCACCGCCTTGAGGTTGAAGTGCTGCATCACGTCGCCCTGATAGGGCTCTTCGCGGATGCTGGTCGTCGGACCGGCAGCCACGAAGCGGTAGTCACCCGAGTCCAGGCCTGCCACCACGGGGCCGCAATGATAGATAGCGCTACCATTGAGCAATGGCTCGATGGCCTCATAGACCTCAAGATCATCGTCCTGCGGCTGGCGGGTTTTCTTGATAAACGTCTCAATCATCCATTTATGTACCGTGTCGCGGCCGGTGATTAAGACGCCAGTGAGGGACACCGGATCGCCGACGTTAAGATTGCGAATAGCTTCGTCCGTAATGGGAATGTTAAGGCTTATCATGTTGTGCGCTCCTACTCGTAGATCACCTCTTCTCCGCTGACAATCATACGACGACGGCGATGAGCCCAACACATGTAGGATACGGAGACGAAGTAGCTGGCAGGAAGGCGGTGCATCCCGGTGATCTTCACTCCCAGCACGGTCGTCTCACCACCGAAGCCCATTGGGCCGATCCCCAATTGATTAGCATCTTCAGTCAAACGTTGCTCCAGAGTATCCAGCTTGGAATCCGGGTTCGGCGCTTCCATTTTTCGGAGGAGCGCTTCTTTGGAGCCGTAGTAGGACGAACCCCGATCACCGCCGATTGCAATCCCCAAAATACCTGGCGCGCAGCCCTTGCCCTGCGCTTTGTAAACCGCATCCAGGGCGACCTTATGCACGCCTTCCATGTCTCGCCCCGCGCCCAATGGGGCGTAGGGCATGGCGTATTGGGCTCCGACATTCTCGCAACCGCCACCCTTGAGCATGAGATCGACGATGATTTCGTCGCCTTCGATTTCCTCAAAGTGGATGAATGGGAAGGCGTCGCCCCCCAGGTTGTTCCCACTATTCAAGCCGCTAACCGCATCAACAGCATTAGGGCGCAGATATGTGCGTGCAGTGGATGCAGACACGGCGTTGCGGACCTGCTCGCGGATTGCGCGTGTACTCCACCCTGTCGGATGTTTAATGTAGAAGATTGGCGTGCCCGTGTCTTGACAAACGGGGGTGGAATTCTCGCGCGCAAGCGAAACGTTTTCCAGGACGCTCTCCAGGGCGCCCCTTGCGGCTGAACCAGGTGCCTCGCGATCACGCGCCTCGATGAGGGTGCGCTCAACATCCGGGGAAAGGTCAGTTGCCGTCAAGCGGACCAATTCGATTAACGCTTCGGTGAGATCTTGCATGGGATTTCCCTCCTGCGCTGTCTCCCGCATCTCAATTTTAAAAGAACTGTATTGTGAGAATGGGCCTCTCGATTCTAAATCTTCCAACCTAAGGCGTTGCGAGTGTAGTGATGAATGGCCGCGATTCGGCTGTCGGGTATCGTGGTTGATTGCATCCACGTTCCCGGTAGCTTCAAGATTCCGGGAATGTGCGTTATTTACGCAGCTCTTCGAGAATAAACCTGGCTTGCTCGGCGAGAATTGGTTCGAGCCCCATCTCCAAGGAGGTTTCCAATTCGGTGATGGCTATATCGGTTTGCTCGGTCTCGATATGGATCAGCCCTCGCCAGTAGTGGGCGTAGGCGTCAAACGCTTCGACGGTATCGATTTCGAGTGCCTGATCGATGTGCGCCAGCGCCTGAGTAAAATCATCCCTTTCGAAATACAGGAGGCTCAGCATAAGATGTGCTTCGGCGAATTCAGGATCCAGCGCCAGGGTTTTCTCGAATGCGGCCTGCGCATCGTCTATCCGGGATAAGTTGAGCAGGATATAACCCTTAAAGAGATGACCCTCAGGGAGAGCTGGATCGAGTCGTAAAGCTTCGTCCACTTCTTCGAGGCCGCGCTGGTAAAGACCATACTCGTTGTAGACGTTTCCCAACCAGGCGTGGGCGGTGGCGAGATCGGGATCATGCTGAATTGCATTCTCAAACGCAACCTTTGCCTCTTCTAAGCGTCTTGTTTCGTAATAGGCTACACCCAAGGTATGATACGCCAAGGCGTAGTCCGGTTGGATTCGTATGGCTTGCTCAAATTCAGCGATGCTCTCTTCGAGATCCCCTTCCTGGACGAGGGAAACGCCCCGATCGAAGTGGAACTTGGCGGAGGCTCCACCTGGCGTTGGCAGCACTCCGGAAACCGCGCTTACCCAGAGCACCAGAAGCAAACCCCCAAGCCCAGCGGCGAGCAGTGGAATCCGGTTGTCCTCATGGATAAGGTGCCGAAATCGTGCCGCGGCGGGGATCGGACGTCGAACGAGTGCCCAACCCTCATACACAGCCAGGGCATAGAAGAGCAAATCGATCGCCTCGAATTGGTAAATGTATTCTGAAGCGGGATTACCGAAGATTAAGAACTCGCCGAATACGATGCTGACCCCCGAAAGTAAAGCACCGAGCGCAGCGTAGCGGTTGTCCTTGTTCCCGCCAGCGATAAAGTTGACGACCACCCCCATGGCCAGCCCGATTAACAGGGCCGCCATGGCATATTTCGTCTCTGTTGCCATAACGACCATCGACCAGATATGACCAAGGAGCAATGCGACGATCATTCCATAAACCGCGGCCAGCCCAAAACGCTCTATCGAGAATGGAGGAGGTGGTTCAACCATGTCCTCGGACGTTGGTGGGGTGAGGATCCTTGATTCGGGATCGATCCAGCTTCTGAGTTTTTGCACCATTTGGTGAGCGTCGTTCACTTTTGGGCCGAATTGCATCGAGACCGTCTCTCCCACAGAGGTGGAAATTTCTACGAAATGTGAACTTCCGGTCCAATATGCTTTGTAAGCAACGTCCTGGATATCTGAGATGTTTACCACGGTCTCACGCTTGCGCGGCCATCGGCTAAACCCGATCAACTGCTGCCTGGTCAATACCATCCGGGACATTTGTTTTTCGAAAATGACCTTGATGGTAAGAGGCAGTGCCACACTCGATATGAGCGCTGGGACCAAGCAGATTAATACTGAACCCAAGGTGAAGGGAACATCTTGACCTATCAAACCTAACAGAAGTATCAATAAGCCCCCAACGATCATCATGAGTATCATCGTCAGTCGGAGGAGGCGCATGCCCCCCGAAGAGCTTATGGTCATACGAGATGCGCTTTGCTCCTCGAGGGTGGGATTGGCAATGGACCATTTCGACACCATTCACCTCCTTTGCATCTGTTCGCGAAGGGTGTGAGTATCTTAGCTCGAAAGAAATGAATTCGAAAGCGGTTTTACGCGCGGTCTCAAAGAGCGGCTGAGCAAAGGTTAGCGTTTAAGAGAGTAGATGTGAGATATTTTTTGGGGATCACTTTTTCTCACCGTGATTGTCACGGACGATCACGGTTGAGAGATTACTACTGGCTAGAAGTTTTGGCGCTATGCGGCCGAGAAGTAAAGTATCGATGCGGGCGCGAGATTGTGGTGCGCCAATCACGACGAGGTCGTGTGTCTCCACTTCGCATGATCGCAGGATCTCCTCAATAACCATGCCATGACGGAATTCCAAGTTTGCTTCGACACTCGCTGCTTCAGCCATGTTGGCGATCTTCTTGAGATGGTGAGCCAGTGGATGATCTCGTGCGAGCACTTCCGACAGCCCCTCATCGAGGGCGGGAAGACCGGTATACATCGCAGGCGCGCTGGAGACCACGTGAAGAAATGTCACGTGGGCATCGGTTGCCTGCGCCAAGCGGATCCCCCACGTGATAGGGGCGAAGGAGGCGGTGTGACCGCCGGTACAGATAAGGAATTGACGGATTTTTTCCGGCGGATTGCGAACGAGGAGAACGGACGTATTCGCCCGAACGGCCAGGTCTCTGCTGAGGGGTGAGACGGGCAAGTGGCTTTCCCGCTCGGAGGTACCCAGAATAAGCAATTGATAAGGTCGGCTGTCTAGTTCGCGAAGGATTTCGATCTTGGCGCTGCCCTCTGCTGTACGACATTCCACGGTCTCCCATTCGAGGGCTTCACATGCCGCGGCTAACAATTGTTCTGCGTGTTGGGGGTCTGCTTCGGGTGGTGAAACGTGCAGGAGAACGGGATCGAGCATCAGAGCTCGGGAGATCGACTCCGCGAAGCTCAGAGCTTGATGATCCAGAGGTCGATCTCCGATACATATCAACGCGTAGCTATTATTTTGAGGCTTGGATGAGCGGTCCATGTATCCTCCATGTTATCCCAGAATACGCAATAAAACCAATACGGCGGCCACAATCGGTAGGATGGAGAAGAGCAATCGCATGGAAGGTCCCGAAACGTAGCGTGTTCCGGCGGCACCGATCTGCGCTCCGATCGCGGCACCGGTTTGCATCGTCAACGCAATGAGGATATCGACATTTCCTTTTAAAGCATGACTGATGGTCCCAAAGCCCGCTGAGATCGCGATTTCAAACAGATCGGTCCCTACAGCCACATGTGTCGGGATGCCTAACACGTAGATCATGAGCGGCATACGTAAGAATCCACCACCAACTCCAAGCAGACCAGCCAGCAAGCCCGTGACGGCGCCAACAAAGATGATCGCCCAGATGGAGACCTCTTCAACCCCAGAGACAGGCAAGCGTACGAGGGGTGGAAGGCGGAACAGACGGGACCGTACAAGTAGGCTATTCACACTGATTACATCCTGAGATGCGAGTCGCTCCGTTTGCCTCACCCGCATCGCCCGGAGACTCTCCCAGGCCGTAAAAAGGCCGATTGCGGTCAATATGATCACGTAAGAAAAACCGACAACCTCTTCCGTGTTGCCGACGGATTTGAGATGCTCAATGATTTGGGCGCCGATTTCAACGCCCGGAATGGTTCCCAAAATCATCAAAACCGCCAATCTCATATCGACATGCCCCATGGCCCTATGGACCCTACCTGCAACGATCGACTTCCCGGTCATATGCGCCAGGTCGGTTCCTACGACGAAGTTGATTGGCACACCAGCCCAAAACATCAGCGGACCGGCGATGAAACCTCCACCCACACCGAAGAATCCTCCTAACACGCCGACGAAGAAACCAGTACCAGCAAGCACGAATGGATTGATTATCACCTGCGCGATCGGGAACTCCATCTCTAGCTACCTCAGCCCGATTCTACGTAAGAGCCAGGATGTAAACATTTCCAGCAAGACTCCCTGCGCTATGATCGCGATCGTAGATGCTGTGGCATACAGGGGTGGATTCTCGTAATAGAGTTGCAGCAATGGCTCCTTGGCATAGCGAAGAGCGAGGAAGAAATAGACGGTGACGAGTGGTCCGTAGATAGAGAGCTCGATAGCCAGGCTCCGCATCAAGGGTCCGAAGGATGGGTCTACTCTTCGAGCTGGATCTTTTGTGGTTGACATGGACATTTCCTCGATGGCATGTAACAAAGGATTTTCGATTGAGACTTTGTTAGATTATAAATTCAATTTGAGCCCCGTGTCTCTGTGATGCTGCGGTGTGCACGGGTAAATCCGGTAAAAACTCGCTAGACCACCCATTTAAATGAGTGCAGTGTATGTTTGTGAAATGGGTGTGAAATCATGTTACACTGCTTTCGCCATGGATGTAAAGTCCTTCGAAACGTTGGAATTATCCGTTGTTCTTGAAAGGGTGGCAGAGTTTACAGCTTTTTCGGCCTCAAAAACCTTGGCGCGATCGTTAACCCCGTCGAGCGATTTGGAACAGGTGCAACAGTGGCAAGCTGCCACCACGGAAGCGTGCAAGTTGCTGAGCGTGAGGACTGATCTGACCGTCGGTGGCGCTCGCGACGTCCGCACCCAGGTCCGGGCGGCCGCTCGTGGCGCTGTGTTGGAACCCATCGATCTCCTCGATCTGAAGAGCACACTGATCGCAGCGCGAACGCTCCGCCGCCAGCTTGAAAAAACCGGTGGTGATTTCCCGACGCTTACAAGGATGTCACTTGATCTACGGCCTCTGCCAAATCTCATCGATTCTATTTCCAAAACACTCGATGAGCGTGGGGAAGTGCAAGACAGCGCCTCGGAGAAACTGACGACAATCAGGCGCGACATGCGGATTGCGCACGATCGCTTAACAAGCAAGCTCGAGCGCATGTTGAGTGATCCCAAGATTGCGCCTCTGCTTCAAGAGCCCATCATTACGCAGCGCGAAGGTCGTTTTGTCATTCCTTTGAGGGCGGATTTCAAAGGCCGTGTAGAAGCTGTGGTACACGATCAATCCGCGTCCGGTGCGACGTTGTTCATCGAACCGTTGCAGGTGGTTGATCTCAACAACCAGGTGCGAGAACTACGACTTGCGGAGCGGGATGAGATTCGACGTATCCTGGCTGATCTCTCCCAGCGTATTGGAGAACAGGTGGAAGCCATCGAAGAGAGCGTCGAGGCCCTCGCCAACCTCGATCTAGCTTTCGCCAAAGCCCGCTACGCAGACTCCATCAAAGCCGATGAACCTATTCTGAAAGCCATAGAGATCCGCGAGGACTCTCAACATCCGGGCTCGACACTGCGGTTGTTGGACGCCCGACATCCACTCCTGGACTCCGAGACCGTGGTCCCCGTCGACCTGGTACTGGATGCAGAGACTTATGCCCTCGTAGTCACCGGGCCGAACACTGGAGGTAAGACGGTGTCGCTCAAAACCGCCGGGTTGCTTGCCTTGATGGCGCAATGTGGATTACACATTCCGGCGACTTCCGGTTCAGAGCTATCCGTGTTCGATGCGATATACGCCGACATAGGTGATGAACAGTCGATCGAACAATCGCTCTCGACATTTTCTTCTCACATCTCAAACATCATCAACATACTTGAACGTGCGACCTCGAAATCTCTGGTGCTCCTCGATGAGCTAGGCGCTGGTACGGATCCTCAGGAAGGTGCTGCTCTCGCTCGTGCGATACTGGGAACTTTGCTTGATCGATCGATCACCACAATCGTCGCGACCCATTATCCCGAGATGAAAACTTTTGCCCACGCCACCGCCGGCGTGTGTAATGCAAGCGTCGAATTCGACATGGAGAGTCTGCGACCTACCTATCATCTCACGATTGGGTTACCAGGTCGTTCGAATGCGCTCGCCATCGCGCAACGCCTGGGCCTTGAAGATGAAATTGTTGAGCGAGCGCGAACGATGGTGACACCAGAAGATCTTCGCGCTGAGAGCCTACTGGATGAGATCCACCAACAACGGGATCTTGCGCGCAGGGAGCGCGTGGAGAGCGAAGCGGCTCGGATGCGGGCACAGTCTCATGAGGTAGAGTTGTCGAGACGTCTGGAGGAGATTGAAGACGAGCGAAGGGCGTTGCTAGAGGCTGCCCGCCGAGAGGCAGAGCAAGAGCTTGAGACGTTTCGGCGCGAGTTGCGAGTACTGCGTAAAAAGTTGAATGCCGCTCGGCTGCCGTTAGAAGAGCTGAAGACCCTGGAGATCAAAGCCGAAGCGATGGAGGGGGGGATTGTCGAGCCCCTCGTTCCGACAGATGCGGATCTTAAACAATCCACTGGCACGTTTCAACCTGGTGACGAGGTGCATTTGCGGACTATAAACGCAACAGGAGTGATCACCGCTCTCGATCAGGATCAAGCTGAGGTGCAAGTCGGCAGGCTGCGTGTCCGCGCTCGCTTAGATGAGCTGATTTCTACTGGAGACCTTATGATGGATGAAGTCCCCAAGCGGGAAAAAGGCCATCTGACCAGCTCGAGACATCGGAGCGGTCCCTCGGTGGCAGAGCACCCGCCGATCGAGTTGGATTTGCGTGGACGAACGGTTGATGAAGCGCTTGATGAGCTTGAGCGCCGCTTGGACGCCGCTTACCTAGCAGCGATGCCGTTCGTACGCATCATCCATGGCAAAGGGACGGGGCGTTTGCGGAAGGCGATCCGACAGGCACTGGGCGATAACCCCTATGTTGCTTCATTCGAGCCAGGTCAGCCGGCTGAGGGTGGCGATGGTGTGACCGTGATTCGCTTGGCGCTTGCATGATCTTGGGTTCTTCCCATTCTTCGTCGAATGATATTTTGTAGGGGCGCACGGCCGTGCGCCCCTACCTGTTCACCTTTGGGGGCCAAAGATGCCAGGACGAGGCACACCTATATGCGATTTTGGCTTGGCGCTCGAGGTCGCGTTGTGGCCGTTCTTCATTAGGACTATAATCCTTCCGATTACAGGCACCGTGGGTGTCGAGCAAGTGTCCCAGCGAGAAACGTATCTCAACACGCGGAAGATCAACCCGGCTTGTTTCTGTTCAATTGGGACACGCTACGTTAAAACACACATCGTCGTTCACCGCACCCTGATGAAAAGTAGAGCTAAAGGAGCACCCCGAATGTTTAAACGCGTATTCTCTCTCACTGCGCTGATCGTCATGATGTTTGTCGCACAGGCGTGCAATTTCCCTTCCGCTGATCGAGTGACCGAGACAGTGCCTCCTGATGCACCGTCAAGAACTGAAGCCATAGAAGCCCCCGAGACCGAGGAGCCAGCTCCCCCAGCGGGACCGATGGACTGTGGAGACGATCTAGGTTGTTTCAGCGATGCGGC
>JABAOH010053905.1_pt1 | contig 71460 bp, 77 predicted proteins | sample 7062181 | NCBI WGS metagenome assembly JABAOH01 (sample SAMN14538630, study PRJNA623070) | marine sediment metagenome | biome: marine biome [ENVO:00000428]; feature: marine pelagic biome [ENVO:01000023]; material: deep marine sediment [ENVO:00002113]; isolation source: pool of 5 deep marine... | reverse complement strand
AGGGTCGTTCTACGCAGGAGGCCTCATTCCGCCCGCATCGTCTCGAGCTCGACCTGCTGCGGCCGGTCCCCCGTCCCCCAGTTCACCGTCACCGTGATCCGGGCGAGACGGTTCGGCGGGTTGGTTCCCGGCTCCTGAACGATCGTCCAGCACCTGGTATATGCAGCGTCGTCGGTGACCTCTGCGAGCACTGGCCTGGGCATAATGGAACGGGGGGGCAGTTGTCAAAGGCAACCGAGAAGACTTGGTTCTTCAATTCCTGCAGCTTCTGCTGCGCATACGACGTGGCCTTCGATTGACCACCACTCACGGCTACATCGACATATCCGATGGGGAAGGCGCTCACCAGGGCCAAGAGGCCCACGGCCAGAATCGCCGCCGCAACCAGGACCTCGATGAGCGTAAGGCCTTGATGGTCTCGTGCACTTTGCATCCCAGCTCCTTTAACCTTCAAACTACTGACCTCTTGCAATCACAATCTCCATCGTGTCCCAGGCGGGGGATTGGTGTCAAAGAGTGTATCGTAAGCCCAGTTGCGGATGGGAGGACGGTAATAATTATCCCCTGAGTCCCCAGAGCAGCGCAACGGCTCGGCAGCCTGCTGACTGTACCAGAGGGCGTCGAGAGAACCATTATAGTTGAAGTCCACTCCATTCCAGTTCTCCAGGAAGCGGATGCGGTTCTCCAGCTGGCCGTTCCCCTGCCCCACCGTGGATTCGGCGCTAGGCGCCAGGGCAAAGGCAGTGTTCACCGTGGTCTCCGTGGCCGGCCGCTCCGAGGTGACGTCCTTGCCCTTCTTATTGGAATCGTTCGGCTCCCAGTTGTTAGAGAGGACGGTGATGGCGTCGCCGAGTACGGCGGCCGGGACCTTGTTCACCGTGTTGTAATCCCCCTGGACGTAGACCGGGTTCTCGGAGACCACGGTCAGTCCCTGACTCGGGAGCTGCGAGCCGTTCACCAGGCGGACCGCTCCATTGGCTGCGTTACGGGACACATACTGGATCTCGTTGGCCGCCATTTTCCCACAGGCTTCAAAGGCGCCAATGTCCACCTCAGTAACAACCATGTTCTTCTTCTCCCGTGGATCGTAGAAGTTCTCGATGGAGGTTGCCCCACACGGAGCGAGGCTGACGTCGTTCCCACTCTTATCTTTACCCTGGGTGTCTTCGATGATCAGGTCTGCCTCGTAGTACAGCCTTGCGGCCTGGAATTCCGCGGTATCTGACGGAACGCCCTTCTCAATCATCAGGTGGGATGAGACATCCGGATTGTTCGGGTCGTAAAGGACCTCCGGGATGGGGGAAATGATCTCCTGGAGGGCCATGGCGCCATCCTGCACGCGGCCACCGAAGGCACTCAGCGCCGCGTTTTTCCAGTCGTCAGCTGACCACGCATTGGTAAAATCGTAGTCGTACTCGTGGTCAAAGTTAAGGGTCTGATGGTTCCGACCGGCGTCCTTGATCTGTGGGTTGCTGCCGCGAGTCGACGGATCCCGCTTGAGGTAACGATACACGTTCCCCACCATCGTCAGAAACGAATCGAACTTCGTAGTGTCGTTCCGGACGCAGATGTTATATTTCGCATGGACCCGGCCATTAAAGGCCATGGGCTAGCCCGGAGTGATCTCCGGGTCAACCCCCCTCCCGTAAAAGGCTCCGAATTGGGCCGCGCGGCCCGCTGACCTCGGCGGTAATCTGGTAGTCGTTGGTCAGGGCGTTGAGGCCCTGATAGGGGCCGCTGTCGATCACGGCTTGATAGCCATACCGCTGGGTCGCTCGGACCCGCCCCACTTGGAAGGTGTTGAAGGAGTAGCTGGGGTCTGTCAGTGCCGGAGACAGGAGGATCGCGAGCTGCCCATTGGTGGGCGTCCCGGTCGTGGTCAAGAGACTCCAGAGATCCACAAGCCTCGCCTCAAGCCCGGCCTCGGCGGTGTAAAAGGCCTGGGTGTGATTCCGGTAGTTGCTCGCGATCGTGTCCTCGGTCTGGGCCGTCATCAAGATGGCAAGGCCGAGTACCGAGAGGGCGACCATCACGAGAACCGAGAGGATCAGGACAACCCCTCTCTGCTCCATGATCTTGTTATTGCCATGCCATCTCATTCCGAGACTCTTGTCGTATCCGTCACAGATTTCTTGGACGGATGTCCGAGGTCATGGCAAAGGCCTGAGGTTTCCACCAACCCGGTGGCGATTGGACCGCCAACGTGATCGTCATTCGACGGATGTTGGCGGGAATTGCAGTCGGGTTATCGGCAGCATCGAAATATTGCAGCTGGTTCAAAAACAGCGTGGCCCCCTGTTGAGAGTTCTGGACATCGGCGACGGGCTGGAGCCCTCCCCCCTCTCCCTCATCTCTGTAAATCGTATTCGGATTGAGTGCAACACACGCCGCGGGTGGAGCCACGCCATCGAGGTCCGGATTATCATACCAGCCATATGTGACGAGGCGTGGCCAGCCGACCTGGGTGCCCCAGGGATACGCGTTGCAGGTCCCCGCTGTGGTGGTAATCGTATTGGGGTTGACAGCCCTATTCACCGATTGGACGGTCAACTGTTCCCATTGCGCCCCGTTAATAATGTAGATGATGTCCCCTGCCAGAATGCGTGAGGCCTCCTCCACGGTGAGCGTTGTGTCCCCGGGATTCACATCCACGTTCAATATGGTCGTCGAAGCATTCGTGAGATCAGCCCAGAAGGAGATAGAGGTCGCGGTGGCAGCGGTGATCGTATTGGGAGCCGGAGCGCCCCCACAGCTCGTCCCGGCCGTTGGAATGCCGTATCCGGCAAGCCGGAGACCCCCCCTATCAGCTCCATGGCTATTCTGGCGTTCTGCTGAATGTCGGCCTTCTGCTCGCCTGCCGCGTAGGTCGCCCGGCTCGACTCAAAGGTGGTGTAGACAGCGAAGAGGATGATGAGAAACGTGCTGAGGGCAATGAGGATCTCGATCAGGGTGAAGCCTCGCACATCTGCCAAGCGTCCACCAGACATCCGGTAAGGCCCCGGCGTTGGGGTACTGCATTGCCGATGATCTCGTCTCATGGGCACACTCCGGCCGGGATCGGCTGAATAATCGATACCCTCCCTGCCCTCTGGATCTGGATGGCCCGTAACCTGCCCCCGCCATCCGCAACGCACACCCATACCGGGAAGACCGGGGCTGCGCAATTATTCATCGAAGCGCCCCTCGAGTTAAACATCACTCCGCCAAGGGACACACTGTTGTTGTCTTCAACCGACTGGATTGTCACCCCTGCATACTCCCCGGCAAGATCGAACCAGTCGCGGATCACGTCTGCGTTCGTGGCCATGGTATCGGCCGGGACTGGCCAGTCGGCACAGTTACCGGTCTGATTGCTCTCGATCCTATACACGCTGGGTGCCATGCCGACCATAGGGTCGGCCCCCCAGTGAAACCCAAAGGTACCCCCGCGGGTCACTGCGAGGTTTTGGACTACCCGAATTTCGTACATCACTCGCCGGGTTGCGCCGTCGATTCGAGACCCCTGGATCAGAGTCAAAAAAGCGGGCAAGCCCGCCCCGATCAGGATGGCCGCGATGGCAATGGCCACGAGCAGTTCAATGAGCGTCACACCCCTGTTCCCGATGTGTCGGATCCACTTCGTCATCAGCACCTCTTGGGGGGGGCTATCTGTGCAATATGAATGCCAAGGGTTTTACGCCAAAGCCCTTCACTTTTCCCGGGTTCGCCCCTCTCCAGGCGGTGAAAAATTTCCCCTCCTCTAGGCACGGATGAACGTTTCTGTCCGGCGAGATCAAACTGAAGCGACGGTGGTTGGGGTTGCCTGTCAACGGGTGGATCCCAGATCGTGTGGACCAATTTTGTCCTGAAGCCTCATGGGTCATGAGCACTTTCCTAGGCCAGCATGGTATTTAACGTGCTCGAGCCAACGACGCGGCAAGATTTACTGCTTCTCGATGGTGAGAGTAATCGGCTGCGCCACCTTGGCGCCGTCGGGGTCCTCGACAATAACCTGAAAAGTAAAAGTGCCCCTTTGCAAGGAATCCGGATCCCATTCCACCAGGCCCGTCTGCGGATGGATTCGCATCTCCTGGGGTGCCTCGCGTGACAGTGAGTACCGTAATGGTTTGTCATCGGGGTGTACCGCCCGAGCTTGGGAGCGGAACCGCCCTTCCTGAAAATTGGTCGGCGTCACTCGCGAAACAAATTGAGGGGCTGCAGGCAGCACGTCGACTTGGTGCGACCGCAAAGGGGAAGTCGCATCCTGTCCGTCCGTGGCGATGACCTCAATAGAGAGCCAGTCTTTTCGCCGATAGTAGCTCGGGGCAAGCGTGGCCTCGGTCGCGCCGGGGATGGGCGTCCCATTGCGGAGCCACTGGTAGGTGACTGTCACCTGATCCTCATCCGGATCGGCCACCTCCACGACCACTCTCACCCCCTCACGGCGCGTGGGGGACGAAGGCTGGATCTCGAGGAGACGCACGCGGGGCGGGGCGTTTCCGATATCGACGCGGGCTCCCCACGAGCCTCTAGTCTTGGAAGGTCCGAAAAAGAAGAACAGGAGGAGACCCTGGTGTGCGGTGCGTGACCAACAGCCGGCACGACCCGAGGTGGAACCTCTGAGAAGAGATATTCGCTCTTGAGGAAGAGGTGGGAGGAGGAACGTGAAGGCTTTTAAAACAATAGGGAAGCTTAGAATTGCTAAAGCAATTTATTATTGAACCACTTCTCGCCAGGAGCCGGCGATGGGCTTGAACTTGCCGGCAGGGTTATTCGGAGAGAGGGCAAGGGACACATCATAATGGAACCGCCCATCAGTTTCGATGTCGATGTGTTTGGCGACGATCGCGCCATAGATCTGCCATCCCCCGTTCTGGAATTCCACCTCGCCATCGAGGGCATAAATGCCCCCGTAAAATTCGCCCGAACCCGGAACCATATGCATGGCGTCTGTCCCACTCCCGTCAGTTCCAGAATAGGAAGAGAAAATAAAGAGATTCTCCGGGATCTTGCTGGTGTTGATCACCGCCCCGTCGTACGCCTTGAACTGGCCAGTCATGCAGATAACCACCGGACCGTTTACGGCGAGCTTCGCGCCATCGTTCAGGGTGATTCGATTGAAAGCATAGGTCCCGGGGTCGAGGGTCACCGTCTGGCCCACTCCCGCGGTGAGGTCGTACGAAGCCCCATCATACGCCGCAGGCGGATTGATGCCAGTGACATAACCACCAGGAGTTGGACAGTTGGGATCCGTGACGACGCTTTCGGGAGGGACCCCCGTGGTCTCTGAGCCCGTTATAGTGGAACCGGCCCCCTTCGATATCGCACCCACGGCCCGCGCATCCCCATGCACGGTGTCATTCGTGTCGAGGGTGATATCGCCATTACTGTGCACATCCCCGTCTGATCCGACATTCAAGATACCGCCCCCGAGATCTGCCTTATAGTCCCCTTGCGTCGAATCGTAACTGTCCACCTCTATATTATTTCCATCCAACTCGACTAACGTGAGGCCCAAGAGACCGAAATCGAATGGTGAGCCGCGCTCGACGACCATCGACACGTTGGCCACAGCATTGCTGGGTGTGGTGCAGTCCCGGACACACCCGGTGGCAGTGATCAGCTGCTGATTAGGGTTGGCAGGCGGGGTAGCGGGGGGAACGCAATTCGGCGGACAGACGGTCACGTTGTACGTGCCGAAACCCAGGGGCTGCTCCCCTCCTGACCCCTGATATGTCCCGTCGATGTTTAACTCCGCGATGGCCCTTTCCGCAGCGGCCTCGGCCAGGTGAAACGCCTGTACGCGATTCCGCTCGTTGATGGAGATCAGGGTTTCCGTGGACGAGATGCTTAAGAACGCACTCCCCATCATCAAGAGGATCGTCATCACCAGCAGCGTGATGACCAGGGCAATGCCTTCTTCGCCTCGGCACTTCATGTTGACCGTGCCCTCCTCCGTTCGGCCGCCCGTTCGAGATTCCCACCGCCGGTGCGAACCATCTTAAGAAGATGCATGACGAATGTCAAGGACCTACAACCCCTGATTTCGTGGACGAACTTCCGCCCGCAACGTAAAGTTCATGGCGCCGCTTCCGGTCTGGGTATCGGCCGTCGTGATCGTTACAGAGATCCGACGGATGTTGCCCAAGCTGGCACCAGGGACGTCATTGGGCGGCGGTGTACATATCCCGCCCAGACAGACATCTGCCTCGTTGAAGTAGGCAAAGGTGAGGCCGGTCACCCGCTCGGCCAGGGGCTGGGCACCACCACTGGCGGACCAATTGAGGGTGCAGTCGGCGCCTATCAAGGAGGGCCACTCCTCCCGCCTGATTTTTTGAGGATTCGATACAGTATCGTAAGTGTATTCGACTTTTTCGGTCGTGCCGTCGGAGTCGACATCGGCGATGAAGCTGATACTGGTTGCGGTCGCCGATTGAACCGCGGTGGCACACGGCGCCGGAATGATGGGCGGGATTTGCGAGTCAAACCCCGCCAGTCGCAGTTCCCGCACAATCCGATCCATGCCGATCCGGGCGTTCTGTTGAAGATCGGTCTGCTGTTCACCTCTGATAAAAGTGGCTCGGTTCACATCGTACGAAAGGTAAAGACCGAGGAGAATAACACTCCCTACGGCTGCCGCGATGATGGCCTCTGCCAGCGTGAAACCCCGCTCATTCGTCCAACGGATCCATTGGTCTCTGCGGTCATCCATGGCGCGCCACATAGGTCACGAGAGTGAGGGTTTGGCTGCCCCGCCCCTGCCACCCCACAGTGATGGTGACCTGCAAAAGGTCGGGCAACCCTGCCACTGCTGCCACGGTGACGGTGCCCCACCCCTGCGGAAGAGCCCCGATCGGATTCGCCGGGGCGATGTCGCTCTGCCATTGGTTGAAGTGGTTGACGACTGGAGCAGGACCGACCGGGGCAGGATTTCGCGTGTCAAGACCGTTATATTGGGAAACAACAGAAAAGGGTTGGGTCCGGATCATCTCGATCATCTCCTGGGCTAACGACGAGGCCTGGCTCATGTGTCCCCCATATCGGACATTCTCGAGGGCCGTGGGGTACATACCCACGACCCCCAGGACCGCCACCATGATGATAACAGCCGCCAGGAGGACCTCGGGGAGGGTAAACCCCGCTTTCCCGCGAACGTCATGGGTCATGGGCAAGGTTCCTTACAGACCTGGACTCGGCCCGTGGACGCAGTCGCTACCCGGTAGGTTCCGGTTTGGTTCGTCAAGGTTACAGTCCCCGTCGCTCCGGAGACATCCCCTTTCGCGTCGAAGGTGATCTTGTCGCCAGGAGCGGTGGTCGTGATGACCACCCCGTCAGGGAAATCGGTCCGTGCCACCTCGACCGTCCAGGGTGTTCCCTCTCGCTCTAAAAGGTATCCCCCTGCCGGCACCGCGCTGTCACAGCTCGACAAGCAGAAGCGGTGCCGGATCTGGGTGCTGACCGCCTTTTGGCGAGCGAGGCGGAGATCCCCCGCGATCTCCCAGGCGGCTACGCGGAGCCGGTAGCTCTCGAGGGTCCCGAGAAACCAGGGCATGGCGATCCCCGCCAGGACCACGACGACCGCGACCAGCATGAGGATCTCCATCATGGTGAACCCCCTCTGGCCGTCGATCATTGGCCGATCCCTATGGGACCGTTCCAAACCGGTACTCCTTTCCCTGCTCCAAGATTTGGCACTCCGGAACAAGCTGCTTGAGTTCCTCCACGATCTCCGGGGCATACTGGGGCTTCATATGGTACACATACACAGTCGCCTTCAGGCCGGCTTTACCGAGCTCCGCCTTCAGAGCCTGAGGAGTGAGGTGACCGCTCAGGTCTGCCAGCTGCTGCAACCGATTGGGGAAGGTCGTCCCGATCATGACCGCCCGCAAGCTCGGCACATCCTTTACGGCTCGCCAGACCCCCTCCGTCGGACCGGTGTCTCCAAGGTGAAGCATAGCACCAAAATCGCCCTCGACCAGATACCCGACGCTGATCACCGAATGCGACAACCGTAACGGGGTAACGCGGAAATGGCACAGGGGACTGGTCTTTCCCTCGGGGAGAGCGCGGAAATCGAGGATGGGCACATGGGAATTGGGGATCTCGGTGAAGTCGGGCCACAACACGTTATTCAACAGCGACCTCTTGAGCCCCTCAAGGATCGGCTCGATACTGTACACAATGATAGGCTGGTCGCGGCGACCAAATACGTTATCCGCCAGGTGGGCCAGCCCGCGGACGTGATCGAGGTGGGAGTGCGTCAAGAGAATAGCCTCGATCCGTGACTGGGCAGGGATCTCGAGGACCGCCGTCACCGACCCAGCATCGATGAGCAGCGTATCATCGAGGAGGAAGCTCGAGAGGTGATACCGTGGGGCCTCGCCGCCAAAGCATCCAAGGACGCGGTACCTCATGAGGCTCCCCCCGACTTTGAAGTGCCAACCACGATTTCATTTCCCTCCCCAAGTCCTTTATCCATGGCCTGTAACGCCTCCGAGCGAATCCGTCCGGCCCGGTAGGCGCGGATGAAGGCCTCCACCACCTTGGGGTCGAACTGAGACCCTGCACATCGCTGGATTTCCCTAACCGCCGCTTCGTCGCTGATCCGTGGACGGTAGGGGCGGTCTGTGGTCATCGCGTCGAAGGTATCGGCCACGGCGATGATCCGGGATGCCATCGGAATCTCTTCCCCTTTTAGTCCGTCCGGATATCCCTGCCCATCGCACCGCTCCTGATGATGTCGCACCGCCGGAATTACGGCGTCGAGCTGCTTGATCGGGGCTAGGATCTCCGCCCCCAGTTCTGGATGCTCCCGGATATGCGCCAGCTCATCGGGAGTCAGGGGTCCGTCCTTTTGGAGCACCACATCTCGGATACCAATCTTGCCCACGTCGTGTAAGATGGCAGCAAGATGAAGCGTCTCCGTCTCCTCGGAGTTTAGGGTCAACTCCTCCCCTACGGTTAGGCAGATCTCGACCACCCGCCGGACATGGCCCCCCGTGTAGGGATCCCGCTTCTCGATCGCTTCGGCCAAGGTCGCCGCCGTACTCAAGAAGGTCTCCTTCACCTCTTCATAGAGTCGGGCATTTTCAATGGCAATACCCACCTGGCGAGACAGCGACTCAAACAGGCGTTGATCCTCCGCATCGAAGGGACGATCGGTGCGTCGGTTAAGAGCCTGCAGAACCCCGATGATCCGGTCCCGACTCTTGACGGGGACGCAGATCATGTTTCGGGTGATGAAATGGGTTCGGAAGTCGACCCGTCGTGAAAACCGCGGATCTCGGCGCACGTCGCTCACAACGGTTGGCTTCCCCGTCTTGGCCACCCATCCAGCGATGCCCTCTCCGACCTTGAGCCGGACCTCCTTGACCTCCCTTCCCCGCTCTCCCAAAGCCACTTCGAAAACCAACTCGTCGCATTCTTCGTTTAGGAGGAGGAGGGATCCCACCTCACACTCCATGAGCCGGGTCGCGGCCTCAACGGCTAGCCGCAGCACTTCTGAGATTTGGAGCGTGGAGTTTAGAATGGCACTCAGCTCCATCAGGGTCGATGACTGAACGACCCGTTTTGCCGCCTCGGAGTAGAGTCGGGCGTTTTCCATTGTCATTCCCAACTGGTGTCCCATGGTGGTAGCCATCTCGGTATCTCGGGGGTCGAAGGCAGGAGAAGGCGGAAACCGCAGCAGTTCCAGCACTCCGACGATGCGGCCAGAGACGCGGAGCGGAAGGACGAGAAGCGAAGCCCGCCCCCCCCTATATCGAGGAATGACCCAACCGTGCGGCCGTGCCCCGACGGTGCGAAGGAGCACGGTCTCGTCACCCGTGAAAAGCCCGCGGCGATACCCTCGCTTGAGGGAGACACTCTCCAGGGAGACTGTGGATCCATCGGTGCCCCGCTGAAGCCCAAAGAGGACCGTTTGTTTATCGGGATCGATCTGCAAGAGGATGCCGTAATCGGCTTCCAGGGTCTCGATAATGATTTTCAAGAGCAGATGGAAAAGCGATTCAGGCCGTAAGGTATTCGTGGACGCCCGGCGGATCGCCCTGAGCAGCTTGATGCGAAGGTCCTGTGTTTTCAACTCATTTTCCAGGACGGCAATCCGTGCCTGCTGACGGTCGAGCTGTTTCTGGTAGAGGGCCAGGAGCCGCCGCACTGCGAGTGGAGATTCCGGCTCGGTCCGGCGTGCCTGGCGATGTTTGCCCACCTCTTCTCCTATGGCATTGCCTGCTTCAAGCTCCGGACAAATCCGGCCACTTCACTGACGATCCCGGGGTCGCCGCTTGCTCGTTCCACGCGCTCCACGATGGCCGATCCCACGATCACCCCGTCGGCGAGCTTCGCAACCTGCGACACCTGAGCGGGCGTACTGATGCCAAATCCGACCGCGATCGGCATGTCGGTCAACCGCCGCAAGCGACTCAGGGAAAGCTCAAGATCGGTCTGCATGGTATCCCTGGCCCCCGTTACTCCTTTCAGGGAAACGTAGTAAATGTATCCCTGAGAGGACTCGGCGATGCGCCGGAGCCGTACGTCGGTGCTCGTTGGTGCAGCCAGAAAGATGGTATGAACCGCAGCGGCCGCACAGCAGCGTTGCAATTCTTGGGCCTCTTCGGGAGGGAGATCTGGCACGATGACCCCGTCCACTCCCGCATCGCCAGCCCGGATGGCAAACTCGTGCGCGCCCGTGCGGAGGATCGGATTGATGTAGCTCATGAGGACGACGGGGATTTGGGATTTGCCGCGGATCTGCTCGACCAATCCGATGACCCTTTTCAGCGTGACCCCACTCTCCAGGGCCCGCTGACTGGCACGCTGGATGGTGGTCCCATCGGCCAGGGGATCAGAAAAGGGAACCCCGAGCTCGAGGAGGTCTGCCCCTACCTCTTCAAAGGCCCACGCCAACTCCCGGGTGGTGGATAGGTCCGGATCCCCCGCCGTGATGAAAGGAATCAAGGCCTTCCGTCCGGTCGCTCGAAGTTCCTGAAATCGCCGGTCAATCCGGTTCATGATCTGCGTTCACGGTTGATGGTTCACGGTTCACAGCTACCCATTCGGAACCCTCCCGTCTATCAACTGTGCACCGTGAGCTGTCACCTATCACCGAGGCGGGCCACGAGTTCAACGTCCTTATCCCCGCGTCCGGAAAGGTTGATGAGCAGGATGTCATTTGCCCCCATCGCGGCCGACAGCGGGATGGCATAGGCAATGGCGTGTGCACACTCCAAGGCGGGAATAATACCTTCAAGGTTGGCAAGGAGCCGGAAGCCCTGGAGGGCCTCCTCATCAGTCACCGAGACGTATGACGCACGGCCAGTCTCCCTGAGGTGCGTATGCTCGGGTCCGACGCTCGGATAGTCGAGCCCTGCCGACACAGAGTGTGTGGTCTGGATTTGGCCGTCTCCGTTTTGCAGGACGTAGCTCAGCGTTCCATGAAGGACTCCCGGCTCGCCAGCCGCAAACCGAGCTGCGTGTCTCCCCGATTCGATCCCCAACCCTCCTGCCTCGACGCCGATCATCCGAACGCCGGCATCTTCAATGAAGGGATAAAAGAGACCGATCGCGTTCGATCCTCCCCCTACACAGGCAAGCAGGACGTCCGGGAGCCGTCCCTCCGCCTCGAGCATCTGGCCTCGCGCCTCCCGGCCAATGACCGACTGAAAGTCACGGACCATCATGGGAAAGGGATGAGCCCCTAGGACAGAACCCAGCACATAGTGAGTGTGCTCAACATTCGTCACCCAATCCCGCATGGCCTCGTTGATGGCGTCCTTCAATGTCCGGCTCCCCGCATCGACTGGTGTCACTTCGGCCCCCAAAAGCTGCATACGAAACACGTTGAGGGCCTGACGTTGCATATCCTCCGTCCCCATGTAGACCCGACACTCAAGACCGAAGAGGGCGGCGGCGGTCGCCGTCGCCACGCCGTGCTGTCCTGCTCCCGTCTCCGCGATGACTCTCCGCTTTCCCATCCGGCGGGTCAGCAGCACCTGTCCGAGCGTGTTATTGATCTTATGGGCACCGGTGTGGCAGAGATCTTCCCGCTTCAGGTAAATCTTTGGGCCTCCAAGCTTCTCGGTCAGACGCTGGGCAAAATAGAGGGGCGTTGGTCTGCCAGCGAACTTTCGCAAATAATGGTCCAATTCGGTTTGGAAGCTTGGGTCTTGTTGGGCCTCGCGAAATGCCCGCTCGAGCTCCTCCAGGGGAGCCATTAAGGTCTCGGGAACATACCGGCCCCCATACCGCCCAAAATGGCCCTCATGATCTGGAACAGACCACCTCATTGTGCCTCCCGCACGCATGTCACGAAATCCCGGACCTTCTTGGGATCCTTGCGGCCAGGTTCTGCCTCCACTCCACTTGACACATCAACCCCGTAGGGTTGTATCTGCCGGATCACCTCGGCGACATTTTCCGGGGTGAGGCCTCCCGCGATGATGACACGTCCAAAGGCCTTGGCGGACGATGCAACCTCGAGGGGGAACCGCTGGCCGGTGCCTCCGAGCTTCCCCGCCACGAACGTGTCCAAGAGATAGGCATGCACGCGGTAGGCCTCGAAGGGCGGCAGCCCTTGGCCGCCCCCGATACGGAAGGCCTTGATGACCGATCCGGTCACGCGTCGACAATACTCGGGTGCCTCGGACCCGTGAAGCTGCACCACCCGGAATCCACATCGCTTCATCAGCCCTTCGACTTCCTCAACCGGATGATCGGCAAAGAGCCCCACCGGCGTCACCAGAGGAGGCAGATTGTTGATAATGGCCAGGGCCGTCTCCGGATCGACGTATCGAGGAGTTCCCGGGACGAAGACGAAACCCAGGGCATCGGCGCCGACGTCGGCCGCCAGCTCGGCGTCCTTGGCGTTCGTGATCCCGCAGATCTTAACCCGAACCGCCATACCCCCTCCCCAAGAGCTCCCGGACCTTTGCCTCCACGTCGCGGGCCCGAAGGACCCCCTCTCCGACCAAAACGGCATCGATCCCAGCCGCTTCGAGGCGGGCAACCTCCCTTTGATCGTTGATGCCGCTTTCGCTGACAACGACACGATCTGGTGGAATCTCCGGGATGAGTGCAAAGGTGGTATCCAGGGAGACCTTGAACGTCTTGAGGTCCCGGTTGTTGATCCCCACGATGGGGACCTTGGCATCCAGAGCGGTATGCAGCTCTTCGCGCGTGTGGATCTCCGTGAGGGGGTGGAGGCCTATCTCCTGGGAGAGGGCCAGCAGGTCTTGCAAGGTTTGCGGCTCCAAGACGGCCGCAATCAAAAGGACCGCGTCGGCCCCCCATGCACGGCTCTCGTAGACCTGATAGGGATCAAGAATGAAGTCCTTGCGGAGGACCGGCAGAAAGGCACTTGCCTTGGCCCGGGCCAGGTCGTGCAAGTTTCCGCGGAAAAAGGGCTCATCGGTCAGGATGGAAAGCGCCGCCGCTCCCCCACCGGTATAGGCTGAGATCAGGGCCTCGAGGTCGAATTCCTGCCGGATGATTCCTTGGGAGGGAGACGCCCGCTTCACCTCAGCGATCAACCGGATCCGCTCATCGCTCGACTGGCGATCCACCGCTTGGTGGAAGTCGCGAGGAGATGGTAGATCCCGAATCTGAGCCTTGAGGTCTTGGAGCGGGACCGCCACCTTTCGGGCAGTCACCTCTTCGCGCTTCGCTTTCACAATCTTCTCTAAAATCATTTCCCGCTGTCAGCTGTCGGCAGTCAGCCGTCAGCATTCACTCCTTTACGCTGACCGCTGATAGCCGATTGCTCGTGCTGTGTGTTGCACCTCATTGCTTACAGAAGGCGACCACCTTCTCCAATGTGTTCCAGGCAGTCCCGCTTTCAATGGATCGTTCTGCAGTGACGATCCCTTCCTGCATGTCTTGCGCGCCCCCACCAGCAACGATGGCGGCACCCGCGTTCAACACGACGATGTCTCGCCGGGGCCCCTTGGCTCCTTGAAGGATCTGCCTGATGATCTCGGCGTTCGCAGCGGCATCGCCCCCCCTGAGGTCGGCCAGCCGTGCTCGGGCAATCCCGAAATCCTCCGGCTGGACGAAGTATGTTCGTATGTGGCCGTTGTGCACTTCGGAGATCTTGGTCTCGGCGATAGTGGAGATCTCATCGAGGCCATCCATCCCATGGACGACAAAGGCCCGGTGGCAGCCCAGCTCGTTCATAACACCCGCCAAGAGCTCGGTGAGCGCCCCATCGTACACGCCGATCACCTGCGCGGGAGCACTCGCGGGATTGGTCAAGGGCCCGAGGATATTGAAAAGCGTCCGGATCCGGATCTCGCGACGCGCCGACATGACAAATTTCATGGCCGGGTGAAGCAGCGGGGCAAAGAGAAACCCGATCCCGACCTCGTCAATACATCGGCCCACGCGCTCAGGCGCAAGATCGAGCAGAACACCGAGCGCCTCGATCACATCGGCACTCCCGCACGGCCCGGACACACCACGGTTGCCATGTTTGGCCACGGGAATGCCCGCTCCCGCAACGACAAAAGCCGCCGCGGTAGAGATATTGAAGGTCCCTTGGGCGTCCCCTCCGGTCCCGCATGTGTCCACCAGCATCGGCTTGCCCAGATGGGGCCTCGCCTGCGCGCCCGCATGCCGGGTGGGCACCGGAGTTACTTTATCCCGCATCACGCGGGCAAAGCCACAGAGCTCCTCGACGGTCTCTCCTTTTATCCGCATGGCGGTCAGGAAGGCAGCAACTTGCGCATCGGTAGCCTGGCCAGACATGAGGAACTCCATGACCTGGGCGGCCTCCTCCCGGCTGAGGTCCGTTCCGTCCACCACCTTATGAAGAGCCTCCACGATCATTGCTCAGCCATCCCGCTGTCAGCGATCGGCAATCAGCTTCTGGCCTTTCAACACCAATGGCCACTGCTGACAGCTGACTGCATTACACCCTGAGAAAGTTTCGCAAGAGATCTTTACCCACCGCGGTCAGGATCGACTCCGGGTGAAATTGCACCCCTTCTACCTGATGCTCCCTGTGGCGAAGCCCCATCAGCTCCCCCTCGACCGTCTGTGCTGTAATTTCGAGACAGGCGGGAAGACTCTCCCGCTCCACGACCAGACTGTGATAGCGAGTCGCCTCGAAAGGGTTGGGAAGATTTCGAAAGATGGTGCCTCCGTCATGCTGGATCAAGGAGGTCTTTCCATGCATCAGCCGTTCAGCTCGAACGATTCTCCCCCCAAACGCCGCTCCGATACACTGATGCCCGAGACAGACCCCCAGGATAGGGATACGACCCGCAAAGGCCAAGATCAGGTCGCACGAAATTCCCGCCTCCTTCGGGGTGCAGGGGCCAGGCGAAATGACAATCCGCGCCGGACGAAGGTCTTCCACCTCGTTCAGGCTTACCTTGTCATTCCGGACCACATGGACCTTCTCACCAAGTTCCCCAAGGTATTGGACCAGGTTGTAGGTAAAGGAATCGTAATTGTCGATAACAAGAACCATTGCTCCCTCAGTTCATGGGTCAGGCTTCATAGTTCAGAATCGATGGTTGACGGTTCACCGCTCTCTGTCGAGACGTTGCGTATCACGTTGTAACCGTTCTAGGTTCTCCATGAACCATGAACTATGAACTATGAACCGCATCGTCGGTGAGCGGTTCACGGTCCACGGGTGAACTTTCGAGGCCTCTCTCGGCCATCTCGATGGCCCGAAGCATCCCCGCGGCCTTGTTCAGGGTCTCTTGATACTCCCGCTCCGGGTCCGAGTCAGCCACAATTCCAGCTCCTGCCTGAATCCATGCCCGCTCTTTGGTGAAAAGGACGGTCCGAATAGTGATGCAGGTATCCATATTGCCAGAGAAGCTGAGGTAGCCGACCGCGCCTGCATAAGGGCCCCGTTTGGCCGGCTCCAGCTCTTCGATGATTTCCATCGCCCTGATCTTCGGAGCCCCGCTCACCGTCCCGGCCGGAAACGAAGCACGGAGCAGGTCAAAGGCGTCGAGCCCTTGCTGGAGACGACCCCGAACATTCGACACGATGTGCATGACGTGGGAGTATCGCTCGATCACCATCAGCTCGTTGACCTCCACGCTTCCCGGTACGGCGACGCGACCGACATCATTCCGTCCAAGATCAACAAGCATGATATGCTCCGCCCGCTCCTTCGGATCCTCCAAAAGCTCGGCGGCCAGCGCCTGGTCTTCAGACTCGTGACGGCCTCGAGGCCTGGTCCCGGCGATGGGGCGTAAGTCGATCTGTCCCTCTTCCAAGCGCACTAAAACCTCAGGAGAACTCCCCGCTACTGATAGATCTCCCAGGCGGAGGAAGTACATGTACGGAGATGGGTTAATGATGCGCAGGGCACGGTAGACGTCAAAGGGCTGAGCGCCCGTCTTGACCTCGAGCCGCTGCGAAAGCACCGCCTGGATAATGTCTCCTGCCGCCACATATTCCTTGCACTTCAACACTGCCCCACAGAAGCCATCATGGGAAAAGGTCGACCTCGTCTCTAGCGTGCGGGGCGAGAGTGGAGCGAGCAACGGCCGATCAAGCGGTTTCCGGAGATCGGCAACCAATGCCTCGATCTTCGACAGAGCATGATCATACGCGGCCTCGAGTGTGCTGGCTGCGGTGTCAGGGACAAAGGCATTCGATACCACCTGGATCCGCTGACTCAGGTTGTCGAAAATGAGCAGCGTATCCGTAAGCAGGAATACGGCATCGGGGAGCTCCATGTCGTCATCGGTCAGATCTGGAAGGGTTTCGAAAAAACGAACGGCATCATAGGCCAGATACCCTACCATGCCGCCGAAAAAGCGCGGCAGGCCGTCTACCTTGACGGGCCGATAGACGCTGAGGGCCTCCTTGACCAGATCGAGCGGATCAGTGATCGTTCGCGTCTCAACTTGCAGCCCCGACCGCAGGAGCTCCGCCTGCCCCTCCTTGGTCCGAATCACCAAGAAGGGATTGCGCCCCAGGAAGCTGTATCGGGCCCATTTTTCCCCTCCTTCGACGCTTTCCAGGAGGAAAGCGGTTTCCCCTCCCCCAATCTTCAGGAAGGCCGATACGGGGGTCTCGATATCAGCGAGGACCTCGCGGTAGACTGGGATCAGGTTACCGAGGCGAGCCTTTGCTTTGAATTCATTTCGAGACGGGTAATACATAAAAGACTCCCGCAAGTAGAGGACGATAAACTAGCATGACCAAAAGAAAAGGTCAAGCGTCCTTCCTGTGTGAAAGCCTACATTCCCCTGGGAGATCGGTTATGGACTGGCGACAGAGGTGGGGTTGTACACGGGTGGGGGAAAGTTTGTCCGTAATCGACCCAATGGTATAATTCGCTAGCCAAGATAGGTCCCGATCTTCGATTGAATGGTACCGCGAGGAACCGCGCCGATCACTTGATCGACGCGCTCCCCCCCCTTGAAGAAGAGGAGCGTCGGAATGCTTCGGATGCCAAAGCGGGCCGCTGTCTGAGGATTCTCATCGACGTTCAACTTGGCGATGGTTACTTTTCCCGCATACTCCTGGGCCAGCTCTTCCAGGATGGGTGCGATTATACGACAGGGAGCGCACCACTCCGCCCAAAAGTCGACAACCGTAAGGCCCTGGCCGTCGACGACCTTCTGCTCGAAATCGGCATCGCTCACCTGGACGATGTTTTCAGAAGCCATGTTCCCCCCCATGAATGTTTGTTCGCTCGTCGCATTGGATTCATGCTACCCCCGCCCCCCTCCCCTGTCAAGCGCCTCACCAACGGAAGGGAAAGTGATCCTTGTCGTCGTCTAATTGCTGACTTCCCGGTATAAAAAAGCTGGTAGGTCGTGTACCATTATTTGGAAAGCACTTGGCGTGAAAACCGGAGACACGCTGTGCAAATCAAGACGGCCCATAAAATTTTGATTGCCAGTGCCATTGCGTTCTTTATCTCCTTTGGGGTGTGGCAATTCAGATCCTATGTCAGTACGGGCGAGGCGCGGCCCCTCGTGGGTGCCATCTTGTCGGTGTTGGTTGCCATTGGCTTCGGTATCTACTTCCGGACGCTGAGATGGAAAAAGTTCTAGCCATCAAAAAACGAGAGAAGCCCCGTGAGGCCTTCCAGGAAAGACAGCGAGCAGGATTCGTGGCTGCAGCAGGCTGAAAGGAAGCTCGGGCAGCGTTTCCGAAGCCGAGCCTTGCTTCGGGCCGCGCTCACCCATCCCTCGGCCGGAAGAGAGGGACGGGCCTTCGAACGATTGGAGTTTTTGGGTGATGCCATCCTCACCCTCCTTTTGAGTCTGCACCTATATCGGAACTACCCCGATCTCTCCCCCGGCGGATTGACCCGACTCCGCGCGAGCATAGTGAATCGCACCAAGCTAGCCCAAGCAGCAATGCAATTGGGACTCCCCGTCATGCTCCGCCTGGGAAAGAGCGAGGAGCCGGACGGCCGCCATCGGTCTGCCCTCCTCGCCGCAGCGTTTGAAGCGGTCGTGGCTGCCCTCTTTCTCGATCGTGGCCTTCGTGGCGTGACGAAATTTCTTCAACAGCATCTGCTTCCCTTGTTTCCCCCGGATGCCTCCCTCGATTCGAAATCAGAGCTTCAGACTCTCCTGCAAGCCATGCTCAAGATTCCTCCACGCTACCGCCTCCTCCGGCATTGGGGCCCTCCCCATGCCAGGCGTTTTGCCGTAGAAGTCGAGGTCAGAGGCCAGCGGCTCGGCAGGGGTGAAGGCCAAAGCCGCCGTGAGGCCGAGCAGGGTGCAGCCCGGAGTGCACTCGGTTATCTCCGGGATCACCACAATATTTTGCGGTCCTTTGGAAAATGACCACAGGATTTTGCGTAATTTCCCTTGACACGACCATAAGCCTATGCTAGCCTGCCGAAAATTTCATAAGAATTTGCCCGAATTATTATACTGAGGGGAGGGCTATGTACCTCAGCAATCTGACCTTGTTCGGATTTAAGTCCTTCGTCGACCGGCTGAGTATCGATTTCCAGGCCGGCATCACGGCTCTGGTCGGGCCGAATGGCTGCGGCAAGAGCAACATCGTCGACGCCATCCGCTGGGTATTGGGAGAACAGAGCTCGAAGTCCCTCCGCGGCGATCGGATGGAGGACTTGATATTCGCCGGCAATAGCCACCGGAAGCCTGTGGGGATGGCTGAAATCTCCTTAACCCTAACGAATATAGAAGGCCGGCTGGCTGTCCCTTACGAGGAGGTAACGATCACCCGCCGCGTCTACCGATCAGGCGAGAGCGAGTATCTCATCAATCAAAATCCCTGTCGTCTAAAAGACATCACCGGCCTCTTCCTCGACACCGGGCTTGGGCGGGAGCCTTACGCCCTCATCGAGCAGGGGGCGATCGGGTCACTCTTGAACTCGAAACCGGCTGACCTCCGAACCCTCTTGGAGGAGGCGGCGGGGACTATGTCATACAAGGTCAAGCGCAATACCGCTCTGGGCCGGCTGCAGGCAGCGGAGCAAAATCTGTTGAGAGTGAGGGACGTCCTCCAGGAAATCGAACGGCAGCGAAACTCGCTACACCGACAGGCGAAAAAGGCGGAACGATACCAGCGCATGACGGGGAGATTAAAAGGGATTCAGGCGTGTCTCCTTCTCCAGGCGGATCGCCGCCTCGAGGAGGAGCTCGATCGAATCCGTCACCAGGAGAGGGAGTATGCCGTTGCCCAGGAGTCCTGCCACCTACGAATTTCTACCGAAGAAACCTCCTTGGAAAATGGGCGCCTGAACGATCTCGATCTCGAGAAGAGGATCGGGGCGGCTCAGGAACAGCTGTATACCCTGCGCGGCCGACGGGAGCGGGAACAGGCGGAAGTGCGGTCGCGGGAAGGGTTACTTGGTAGCCTGAGGCATCGTGGCGAAGAGCACCGGGAAGAGCTGAGCGTCGTCGACGAGCGGCTTCGTTGCCTGCGGCAGGATTACGAGGCCGACACAAGAACACGGGGACTCACGGAGGAAGAAATTACAGCGGCCTCTCGGCAACTTCAGGATCTTAACGATGCCCTCACGAGTCTGGAAGCAGAACTCCGTGACAACGAGGGGGCATTGGCAAAACGGAAGGGGGAAGTTCTCACGCTGACCGAGCAGATGGTCCACACGCAGAATCATATGGCGTCTCTTACGGAACGGGACCGACTCCTCCACCAAGAGCGGGAGACCTTAGCGCGGCAACTCACCGCGTCCCGGACAGAATCGGAAACCGTAGCAACCCGCGAGCGAGAACTGACCAGCGAACGGCAACAGCTCGAGCACAGGATTGCAATCCTGACTGAGGAGCGGGAACAACTTCTCCAGGAGATGGGAAGCCTCGAGACGCGCCAGGAGACGCTGGGCCGGCGTCGAGCGACTCTCCGCGAGGAACTCAGCGGACTCGAGGGCCGCCTCGACTCACTCCGGGAGCTCGAGGGGAGCCTTGCCGGACTCGACGAAGGGCAGCAGTTCCTCCTCAAAGGAAAAGCGGCAGGGGTGCCTGTCTGCCAGATGATTGACGGTCCCCTGTCTAGTTTGGTTCGGGTTGAAGTCGCTTGGGAAAAGGCAGTGGAAGCCCTCCTCGGCGACCTCCAGCAAGGACTCCTCACTCCGACCGCCACCGATGCCCTTTCTCTTATCGGCTATCTCGAACAGGAGGGGACTGGTTGGGCAACCCTGCTACCCCATCGGGAGGAATGGCTGGCCAACGGTAAAGAGGCGTTCCGCCTCCAGGAGGCGTTGGGAGAAGCCGTGGGTTCCCTCGACCCCGAGATTGCCCACCGGGTCGTTGGACCGGCCCTGAGACTCGTGAAGACGTCGGAGGAGCTTCAGCCACTGCTCGGTGCCCTCTTAGCAGATGCCGTGATCGTCCGGGACATCCCCACCGCCCTCGCTCTCCTCCGGAGTCTCCCGTACCCTATCCGAGTGGCGACGACATCTGGCGCCGTGCTGAGCTCGCGGGGCCCCATACAGGGTGGAAAGACCATTGCAATAAGTCTCCTGAGTCGCCGGAGGGAGCTCGAAGAGCTTCCCGGTGTCATCGCCCGGGCGATGGAAGAGCTCCAGGAAACCGAAGAGGAGTGGGAGAAGGTTCAAAACACACTGTCCCACCACCGGCAGGCCCTGAGTGCACAGGAGCGAACCCTTAAAGACGTGCAGGCAGCCCGTCACGACGTCGACCGATCCCTCGCCGAGGTGCATACGGTCGCCTCCAGACTCGGGAGCCAAACATCATTTTTGGCTTCCGAGCTGACACGCCTCGAAGAGGAACTCAGTGATGTTGGGAATGCGCTGCAGGATTCCCGAGTGGGACTCGAGGAACTAGGGCGGCGGGAGGCATCACTCAAAGGCGAAACTGCTGACCATGACCGCCAGGTGACCCTCCTTCGCGCACGACAGCAGGAACTTCAGCAGGAGGTGGCGGAGGTCCGAATTCGATCGACCTCCCTGCAAGAGAGAAAGGAAGCTCTGTCCCGCTCTCTGGAGCGCTTGGAGGCTGATCTCGAGAGGGAACGCACACGCGAGGTGGATATCCGCATGCAGGAAGAAGAGGACCGCTCCAGCGAGTCTCGGCTCACCCAAGAGATCGCCGCGCTGCAGCAATGCCTCGAGGTCTTAAACCACCATGAGAACCAGGAGGCTCTGGCGGTCCAGGAACTTCAGAACCAGAGGGATCAGCTTCGACAAACCCTCGTCGCTAACGAGGAGGCTCTGAGGAACGCGAGGAGGGAACTCACCGACATCCAACAGCAAAAGTCTTCACTCGCCACGCAGGGCGCAGCCCTGAGCACAGAGCGTTCGCTCCTTCAAAAACGCCTCCAGGAGGAGACACCGGAGGGCGAGGACCTTCAAGAATTGCTCCACGGAGGAGACTCGCCCCTGGATTCACAGTTGCTCGAACAGGAGGGAGAAGACCTCCGCCACAAGATTGCCACCATGGGTCCCATTAACATGGCTGCCTTAAAGGAATACGAAACTCTCTCGGAGCGCTATCGCTTCCTCACGAACCAAGCAGAGGATCTCACCGCCTCGGTGACCTCCCTCAAGGCTACCATCGCCGAAATCAATCGGACGATCCAGGACCTCTTCGGGGAGACCCTCAGCTCGGTTAGCCAACAGATGCATCACTTTTGGCAGCGCCTTTTCGGAGGGGGCGACGCAGAACTCGTCTTGAGTGACGGGGATGACGTCGAGGAGCCCGGCGTCGAAGTCCGGGTCCGCATCCCAGGAAAGCGAACCACCACGCTCTCCCTGCTCTCGGGCGGAGAGAAGTCCCTCGGCGCCATCGCCCTCCTGATGGCCCTGTGGGCCACGAGACCCAGCCCCTTTGTTGTGCTCGACGAAGTGGATGCTGCTTTGGATGATGTAAACGTGGATCGCTTTGCCTCTCTGATCCGAGAACTTTCCTCCACCTCCCAATTCATCCTCGTCACCCACCATCCCCGGACTATCGAGTTGGCCGATCTGCTGTACGGGATCACCATGGAAGAACCGGGGATCTCGAAGCTGATCTCGGTTCGTCTCGGGGAACAGGCCGAGCAGCCGGCTACCGCGACCGTCCCCTGACCGAGGTCGGGCATCGCACGATGTCAGAGCACGCTACCCTTTTCTCCCACTTCGCCGCTGGTCTCCGAAAGACCCGAGAAGCATTTTTCGATCGCATCGCTCGCCTCCTGAAGCGTCCCCGTGTCGACCAGGAACTTCTGGATGAACTTGAAGAAATTTTGATTACGGCCGACCTGGGGATGCCGACAGCCCAGCGGCTTTTAGAAACCGTTCCTCCCAGGATGGCGGAGCCGGAAGAGCTTCTCCACCACCTCCAGCGGGAGGTTGCAGCTCTTCTCTCAATCCCCGAGGAAAGCATCCCGGAAGGGCACCCTCATGTCGTTTTGACCCTTGGAGTGAACGGGGTTGGCAAGACGACCACGATCGGAAAACTTGCCTTTCGAGCGACCCGTAAAGGGAAGCGCGTACTCTTGGCTGGCGCGGACACCTTCCGGGCTGCGGCCATCGAGCAGCTCCAAATTTGGGGGAAAAGGGCTGGTGCCGAGGTGATTGCTCATCAACCAGGGGGCGATCCAGCCGCCGTGGTGTTCGATGCACTCGAGGCGGCCCAGGCACGCAGTGCGGACCTGGTGCTCATCGATACCGCGGGCCGGTTGCACACGAAGAGAAATCTGATGGAGGAGCTCAAAAAGATCGACCGAGTCGTCGCCAGGGCTCTCCCCGGGGCCCCCCATGAGAAGCTCTTGATGCTGGATGCCACCACGGGCCTCAACTCCGTCCCCCAGGCCCGGGAATTCCATCAGGCTATCGGCATAACAGGGCTCATCGTGACGAAATTGGACGGGACAGCCAAGGGAGGTGCCGTCGTGGGTATTGTGTCTGAGCTGCATATTCCAGTGCGGTACGTAGGCCTGGGAGAGCAAATTGGAGACCTTGAGGCCTTTTCCCCCTCTGCGTTCGCCACAGCGCTCTTTGCCCGGGAGACCTAGTCTAAATCCAGCTTCCCTGCACGCCAATTGACCTTGACACCTCAGACCCCTGGTGATAGCGTGAGCGAAAAGTGCCTGAGAAATCCGCTTGTTACAGAGACAAGGATGATCGAGACGAATCGTACATACATGGAGCGGGCCCTAAATCTCGCAGCGTTAGGCAGGGGGCGGACCAGTCCGAACCCTATGGTCGGAGCCGTCTTAGTCCATGCGGGGCTGATCGTCGGAGAAGGGTACCACGCCAAAGTGGGAGGAGATCATGCCGAGGTCGTAGCCTTGAAGGCCGCCCAGGGGGCCGCACGAGGTGCAGTCTGCTACGTGACCCTCGAGCCGTGTGCCCATCACGGGAAGACACCTCCGTGCACCGAGGCCCTTATCGAGGCCGGAATAGCCAAGGTGGTCGTCGCCGCCCACGATCCCAACCCGCTGGTGGCAGGGCGGGGGGTGCAAGTCCTTCGAGAGGCGGGGGTTTCCGTAGAGGTTGGCCTTCTCCAGGAGCAGGCGGTTCGGCTGAATGAAGCTTATTTGAAATTCATTCGCACGGGAGACCCCTTTGTCCTCCTCAAGGCCGCTCTGAGCTTGGACGGGAAGTTGGGCACCCGAACTGGGGACTCCCAATGGATTACCGGCGATCCGGCTCGGCATCGGGTTCATGAGATTCGTAACGGGGTAGACGCGGTTGTTGTGGGCATCGGAACGGTGTTGAGAGACGACCCCATCCTCACCACGCGGATGGACGGCCAGGAAGGCCGCGACCCCTTGAGGGTGGTCGTAGACAGCCGGGGCCGTCTGCCCCACACCGCAAGGCTCTTGAGGAGTGGGACACGCCCCCCGCTCGTGGCTGTTGGACCCCGCATCTCTCCCACTCGCTTTCGCCAACTCCAACGCCAGGGGATAGAGGTGACGGTACTCCCGACGGCCGAAGGGGGCCTTTCGCTCCCCGGACTGATCCGTGAGTTAGGACGACGACAGATCACTTCGGTCATGATCGAGGGGGGAGGAAAACTGGCTACCTCTGCCCTCCAGGCGGGAATTGTGGACAAGTTGATCCTGATGCTCGCCCCCATCCTGATTGGAGGCAAGAAGGCCCCAACACTCCTCCAGGGGGACGGTGTCGAGAAGCTCACGGAAGCGTTGTGCGTCAAAGAGCTCACGGTCGAACGGATTGGGGATGATCTGGTGCTCGAGGGGTATGTGAACGAGCCTGCACCCCCGTGGACCCCGTAGGGAGATGTTTACTGGTATCGTAGAAGAGCAAGGTAGCGTTGTTACGTTAACGCGCGGTGTGGAAGGTGCCCGTCTCACCGTCGAGGCAAGCGCACAGATGACCGACCTGTCCGTGGGACAGAGTATCGCCGTCAACGGTGTCTGTCTCACCGTCATCCAGAGCGCGAAAGCGATCTTTACCACCGACCTCTCCTCTGAGACCCTCGAGCGGACCAACCTGGGCGACCTGAAACTGCAAGAACGCGTCAATCTTGAGCGCCCGCTGAAGGTAGGTGATTCTCTTGGAGGGCATTTCGTCACTGGGCATGTGGACGGCGTCGGCCGGATCACTCGACTCGAGTCCGCGGGTGACTCGGCGTGGATGTGGATCGGCTTCCCTCCTCCTCTGGCAATCTACATTGCGTCTAAAGGCTCGATCGCCGTCGACGGGGTGAGCCTTACTCTTGTGGAGGTTTCTCGGGAAGACTTTTCCGTGTGTCTGATCCCCCACACGCTGGCGATCACAACGCTGGGGTGGAAGAAGGCCGGCAGTCTTGTCAACTTGGAGGTCGATCTGTTAAGCCGTTACATCGAGCGGCTCCTCGCCGAGCGGAGCACACAGCATCGATCCCCCCTCTCTCGCGAACTTCTCCAGGAGCAAGGGTTCGCGTAAGTTGGGTGTACCGACTGAGGGCGCGAGAACAATGTCCTTTGACAGCATAGAAGACGCCATCAGAGAAATCCGGGCCGGGAAAATGGTTATCGTCGTCGATGACGAGGACCGAGAAAACGAAGGCGATCTGACGATGGCCGCCGAGCGCGTCACTCCCGAGGCGATCAACTTTATGGCGAAGCACGGTCGGGGCCTTATCTGCGTCTCCCTCGCAGGCCAGCGACTCGACGAGCTGCGAATTCCCTTGATGGTTTCGGAAAACACCTCTCCTTACGAGACCGCCTTTTGCGTCTCTGTCGGGGCCCGACGGGGTGTAACCACTGGGGTCTCAGCCCATGACCGGGCAACGACTGTTCTAGCACTTGTGGATTCTAAGACAAAGCCAGATGATCTGTCGCGACCGGGCCATATCTTTCCACTTCGGGCAAAGGAAGGGGGCGTCCTCGCCCGGGCGGGTCAGACTGAAGCCGCACTCGATCTAAGTCACCTGGCTGGTCTTTACCCCGCGGGGATCATCTGCGAGATCATGAACGAGGATGGAAGCATGGCTCGTGTCCCGGATCTTTTCGAGTTCGCGAGCCGTCATGCCCTCCGAATCATCACGGTCAAGGATCTGATTACGTTTCGGATGCGGCGAGAAAAGCTGGTTCACCGCGTAGCGGAGGCGACGATCCCCACCCTCCATGGAACGTTCCGCGCCCTCCTCTATCAGAGCCGGGTCGGCAGCGATCAGCATCTCGCCCTCACCATTGGGGATATCACTCCGGGCGATGAGGTCTTAGTCCGCGTGCACTCCGAGTGCTTGACGAGCGACGTCTTTGGCTCTCTCCGCTGTGATTGCGGCTTGCAGATGGATGGGGCCCTCTCAATGATTGCAGCGAAGGGCAGGGGGGTGTTCCTCTACATGCGGCAGGAGGGACGAGGTATCGGACTCGCCGACAAGTTTCGGGCCTATGAATTGCAAGATCTCGGCTATGATACAGTGGAAGCGAACGAGAAGCTGGGGTTGAAGGCAGATCTCCGTGACTACGGCATCGGAGCTCAGGTTTTGGTTGATCTCGGCGTGGGGAAGATGTGCCTGCTCACCAACAATCCCCGGAAGATTGTCGGACTCGAAGGGTATGGGCTTCGTATCGTCGAGCGTGTCCCCCTTGAGATCCAACCCAACGCGGAAAACCGAAACTACCTGGTAGCCAAGCAGGCGAAGTTGGGACACCTGTTACACGGAATCAGCGAGGGAGACGGGTAAGAAAGGGAGGAACCGTGCCACGGCATTTCGAAGGACACATGTCTGCCCAGGGGTTTTCCTTTGCCGTTGTTGTTAGCCGTTTCAACGAGTCCATCACGGCAAGACTCCTCGATGGGGCCTTGGATGGTTTGATCCGCCACGGAGCAGACCCCGACAAGATCGATGTGGTCAAGGTCCCGGGTGCTTTTGAGATTCCGGTCACGGCTGAGCGCCTGGCCGCGAGTCACCGCTACGATGCGGTCATTTGCCTGGGGGCGATCATCCGGGGGGCTACCCCCCACTTCGACTACATCGCGGGAGAAGCCGCACGGGGCGTGGCGGCTACGGCGCGAAGAACGGGGGTGCCGACCATCTTCGGCGTCGTCACGGCCAACACCATCGAGCAAGCGGTTGAACGAGCCGGCACCAAGTTTGGCAACAAGGGGTTCGAGGCAGGCCTGGCCGCCATTGAGATGGCTCACCTGTTTGCCCAGCTCGACAAGGAAGAGGGAGACGGCCCGGGCAAGCAAAGGAAGTGAGATGGGAAAACGCCGGCGTGCGCGTGAAGCTGCCCTGAGTATGCTCTACCAGCTCGAGTTCCGTCCCGGGGACCTCGTAGAGACCTTTCGGGCCTTCTGGGCGGATCACTCTTTTCCACCGGAGGTTTGCGCCTTCGCCGAAGAGCTCGTTACCGGAACCCTCGCCCATCGGGAAGAAATCGATGCCTTGATCGCCCGGTACGCAGAGCACTGGCATTTCTCTCGCATTGCACTTGTCGACCGGAACATCCTCCGCGTGGCAACGTACGAGTTTCTCTTTCGCAAGGAAATCCCAGAAAAGGTGATTCTGAACGAGGCCATCGAGATTGCAAAACAGTATGGCGGTGAAGACTCCGGCCGGTTCGTGAACGGGATCCTGGATAGGATTCGCACTATCACCCGCCCGCCGCTCTTGGAACCTGCCGAACGATGACCTCCTCACACTCGGCTCCGGTCGAAGAAGTCTGCGGCGACGTACTGGTCCTCTTTCACTTTGAGGATGTCCCCGTTCCCAAGAATTCCCTAGGGAAGGTTGATTGGTACCTCTCGGGGGCGGTTTCTCGACTTACAGTGGAGGGTAAGTTCACCGGCGCCCTGGGCAGTGCGGTTCTCTTGCATCCGGCGGGCAAGTTTCAGGTGGAGAAAATCTTGATCCTCGGCCTGGGGCTGAAAGCACACGTGGATTCCCGAACTCTGGAGACCGCTGCCAGGCACCTGCGCAGTCTGCTGGACAATCTCCAGGCCAGATCCGTCCACATCGCACTGCCTGACCTAGCGCTCATTCCCCCCCAAGAAGCGATAAACCTCTTGTCGGGCACCTTACGAAGCCCCGGAGAGAGGCCCGCCAACCCCGACGTCGTGACCTTCCTCACCTCTGGGAATGAAAACCGCCCATGAGTCCCGAGGCAAGCTCCCCCGCGGACGGCGAGATCAGCACAACACTCGCCCAAGACAGGCAAAAAAGGACTGGTAAGCGGAGCAGTACGGCTGTCGCGTGACTACGCCTTTATCCCATGCGAACTGGGCACGCTCGTCTCTGACAAGACAGCGGAATGGAAAGACGGGCCTGGAGGGTCAGCTCGAAACCGGATCGGTCGATGAGCCCTGTTATGCTTCGTAGCGTCGAAAGACCGTGGTGGCGTTGGTCCCCCCGAAGCCGAAGGAGTTGTTCAGGGCGACCTGAATCGCCAGCTGCCGTGCCTGATTCGGGACGTAGTCCAAGTCACAATCGGGGTCGGGGAATTCGTAGTTGGTGGTTGGGGGAACAATCCCATGCTTGAGCGACAAGACCGTGGCCGCCGCTTCAATTGCGCCGGCGGCCCCCAGGGTATGCCCTATCATTGACTTGATGGAACTCACAGCCATCCGATGCGCGTGGTCGCCAAAGACGCGCTTTATCGCTAAGGTCTCGTTCGCATCATTGTATGGGGTCGAGGTCCCATGGGCATTGATGTAATCCACTACCTCCGGATGGATGCCAGCATCTTGGAGGGCCGAGAGCATGGACTGAACTGCCCCCTCCCCCTCAGGAGCCGGAGCCGTGACGTGGTAGGCATCCGCGCTCATACCGTATCCGATCATCTCAGCATAGATCGTTGCCCCGCGGTCCAGGGCGTGCTCTAACGCCTCCAAGATAAGGACCGCCGCCCCCTCGCCCATAACAAAGCCATCCCGCTCCTTATCAAAGGGGCGACTGGCTCGTTCGGGGTCGTCGTTCCTGCTAGAGAGAGCCTTACAATTGCTAAATCCGGCAACGCACAAGGGGGCGATCACCGCCTCAGTCCCCCCGGCCAGCATGATGTCCGCCTCTTCTCGTTGAATGATGCGATAGGAATCGCCGAGTGCGTGATTGCCGGTGGCACAGGCCGTGGAGACACACAAGTTGGGACCTTTGAGTCCAATTTGCATGGAGATGCGGCCCGAGGCCATGTTGGGAATAATGCCCGGGATGAAGTACGGACTCACTCGATCCGGCCCCTTCTCCAAGAGGAGTCGGTGCTGATCCACAAGCATCGGGATCCCGCCCATCCCCGTGCCGACCAGGACCCCGGCACGACCTCGCGTGCCGTCATTCACCTTGAGGTGGCCGTGCTCAACCGCGATGAGGGCTGCTGCCAGCGCGTACTGCACGAAAATGTCCATCTTTCGGATTTCTTTTTTCTCGATCCACTGGAGGGGATCGAAATCTTTCACCTCCGCTGCGATCTGGCAATCGTGCCCGGTTGGATCAAAGGCGGTAATCCGCCTCACCCCTGAGGTCCCGCTCAGGAGCGCCTTCCAAAAGTGATCCACTCCAATCCCGATGGGGGAGACAACGCCCAACCCCGTCACTACCACACGCCTCATGATATCTCTCCCTGAGCTGGACTCCTTCCCCAAAGCTCAGATTCGGTCCTTGATGTACTGTACAGCGTCTTTCACATGAACGATCTTCTCTGCATCCTCGTCCGGAATTTCAATCCCGAATTCCTCCTCAAGAACCATGATCAACTCCACAGTATCCAGGGAGTCTGCCCCCAAATCCTCGACGAAGGAGGCATCAGGATTTACCTCCGATTCATCCACCCCGAGTTGCTCTACGATGATCTTCTTTACTTTCCCGTCGACATCCACAGTCCCACTCACTTCCTCACCTCCCCACGAAAATCAGCACACATTGCGTCACGTCCATAGGCCGCCGTTGATATGGATGACCTGACCCGTGATGTACGCCGCTCGATCCGAGGCGAGGAAAACCACCAGGTCCGCCACCTCCTCAGGCGTCCCGAACCGCCCCAGAGGAACCTGAGCACGTATGCGTTCTTGAAGCTCCGGATCCAAGGTGTGTGTCATGTCAGTCTCGATGAATCCTGGGGCCACCGCATTGACGGTGATGCCCCGCGAGGCTACCTCTTTGGCGGTCGCCTTGGTCAGGCCGATGATCCCCGCTTTGGCTGCGGCATAGTTCGCCTGCCCAGGATTCCCCATGACCCCTATCACGGAGGAAAGATTGATGATGCGCCCTCCTCGTTGTTTAAGCATGGGCCGAAGGGCAGCCCGGGTACAGTGAAAAACGCCTTTGAGGTTTGCGCTCAACACCGCTTCCCACTCATCATCCTTCATCCGAAGCAAGAGATTGTCCCGAGTAACACCAGCATTGTTCACCAGGATGTTGATCGATCCAAAGCGTTCAACGCAGGCCTCCATCAATTGGTCGACCTCAACGGCCTGTGCGACATCGGCCTTGACCGCCAATACCTGACCGCCGGAAGCCTCAAGCTCTTCCGCAACCTTCTTCAGAGGATCGGGGTCCCGAGCACAGAGGGTAACCGCCGCCCCTTCCCGTGCCAGTGCGAGGGCCACAGCACGGCCAATTCCCCGCGATCCTCCTGTAACAACGGCCACCTTTCCGTGCAGGGTCATGCCTTTGTTACCGCAGCAAGGGTTTGCTCAAGGCTCTCCCGGTCCTCGATGTGGTACACCCGCACCGCTTCATCGATCCGCTTGATCAAGCCAGAGAGAACCTTCCCAGGACCCAACTCAACGAAGGTCTCGACCCCGTATTCGATGAGGCGCCGGATGATCTCAACCCAGCGCACCGGATGGTCCAGCTGCTCGATCAGGCTCTGGGTGACTTCCGTCGCCGTTCGCTTGGGTTGCGCATCACGGTTGGCAATGAATCGGATGTGCGGGTCGCGGATATTGAGGCGACTCAGGACGTTCGCAAATTCCTTCGCAATGGGCCGCATGAGGCTCGAATGGAACGGGGCACTCACGGAGAGCATCTGGACTCGCTTGGCTCCCTTTGCCCGGGCGGCTGAAGCCGCACGGTTTACCGCGGTCGTATGTCCCGCTATCACGGTCTGCATTGGAGCATTCAAATTCGCCACCTCCAACACCTCACCGTGGGCCAATTCTCGGCATGTTTCTTCCGTGGCTTCAGGACTGAGACCAATAATGGCCGCCATCGCGCCGTCACCGACGGCAACCGCGTCCTGCATCAGTTCGCCACGTCGCCGGACTGTCCGCAGGGCGTCCGGATAGGTCAGAGACCCGGCAGCTACCAGGGCTGTGTACTCTCCCAGACTATGTCCGGCGACAAAATCTGGGTGGATTCCATGTGCAAGCACGGCTGACCAGACCATGGTACTGACCGTGAGCACGGCCGGCTGCGTGNNGACCCATGAAGCAAACGCGTTCCAAATCGATCCCCAGGACTTCGCTCCCCTCTGCCATGAGCGCCTGTGCAGCAGGAAAGGTCTCCGCCAGCTCACGGCCCATGCCTACGTATTGGGAGCCCTGTCCTGGAAAAACAAACGCGGTCTTTCCCGCCATTGACTCCGACTCGGTGTAGGCGCTGGACTGTCCATCCATCCCTTGGACCGACGGGGACTGCTCTTACCAGCGGATCGCCGCCGATCCCCAGGTGAGACCTCCTCCAAACGCCACGAGGAGGACTAAATCTCCTTCGTGAACTTTCCCACCTCGTACCGCCTCATCCAGGGCCAGGGGGACGGAGGCAGCCGAGGTATTCCCGCGACGAACAATGTTACTGATGACCTTTTCGGGAGGGAGGGAGAGGCGGTGGGCAAGCGCCTGAATGATCCGGGCGTTGGCCTGGTGCGGGATGACCAGATTGACGTCGGCGACCTCAAGATGGTTGTGCTTTAAGGATGCAACGCAGGCATCTTCCATTGCCCGGACGGCGATCCGAAAGACCTCATTCCCGTTTGGCATCTTGATCTTGTTTAGACGCTGGTCGAAGTTCTCCGGCGTTACGGGACACCGGGATCCTCCCCCGGGCGCATTGAGGACCTCCCACTGCGATCCGTCCGAGTACAGGTGTGTGGAGAGAACTCCCCGCTCCCCTCGCTGACCCTGCAACACGACGGCTCCCGCCCCGTCGGCAAAGAGGACGCAGGTGTTCCGGTCGGTCCAGTCAGTCAGGACAGAGAGGGCCTCGGATCCGATGAGGAGAACGGTTCGGTACATCCCGGTCCGTATGAAACTGTCGGCCACCGCGAGACCATAAATGAACCCTGAACACGCTGCAGAGACATCGAGGGCCGCCGCTCGGCGGGCTTGGAGCGAATCTTGGACGAGACACGCCGTAGCCGGGAAGGGTAGCGCGGGGGTGATGGTGGCCACCAGGATGAGGTCAAGGTCCATGGGGTCCAGAGCGGCAGCCTCCAATGCTGGGAGTGCTGCTTGTTCCGCAAGGGTGGCTGCATCCTCCCCCTGACCGCAGATATGGCGCTCTGAGATTCCCGTCCGAGACGTTATCCACTCATCACTCGTGTCAACCAGCCGCTCCAGGTCAGCGTTGTTCATGACCCGTGCCGGCACTGCGGACCCCGTGCCGATTATTCGGCTCCGCTCCATGGCTCCCCCTTAGCTCTGGGCGACCCCTTCTCGGATGCTTTCGATCACCCGATTCTTGACGCACTCCGCCGCGACCCGGACCCCGTTCTTGATGGCTTTACCCGTCGATCGTCCGTGGCCGATAACCACTACCCCATTGACACCCAGGAGCGGGGCACCTCCATACTCCGTGTAATCGATCCGGCGGTGGAACCGTCGCAGGGCTCCGCGAAGAAGCAGCAGTCCCGCCTTTCCGGTCAGGCCACGGCTCAGCTCCTCTTTGAAAAGGGTGAGCATGGTCTCAGCCGTACTCTCCACGATCTTGAGTGCCACGTTTCCGGTAAAGCCGTCGCAGACCACCACATCAGCCTTCCCGTTGAAGACGTCCACCCCCTCGACATTCCCAACGAAGTCCACCCCGGCTACGTCCTCCAATGCGCGGAAGGCCTCCTTAGTCAACTCGTTCCCCTTCGTTTCTTCCTCGCCGATGCTCAGGAGGCCGACCCGCGGATTTGGGTTTCCCAGGATCTGTCGGGCATAGACCGTTCCCATGATCGCGAACTGAACCAGATGGCGAGGTTTGCACTCTACGTTCGCTCCTACATCCAGGAGAATCGCGTAACCGGGCAAAGTGGGCACCTGTGCAGCAATGGCAGGCCGCTCGACACCGGCCAGCGGGCCAAGAATGACCAGGCCGGTCGCCATAACCGCCCCGGTATTTCCCGCGCTCACCATGGCATCCGCCTCCCCCTCCCTGACGAGGTCAACGGCCACCCGGATTGAAGAATCTTTCTTCTTCCGAAGCGCCGCCGAAGGGGATTCGTCCATCTCCACCACCTCCGGGGCATGGCGGATGCGGATATCCAACCCTCGGGTGTCAAAACGAGACAGTTCCCGGACGATCTCGTCCTCGATCCCGACCAAGATCACCGAAAGCCCTAGGTCGCGCGTCGCCGAAACCGCCCCTTCTACAGTAACGGCCACACCGCCATCCCCACCCATGGCGTCAAGGGCAACGGTCACTCGACCGCGATGGGACAGCAAAAAGGGTGAACTTTCCATTCAGTCTTGCCTTTCGGGAAGAAGACGGCTCCTCTCCTATTCCTCTTCCCGCTTGACCACCTCGCGCCCCCGGTAGTAACCACAGCTCGGACAGACCCGGTGAGGAAGCATCTTCTCCCGACAGCGAGGGCAAACTGCTAACGGAGGCAGTGCAAGGGCATCATGTGCCCTCCGTTTCCTAGTGCGCGCGTTTGAATGGCGACGCTTGGGAAGTCCCATGATCCCTTTCTCCCGATTACAACAGAGACTCCAGTTTTCTCCATCGGGGATCGCGGCGGATGGGGGAACAGGGACAGATTCCCATATTCAAGTTCACCCCACAACGCGGACAAAGGCCCCGACATCCTTCATCGCAGAGCGGTTGCACCGGCAGCGCCAGCAGAACGTTCTCTCGAACAAGCGCCGCGAGGTTGATCGTCACCCCGTCAAAAAAATTCACATCAAGTTCATCGGGGGCCAATTCGCGTTCCTCCTCCCCGCCTCTGGCAAGCGGCTTACGGTATTCCACCTCAAAACCCTCACGGACCGGGAGGGTAAAGAGCTCAAAACACCGACTGCAATGCAGCTGGAGGTCCGAGGAGATCTGCCCCCGCACCCAGACCCCGGTCGGAGTCCGGCGGAAATGAAGTGTGGCCTCAACCGGCCTGAGAAGCTGAATCCTCTCCCCCGAGGGATCTAGAAAATCCTCAGCCTCACGGAAGTGGATATCCAGACCCTCTGCAGGAATCTGGGCGATGTCAACGAACATCGAAGCTTAACCCCACAAAATCTGGCGAATTATAGTGAGGGGACCCCAGCATGTCAAGCGAAAAACCGGACCAACCATGGATAAACCCGCGACGCAACAGCATTCTTTCCACTGCAATCGCATTAGCGATTGCCACCTGGACCCATAACACGATTGAGGCGGGTGTAATCGAAGGTGTCAACCGTCGCAAAGAAGTAGGGCACCTCAAACGCCGCAGACTCCGGCGAGTCCGAACCGTGGACCGCATTGCGCTCAATCCCCGTGCCAAGATCCCGCCGGATGGTCCCCGGAGACGCCTGAGCGGGGTCCGTCGCCCCCATGATGGCGCGGACAGTTGAAATCGCCCCCTCACCCTCCAAAACCATGACCACCGATGGCCCGGAACTCATGAAGACAGTCAAGCTGTCGAAAAACGGTCGTGTCCGGTGGACGTGATAAAACCCCTCCGCCCTCCGCTTATCCAGATAGACCATTTTGAGGCCACAGATCCGAAGGCCTGCCTCCTCGAAACGGCGAATGACTTCTCCGATCCTACCGGCGGCCACGGCATCCGGTTTCACAATGGCGAGTGTTCGCTCCATGCCTGCCCCCTGTCTTGAAACAAAGACCACCTGGAACACAGGTGGTCTTTTGTCTCGAAGCACCGTGATGTCCACGGCGCAGCTTCCCGGAATCCTCTTCTTGGTCAGTGCCGTTCCAACTATTTTTGCCAACGGTCTCGCTGTACTCGCTCAAGACCCTTGCAACAAGGCAGGCCGCTCAAATTCGGCTTATCAAGTTAGAACGGTACTAGCGACCCCGAAGGGCCGCTTCCACCCTGACCCTGACCCCCATCTCGGCCGGAGACCGGCAGACGTGAATCCCTGCCACCTCCATCGCTTTAACCTTTTCAGCTGCGGTTCCTTTCCCCCCTGCGATGATCGCACCCGCATGTCCCATCCGCCGGCCCGGGGGAGCCGTCATTCCTGCCACATACCCAACGACCGGCTTGTCCATGTGGGTGTTAACGAACGCCGCCGCTTCTTCCTCCGCAGTCCCACCAATCTCTCCAATCAGAAGAATGGCTTCTGTCCCCGGATCTTCCTGGAAAAGACGAAGGCAATCCACAAAGCTCGTTCCAATAATCGGATCGCCACCAATTCCAACACAGGTGGATTGTCCGATCCCGCGCTGAGTCAGCTGTCCTACTGCTTCATAAGTCAAGGTGCCACTTCGAGAAACTACACCGACTGGTCCAGGCATGTGGATGTGGCCGGGCATGATCCCCACTTTGGCCTTACCGGGGGAAATCACGCCCGGACAGTTGGGACCGATTAAACGTAAGGCCTGCCCCTGCAGACACCGCGATACCTTTACCATATCCAGTGCGGGAATTCCCTCGGTAATACACACGATCACGCCAATGCCAGCATCGGCCGCCTCGAGAATGGCGTCGGCGGCAAAACCAGGCGGAACAAAGATCAGGGAGGTATTCGCCCCGGCCTCCTTGACCGCATGGGTCACAGTATTGAAAACGGGGATTCCCTCGTGGAGCATTCCCCCCTTGCCAGGAGTGACCCCCGCGACTACCTTCGTCCCATACTCCACACACCCCCTGGCGTGAAAACTCCCCTCCTTCCCCGTAATCCCCTGGACGACCACCCGCGTCTGCTCGTCGACTAAGATGCTCATGCCCCTCTTCCCTCGGCGTTCACGGTTCACCGTTCACAGTTCACAGACGGACCCGGTAGGAACTGCCTCATACCGTGAACCGTGAACTGTCAACTGTGAACTCCTTTGGCGGTTTGGGCGGCCAACTCCGCGGCATCAGCCATCGTTTCGGCATTCACAAAGTTCAATCCTGATTCCTTCAGCATTTGCCTCCCTAGCTCCACGTTGGTTCCTTCCATCCGAATCACGATGGGGAGAGTGACACCCAGCGCCGTGACAGCCTTGATGACCCCCTCCGCCAACCGGTCACACCGCAAGATGCCTCCGAAGATGTTGATCAGGACGACTTTGACGTTCCGGTCCGAGATTAAAATACGGAAGGCGTTCTCGATCTGCTCGGCGCTGGCGCCGCCCCCCACATCCAAGAAGTTAGCTGGTTCGCCCCCAGCCAACTTAATAATGTCCATGGTGGCCATGGCCAGACCAGCCCCGTTGACCATACACCCCACGTTGCCGTCCAGCTTAATGTAGCTCAAGTCGTACTTTGACGCCTCAACCTCCAGGGGAGACTCCTCGTCCACGTCGCGGAGCGCCAGGACTTCGGTGTGTCGGGAGGTCGCGTTGTCGTCGAAAGTCATTTTCGCATCCAGGGCGAGCAGGCGGCCATCCCCTGTAATCACCAGCGGGTTAATCTCGGCTAGGGAGCAGTCCTTTGCCTCAAAGGCGCGGTACAGTCTTATGAGGAAATCGGCCACCCCCTTGAGCGTGTCCCCTGTGACGCCAAGCCCGAACCCCAGCTTGCGGGTGTGGAAACCTTGGACGCCCGTGGCCGGATCCACGTGCACCCGTGTGATAGCCTCCGGCCTGGTCAGGGCCACCTCCTCAATGTCCATCCCGCCAGCACTGGAGGCCATAATCACTGGCAGGCCGACCGAGCGGTCAATCACGATCCCGAGGTACAGCTCCTGGCGGATGTCCATGGCCTCCTCGACCAGTACGCGCTTCACGCGCTGGCCTTCCGGCCCAGTCTGATGCGTCCTCAGCATCATCCCCAGGATTTGAGATGCAACCTGCTCTGCCTCATCCGGAGACTTCGCCAGTTTGACGCCGCCCCCCTTGCCTCGGCCGCCAGCATGGATCTGTGCCTTGACTACCACGGTCCCACCGAGCTCCCGTGCGACGGCTAGAGCCTCAGCTGGCGTTTCGACCACGCGCCCCCGCGGGACTGGGACCCCAAACTCCGCCAGAATTGCCTTGGCCTGATACTCGTGAATCTTCATCGCTATCTCGAGAGGTTACAGCTTATGCCCAATGGAAAACCGGAAGCCGCCCTTATCAAGGTGCTTATCCTTTTTCTAATCCGTTTCGACCGAAGAATTTCGCCTTCAAAAAATCGCGGTTCATGCGGGCGATGAAGTCGATGCTGATCCCCTTTGGGCAGACGGCCTCGCACTCCCCGTAGTTGGTGCAGCTTCCGAACATCTCCTTCTCCATCGTCGCCACCATCTTTTGCGCGCGATGCCAGCGCTCGGGTTGCCCTTGCGGGAGCAGTCCGAGATGAGAAATCTTTGCTGCGGTGAAAAGCTGGGCTGCCCCGTTCGGGCACTGGGCCACGCAGGCACCGCACCCGATGCAGGAGGCAGCGTCGAAGGCGAGGTCAACCACTTCCTTCGGAATCAGGATCTCGTTTGCTTCAGGAGCACTGCCGGTATCAACCGAGATAAAGCCACCGGCTTGGATGATCCGGTCAAAGGCGCTCCGGTCCACGATGAGGTCTTTGACCACCGGAAAGGCTTTCGCGCGCCAGGGCTCGATGGTAATGGTGTCTCCGTCCTTAAAGTGCCGCATGTGAAGCTGGCAGGCGGTCGTGCGCAGAAAAGGTCCATGGGCTCTCCCGTTAATGATGATCCCGCAGGTACCGCAGATCCCTTCCCGACAATCGTGATCGAAGGCGATCGGAGCTTCCCCTTTCTCGATAAGTCGCTCGTTGACGACATCGAGCATGTCCAGAAACGAGATGTCCGGGCTGATGTCGGTGGCCTCGTACGCAACCATCCGCCCCTGTGCATGCGCATTCGGCTGGCGCCAGACATGGAGGGTGAAATTCATTACTTGTAACTCCGCTGCACTAACTCGACTCTCTCAAAATTCAACCATTCTCGGTGAAGGATTGGTGCCTCGCCAATCCCCTTGAATTCCCATGCCGCCACGTAGGCGAAGTGTTCGTCATCACGCCGCGCCTCTCCGTCCGGCGTCTGGTATTCGACCCGGAAGTGGGTACCGCACGATTCCTCTCGCTGGAGCGCGTCGTGAAACATCAACTCGGCGAGCTCAAAGAAATCGGCCACCCGGCCCGCCTTCTCCAGCGACTGGTTTACCTCCTCATTTTCGCCAACGACCTTCAGGTTTCTCCAGAACTCCTCCCGTAAGGCCAGCAATAGGTCCAGAGCTTTCTTTAACCCGTCTGCACTGCGCGACATACCGCAGTACTCCCAGCAAATGTGGCCGAGGTCTCGATGGAAGGAATCCACGGTCCGTGTGCCCCGAATTGAGAGCAGTCGTCTGATGCGGTCAGTTACGTCAGCCTCCACCTCTTTAAACGTGGGGTGATCGGTTCCAACTTTCGGCTGGTTGAGAAACTGAGAGAGGTAATCGCTGATGGTGACAGGGAGGACAAAGTACCCGTCCGCGAGACACTGCATCAAGGCACTGGCTCCTAGTCGGTTGGCTCCGTGATCAGAGAAGTTGGCCTCGCCAATCACGTAGAGTCCGGGGATCGTACTCATGAGATTGTAGTCGACCCACGACCCGCCCATCGTGTAATGCGGCGCCGGGTAGATTCGCATCGGCGCCTCCCGGGGATTTTCCCCGGTAATTTTTTCGTACATGTCTAAGAGGTTACCGTACCGTTCCTCGATGGTCCTGAGTCCCAGTCGCCCGATGGCGTCAGTCAGATCGAGGTAGACGCCGATTCCCGTCGGCCCGACCCCTCGGCCTTCATCCACCACCTCCTTGGCGCTGCGCGAGGCCACATCCCGGGGCGATAGGTTTCCGAAGGCGGGGTATTTGCGCTCCAGGAAGTAGTCTCGCTCTGCCTCTGGAATCTCGCTCGGCGCACGACTCTCCCCTTTATTCTTTGGCACCCAGATCCGGCCATCGTTCCGCAGGGACTCGCTCATCAGAGTGAGCTTGGACTGGTCCTCCTCGCCCGGGGGAATGCTGGTCGGGTGGATCTGGGTAAAGCAGGGATTTGCAAAATAAGCACCTCGCCGATACGCGCGCCAGATGGCGGTAACGTTACAACCCTTGGCGTTCGTCGAAAGGAAGAAGACGTTGCTGTACCCACCAGTGGCCAACACAACTGCGTCGGCGCCGTAGGACTGGATCGCTCCGGTGACCATGTCGCGGGCCACGATGCCGCGCGCGTGGCCATCCACCACGACGAGATCAAGCATCTCGGTCCGCGGATGCATCTTGACCTTGCCCAGAGCAATCTGACGGAAAAGTGCTTGGTAGACCCCCAGCAGCAGTTGCTGGCCCGTTTGGCCCTGCGCGTAAAACGTTCGTGCAACCTGTGCCCCGCCAAAAGAACGCGTCGTGAGCAGGCCACTGTACTCCCGGGCAAAGGGAACCCCTTGTGCCACACACTGATCGATGAGATTGAGGCTCAGCTGCGCCAGCCGATAAACATTTCCCTCACGAGAGCGAAAATCGCCACCCTTGATGGTGTCGTAAAACAGCCGTCCGATACTGTCACCGTCATTCCGATAATTCTTGGGAGCGTTAATCCCACCCTGAGCCGCAATGCTGTGCGCGCGTCGTGGAGTGTCTTGGTAGCAGAAGCAGTCCACGTTGTAACCCAACTCGGCGAGGGTCGCAGCAGCAGCCCCTCCCGCAAGTCCTGATCCCACCACAATCACATTGAATTTCGGCTTGTTTGCCGGGTTCACGAGCTTCACAGCGAACCGGTGGTTCTCCCACTTCTCCTCGAGAGGCCCAGAAGGGATCTTTGCATTTAGCTCCATGGTGAGATACCCCTTAAAAAACCCACCCAGTGAGCACCGCTACCGGGAATGAAATGTTACCGACGGCAATAATCCACGCGAAGGCAATGGCAAACTGTCGGCGCCAATGGTTGAATTTGGGGTGGTTCCAACCCAGGGACTGAAAGAGGCTCCAGAGGCCGTGATAGAGGTGAAGACCGAGGATGACCTGCGCAAGGATGTAAAAACCCGCAACCCACCACACCCGAAAGCTCGCTACGACGTTGTGATAGACGTCCTGCGGGTTAAAGCCCGGGGTCACCTTCCCCCACGTGAGGTCGAACAGGTGAAAGACCACGAACAGGCCAATGATCACTCCACCCCAACGCATGGTCCGCGAGGCATAGCCCGCCGCAACGACTTGCTTCTGTTCGTACCCGATCGGCCGGGCCCGCCAGTTCATCCAAGTCAGCTGGACCGCAGCGAGGATATGCAAGCCGAACGATACAAGCAGAATGATCCGGAAAATCCAGAGCACTGTGCCGTGCGGGAAAAGGGGTTCGCCCATCACTCTGAGGAACTCGGCATAGTGGTTCAAACTTTCTCTGCCCAGGTAGAGCTTCAGGTTGCCCAGCATGTGCACCAGGACATAGCCATAGAGCACTATACCGGTAACGGCCATCACGACCTTCTTGCCTAGAGCGGATCGATAAAAGTCCAGTAACAATACCATTCCCTTTCCCCTCGAAGTACAGGAGGGGGTTTTAGAGCTCTAATTTATCCAGCAATTCGCGAACCGCGGCGGCCGACTTATCGAAGGCGGCCTGTTCGTCTGGCGTCAGCTTAATCTCAACGACCGGCTCGATCCCACGCTGACCGAGCTTGACCGGAACCTCCACGTAGAATCCCTTGACGCCATACTTACCGTTCAGATGGGCGGCACACGGGAGGATCTTTTTTTGTCCTTCAGGATGGCTTCGATCATCTCGGTGACCGCCGCGCCGGGGGCGTAGTATGCCCCGCCCGTCTTGAGCAAGCTGACGATCTCTGCCCCGCCGTCTCGCGTTCGCTGGACGATGGCATCGATTTGCACCTGGGAAAGCATCTCGGTGATCGGGATTCCCGCCACGGTACAGTACCGGGGAGTGGTACCATGGTGTCCCCATGGCCCCCAAGGACAAAGGCGTCCGCGTTCTCTACTGAGACCTGAAGTTCGAGCGCAACAAAGGTCCGGAAGCGTGCTGAGTCCAGGATCCCCGCCATCCCCATGACTCGTTCTGGTGGAAAGCCACTTCGCTTCCAGGAGAGGTGGGTCATTGCATCTAAGGGATTCGAGACCACACTGAGGATGGCGTTCGGGGAGCGCGGCACAACCTGATCCACAACTGTCCCGACGATCTCCGCATTCTCGAAGAGAAGATCATCCCGGCTCATCCCAGGCTTCCGGGCGAGCCCGGCGGTGATTACAACAATGTCGGAGTCCGCGGTAGGGCCGTAGTCATTGCTTCCGGTTAACTGAGAGTCGTACCTGTGGATTGGCCCTGCCTCTCGCAGATCGAGCCCTTTGCCCTGGGGGAGCCTCTCAATAATATCCAGGAGGACCACATCGGCGAACACTTTCTCGACGGTGTACTGAGTTACCGAGGCTCGGACGTTTCCCGCCCCAACCACAGTTACCTTAGGCCACATAGTCTCTTTCCAAACTCCGACATGCGAGATCCGCGGTCCGAATCAAGGCCAAGACCCCGAGAAGTCCTACCATCCGACTTCGGACGTTGGACCGGTCCAGCCCACATTTTCGATGATGGCGTCGACGAACCGGGAGGGGCGCTAGCCACTCCCCAAATCGCCAGCGCGGCCTGCGAACGGGTTCGGTAGGCTTCCGGTAATATAACCAATTGAAATTACCATGACGAGACTAGACTGTCAAGATTGAGGCTCGTCGAGGCCTCCACTGAGGATGTCCTCTTTAACTCCACGCGATGAGGCGGGCCGCGACATGGTACCCTCGCCAGGCAGTGGCCGAGAGCCCGCGCCCAAGTGGGCTTTCGCGCGCGATAACGAGCATATTCCGGGGGCGGGGTCGGCGGCGAGAGAGGAGCGAGCGGCCCATCCCATCTCGCCTCAGAGGCGGTGAGCAGACCTTCGCCTTGGTCCAACCCGGAAAGGTCTTCCCTAAGAGGGTTATCGGGTTCTCTCGGGAACTGCGCAGTATCCGGACCGCCACTGTTCGTTCTTCAGGCAATGAATCCTGACGACGGGCGATCCCGCCTAAGGTGAGCTGGAGGACGGCCAATGGCCCCCCCTTCTCCGAATCGGCCTCCAGGAGTATCACATTCTGTCCCATTTCGCCGGGGATCAGCGCCTCGTCCACGAGAACGTGCAGGATCCGATCCTCGGGACTGACCTCCGCCTCCAAAACCACATGCCGACAGGAAACCACCTCCCCGTCCGTCATGGTCACCCCACGCACTTCTCCCCACCTGCTCTTGACCTCCCCCACGGCGCTTACCCGGATCTCTCCTCCCAGGCCTTGGAAGCGGGAGATGAGCCACTCGGCTAATGCCCTCATTCCTCCACGCGGCGCAAAAAAACCTCTGTGGGTATGCCCAAAGGCGGCAGCGCCCATGGCGACTGTGGTTTGACGCGGTTCCACGTGGAAGCAGGCCCCGGCCACCACTTCAGCTATATCACAAAACGAGAGCGCGGCTCCGCGCTCCCGCAGATAGCCTCGAAGGGGACGCCTTCCGATGAGGTGGGTATGCCTCCAGGAAGTGATACCCCTGAGGGGAGCCTCCGTTTGCTTCCAGATTATCTCGGAAAGGCGGCATAACTGTTCGGAGCTTACAATCATGGAGTGCCAACAGCTGGGAAACTCTCGCCGAAGTTCTCGTTCCCAGTCGGGTCCCAACGGGTAAAGACCGAAACGGTGGTCAGGCAGGACCACCTGGATTCCAGGCTTCAGTCGACTTAACGGCGGCTCACTCTTTTCGGCAGCCAGCAGTGGGTGAAGTAACCCACCGTCCTCGAACCCCCAGAGCAGCTCCGGAGACCGATGGTGTTCGAGTCCATCCTGGACCCAAAAGAAAGATTCCTGGAGCGGCCTGCCCGTGAGCAGAAGGACCTGCCAGCCCCGCTGGGCTAGTACTGTCCCACAGACCAATCCGCCAATCCCAGATCCGACAATGAGGCAGTCAATCTCCCGACGCATGCTGTCCCTGCTCGCGAAGGGAGCGCCTACCCCGTAAGCGTAGGCGGATGGGGTTCCCCTCAAAGCCATAGGTGGCCCGAAGTCGATTGATCAGGTACCGCACATAGGACGTGGGAATACTGTGGGGGGCACTTACCAAGAGGTCAAAGGTGGGGGGCCACCCGCGCCGTTGGGTGGCGGTACCGATCTTGATCTGTCGTCCTCGGGTTGACGGAGGCGGGTGGACTGCTACCAGTTCGTCGATGAAGTGATTGAGCTCCTGCGGAGGGATTGAGCGGTCGCGTTCCTTGAGGACACGCTCGACCAAACCGAAGATCTTGAAGACGCGCTGCCCGGTGAGGGCCGAGATGAACACGACCGGGGCATAGTCAAGATGTCTCAACTTCTCCCGGATTTGTCGAACATGCTGATGAGCTGTCCCCGCTTGCTTCTCGACAAGATCCCATTTGTTCACCACCAGGATCGAGGCGCAGCCCGCCTCGTACGCAATACCGGCAATCCGGGCATCCTGACGCACCACGCCGGTGCTCGCATCAAGGAGGATGAAAGCGACATCACAGCGCTGCACGCTCTTGATGGCCCGGAGCACGCTGTAATACTCGAGTCGATGAGTCATCCGGCTCTTCGACCGAATCCCAGCGGTGTCCACCAAAACATACCGCTGGCCCTGGTAAGCAAAGGGGGTATCGATTGCGTCCCGAGTCGTCCCAGGCTCGGGAGTAACGATGACTCGAGACTCGCCGAGGATTCTGTTGACGAGGGAGGACTTCCCCACATTGGGGCGACCGACCACGGCGATCGTCACCGCCGCCGGGACTGCGTCTACCTTCTCTGCTGGTGGAAGAAAGTCGAGAAGGTGGTCAAGGAGTTCTCCCACCCCCGTTCCGTGCTCGGCCGACACTGACAGAACCTCAGAAAATCCAAGCCGGTAAAACTCGCCGATATGAAAGGTCTTTGCCGCGACATCCACCTTGTTGGCCACGAGGAGGACTGGTTTCTTCGTCTTCTCCCGCAACAGAAGGGCTACTTCCTCGTCTAAAGGGGTAAGCCCTTCCCTGGCGTCTACGAGGAACAGAATGAGGTCCGCATCCTCCATCGCCAGCTGGGCCTGCTGGACCACGCGGCGCGTAATCGGAGTGGGGGCCTTCGGTTCAAAGCCACCAGTATCCACAAGAAGAAAGGACCGTCCCCGCCACTCGACCGTCCCATAGTTTCGGTCCCGGGTCACTCCGGGCGTCGCTTCCACGATTGCCCGTCGTCTTCCTATCAGGCGATTGAAGAGCGTAGACTTTCCCACGTTGGGACGGCCCACGATCGCGATGGTAACAAGCTTCCTCATCTTCGTCCGTTTCTTCCCCTATCAACGCACAATTAGGATACTGCATTGGTATAGAGCACGCAACGGAGAGGAAGGACCAGCCATGCAATATACTGGCAGCCAGACCTGGCCGGGTTACAGTCTGAGTCCTGCCAACCTGAGCGCGGCTGGAGGGATAGAGCGGAGAAACGGACAGAGAGCGCTGCGGTCTCTTATGCGGTCGAGGCGTTCCGCAAACGGGAGATCAACTCAACCGCCCCTCGATAAGTGTAGTCCACCCCTGACAGAACGGTTACTACCGCCGTTCCCAAGATCAAAGGCGGAAGCACGCCGTCCCCCTCCGCCATGAGCATGGCCGCAAGGACTGTAAGGACTTGCAGGACCGAGCTCAGCTTCCCGATGGATGACGGTGGGTAGCCGAGGCGACCACTTGCCGTGTACAGGATGCAGGACCCGATTATCAAGACGAGGTCCCTCCCCACACCGACCACCGCAAGCCACATGGGGAGGCGACCGACCAAGGCCAAGGTAAGAAAGGACGAACCTAACAGGACCTTGTCCGCTACCGGGTCGAGGACCCTCCCGAACTCCGTTCGCTCCCGCAAGGAGCGAGCGAAGTATCCGTCAAGCCCATCCGTGATCCCCGCTAGGAGAAAGACGAAAAAGGCCAAGAGAAAGGACCCATCGAGGAGGAGGAACACGATGATCGGGGTCAGAATGAGACGAAGAAAGGTCAGTCCATTGGGAAGATTGAAGATCACAGTCTACACGCCTCATTTTCTGTACGTGTCGAAAGGCTGCTCGAATCTTCACACCATGCTCAAGTCCTTGGAGGCCTGACATCTCAGCTTCGACTCGTCACCTTCGCTCGAATCCTGGCCTCTTCGACGGTGTGCAGGGTCTCTGCAACCGCAGTCTTGAGCGCGGCAAGCCCTCTGCCTGTCTTCGCCGAGGTGACGACCGACATGGGCCGACGGGTCAGGAAGGTAACTGCCTCAGGATGTGGAAGCTTGTCGACTTTGTTGTAAACGTTAATGAGCGGCTTATCGGCCACTTCGAGCTCCTCTAAAACCGCAATCACCCCCTGCTCCTGGCTTTGCCACTGAAGATGGGAGATATCGATCACGTGGAGTAACAGGTCTGCTGCCCCCACTTCCTCCAAAGTTGCCTTGAACGCCGCCACCAGCTGATGGGGGAGCTTTCTGATGAATCCCACCGTATCGGACAGGAGGATCACCCGGTCATCGGGCAAAGTCACCTTCCGGAGGGTCGGGTCCAGGGTGGCGAAGAATTTATCGGCAACCGGTAAGTTGGCGTGGGTCAACGCGTTCAGCAACGATGACTTCCCTGCGTTCGTGTATCCCACGAGGGCTGCCGTCGGGAGAGCCTGTTTCTGTCGATGGCGGCGCAGCAGTGCCCGATGGCGTCGGACTTTCTCCAGCGCCTCCTCAATCTTGTCGATGCGGCGACGAATCCGTCGACGGTCCACCTCCAGCTGCGTCTCACCCGGGCCTCGAGTCCCGATTCCACCACCCAGCCGGGATAACTCGACGCCATGGCCGGTGAGGCGCGGAAGAAGATATTTGAGCTGGGCAAGCTCGACTTGGAGCTTCCCCTCCCTTGACCGGGCCCGCTGGGCAAAGATATCTAGGATGAGCCCGGTGCGGTCGATCACCTTTCGCCCGACGGTCGCTTCGAGATTCCGCTGCTGGGAACCGGTCAGGTCATCGTCAAAGATGACCAGATCGATCCCCTCTTCACAGAGTTCTTTGACCTCCTGGGCCTTGCCCGGACCGATTAGCATCCGCGGATCGGGCAGCGATCGCTCTTGGAGCACGCGGAGGGCCGGCTCAGCCCCTGCGGCAATCGCCAGCTGGGCGAGCTCATCGAGAGAGTCTTCGGCCTGCCACCGAGATTGGTAAATTCGCCTCAGCCCGATGAGAAGCGCCACCTCACGTTGTGGAAAGGACACCGTTTTCACCGAAGTTGTTTGCGTACCTCCTTGGCCCGCTGAAACTCCTGCATCAGGCGAGTCCCATCCTGCCTCCGAATCATCTCCTCAATCTGCTCGAGAACCTTCCGGAACCTTGCGATGGCCTCCAGTACCTCTCCGCGATTTTCAATCAGGATATCACGCCACATGACGGGATGAGAGGACGCAATCCGAGTGAAATCGCGAAGCCCACCAGCACTAAACCTCAAAAGATCCTCCCCCCCGTCTGCCAGGTTCGCGATGGTTCCGATGAGCGCGTAGGCCACAACATGCGGCAGATGACTCACCAGGGCGAAGATCTGATCGTGTCGGAACGGATCCATCAGGACCACGTGAGATCCTACCCTTTCCCATAGGCGAATGACGTGTTTGAGCGCCTCCTCTGGGGTCCGGGAAGTCGGCGTGAGAACACACAGGCTTCCATGAAAGAGCCCCGCCGAGGCAGCGTCGGGGCCGGAGCGCTCATTCCCGGCGATTGGATGTGAAGGAACGTAGGATCGGCCGGGAGGGATTTCTGCCTCCACCTGGGCGACGAGGTCTCCTTTCACACTTCCGACGTCAGTGATGATACATCCCGGCCCGAGATAGGGTCCGATGGCGTGAACCACTTCTGCCATGGCCCCGATCGGAACCGCTACCACGACAAGGTCGGCCCCTTCTACCCCTGCGGGAAGATCGCCCACTTGGTCGACGAGGCCCAGGGCGAGAGCCTGGTTCAGATGGGTTCGGTCCGCATCCAGCCCGATCACGCGAGTGGCAATCCCGCCCCGGCAGGCCTGAGCCAGACTCCCCCCGATCAGCCCCACACCAATCACTACCATCCGCTCGAACAGCGGCTCTGCCTTTGCTGGATCATGGTTCATGGTTCAAAGTTCACGGCAGTCAAACTTTCGAATTTCGAAATCGGTCGGGGGGTCGGTTATCGCATTGTTCACAGGCTTCGACCCACAATCGGTGCCAAGGCCCGGATCTGCTCCATCAGTGCGACAAACCGGTCGGGGATCAAGGCCTGAGGTCCATCCGAGAGGGCCAACTCTGGTTGGGGATGCACTTCGACCATGAGCCCATCCGCCCCCACGGCGATGGCAGCCAGGGATAAAGGAGCAACGAGATCCCACTTCCCGGTTCCGTGACTTGGATCGACAATCACTGGAAGGTGGGAGAGCTGCTTGAGCCCTGGAACCGCTGAAAGATCCAGGGTGTTCCGAGTGTAATCCTCAAAGGTTCGAATGCCCCGCTCGCACAGGACAATGTTATAGTTCCCCTCAGACATGATGTATTCGGCTGACATGAGGAGCTCTTTGATCGTGGAACTCATTCCCCGTTTGAGGAAGACCGGTTTGCGGTGGATGCCCACCTCCTTGAGGAGACGAAAGTTTTGCATATTCCTCGCGCCGATCTGGACCATGTCTGCATACTTCATGACGAGATCCGCATCCCGTGGGTCCATTAGTTCGGTGACCACCGGCAGCCCAGTGATCTCCCGAACTTCGGCTAGATACTGGAGCGCTTCCTCTCCCAGTCCCTGGAACGAGTATGGAGACGTCCTGGGCTTAAACGCCCCGCCTCTCAGTAGGTTGGCTCCCGCATCCTTGACCACCCGTGCAGTATCCAGCAACATCTGCCGACCCTCCACAGAACAGGGGCCGGCAATCACCGCTAATCGTTTACCCCCCACCACCGTGCCATTGACTTCGACCACGCTAGGCTCGGACTTGAAATCGCGGCTCGCGAGTTTGAAGGGCTTCAAAATGGCGAGGACCTCTTCAACGCCGGGCAAGGCCTGGAATGGGACATTGCGGAGGATCCGCTCATCTCCGATGGCTCCGATAATGGTCCGTTCCACTCCCTTGGAGATATGGGGTTTGAGTCCGTGCTGGGTGATTCGTTCCACCACCTGGTCGATGTCAGCCTGCGTGGCGGTGGATCGCATGACGATGATCATTGTGTACTCCTCCCACCTGTGGTGTCCGAAGCCCTCACTGCTGTCTCCACCTCGCTGAGAACCTCGGTGAGGGCTTCGATAGCCCGGGTGTTCTCGCGAGGTGTCCCTACCGTTACACGAATATGCGCCGGGAGACCATACCCTTCCATGGATCTGACAATGACCCCCTTCTGGAGGAGGGCATCGGCGACTCTCCTTCCGTTCATTCCTACGTCTACGAGAATGAAATTCGCCACGCTAGGAATACAGATCAGTCCCAATTCCTTCAAGCGGGTCTCAATGGCCCGCCTTCCTGCCTCCGTGATCCGCACCGTCTCCTCGAGGTGGCCCGTATCGTCCAGAGCCGCCAAGGCCGCCTTCTGGGCTAACGTATTCACGTTGAAGGGCTGCCGAACCCGATTCAGAATCTCCACCATCTCACCGGAAGCAATCCCGAAACCGATCCGCAGTCCCGCGAGACCATACGCCTTTGAAAAAGTTCTCAGGGTCAGGAGATAGCGTCCCTCTCGAATATGCCTGAGGACATCCGGCCGAAGATGCCGCGGCACATACTCCCGATACGCCTCATCCACCACCAAGATGACATCCCGGGGAAGCTCCTGCACAAAATCATGCAAGTCCGTCGGAGCAACGCAGGTCCCAGTGGGATTGTTGGGGTTTCCAAGGAAGACCATCTTCGTCCGCGCAGTCACCGCCTGGAGCATCCGACTCAGATCATGAGTGAAATCCGTGAGGGAGACTTCTCGGATCTGGCACCCGACGGCGCGACAGACACTCCGGTATACGACAAAGGCAGGATCGCCCATCACCGCCTCATCTCCCGGCCCCAAGAAGGCGCGGGTTACAAGTTCTAACAGTTCATTGCTCCCGTTACCAAAGCAAAGCTCCTCCGGACTCACGCCCAGGCGCCGACTGAGTCCCTCCCGTAGGTTGTGACAGCCCCCATCGGGATATCGGTGAAGCCCCTGAAGCGCTTCCCGGATCGCCTGCAACGCCATTGGAGAGGGACCCAGGGGATTCTCGTTCGAGGCGAGCTTGAGCACTTCATCAAGGCCGAGATCCCGCTCCACCTCCTCTATGGGCCTCCCCGGGCTATACGGGGCGAGCCCGAGAACCTGGGGCTGTGCTAACTCCTCGAGTGACTTGAAGTTCCCTTGCACCATTCACCGTCTCCTGGTTCCTGTCACTTGTCTACTCAGCTCTTCGCCCGGAGGGGCTCCTTCGGATACGATCCCAAGATCTTCAGAAAAAGGCATTCCTCCCGAAGCCCCTCCAGGGCAGCCTTCACTCGTGTATCCTCAGCATGCCCTTCGAAATCCACGTAAAAGATATACTCCCAGACCCGATAGCGGGATGGTCGTGACTCGATCTTGGTCAAATTGATCTGATTGTGGGCGAAGGGCTCGAGGATGCGGTACAGAGCCCCTACCCGATCCCGAATCGTGAACAAGATGGAAGTCTTGTCCTGACCGGTCACCGGACACGGCACCTGTCCGACCACAAGGAAGCGAGTAAAATTATACGGACTGTCTTCAATCCGCGAGGCCACCACCTTAAGCTCGTAAAGGCGACTTGCAAGCTCAGAGGCGATAGCTGCTGTTGTCTCATCCTGGGAGGCAAGCTCCGCTGCCGCCGCTGTCGACGATACCTCGACGAGAGTGGCCTTTGGCATGTTTGCCTCCAGCCACTTTCGTGATTGGGCGATGGCATGCGGATGGGAGTAGATTTTAACAATCCGCCCTTTCTCCCCGTGCTTGGAAAGAAGGTGATGGGAGACCTCCATGAGAATCTCGCCACAAATCTTCACGTCGGAATCGACGAACATGTCGAGGGTATGGCTTACCACTCCCTCGGTCGAGTTCTCCACGGGCACGACCCCATAATCTGCCTTCCCCTTCTCCACCTCGGTAAAGACCTCACCAATCCCACGAGTTGCGACATACTCTGCCAGCAGTCCAAATCGCTTCATGCAGGCCATATGCGTGAACGTCGCCTGAGGACCAAGGTAGGCCACCTTGAGGGGCTGCTCGAGGGAAAGACACGCTGAGAGAATTTCCCGGTAAACCGCCTTGACCGCCCTGCTGGGGAATGGTCCGCGGTTTTCCCGAGTAAGCCGAAGGATAATCTCTTCTTCCCGTTGCGGTGAGTGGTAAGCAACATTTCCCTTGGTCTTCTCCTCCCCGACCCGCACGACGATCTCGGCCCGATGATTCAAGAGCTCGAGGATCTGGCTGTCGATGGCATCGATCTGGCGCCGAAATTCCTCGATTCCCATCCGTTTTTTCTTATCCGCGCACATCTCTGCCTGAACCTCAGCGCATCCTATTCGTCGACGGAAAAAGCCGCAACCCGCTCATGGTCCTTCTTCCTTCGTTTCTCCGGTCTTACCCATGTCTCGCCTTACCGGGGTAAGGGCTTCGATCTCTTGCGTGGAAGGTAGCTCTGTAAGGTCCTGGAAGCCGAAATGCTCCAGGAACCTCCGCGTGGTCCCGTAGAGCAGTGGTCTCCCCACCTCCCGCTTCCGTCCGAGGATCCGGACGAGCTCCCGTTCCATGAGAGTCTTCAAAACTCCGTCTACCATCACACCTCGGATGGTTTCGATCTCGGCCTTGGTGATCGGTTGCCGGTAGGCAATGATAGCCAAAGTCTCGAGCGCAGGGCGGGACAGCCTCGCCGGTCGTGTCTTGGCCAAGCGGCTCAGGCACCGGTGCAGATCGGGTCGGGTCGCCATTCGATAGCCGCCGGCGACCTGAACTACACAGAGCCCAGAACCTTTTTTTTCGTATGTTTCCTTAAGAATGTTTAGGTACTGTATTATGTTTTCTTTCGTTGCCTCTCCTAAAATCACTTGCAGCTGATCGAGCGACACCGGGTCAGGAGAGGCGAATAAGACCGCCTCTAAGATCGCGATCTCTTCTTGATTCATGCTACGGCCTGCCTGATCATGATATCGCCGAACTGAACCCCTTGCTGGACGCGCACCGCCCCTTGTCGCAGGAGCTCCAGGAGGGCCAGAAAGGTTACAATCACGAGCCAACGTTGGGCGTCCGAAGGAAACAGCCCTGCAAAGGCCACGGGTCCTTCCGTCGCCAGCCGGTCGAGGATTGCCACCATCCGCTCCGCCGTCGTCACCGGACGGGGAACAAGGTCTAACACCGGCTCATCCTTGACGCGGGCCAGGACATCCCGGAAGGCTCCAAGCAGATCGAAAAGACTGACCTCCAGGACGCCTCCAGCCGCGGGAATCTCGAGAGGACTCGCGCGGAAAAAGAACTGACGCTGGTGGTCCTCCCGCCCCGCCAAGGTCTGGGCGGCACCTTGGAAGCGCTCGTACTCCAAGAGCATATCGACCAGGGCGGTTCGAGGATCCTCTTCGGCTGCCTCTCCCTCGGCCGCGGTTTCGGCCGGCAATAGCATCCTGGATTTGATATACACAAGCGTCGCCGCCATGACAAGAAACTCCCCGGCTACCTCCAGGTCCAGCTCTTGGAGCAAGGTGAGATACTGGAAGTATTCGTCGGTAATCCGTGCGATTGGAATATCATATATATCGATCTCGTTGACGCGGATGAGATGCAGGAGCAGGTCTAAGGGCCCCTCAAATGCCGGAAGCTTTACTTGGTAGACCACACAGCCTCCTCCCCCAGAGTGAGATGGGGCAGCATCTTTTGCATCCGCTTTGGGCCGATCCCCGGGACCTCCTGCAGATCCGAGAGGCGCTCGAAAGGACCGTGCATTTCCCGAAACCGTACAATGCCTTCGGCCAGTGTAGGGCCTATTCCCGGTAGGTTGGTCAGGCGCTGGGCGGTGGCCCGATTCGGATTTACGCGCAGTTTTTCGGCGGAACGAGACAGATCCGTTGGAAGATGCGAGCGAACCTCAACCTCCGATCGGATCCCAAATCCCGATTCCTCGTCCACCGTCACGGGCCAACGGAATGTCACAACGACTAACACGAGTAGAAGCAGCGCGGCAAAAATGCCATCTGCCGGCTCGAAGACGCGCAGTCTCATTGCTCCCCCGTTTGCTGAGTCCCCAGCTGGAAGACATCGTGGAGGACCCGCACCGCCAGCTCGGTGTACTTTTCCTCGATGATGCAGGAAACCTTAATTTCTGAAGTGCTGATCATCATGATGTTGATGTTCTCTGCCGCCAAAGCGCCAAACATCCTGGCCGCTACTCCAGAGTGGGTCCGCATTCCCACCCCCACGATCGAGACCTTGGCAATGCGATCGTCTCCCAGGATCTGATCCGCCCCGATCTCTTTGGCCACGCCTTCCACCAGCTCCCTGGCCTTGTGAAAATCAGTCCGGGGGACGGTAAAGGAGATATCAGTATGCCCATCCTGGCTAATGTTCTGAACGATCATGTCCACAACAATTCCCGCATCCGCTACCCTGCCAAAGAGTCTGGCGGCGATCCCAGGGCGATCAACCACCCGCGTAATGGTGATCTTCGCCTCGTTCTTGTCATAGGTAATCCCCGAGACCGCAACCCTCTCCATATCTCGATCCTCCTGCACCACGAGCGTTCCTGGCCTCTTGGTGAAGCTCGAACGGACGTGGATGGATACATTGTAGTTCTTGGCATACTCGACTGCACGTGCCTGGAGGACTTTAGCCCCCAAGCTGGCGATTTCGATCATCTCCTCATACGCGACGCGGGGAAGCATGCGAGCCGTAGGGACTAGGTCAGGATCAGCCGTGTACACCCCCTCCACATCCGTGTAGATCTCACAAACATCGGCCTTCAAGGCAGCGGCCAATGCGACAGCAGTGAGATCCGACCCTCCGCGACCGAGGGTGGTGACTTCCTCCTCCGCGTTCACCCCCTGAAAGCCAGCCACGATGGCGATTTCGCCCTCCTGCAGCACTTGTCGGATTCGCTCGACGTCAATATTAAGAATGCGGGCTCTGGTATGCACGTTATCTGTGAGAATACGCACCTGGGTTCCGGTAAACGAGCGCGCTCTTGAGCCAGTGTCCTGAATGGCCAATGAGAGCAGGCCGATGGCCACCTGTTCTCCTGTGGCCAGGATGACATCCAGCTCCCGTGTATCCGGGGATCCCGTGATCTGATGAGCGAGTTGGAGGAGACGATCGGTCTCACCCGCGATGGCCGAAACAACCACGACCACCTCATTCCCGGCCTCCCTTACGTCCACAATCCGTCGAGCGACTTGCTTGAGCCGTCCGACGTCTCCCACCGAGGTTCCTCCATATTTCTGGACGATCAGAGCCAACTCACTCCCCCTTGGACCGAACGGTCACCCCAAGGTCCAGCTGCCGCCAAAACCGGAGGAAGTAGTCTGTTCCTGAAACGGTGCTCAGGACAACCGCCACCCCTAATGCAAGCCCTCCCGCGCTGAGGGGGATCCCGGGAAGGCGCGACATCCCCGGATCGAGGATCAGGAAGATTACCGCAACAACTTCCGCTGCCATCTTGTATTTGCCGAGCTGAGAGGCAGCGATAATCAGCCCCTGTGAGGCAGCAATGCCTCTGAGCCCGGTAATCGCGATATCTCGTCCGATAAGGACGGTCGCCACCCAAGCCGGCACCCGGCCAATCTCTACCAAGGAGATGAGCGCCGCCGCGATCAACAGTTTGTCGGCAATGGGGTCTAAGAGCTGACCCAGGGTGGTGACCTGTCTGCGCCTCCGGGCAATCCGACCATCCAGCCAATCGGTGAACACCGCTGCCAGAAAGATGGCCGCCGCCGGATAATTACGGGGCTCAGCGTTGGCGATCAGGAAAACCACAAGGAAGGGAACGAGGAAGATTCGAACTAGGCTAAGTGTATTCGGCAGATTCACTGAAGGCCACCCGATGTCATGTAACCCAGCAGATGAAGTTCTTAACCGGGATCATCCTTCGGAAAAGCACCCCCCCCGACAAAGGGAATCCGACGGCCGGGGAGCCTGTTCTGATTTACCCTGATCGGTCCCATTATCCTCGCGAGGATCCCCGGTCTGCGTCAAGACGGCTTCGTATGTCCCGGACCCGTAGGCGGATATCCCGAAACTTCGGCGCCTCACTGTAAATGGCAATCAGGGCCTCGAGCGCTTGTTTTGCGTTGCCAAGTGCCTCATAGGCTGTCGCCAGATCGTAAAGGACACCCCACCGCTCATCAGTGCCCCCCTCTGTCGCAGCAAGCCCCTTGAGCAATTCCTCGACCGACCGCTCAGGCTCACCCTTCGCCAGAAAGCAAAGGCCTAAAAGGCTCGCGCATCGCACCCGATAGGTGGCATCGTTCGCGGCTAGTCGAAATTGCTCGATGGCCTTATCGTAGAGCTCCAAATCTTTATAGGCGAGTCCCAAATTGTAGCGGGTCTCATAGTCGGTCACTTCCAACTGATTGCGAATCCCTTGATCGAGCTGGTGGAGCATTTTCTGCACCTGTGGATCGAGATCCGACGGCACGGGGACCTCTTCCGGGCTAAGCTCCTGGTTCAACTCACCGGCGAGGTCCACGAATTCTCCCTGGGCAGCTCCTGCCTCAGCCACGCGAAAAATTGAGGTCTGCTTCACGTCCGCTGAAGGAATTTCCTCCTTCCCTGATGCTTCCTCCAACCGCTCAATTATTGCCAAGTGCTGCTTGGCCAGCGGATGCTCTGGATCCTGCTGGAGAATCCCATGCAAGATGGCTCGGGCCTCTTGTATCATCCCTTGTTGCAGAAAAAACCTCGCCTCCTGCAGCTGCTCTTCCAGCGCTTGTGGCCCGGCGAGTTCCACCCGCTCTGATGGCTGCTCCGTTTGCATAGCCATCTCCTCAGATCCTTCCACGGGATCTAATTCGATGACTGCCGGCTCCGTTTCCTCACCAGCTTGGGCCTCCTCGGCAAAGGAGATATACCTCCGCTCCATCATCTCCTCCGCGGCCCTCAGCCGTTCGGTCTCTTCGTCAGCCCGTTTTGAGGGGAGGTGCTTGAGGTCTTTGTCATCAAGGGATACCGCCCCTTCGGGCTCTGCATCAAACCATCCTCCGAGTTCTTCGTGCAGTTCCAAGGTCGGTGAATCTTGTTCCATAGCTGATGACGCTGGCTCAAAAGCTGGTGTCTTTGCCTCAGAAGCCGGAGAGATTGTTTCGAGCGCGGGGGACGTTTCCTCGAGGACCGGAGACACTTCCTCGATCGCCGGGGACACTTCTTCGAGGGCCGGGGATAGTTCCTCAACGGCAGGGGAAATTTCCTCCAGGGTCAGTGTGGAATTTTGTTCCACAGAAGGTCCTGAGAAAATCTCAACGGGGGAAGCCTGCTCCGCGATTTTTCCTCCCGGATCCGCCTGTTCTCCCTCCCCAGGGAACGCCGCCGCCAGTACCTCGTCGCCCCTCGCCTCTGCCTCAGCGGGGTCGAGGAATCGGAGCGCATCTGCGAAGCTTGCCGCTTCGGCCGCCCGACCTTGGGACTGCAAAGCCGCCACCGCCCCTTCGTAAATCTGCCGCGCCGCCTCGGCCTGCCCTTCCATCACAAGGCGCTCTCCCAGGGCATTGAGCTTGGCTAACGACTCACCGACCCTTTCGGGCCTTACCAGGATCCCCACGACCTTGGACAAGGTCGGGCGATGTCCTGGGTCCATTAGGATAATTTTTTCATATATTTCTAGCGTCCGGGACACATCCCCCTTCTTGAGGTAAGTATCGGCAAGTCCATGGAACTGAAGCTTCGCTTCCGCAACCAGGCCTTGGTCGGCGTACAACTCGGCGCAAGCGAGCGAGGCGTCCGCATTCGATAGATCGAGCCTGAGCACCTTCTTGTAAACCGCAATAGCCCGCTCATAAAAGCCATCCGCCCGGTAGACGTCTGCGAGGCGCATGAAGTACGCGATAGCCTCCGACCTATTCCCGATCCGGGCGCAGAGGTCCCCAAGGGCGTTCAGCACATTACAGTTACTCGGATCGGCCCCCAGGATCGCCTGATATTCAGCGATAGCCCGATCGAGTTTTCCCTGTTGGACGTAGTTTAAGGCAGTTTGTAGCTGCTTTCGCTTCGCCATGCTGATGCAAATTCTCCGCTCGGCGGCTCTAACCTCCAGAGATTATACGCCTAACCGCGTTAGGTTATCAGGGATCCGCTCCCACTGTCAAGGTACAACTCCGTTGGCAGCCACCCTCGGAGGACTCTTGGGAGAGCTTTGTCTTATCGGCGAAGGGTCCATTCGTTCGTTCCATATCGCGCTCTTACCATTTCGCCGACCATCGCCCACTCTCGCGCGGTGAGGGATCCCGCCTCGAAGGAAACATTCCCGCCTTCCTCAAACCCTGTACGGACGGCCTGAACCACGTCCTCCCAAGAGGGGGCCTGGCCCAGGATGGACTTGAGAGCAGTCGCGCGTGCTTCGAGCCCCCTCGCTTGGGGGAAAAGGGTGATCCAGGTGGGGTAATCGATATCGATCAGGAGAGATCCATGCTGCAGCAGCGCGCGGTTAAACCGCCGTTGCGCCGATCCGATTAGCTTCCGTCCATTGACACTCAGCTCGTACCGCGAAGGTGAGCTAAAACAAACACCGGTGGCCTCGCCCCTGGCATGATCTCCGCGGCTCAAGGTCGCCACCACCCCCAACTTCCTCAAAGCCAGGAGGAGGCAATGGCTAATCCATTGGTAGTCTTGGAGGACACTCCGGCTCCCGAGCGGAATGGGAATGGCAACGCTATAGGTGAGCTCGTGGTGGTGGAGAAGGGCCCGGCCTCCCGTGGGCCGCCGTACCACGGGGATCCCCCGCTGACGGCAGGTAGTTAGGTCCACCTCTCCCTGGCTGGACTGGTTGTAACCCAGGGAGACGGTGGGGAGGCTCCAGCCGTATACACGGAGGCTTGGGGGACTCGAGCCTCGGGAGCAACCGAGCGCCATGACCTCATCGATGGCCATGTTGGTCGGGCCATCATGGGGCTCGTCCAGAATAAGGCGCCAGCGGTTTTGATGTGTTCCTCTCTGCGGAATGGACGGGACTGCGGACATCGATTTACTCTTTATCGATGTCTCGATGCCGAATCCCCACTTCCCGGTTCTCAGCCTGAAACTGGCCGACCAGATACTCCGCAGCCGCCACCGACCGGTGCCGCCCACCCGTACAGCCGAGGGCAATAGTGAGATAAGCTCGTCCCTCTTCAACGTAAAAGGGAAAAGCAAATCGAAGAAATCCCCAGAGCTGCTCTAGATAAGATCCGGCCCGGGGATCGTCCAGAAGAAACTTCGCAACCTCCGGATCTTGCCCAGTAAGTGGCCGCAATTCTTCCTGAAAATGAGGATTGGGGAGACATCGGAGATCGATGACCAGATCGGCATCGGGAGGTAGACCGTGCCGGTACCCAAAAGAAACAATAGTAATTGTCGTTTTGCTCCCCGGTCGGTGATCGTGAAAAGCGCTCAGTAACAGCCTTCGAAGGTCATGAATAGTCAGGTCACTTGTATCGAGAACCATGTCCGCCTCGCTCTTGAGCTGTGCCATCCGCTTTCGCTCAAGGCTGATCCCCTGGAGAATCGAGCCCTGCGCAGCAAGCGGATGGGGCCGACGGCTCTCGCTGAAGCGCCTGAGCAAGACCTGATCTTCCGCCTCCAGAAAAATCACACGGACGGCGTGTCCACGCTGCCTCAGGGTTGCCAAGACCTCTTCAAGGGGGCCGAGAAACTCTCCCTCCCGAACGTCGATGACGAAGGCGACTCGTTCAATGCGCGGTTCCGAATGGGCACAGAGATCCGCGACGGTGGGAATCAGGGAAGCCGGGAGATTGTCAACGCAAAATACGCCAAGGTCTTCCAGGGTCTTGATCGCCTGGCTCTTACCAGCCCCCGACATCCCCGTAACAATGATGAACTCCATAGCTTCACGGATGACGGTTCACAGTCCACAGACACGAGGGAACCGAGACGAACGGGAATCGTCAACAGTGAACGATAAACCGTAAAGGGTGTTCAGGTCTCGGGCTCGATCAGACCATAGTTGCCCTCGTGGCGACGGTACACCACATTGACATCATCGGTCTGGGCGTTCCGGAACACATAAAAGGTGTGGCCCAACAAATCCATTTGTAGGATCGCCTCATCGGGGGACATCGGCTTGATGGCAAAGCGCTTGCTCTTTACCACCCGGGATTTTTCACCTTCCAGAGATGCCATCGGCGGCTGAGACCTCCCGCTCCGACTGGCATGGCCTAAAATCTTCCCTTTGTATCTATGCAGCTGGCGCTCGAGCTTCTCTACGACTAAGTCGATAGAGGAATATAAATCTTCAGTGCTCTCTTCACCACGGATCGTAAGGTCTCTCACTCGGAGGGTCACTTCGGCGATTTGACGATATTTTTGCAACGAGAGCACGATGTGAGCCGACGTGATCTTTTCCAGGTACTTCTGAAGCCTTCCCACCTTCTCTTCCGCATAACGCCGGAGGGCGTCGGTGATCTCGAGATTGCGTCCGGTGAGATAGATCTGCATGTGGAACCTCCTCAGGGAAAGGGACGTAGACGGAACCGGAGGGAATCTAGTGCCGTTCCAACCTGATAAGCCCAATGAGACCTGTGCGTCTTGTTACAACAGGCACGAAAGCGTCCAGTGAGAAAATTGGCACAAGTCGTTGGAACGGCATTAGTATCTCCGGCGCCGGCTAGAGGAGGGAATCTTGAGCTGTCCCCGATACTTGGCCACGGTTCGGCGGGCGATCTCAATTCCTTGTTGTCTCAAGATTTCGACGACCTTTTGATCTGAAAGGGGCTTGCCTGTGTCTTCACCGGTGAGGAGCTTTCGGACCAACTCTTTAACCGTGAGGGAAGAAACCGCCTCACCATCCACCGCCTGAACCCCACGATGGAAAAAATACTTGAGTTCAAAGAGACCCTCGGGCGTATGTACGTACTTGTTGGTGGTGACCCGACTCACGGTGGACTCATGCATATTGATATCTTCAGCCACCTCCTTGAGGGTCAGCGGCCGCATATGGGTGATTCCCTTATCCAAGAACTCCCGTTGGAACTTCACAATCGATTCAGTCACCTTGAACAGAGTGCGTTGCCGCTGCTCGATGGAGCGAATGAGCCACAGTGCAGATCGCATCTTCCCCTCGACGTATTCCCGCGTCTCCTTGGAACTCGATCGCCCCTTACTTAAGAGCCCCCGGTAGTACGAGCTGATCCGGAGGCGAGGGAGCCCATCTTCGTTGAGGACGACCACGAAGCGATCATCGATCTTCAAGATATACACGTCGGGAGTGATATAGCGGGGTTCTTCGGTACTGAACGTGCGGCCCGGCTTTGGTTCTAAGGAACAGATAAGGAGAACCGCATCTTGAATGGCCTTGATAGGGACTTTCAGTTTATCCGCAATCCGTGTGAGATAGCGCCCTTCGAGGTCCACGAGGTGGTCAGCAACAAGTGTGCGCGCCAGGGCAATCTCTGACCCGTCCTTGATGCTATCGAGCTGAAGGAGAAGACACTCCCGGAGGTCTCGTGCAGCCACCCCGACAGGATCAAAGCTCTGGACGAGTCCAAGAGCGTGCTCGATTACATCAAGTTCCGTCGAGGTCTCTCCCCTCAGGTCTTCCAGGGGAACGTTCAGATATCCATTTTCATCGAGATTCCCAATGATCTCGGTGGCCCAACGAATAACAATGGGATCCGAGGTGGAGAGGTGAAGCTGAAAGAGGAGATGGTCCGACAGCGAGCGTGGTCTGGTCAGGCGTTCCTCGGGGGACCAGGTTTCGACTTCCTCCCGCGGAAACTCCCGGCGATAGTCCGAGGCATCCTGCAGATAGCTCTCCCAGTCAAAGTCTGAGAGACGGTCATCGGCCTGTTCCCCCTCTTCCTCACCCGACGTCTCTGTGGAAAGTCGCGGCTCTTCCATAACCTCTTCGTCCAGGACGGGATTTTCCTCCAACTCCTGCCGCACCGCCTGGATCAGCTCCAACCGCGACAGCTGCAACAGACCGATAGCCTGCTGCAACGATTGGGTCATGATCATTCGCTGGGTCTGGCGAAGGCTGAGGCGTAGTTCCATGGCTCTAATTGATCAGCTCACGGTTGGCAGCTCCCGCACAACCGATCACTCAAGGGTATTTTCGCTGGCCCCTCTCGTGATAGTCCCCCCTCACAAGTTAAGCGTCTACAAGGTAAACCGCTCCCCGAGATAGATTTCTCGGGCTTTCTGGTCCGCGGCCAGCTCAGATGCGGTTCCGGACATTAGCACCTCTCCATTATGCAAGATATAGGCCCGATCCACAATTTGCAAGGTCTCGCGTACGTTGTGATCGGTAATGAGGAGGCCGATTCTCCTTCTCTTGAGCTGCATCATCATCGTCTGGATATCGTACACGGCGATAGGATCGATCCCTGCAAATGGCTCATCCAACAGAATAAATGCAGGGGACGTCGCAAGAGCGCGTGCGATCTCAGTCCGCCGACGTTCCCCCCCGGACAGGCTGAAGGCCGCTGCCTCGGACAAGTGGCTGATATTCAGGTCGTGAAGGAGCTCGTCCAATCGCTTCATCCGTTCCGTCCCACTCAGGGGAAGAGTCTCGAGAACGGCCATCAGATTTTCCCTAACCGTCAGCCGCCGGAAAACCGACGCTTCCTGGGGTAGAAATCCCAATCCTCGCCTCGCCCGCTGGTAGACAGGGAGAGCCGTAATCTCCTCGCCGTTTAAGAAGACGCGCCCACCGTCTGGCCGGACAAGGCCAAGAATCATATAGAAGGTGGTGGTCTTTCCCGCACCGTTTGGCCCCAGGAGCCCGACCACCTCTCCTGGTTGTATGGCTACACTCACCCCGGAAACGACCTTTCTTCCCTGAAATGCCCTAACCAATTCCTCGGCTCGAAGACCATCATCCGGGATGTCGTATGCTGCCCTGATGCTAGGCTCCTGACTCACCAGTTCAGACTCACCTCGCCTGTTCGGGCCGTCGCTTTGGATGGATCACCGCCGTTACCCGCTCGCTTCCATCCCCTTCGACGACCTGACGGTCTTCCTTAATGAACAAGACTATCCGGGTCCCGCTCACCATGCTTTTGCGGCGCCACGCCTTGGGATGGCCCTCCAAGACCAACTCTTCCTGGGGGATATAATACGTTGCCCGTTCGGCCACCGCCTTAGACCCGTCGCTCCACGAAATATGGACTTCGCCAATTGCCACCATGCGTTCGACCTCTTCCATTTTCTCGTCAAAGTCTAATTCCATCCGATGAGCCGTGACCGTCAGATCGTTTGTGCTGACTACCACCTTACCAGTGTAGATCGCCCGGCGATCTTTTCTGTTTACTTCCAGACGGTCGGCGGTAACGGTTGTAGGCTGCTGTGGTTCCTCGTCTTGTGAGGATGGAGTCTGGGCGGTCACCGCGACCGTCCCGTATAAAACCAACACAACACATGCTGCCCATCTTCCCAACCGGGTCATTGGTGCTGCTCCTGCTTTCTGGACAGCGTGACCTGAGAGGCAATCCGTTCGTGGATGGTCATTTGTTCCAGGACGGCGTCCGCCACCATCCCCTTGCCTTTGATTCGAAACCCCTCCTTCTCAATGACGACCGCGGCTTTAGTGCTGATTTTTTGGCTCCTCGTCGACCAGTTAAGGCGCTCGGTGAAAACCCTTGTCCCCTGGCTGGATTCTGACCGGACGTGGCCAATGAGCTGGAGATCTTTGGTTTCCAAGTCAACAACGGCCCTTTCGGCCAGCGCAGTTAACGTTTCCTCACCATTATAAATGACGATGCGGACAGGGTGCGTCACACGCCTGAAGACGGCTATGCCTCGATCCTCAAACACCTCCACCTTGTCTGCCTCAACGTCCCACAGCTTCTCTCCCTTGCGCGTCTCTGTGATCCGAACCTGCTCGATGGCTGCATCAGGCCGTAGAGCAGGCGAACGGGGCGTGACCGGGGTGTGCTGCCGTTCCGCCGCCATCGGGACGCGCGAATCCAACAGGTTCGCCGAGGCTACCACGACAGTGACCATCAGCATGCACACAGAGAATCGCATTGTGGCTCTTGCTTACCATAGGCAGGGGGGCGAAGTAAAGGGGAAAGCCGGGGCACGCCCAGTCCGCAAACGCTTGCGGGTTGGCCACGAAAGGGAAAGAAGGAGGAATCAGGCAAAGGCACTTAGGCCAGTGATGTCGCGGCCTAAAATGAGGGTATGAATATCGTGGGTCCCCTCATAGGTGTAGAGGCTCTCTAGGTTCAGCATGTGACGGATCACCGGGTACTCGTCTACAATACCAGCAGCCCCTAATATCTCCCGGGCCAATCGGGCAATGTCCCTGGCCTTCTCCACATTGTTCATCTTGGCCAGGGAGATCTGGGTATGCGGGACTGGTCCTGCCTGCTTGAGTTGACCCAACCGGAAACAAAGAAGCTGAGCCTTCGTAATTTCAGTGAGCATAGAAACCAGCTTCTGTTGCACGAGTTGAAACCCGGCAATGGGGCGGTCAAATTGAATCCTGGTCTTGGCATACTTGAGGGCAACATCGTAGCAGGCCAGCGCGGCACCCACGGCTCCCCAGGCGATACCGTACCTCGCCTGGCTCAGGCACTTCAGGGCTGCCTTCAATCCCTCCTCGGTCCCCGGCAGGAGATTTTCTCCAGGGATACGGCAATCTTGGAAGATGAGCTCAGAGGTGATGGAGGCCCGCAGAGAGAATTTCCCGTGGATCTCTCTCGTGGTAAACCCCGGCATCCCCCTCTCCACCAATAGGCCCCGAATCCCTTCGTCGGTTCGGGCCCAGACCACCGCAACATCCGCAATGGAGCCATTGGTGATCCACAGCTTACTTCCATTCAAAATATAGTGATCGCCCCGGCGCACGGCCTTGGTCACCATACCGGCAGGATCTGACCCGTGGTCCGGCTCGGTAAGTCCAAAGCATCCGATCTTTTCTCCCTTCGCGAGGCGGGAAAGCCATTTCCCTTTCTGCTCCTCTGTGCCAAAGGCGTAGATCGGATACATGGCTAACGCTCCCTGGACAGAGGCAAAGCTTCGGAGTCCACTATCTCCTCGCTCGAGCTCCTGCATGATGAGCCCATATGCCACCTCCGAGACGCCAGGACAGCCATACCCTCGAAGATTAGCCCCGAGTACTCCTATTTCCCCAAGGCGTGGGATGAGTTCGCCCGGGAAGCTTCCCTCTCGGTGGTGGGTCTCTATGATCGGCAGCACTTCAGCATCGACGAAGGCTCGGACCGTGTCCCTGACCAATCGCTCTTCATCTGTATACAGGTCATCAACCCGGTAGTAGTCTAGGCGAACAAACGGCTCCATATCGGTTTCAGGAAAAGAAGGGAGAGGCGTCTCAGGAGGAGAAGATACCACAGCCGCTAAGGGAAGACAAGAATAGCCTCCTTCCCTGAGGGAAACAGGTAAGCCTTCGAGCGCGTGATCGTCAGGGTGCCGGCAATGCTGGCCCCCTCATTTCACGGTGGATCCGTCCTGGGGATTCTGGATAATTGATCCTCCTTCGACTCAGATCATCGGAATATAATTACAGCTGGGGGGACACCCCCAGCCAGGTACCACCTCTATTTCTTCTTAGTGGCCTTTTTCTTCTTTGCCGGCTTCTTGGCGGCCTTCTTCTTCTTTGCCATTCAGTCTCACCTCCTTTCTTTCGGAGATCGTTCTTCGCGACCTAGCGAGGCACCTCTCTTATTTCTTCTTCTTGGGAGCTGCCTTCTTCGTAGTCTTTTTCGCCTTCCGCTTGGCTGCCATTCCGTCTCACCCCCTTTCCTCGCAGGTCATCCCCCGCGACCCAGCTCAGGGGATGGGTTACACGTTATAGAAGTCGCGTCTGGGGGTCCTTGGCATAGACGCGTTTGGCCACGACCCCCACTAATTGCTCGGCAACGTTCAGCGTTGCTTCCAGCTCATAAAGGGAAATTGGGCGGTCCGCCGAATCCAAGAGATGCTGTGCCTTCTTTCGAACCTGATCGAGGTCCGCCACCATAGAGACCTCCTCCTCACTGACCAGGCAGGCCGTCAGTTGTAGAAGTGTCCGTGCTTGATCTCGCCCTCTGGGACGAAGACCTTCCGCCAGCGTAAGGGCTCGAGCTGCTCGGAGCATTGAGTGAGCGGCAATGACGTAGGCCCACTCTGAATCGGTCCCCACCATGGCTTGAGCGGTCTTGAGATCTTTTTGAACTCTCGCCATAAGACGATTCGCGCGTTGCAAGTCAGGTGCCACCGCCTCCACCAAGCCCTTGGCCTTGAGTTGCTCAAAGATCATGGACCGATCCGATCAATGGGATCGTCCTTCCCTGTAGGACCTCCCGCAGGAAAGGGTCTCCCTCCGCTTTCCGCCGCTGATATTCCCCTTCGTCAAAGACCAGGCAATTGATACTCCGTCCGATGCGGAGCTCCAGGCCTGCTATGCCCCGATTCAATTGAGCCATGCGAGGTCGCCCCACCACCAGCAGATCAATCGCCTCTCCCTCCGGGCTCTCCGCCTCGCCAAAGATAAAAGCGACTCGAATTCCCGTAATGTTGCGCAACGCCTCACTAATCGCCTGCGGGACTCCATGAGTCTTATCGATGATCGCCTTGAGTTCTGGATAAATCGAAAAAGACGTATCGACGGTGTAATACCGAAGATTCCCAACCTTCGTGCTCGTCAGGAGGCCCGCCTTTTCCAAATTATCTAGCTCCCGCTTGATACCCGAGATGTCCCGTTTGAGCTCCCGGACAATCTCCCTCACGTAGAACCGATCCTCTGGACGGCTCAAAAATAGCTCCAGCAGGTCAACCCGTGTCTCGGACGAAAAGAGCCTATCCAGCATCTGAATGTTCCCTCGATGAAAGAAATACATCAAAGGATATTTTTTTGTCAACACTTTTTTACACTTTTCAAAAAAAATTTTGAAATCAACAGATATACCACTTCGGCTTACAGATTGCTTCAAGAGGAGTGAGACATTGTATGAAAGGAAATGAGAATAGCCGGAGACAAGCAGCCATCCCCGCGTCAGTGCAAGGCCTTTACCCTTCTTCTCGCGCCAAGCCTAGCGGGCCTCCGGGAGATTCCATTTCTCCAAAGAAGAGGGGGCGCTCGAAGCTTCGGTGGAAGACGGTCCACCCCCCACGGTGCGGATCGGGGTGGTGTTTGACCAGTTTCAGAAAGAGGTTAACCTTCCCGTCCAAATTTTCCACCGCATGTAGAATGAGGGCCTCGACTGTCTTTGGGCGCCGTGGGGACCCCCACTCATACTGTCCGTGATGACTCAGGAGGTTGTGAAGCAGCTCCATGCGGAGTTGCGACGGGAAGTCCGGAATCTGTTGGATGTGTTCTTCAACAAATAATACTCCCTCGGTAATGTGCCCAAGCAGCCGTCCCTCATCGGAATAATCGAATCCACGTCCCCATGTCAGTTCAAAGATCTTTCCCACATCGTGGAGGATGGCGCTAGCGACGAGCAGATCGCGATCGACCGCCCGCCCATAATGGGAGGCGATGGCCTCGCAGATCTTGACCACCGAGACGGTGTGTTCGAGCAGACCTCCGAGGTACGCGTGGTGGAGCCCTTTGGCCGCTGGCGCCGCAGCAAAGGCCTCGCGAAAGCCTTCTTCCTCAAAAATCCTGGAGAGGAGCTGTTTGAGCGGCTCGCTCGCAAGAGTGCGGATCCTCTCCTGGAGAAAAGTGAGCATGGAGGGGACATCGGCCTCCGTGGCGGGCAGAAAATCTTCCAGTGCAGCCTCCCCTTCCCGAGCGTGGCGTAGGCGATGAATAGTGAGTTGCATCTCTCCCTGATAACTCCCGACCATACCCTGCACTTTCACGAGATCCCCCTCCCGGATCCGTTCTCCCACCCCCTCGAGGTCTTCCCACATCACTGCCGGGAGCTCACCGGTCTGGTCAGCCAAGAGGAGGCTCAGAAAGGGCTCGCCGGTTTTTCGGAGCCGCAATTGGGGATTTCGTACTAAGAAGAAGGAGATGACGGTATCGTTGAGCTTCAGGTCTTTGACGGCCACTCGCTCAGCCACCACCTTGCTCCCATCCGCGATGCCCATCATGGCTCACCGCGGCGTTCAAGCTGCTGCCTCAGGACCTTTCCCGAGATGGTTCTCGGCAAGCTCTGACACAGCTCCAGTTCCCGGGGGACCTTGAAGGAGGCCAATCGTTCACGTAGAAACCTTAAGAGCTCCCGTTTGGTCGCGGGCACCCCAGGCTTCAGGACCACGTAAGCCTTCGGCGCTTCGCCCCGCATCGAATCCGGGACACCAACGACAGCCACGTCTGCCACTGCAGGATGGGTCGCCAATGTCTCCTCTACTTCTCGGGGATACACGTTCAATCCCCCGACGATGATTAGGTCTTTCCTGCGGTCGAGGATATAGAAGTATCCGTCTGCATCCTGCCGTCCGAGATCTCCAGAGTAGAGCCAGCCATCCTTTAAGACTTTCGCGGTAGCCTCGGGTTCATTGAGGTAGCCCAGCATGATGTTGGGACCCCTCGCCACGATCTCGCCCACTTCTCCCGTCGGCACGTCCTTTCCCTCCGCATCGACCACCCGGAGTTCCACGTTGGGGAGTGGCTTGCCAACCGAACCGACCTTCCTCGGGCCCAAGGGGGGATTTTCGGTCAGAACCGGAGAAGCCTCCGTGAGGCCGTAGCCTTCGTAGATCGGGATCCCGTACCGTTCTTCAAACCGATGAAGGATCTCCATAGGCAAGGGCGCGCCTCCAGAAACTGCGAACCGCACTGAGGAGAGATCGATGTCAAGCGGCGGAAGCTGTGCCCAGACAGCATACATGGATGGGACAGCGGCAAAGACGGTGACGCCCCGCTCCGCAATGCCCCGAAGGGCCTGTTCGGGAGCAAATCGAGGCTCTAACACGATTCCAGCCCCGATACTCAACGGAAAGAGCATGAGGACGCTGGCAGCGAAGGAGTGAAATAGGGGAAGAATGCACAGAAAGAGATCCCGCTCGTCACACGGAGCAATCTGGTGAAATGATTCCACGTTGCTCACCAGATTTCCATGGGTGAGGAGCGCTCCTTTCGGTCGGCCTGTGGTCCCCGAGGTGTACAGGCAGACCGCCACGTCATTCTGCCCCAACCGCGCCGGTTCGTGGGCCGAGTCACGGCTAGGGTCAACAACCCGGACCGCATCCCCCAGCGGGCCAGGTCCTGCATCCAACGGGATCACATGCACGGGGTGGCGGAGCCGACTGGTAGCCTCTTGAACACCGGGCAAGAAAATCCGGCTGGTAAGAATTCGTTCAATCGCCGCATCCTCGACGAGGTAGCAGATCTCCTCGGGCTTATACAGGGTATTGAACGGCACCACCGTCCCGCCAGCCGCCAAGATCCCGAAGTAAGACTGAACGAACGCTGGAACGTTTGGCAGCATCACGCCGACCTTCTCTCCTGCCTTAACGCCTAGCTGGCGTAACGCCGCACCGTCGCGTAATACAGACTCCCACAGATCCCGGTAGGTCAGGAAAAAATCACCGGCAATCAGTGCGGTCTTGTCACCAAATTTTTCTGCGGATCTTTGAAGCAGGTGGAGAAGGGTCACGTCGCATGACCTCGCCAGAGGTTTGGTCCGGGATCATAACAGAGGGCTTCTGCCAAGTCAAACACAGGGCAGCGGCCACCGGCGAACCGTAAGCAGCGTTAGGTGTCTCTGCTGAGCAGGGAACCATTACGGTGGAACCGCTCCGGAGGAATCCATTACCCCGGGCAGGGAAGGTTGTTCACCGCGGCCCTCAACCGTATCGAGCTTGGCCTCGAAGCGAGCCAGCGCTCCCGCTGCCTCCTCGAATCGGTTCTTGGCATCCGTGACGTGTTTGCCCACCAGGTCAAACCGCTCCCGAAACTTCTTCAGATCCACCTGAAGCCGTCCAAGGAGTTCCATAATCTCCCGGGCGTTCTGCTCGATGCGAAGCCCTTTCAATCCGAGGAGTATGGTTTGGAGGTAGGCGTAAAAGCTGTTCGGGGATACCGGAATCACTCGGCGTTCATAGGCATACCCCCGGATGGAATCCTCCATTTCATCCTTCACGATCACCTCGTAGTAGATGTTCTCTGCCGGGATGTACATGAGGGCGAAGTCGAAGGTTCCTTCATCGGGAAGGATGTATTTCTTCGCAATTTCATTGAGTCGATTCTGGACGTCCCTGAGAAAGGCCTTGCGAGCTGTCCTCCGACGCTCCTCGTCTCCGCCCTCGGTGGCCTCCAGCATCTTGCGGAAGTTCTCCAGGGGAAACTTCGCGTCCACCGGGACCAAACGACTGCCTAATCGGATGACGGCATCTACCCTTTCGCCACTGCGGAAAGCGTACTGAAGCTCGAAGGCTTCAGCGGGGAGGATCTGACCCAAAAGTTGCTCCAGCAGCGTTTCGCCAAAGCCTCCCCGGAGTTGAGGAGGTCTAAGAATCTGTTGAAGGCCGGCGATATCCTGGCCTACCTCCAGCACGCGCCGGGTCGCCTCGTCTAGTTTCCCTAAACTCCCCTGGACCCCTCCGACAACGTCGGCCGCTCGATCCAGGCGTTCCCCAATAGACTGATGGGCTTGTTGGATTAAGACAGCACTCTCCTGCAGCCGCTGATTCACCTGGGTCTCCATCCGATGAAGTTCTTGGCTCACTGTGGTACCAAATTGGCCGATCTGCTGCTGGAGCAAGAGAATGGAAGGGTCTTGCTTGCTGCGGTCTTCCTGGAGACCCTTGAGGGCCCGAGCCATCATCGCCAGGCCAACCCCGAGCACGAGGAGAAGGAATATCCCTAAGGTGAGGAGGATGACCGTTCCGTTCGACACCACCTCCTCCTCAGCCCAGAAAGTCTTGCAGGTGCCGGGTCTTGGCCCTGTTTAGAAGCTTCTTCTTGGCCCTTTCCTCCACCTGGCGGATCCGCTCCCGGGAAAGTTTGAACCGTTTGCCAACTTCCTCGAGCGTCATGGGTTCCTCATTTTTGAGTCCATACCGCAATTCGATGATGGCACGCTCCCGGGGCGTCAGCTCCTCAAGAAGGCGTTCAACCTCTTCCTCGAAGGATTTGCGATCCAGTTCATCGTCAGCGGGCGGCACCCGCTCCCTTCCCGAGGGAATGAGGTCTCGCCCTTCCTCGCGCCCCTGGATCTCCTCAAGGGAGGCCTGCGGTCTATTGGTTTGAAGCAACTCCTCGATCTCGGCATGAGTCAGGTTGAGTTCCTTGGCCAGCTCCTCTTCCGTCGGCTCCTCGCCCTCCTGGTGCATCATCTCCGCCCGGAGGCTTCGTAGCTTGCTGGCGAGACGGATCTTCCGAGCGGGAAAACGTAAGGCCCCGCTAGCGCGGGCCAGTGCCTGCATGATTGCTTGACGAATCCACCAAACCGCATACGTGATGAACTTAACCTTGTAATCGGGAGAAAAGCGCCGCGCCGCCTCGAGAAGCCCAAGGTTTCCTTCGTTAATCAGATCCAAAAGGGAGAGACCATACCCTTGGTACTGCAACGCAACCTTGACTACAAATCGGAGATTGGCCTCCACCAGCTTCTTAATAGCCTTTTCGTCCCCCTTCCGGATCTGCTTGGCGAGATGCAGTTCCTCGGACTTGCGGAGGAGCGGGATATTTACAATCCGCCGGAGATACGCAGAAAGTGCCGCGTCAGTTATTTCCTCGTAAAATTGGAGCCGTCTTCGCACCATAAGTCTCGACGCCTGACACGGAGGGTTTAACCCTTCGTCGAAGGGATGACGATAAAGCGGGTTGTCTTCCCGCGCTGAACCAAAAGCAGCAAGTCGGTTTCAAGTCCGGACCTTCGCAGACGCTCTAACAGATCTCGCCGACTCTGGACCGGTTCGCGGTTGACCTCCAGGATGACGTCCCCTCGCCGCAGACCACGGCGGAAGGCGGCGCTCCCCGGCTCCACCGAGGATACCAACACTCCGTCCCCTTCCACCTGGAGTCTTTCCCGGAGCTCCGGGGTCAAATCTTGGACCGCAAACCCGTACCGTTCGAGGGGCTCGGGGGCAACGGCCGCGGTTTCTTCCGTCGGCATCTCACCCACGGTCACCCGGATAGTAAGGTCCTTGCTTTGTCGCTTGATCTTGACCGGGACTTGCTTTCCTGGTCTCGCGGCGGCGACCATCCGCTGAAGCTGGCGGACATCGGTGACTGGCTTTCCCGCAAACGCTCGGACCACATCCCCGGTCTTCAGCCCCGCCTTGGCGGCGGGCCCTCCTTCCACAACATCTCCGATCAAGACGCCCCCTTCCGGCTTCACGCCGAATTGCTGGGCCAGTTCTGGGGTCAGAGGCTGAATGACCACTCCGAGCCACCCCCGGGTAACCCGACCTTCTTCAATCAGTTGCTCCATAATCTCCCTGGCCAGGTTGATTGGGATCGCAAAGCCAATCCCCTGGCCTGTGGCTACAATCGCCGTGTTAATCCCGACGACCTCTCCATCGATGTTTAACAGGGGACCGCCGCTATTGCCTGGATTGATAGAGGCATCGGTCTGGATGAAGTCCTCGTAGGCCGTAATGCCTACGCCAGCGCGGCCAGTGGCGCTCACGACACCCACCGTGACCGTGTGGCTCAGCCCAAAGGGATTGCCGATGGCCATCACAAAGTCGCCGGTCCGCATCTTACCGGAGTCTCCCAGGTTCGCCGGATGAATGTCGGTGGCCTTCTCAATCTGGATCACCGCAAGATCGGTCTTTGGGTCGGTTCCGATTACTGTGGCCTGAAAGGTTCGTTCGTCCACCAGCGTCACCTGGATCTCGTCTGCCTGCTCCACTACGTGATTATTGGTCAAGATATAGCCCTTCGCGTCCACGATGACCCCGGACCCAAGACTTCGACGCTCGAACTCGCGGGGCAGATTGAAGAATCGCTCAAAAAATTCCTCTCCGAAGAACTCTCGAAATGGTCCCCGGAAGAAGGGCTCCATTTGACGCCGGCTCGTCCGCACCTTTTGGGTGGTGTTGATATTCACCACCGAAGGCTTTAGGCGCTCTGCCACCTCCACGAACACCCGTTGCAGTTCCTCCACCAAAGCCCGGGACTGTTGGCTGGCATCAACAGGAGACGAAGGAAAAAGCGTGAAAAAGGTAAGGAGGACAACCCCCATCGTGACCCGCTGTCGCCCGAGATAAGATTTCGTACACCGCGAACCCATGGGACACCTCTCCGTGTCAACCGCAACTAATTCACGCTAACACATGGGATTAGGAGTGTCAATTAGGGCACTAGGAGGGAGAAAAGC
>JABAOH010093680.1_pt1 | contig 71514 bp, 69 predicted proteins | sample 7062181 | NCBI WGS metagenome assembly JABAOH01 (sample SAMN14538630, study PRJNA623070) | marine sediment metagenome | biome: marine biome [ENVO:00000428]; feature: marine pelagic biome [ENVO:01000023]; material: deep marine sediment [ENVO:00002113]; isolation source: pool of 5 deep marine... | reverse complement strand
GCCAATCAGTTTCATTGTAATTAAGTGTGTTCACGCGTACAGCGCATCGAAGGGAGGCAGTGATGCAGAAGTGGGAGTATCGGTGGATCATCCTCCCCCACAGCTTGGGGAGGATGAAAGCAGCGGGGCGTAAAGTGGAATCTTCCGATTATGTCAACGAGTTGGGCGATCAAGGTTGGGAGCTCTTGGGCATTGAGCAAGGCCTGCCGGGAGGCGGAATCATCAGCGAGTACATCCTGTTCTTTAAACGACCGAAGGGTGAATGACGAGGTTGATGTGAAAGACGACAGTATTCNNAAGTTGATGAAACCTCAATGGATATGGGGACTGTTGGTGATCGTCAGCCTCCTCCTCGTCATCATTGGGCTTCCCATCCTTTTCACCTGGACCTCACCTGAGAACAGAATCGCGTTCTTGCCGGCGATAAATGAGGAAATCGGCATTCTACGACTTTCATCGAAGCTCATATCCCCCTCGGGTTGGTGGTACTTCCTTTTCGCAGGCCTTGTAATTTTTGGTCTTACGCTCTTTATCGGATTTCTGAGTCGACGCTCCAACAGTTATGATGTTGGGCGCGGCTCGGTCGCAATCCGTGCCAAATTGACGGTTATTCTGGGTGCAATCTCACTGACTACCTATTCCATCTTCTTCCTCATTCCATTTCCATTGCACATCTACTACAACTTCCGGCGAGTTAGCATCGGCTGGATTGCCGATCGTAACGCAGTTGCTGCCATTGGTACCTCCATCGCGATCGTTACGCTGTTCCTGCTTTATTATTTTGCATACCGCCTTTGCCTGGGGCAGAGAGCGCGCCGTTTGTGGATCATCGTGCTGGTCTGCGCTTTACTATTTTCCATTATTAACTTTTTTGCATTTACATTCAGTTCCACCGATATCTATGATTACGTTTCCCGCGGTCGGATCTCTGGCGTGCTTGGGGGAAATCCCTATGTTCAAGTCCCAAATGACTTTCCTGATGATCCCTATGTCCAGCTGGCCGCCTGGAAAACGGCCACCTCTGCATATGGTCCATTGTGGGAAATGTTGAGTGGTCTTGTCGGACGCTTTTCTGGGGATCAGTTGTGGATCAGTGTGTTAGCGTATAAGGGACTGGCATTGGCAGGTTACTTTCTATGCACTGGAACAATAGCCGCAACTCTCCGACGTATCTCGCCAAAACGAGCTCTTTCAGGAACGCTATTGTTCGCCTGGAATCCACTCATTTTGCTGGAAGGAATAGCCAACGTACATAATGACCTCTTGATGATAGCCTTTGTGTTGGGAGGGCTCTCGTGCCTAGGAATCGTTATTCAGAACGATCAAAAAGACAGAACTTCATCTCAGGTTACCCGGGATCTTGTGATTGGAGCCATTGCCCTGGTCCTCCTTGGTATGGCTGTCCTTATCAAGTTCATCCCCATCCTGTTATTTCCACCATTTCTCATGGTTCTGCTGGTGAGGGAGAAAGGTTGGAAGAGGAAACTCGGTCTAGGCTTTTTGGTCCTGATTCCAGTGGTTTTGATCTTTCTCCTATACTTCCTAGTTTTTTGGCAGTGGCCTGAGATCACCAACACATTCATCAGTCGCATCAACATGTTCCGGATGTCCCTCGGGAGNNCATGGCCCTACCTGATCGCCTTTGCCATTACCTATTTGATCGTACTAGCTCGCATGGCCCATTCTTTACGGGCATCTCAAAATCCAGAGATGAAAACGTCCATACCTCACCGCAACCGCATTATGCGGATAATCAATCGATTTTTATTTGGGGGACTTGACGACGTTGCAAAACAACCCTGGGACATCCTGGTGGCTGCTTGTCTCAGTATCTTTGTGTTTTACCTCCTCCTAGGCAGCCTTTGGTTCTGGCCCTGGTACCTGATCTGGCCAATTGCTTTACTCGCCTTATCGGTCAATTTACGATGGGTCATCGTTCTCACTGTCATTGGCTGTGCAGGACAACTCTCTCACATCTTATGGAACTTTGTTTGGTACTGGATGGGCATCACGTGGGATAACCTGTATCGAGTCGACAAGGTCGTAGTGCTGCTCATGCTTGTACCTGCACTATGTGTGTATCTTTTATCCAGGGGGGTGAATCATAGGTTTCAATTGCAAGAATCGGTTGAAAAAGTATCTACTCCATAGGATCGAAGGTCAGCGCCTCGCCGTCCGCTCGGACCATCAGTAATCGCTCATCTTCAAAACTATAGGTCTGGGCATCCCCGAGAAACTGCACAAGGAAGAGCTCTTGCTCCATGACGCCCTCAGGCTCGAGGCAGCCCTTGGTAGTCAGTTGGATATCTGCGATGGTGATGTCTACACCGTTGATCCGATACGTCCCTCGATAGAAATTACATCCCCCTGTCCCGATTATTTCACCATCCTCAAAGGCGGCGGTGAATATTGTTCCAAGGATGGGTTTTGATTTCCGGTACGCGAAGAGTTCCCACGATGTCCCATCCAGAGGATCTGAATCCTCAGATACCGAATTTCCACAAGAGGTCAATGTGAGCAAGAGCAGAACGATACAAGCAATCCAGGCCGTCTTTCTCAAGGTTTTCCTCCCTATCACATCAGAACCCATGGTGTATTGACGCTGAGTTATGGGTTTTAGTTCCTTTATTGAGCCTATCATCCCAACAAGGGTCTCAACGGATGCGCGGATTTTGCATTTGTGCGATCATACCTTAAGGATTCGATTGGTATTCGCTCAAGCAAATACTCATGGTCTGTCCACATGTGCTGCCTTGGTGCTGGACTGGCGAATTGGCAGTCATGAATCGCAATGTTTAATGACAATGAAGTGAGAGGTAGAGCAAGATGAAGAACCAACACTCATATCTGAGGAACTCGAAACGCAACATGGATATCAGGCTCATCCTTGGCATGTGCCTGACGCTCCTCCTCTTGGCAGGGCTAGCCTGCAATTTCCAATCAGAGACCTCCTCTGATTCACTGAACGCCACTAAGGTTGCGTTGGATGTTGAGGCGACCTCTCTTGCGCGCGAGAAGGAGGCGAGCACCCAGGAGCCGGAATCGCAGCTTGCGACGCTACCGCCCCCAACAGAATCCGCGCCTGCGCCTACATTAGAGCCCGAGCAATCACCTACTCAACAGCCCTCAGATACACCCGCTCAACCGACGAGCAGTCCAACAACGGACGTTGGTGATGCCGTAGAAGGTAGTTTGGTCAGGGCTCCGTACGATCCAGCCGCCAATTGGGGCACCGGCCACGATTACGATCCATTCGATGCCTCAACTGGGCTGTTCTCTGATAGCTCCGGAGGAGCTGCAAACGCATGGCGGGCAGATGGCCGCTTCAACATTACATTCACCTCCAGAGGCCGCTGGACATGGTATTGGTCATTCATCAATGGTGGAAACTTCTATGCTGATACGGTCATTGTCAATGGGGATAATTGCGTTTCCGCGGATTCTGCTGGTATGGTCTTCCGCGGTAATAACACCGAAGATTACGGATTGATGTTCGGCATCACCTGCGGTGGCAGCTACTTCCTCGGCTTTACCGCAATCCCGGGAGTGGACGGCATCATCTGCACCTTTGAACCCGCAGGGATCGACTGCAGCAAGAGGTCTTTGATCCACAGCAATCTCATCCAGTCAGGTCCTGGTGCGATCAACCGCATTGGGGTCCTGGCGAAGGGAAGTGATCTGGATTTCTACATTAACGGCCAATGGGTGGCCAATCGTTCCGTTGCCCTCTATTCCCCCACCTTCGATCAGGGCATGTTTGCCTTATACCTGGGTACTGCCCAAAAACCAGATGCTTCTGTCAGCTTCGAGGAGTTCAGTGTCTGGTATCTGGATTGAATGTTCGCTATCCGAGGAGCCTCTCAAGCCCAAACCTACATCTCTGCGCAACACACTCGACGACGTTTGAACTACTTTCGGATTCAAATCGGACATCGAATTAGAGGCTAAAGGATCACACTAATAATCTCTTGTGTGCTCCTTCCCCTCAGGCTCCCCATCCTCCCGAACAAACCCACGATCTGCTAGGTAATTCACGATCATCATAGCGTTTTCTTCCGCTGACCGATTGACAGTGTCCAGGAGGATCTCGGGGTTATGTGGAGGTTCATAGGGATCATCGATGCCAGTGAAGCCTTCGATTTCCCCGCGACGCGCTTTGGCATAGAGACCTTTCAAATCCCTCTGCTCACAGACTTCAATGGGCGTATCCACGAAGATCTCGATGAACTGCCCCGATCTGAACATACTGCGAACATCATTGCGAGTTGCCCGATACGGACTCACAGCAGCACACACCACCGTGCCGCCGTGCCGCACAATCTCTGAAGCCACAAATCCTATACGTCGGATGTTGGTATCCCGATCTTCCTTGCTAAAACCTAAACCCTTGGAGAGGTGCGTGCGAACGACGTCGCCATCCAGAAGCGTAACCTGGCGCCCATGCTCCGGAAGCAGCATGGTGACGATCTCAGCCGTGGTCGATTTCCCTGCGCCGCTCAATCCCGTAAACCAGAGGCATACGCCTTGCTTATGCCTCGGCGGAAAACTTTCGGCGAGGATTTCCGCAACCTCAGGACGGGTGAACCAACCTGGCAATGGACGTCCATTATTCAAGTATTCCTCTCGGACCTGCGTTCCAGAGATGGTCGCTGTCGCAGAGCCATCTGGCACCTTGCCGGCCTCTTCATACCGATCCTCATCAGGTAAGTAAACGAGCGCCTGGAAAGGCACCATCGTCACACCCAATTCTTCGCTGTAGGCTTCCACCAATTCCTGTGCTTCGAGAGCTCCGTAGATCGGCTCGCCCTTCGAATCTTTGCCCGGTCCAGCATGGTCGCGCCCCACTATGAGGTGATTGGCGCCGTAATTCCTGCGGATTAGTGCATGCCACAATGCCTCCCGCGGGCCTGCGAGGCGCATAGCAAGAGGAAGCAATGAAAGCAGAATCCTGCTCTGATCATAGTACGTTGATGCAAGCACTTTATAGGTGCGCACACGAATATAATGATCGACATCACCCGGTTTTGTCATGCCAACGACCGGGTGAAGCAGGAGAGACCCATCCACATCCTTAGTTGCGCGCTTCGTCAGTTCCTCATGCACCCTGTGCAGTGGATTACGCGTCTGAAATGCGACAACGTTTTGGTGACCGATTTCCTCTAACCTTCTCCTTGTCTCCATTGGAGTGAGCCGCAGTTCCTTGAAATCGTAGTGGCTGGGCAGCTGTAGTACTCGCAGAGGACCGGAGATGTTGAGTGGTCCCCATCGGTGCATCTCGGCTACAAGTGGATGCCGGGGCTCATGCGTCTTGAAGACTTTCTCAGCCACCTCATTGAGGTCCCACTCGTAGATTTCCTCGATCGTCATCACTGCGAGCAGCTCATTCTTCTTATTACGTAACGCTACCTGCCCGTCCAGCTTGATTTCATCCATCGGATGGATTGGCAGCACGACTGGAATTGGCGAGATGTGGCCTGAGGTTAAACACATCTCATTCACCACCCTTCCATGGTCTTCTTTCCCCATAAACCGATCGAGCGGGGAAAAAGCTCCCACAGCTATCAACTCCAAGTCGCATTCGACTCGACTGCCAATCTGGATGGATGGTAACCTGTTCGCAAGGACAGTCAATTCATCTTTTTCCTCAGGATGAACAAGTAAGTCGACAAGGCTTCCGCCATAAGGTTCGATTAGTTTTGGTGGCATGGTTGTATCCAATCTATTCCTTTCACGGGCAGATAAATTTCTACTTAAACAAGCCCCATTGTACCTCCGAAGTGCCCTTCAAGTTTCAAAGTGCAAGCTCTCAAACAATGATGTGACCGACTGGGAATCATCAAAACCTTCACTCATGAGCTTATAGATTCCTGGTCGATAAGGGTTTACGCTCCCAGACGATTCAGATAAGATATAATCTCGCAATTGGGAGACTACTCCAAAAGCTAGAAAACTTTGAAAGTCGTGTGGAACCAAGAAATGCAAAATCAGCCTAATCTCTCCGATACCATTATCGTTGTGTCAGGACTGCCTCGCTCCGGTACCTCCATGATGATGAGCATGCTTCAAGCAGGCGGTATCGAGTTGCTCAAAGATGAAATTCGTACACCTGACGATGACAATCCCAAAGGGTATTACGAATTCGAACGCGTCAAGAAGCTGAAAGAGGGAGATGTCGATTGGCTCGAGGGAGCGCAGGGGAAAGCGGTGAAAATCATCTCACAGTTGCTGCTCCATCTACCAGAGACATTCACCTACAACGTCCTCTTCATGCATCGTAAAATACCCGAAATCCTTGCATCGCAGCGTAAGATGCTGACCAATCGCGGAAAAGATCCCAACCAGATCAGCGACGAGGAACTTGAGCCCATCTTGAAGAAGCACCTAGACCATGTTGACGAATGGCTCAAGAACCAGCCTAATATTCAGCGCATTGATGTTGACTACAATGAAATGCTGGAAAATCCCGATGATGGTATTGAACAGGTGAACCAATTCCTGGGCTATACGCTCGACACCCAAAAGATGGCCCAAGTCATTGATCCAGAGCTTTACCGTCAGAGGAAGTAGACATGGCCGAGTGATTTCCATGCAACTTCTAGGTTGACATGATAATATTTCTGTGCTCGCGGCGGGTCTCGTTACGAAGATGCCTTCACCTTAAATCACCGGCCGACAAAATCAATGCACAGTGAAAGGTGACATATGTACATCGATCCCAATACAGGGGGTATGTTATTTCAAGTCCTGGCTGTTGTCTTTGCGACACTGTCCGCGGTGGTTCTGTTCTTTTCAGGCAAAATTCGAACGTATATCGCGAAATTGAGAAGGAAAGCAAGGGAGTCTTCCCAAGAGACTGACGATCTCTATGAGGGATCGGATGCCGAATGAATCCAAGATTCTTAATTCGACGATAGGAATCTGAAGAGCCAGGCAATTCCCATGAAAACCATCATAATAGGTTTCGACGCCTTTGATCCGATTGTTTTCGAAAATCTGTACAATCAAGGCAAGGTGCCCAACCTGGGGAAATGGGTGGAGCACAAAGGCTACTCCCGTTTCAATGTTTCCAACCCTGCTCAAAGTGAAGTATCGTGGACAAGCATTGCCACAGGATTAAATCCTGGAGGGCATGGTCTCTTCGACTTCGTCCATCGCAATCCGGCGGATTACTCATTGCATGTCTCGCTCCTCCCAACCAAGAAGCAGTTCTTTGGCATTCAATTCACTCGACCCCATAACGCTCACACCATCTTTGATGAGGCCGTTCAAGGAGGTTATCCGGCAACTGCCCTGTGGTGGCCGGCAACATTCCCCGCTCGCTTGGATTCGCCGGTTCGAACGATACCCGGCTTGGGCACGCCAGACATCCTTGGGCGTTTGGGTACAGGAACATACTTCTCTCTCGAAGGACCATCCTCCAACATCGAAACTAAAACCAAGATCGAAGCCCTCAAGAAGAATGGGGAGAGAAGCTACATTGGCCAACTAAGAGGACCTTCGCGCAAGAAAGGATCCGATCTCCTGGAAACCACGGTCGATTTTGGTCTTGAGATGAAGGACGACGAGACCGCGGAATTGAGGATCGGGAAAGAAAGAGTACAGCTACAAAAAGGAGTTTGGAGCCCCATGATCAGCATCACATTCAAGGTGCAGTTTGGGGTCTCAGTTCGCGCAATCACCCGTGCCATCTTGACACAAAGCCTTCCAAAGCCAACCCTGTACTTCATTCCGCTGCAGATCCATCCCCTCCATCCGCTTTGGCCCTATTCCAATCCACGCGGGTTCGGAAAGCAAAACTGGAAGTCCGCCAGTCTGTATTTGACTCTGGGATGGCCGCAAGATACGACGGCCCTCGACGAGGGTTTCATCGATGATGACCAATTCCTAACATTATGCGACTCCATTGTCCGCTCGCGTGAACTGATTTTCCTCCATCAGCTCCGCTCATTCGATGAGGGAATCCTCGCCGTTGTTTTTGATACCCTGGATCGAGTTCAGCACATGTTTTGGCGCGATCGCCCCGATGTCATCGAGGCGTGGTACATCAAGCTTGATTCACTCTTTGGTCGCATCCTCGAGAATATCAAACAAGGGAAGAAGGATGATCCGCGCATCCTGGTTGTGTCCGATCACGGTTTCGCAGCTTTCGATCAAAAAGTTCACCTGAATCGATGGTTGACGGAGAAAGGCTACCTGACAGCGAAAGAGCCCAAAGAGCAAGGCGGTTTGAATGACCTTGATTGGAGACAAAGCCAGGCATATGCAGTGGGATTATCCAGCATTTATTTGAACCTAGAAGGTCGTGAGGCGCAGGGTATTGTTAAAGTTGAAGAAGTGGAGAGACTGAAAGGCTCCTTGCGCAGTGAGCTCATGAATTGGACAGGACCCGACGGCCGCAACGTCGTGCACAACGTATGGTTTGGCGAAGAAGCTTTCGTGGGTCCTTATGTGCAGCTCGGGCCGGATCTCGTTGTTGGATTCAACACGGGATACCGCGGCTCTGCTGAAACCGGATTGGGCAAATGGAAAGAGGATGCTCTCGAAGCCAATCGCGATCACTGGGGAGCCGATCACTGCATTGACCCAGCGCTTGTCCAGGGAACTCTCTTCTCAAATCGGAGCTTGGAACACTTACCTAGCCCATCCTATTTGGATATACCTCAACTAGTCCTGGATGCTCCGATGGAACACGACGAAGGTGCCCCACCACCTCCTCCGGATTTCAGCGACGAAGACCAAGATGTCCTCGAAGAAAGGCTGAAGGACCTTGGCTATCTTTAAGCAGCGATTATCTACTCAAGACATCCTGCAAATCTTCGTATTTTGCGCTTTCCCTATCCATGTGTGGACAATTGTGAACATGCTGCGCGATGTCCCCGCACACATTCTCTACTTGAACATCTGGGATACAATCGGCGTTATAGCCTACACACTTGCCATTGCGCTTTTGGAGACCGTTATCCTCTTCCTCCTGGCCGTCATCCCGGGACTCATCATCCCGGAGCGTTGGATGAGTGGCAAATACGTGACTTTGGCGAGCGTCCTTGCAACCGTACTTGCTCTCGTAGCCATTGCCTTACAGGTATCCATTATCAACGAGTATCCGAAGCGCTTTCTTCTCATTGGCATTATTCTGATCCTGATTGGATCGATCATCGCTGTATTCCGAGTTCNNCGCCCAGCGTCTCCTTCTACTGACCGGGATTTACATCTTCTTCGACCTCATTGGGGTGGCGATCGTCCTCATTCGCAACGTACAGGGGTGAGCATGAGTTTTCGATTTGGTAGACGCGAATTCCTGAAACTAGCATCCTTACTGCCTCTAGCAGCTGCTGGGACGCGCTTGAATATCAAGCCACGCACTTCCCCAGATCCTGAAAACCCCAATGTTCTCGTGATCGTCTTTGATGCTTTGTCTGCACTCAACGTCTCACTGTATGGATACCCTCGGGAGACGATGCCCAACCTCGAACGATTCGCGCAGAGAGCGACCGTTTTCCACTCCCACTACTCCGCAGGAAACTTCACCACACCTGGGACGGCGTCGATGTTTACCGGAGTATATCCCTGGACTCACCGCGCACTTAGCCTCCATGCCACCGTTTCAGACTCCTACCAGGAACGAAATTTGTTTCACGAATTTCGGGGAAGTTCGTACACACGAATGGCATTTTCCCACAATATCATGGTCAATATCCTCCTGCACCACTTCCGCGATGACCTTGATGATTTCGTACTGCCAGATGGGATTGTCCTGGCAGACTATAACCTGTCAGACAACTTATTCTTCCCGGACTACAACATCGCATACCAAGCGGAGCAGCGCTCTCTAAAGAAACCAAGGATGCTGTCGAATTCACTTTATCTTTCTCCAATAACCTGGGCGTTGAAGACCCTTCATACGCGCAGTCTCGAATCAAGCGTTGGAACAAACTACCACCGGGGATTGCCAGGTACGCAGGATATACTGTATCCACTAGGGGATACCATCAACTGGATCATGGACTATGTTCAATCCATGCCCCAACCTTTCATCGCCTACATGCACATGATGCCGCCGCATGATCCCTACAATCCCAGCAACGAGTTCGTCGCGATGTTCTACGACGGCTGGCAGCCTTTGGAGAAACCAACGCACTTCTTTAAGGAAGGTCATTCACAGGACAAACTGAACCTGGAGCGAATTTATTATGACCAGTTTGTCGCTTACGTGGATGCAGAATTTGGCCGGCTCTACGACTTCCTAGAGGTGGAAGGCATCCTGGATCACAGCTACGTCGTGTTCACCACCGACCACGGCGAGATGTTCGAGCGAGGTATATGGAAACACATCACACCAACACTTTATGAGCCCATCATCCGTGTCCCATTGTTGATCTCGAGTCCTGGCCAAGACCAACGGCATGACGTTTACGCCTCGACCTCTGCGGTGGACCTGCTGCCAACCCTGCTCCACGTCACCGGCCGACCCGTTCCGGAGTGGAGCGAGGGGGTCATTTTACCCCCATACACTGATGATGAACCCGATGGTGACCGCAGCATCTTCGTGGTTGAGGGCAAGAGCAACCCAAAGACCGCCCCAATGATCAAAGCCACCATGGCCATGATCAAAGGACCCTACAAGCTCATCTACTACAAGGGATATGAGGATTTTGATGACATCTACGAACTTTACGATCTAGCCAACGATCCCGATGAGATGGACGACCTCATCGACGTTGAGAAGTCTTTGGCAGCAGACTTGAAAAATGAACTGCTGCGCGAGATCGAGGCTGCCGACGAGCCTTTTAACCGCACGTGAGGAAGACCTTAAAGACGCCGCCTGAATCTCTGTCATGTCAGTATGAAGTTCATGATCCCGGATGGATCTTTATCCTGTTGACAATTGATGAAAGCAGGATTAGGCTCAATAGGGTGCTCGTTGATGACGCTCATAAAAGAATTAGAACGCAGTAAAAAAGAGCTGCAAGCGCTAACAGAAGTTTCGAAAGTACTAACCTCCCCTTTGGAGCTCAACGAACTACTTGTTAAACTCTTGGATCGCCTTGCGGAGGTCCTCGACCCCGTTGACATAGGTATCATAATGATGTGGGATCCATCCTCAAGCTTATTCCGCCCTAGGGCCGTCTATGGACTAGAGCCTGAGAGCATTAACAACCTCCACAACCTGCCTGGAGGAGCGATCCCAGGAAAGGTGTACAAAGGAGAAGAAGTCCGCCTTCTAGTTAACCTTGAAAAGACTGAAGCCGAGATAGACGATATACTCCCTGAGAACCGCAACATCTTGAATGAAACGCTCTGTACAGCTCCTCTTCTACACAGTGCTGTTGCAGTCCCAATTCGCGCTAACGGGCAGACTTTTGGCGTGCTCATTCTCGGGTCGATGCGAGGCACCAATGAATTTGATGAGAAAGATTTACCACTGATACAAACCATTTCCGATCTGATAGCAATGGCCATTGATCGAGATCGTTCAGAACTCGAAGCTGAAGAGATTCAGGAGGAGATGCAAACTGAGCGACTTCGTTCCGAAATTCTTGCTACGCTATCTCACGAGCTTCGCACACCCCTTGCTGCAATCAAGGGCTACGCTACGGCACTTCAGATTGATGAAATTGACTGGTCCTATGAGAAGCAGCAGGAATTTCTACACCTGGTCGAGCAAGAATGTGAAAACCTAGAGACCATGATCGGGGACATGTTGGAATCCTCGCTCATCGACGTGGGACAATTGTTAATTGAATATCAACCTGTAAAGTTGGATACCCTTTCCAAGGAAATAAGGGAAGAGGTACAAATATACACCGACACACATCGGATCCTTCTTGATTTTCCCAAGGATTTCCCAATCATTGATGCAGACCCTCGCCGTGTGATACAAGTCATGCGCAATATTCTCGATAATGCCATCAAATACTCACCTGACGGCGGATTGATCGTCATTCGTGGGCGAGTCCGCTCAACTGATGTCGTGATCAGCATATCGGATCAAGGAGTCGGTATTTCCGCCGAAGATTTGATTCCACTTTTTGACAAATATTTTCGTGTGAAAGCTCCAACCGGGTATCATGTCGCAGGTACAGGCCTGGGCTTACCCATCGCTAGATCCATCATCGAAGCCCATCGAGGACGAATTTGGGCAGAAAGCGAGGTTGGTCAAGGCACAACGCTGCATTTCTCTCTGCCACGTGAGGTCGAAATATAAATTACGAGCATATGATTTGATCCTTTGCGTCAGATCTTCAGGCGCTTATGAAAGAGAAGTATATGTCTAGAGAAAAGGGGCGAATTCTTCTTGTAGATGATGAGCCAAAACTTGTTCGACTGGTGCAGGAAGTACTCATTGCCATGGGTTATGAGGTCATCTCCACTGGTAAAGGGTCCACGGCCATCAAGTTGGTCGCAGTAGAACAGCCGGATCTACTATTACTTGATATCGTTCTCGCAGGTGATATTGATGGTTATGAGGTAGCGCGACGCGTGCGTGAGTTCTCCGAAGTTCCTATCATCATGCTCACCGCCAAAGTCCGTGAGGCGGACGTATTGCACGGCTTTAACGCAGGTGCAGATGATTACCTCACCAAACCATTCAATTCGCAGGAACTGTTAGCACGAATCCGTGCAGTCTTGAAACGTGCACAAATTCAGCCAAGTGAATCAGATCAAACGGAAATTCGATGCGGTGATCTTAGGATAGACCTGGTCCGGCGCCGTGTAACAATCGGTAACATTGATGTTCATCTAACCCGCACAGAATACAACCTCTTGCATGAACTGGCCCAGCACCGAAATCAAGTTCTCCTGCACGAACAGCTGCTTTGCGTGGTATGGGGGCCCGAATATCGCGACGACATTGATTACTTACGCGCCTACATACGCTATCTACGGAAGAAACTCGAAAAAGATCCATCCAATCCCCAGATGATCCTAACCAGTCAAGGCGTCGGGTATCTTCTCAGTTGTCCTGATGACACTGCCAACGATACGTGAGAAGTCATATGTAGTACGTGCATTAGTACTTCCTTGTACATCACCCATAGCTCGGTGTTTTAGCCCATAACCCCGGTCATGTAGTAAAGGGACCTCCACCCTTCTTCCAATACAAGGTGTGAAGAGAGATTTCCTCATTCGATTTCATTCAAGCAATCGGAATAGATGCGGTATTTGAACATCTGGAGTCAGCCCTATCTCGACCGCGCAAATGCGAAACTGCTGGACAGCAAGGAATGGTCAATAGAAGCTTCACACATGCCACATCCGTTCATTCAAGGCTGATGCAAGGAAGACGGCTTGCTTTTCATTCCAATGGAGAGTGACCTGCGACAATATTGAAACACACACTCGAATACCAGACACCAAATTATGAATCAACGAAGACAAGCCGCAGCGTCCACCTCCAGTAGTAGGATGAAAGTACGTCTAGCGATGCCAAATCTCTATCGGGCGGAAGTAAAGCGATTCAATAAGGGCTCCATACCCGGTTTTACCTTCCACCTCCTGATCATCTACAACAATCACATCCAATTGATTACAGAGCGCATTTGCGTTGGGACAGTATAGTTCCCGAAGCTCATTCTCGACTGACTCGATCACAGCGTTCACGAGCGCCATCAGGGCTGGGCTCTTCTTACTGGCCCATAGAATCAATCGTATCCCAGGTGTAAGCTTGGCACTTTTTGGGGAGGATTTATCCCACATTAAAGTGGATTCTCCATCATTATAGAAATAGATAGCCCTTGTGTGAGTATCCATTTTGCCGAAATAATCAGCAATCCCTTTCGCTACGCCGTAGCGCAGATAATCGCAGGCTATGCAATCCGCACGTTCTCGCGCAGCCAATACACTCTGCCTATCGTTCAGCATCGCTTTCTCTGCACAAAATTCGATCGCGGATTCAATTGCATTTGATGTTGCCATTTGGATGTCGTTTGTCATTTTCAGATTCCTCCTATACTAAAGCTCGATAATGACCAGATGCAGGGTTAATAGCCATTACCGTTTTCCCACATGGGCAGACGCCGCTCGTATCCGACAAGCTTCAAGCCGGTGATCGCAGCAGTATTCAACTCCATCGCTCGAAGGTCCTCCGTTCCGAGATCAGCGATGTTGCTGTGCCCCGACAGCATGGTGAGGATTTTCAATTCTTCCGCAGTACTCCGAATGAAGTTCGCCAAGCGTTTACCCGCCTCCATAGGTTTAAGGCGAGATCTTAATTCTGGATCCTGGGATGTGATTCCGTAGGGACAGCGACCAGTATGACATGCCATACATGCCCTGCACCCCATCGCGATCTCAGCCGCTGCCCCAAATCCAACACCATCCGCTCCAAGGGCGATTGCCTTATAAGCATCCAACCCATCGCGAATGCCCCCAAGAAGGAAAAGCTTCACCCTTCGATGTACCCCCAAATCCTTCAAAGCCTGCACAGCTGGTGGGAGTAGCGCGACTGTTGGAATGCCAACCCCTTGTGTTACAACTGAAGGTGAACACCCAGTCCCTCCTACCAGTCCATCGATCGAAATTGCATCTGCACCCGCTTCAACACAAGCTTTGACATCCTCATATGGTCGGCTGGGTCCGAGCTTGAACAGGATCGGAACCTTGTACTCCGTTACATCGCGCAAGAATGCAACCATGTTCTTCATATCATCCAGATCCTGCACGTCGTAGTAGCGACATGGTGAAAGCACATCTGTGCCCAATGGAACTCCACGGATTGCAGCTACCTCCTCAGTTACCTTCTCTCCCAACAAGTGCCCGCCCATTCCAGGCTTTGCACCCTGACCAATTTTCACTTCTACAGCATCGCCAGCACGTAGATAATCTGCTGAAACACCCCAACGACCCGTAGACCACTGGACGGCCAGGTAGCCTCCGGGTTCCCACTGCTTCAAGCTACGTTGCTCGTTCTCGAAACCCTTCGAGAGCCAGGTTTCCTCAGGCAGCAAGCCTCCCTCACCAGTGTTCGTCATGATCCCTGTTTGGGCTGCCCCAATGGCAAGCGCCATTTTTGCTTCCTTAGAGAGCGCACCATATGACATCGCAGCGAAAAGGAATGGAAACTGAAGTCTGATGGGATTCTCACAAGTATCCTCACCAATCTCGACTTCCATATCACATTCTTCGCGATACTTATCCAATGGTGGCTGGGAAGCGATTTGTGAGGGAACGATGGTGATATTGTCAAAGCTCGGTGAAAAACCCATGGTTCCAAAACCGCGCATCATATAATCACCGGATTGCGCTTTATAATGGATCTCTTCAACCTGAGAGAAGGTCCACGGCGAGCGAACGATGTACTCCGATTCGGCCGGGTTTATGCGGATGGCATTCTCAGGGCAGAATTCAGCGCAAATTCGACAACCAACGCACGCGTTATAGTTCTGAACATGAACGTGAAGATCGTCTTCTAGTGCAAAAACGTTATATGGACATACTTCTGCACAAGTGGCGCATTTTCCTGGCATCCGCACATTGATGCACCGGTCCCTCATGAGCGTCACACAGAAAGCTCCATTGATTGGTGGCATAATCCTGCTCCTCTTCGTTAGACCTCGGGAATCGCTTCCCGGTGAAGCGGAAGCTCGTCGGTTTCTTTGACTTTGTAGAACGGCTTTTCCGATTGTCGGACAACTTTTTGGAAGGTTGTTGGATCAGCTTGAAGATTGAATTCGTCGAAATGTCCTTGAAGCTTTTCAATATCATGCTGTGAAAGTGGTCGTATGCGAGTGTTATTCCCAAGACTTCGCCACTCTCCACCGATGTAGATGTTCCCTCGGATGAGATAATTCCCAAGGTTTTCCCCAGCGTCACCGAGAATAACCAGATCCCCGGCCAACATATAGGTAGCAACCTCATCCCCGACATTCCCGGCGATGAGGATATTTGCCCCCTTATTCATAACAGCAGTGAAATCGCCAGCGTCACCATGAATCACCAGCGTACCACCATAGCAATATTGACCCGCTCCATAATCAGCATTTCCATCAACGATGATGAGGCCAGCGGTCATATTGTCCGCGAGATATCGCCCCGCATCCCCTCGTATATGGATCGAGGCTCCATCATTCAACACCCCAAGATAGTCGCCACAGTCCCCTTCGATGGTCAAATCACCGTGACGAAGTCCAGCCGCGAGACCGTGAATATGGTTGGCGGCTTGAATCACCACAGCACCTTCTGCAGTCATTTCCTTGATGCTGCTGTTTACAGATCGCATGCTCTGCTTATTAGCATTCACCACACGAGACATACTCTCTCTCCCTGTTCACGGCTTTCCCCTTATGGGTGCCATAAAGTCGGACGAACTGCTTTCTCACGACATTCCGCTTCTTTGGATCGCCCAGTGCGTCCAATGACAAAACGCGCAGTTCATCCAAGCTTTGTGCCCTTGTTCGTAAGTTTTTTTGTTCTCTTGCCTGCCTCAGGACCTGTTCATCAACCTGCCCACCCGTTTCAATGAGGCCAAGTTGAAGTGCATTTCCCAAGAGTTTTTTTCCGGCATGGCTTCGAACGATCAGCGTGGCGAATCCCTCAGAAGCACCGGCGAGCCCGAGGGAAAGGTCTGCTTGATCCCCAAGGAAATCAATACAACGCCCACAACCAAGTCGCGTGGCGTCATCCACATCTGCTCGATTCACGGAACGCTCCGAACCATCCCACGACGAAATGATCATCTCGTCCTTAGTGGGAGAAACGCGGAGCTCCTGGATGTGCCTCTTCGAGACACCCAGCCCATCCTCAAGGAACTCATACAGCGGCTCGTGAAGATAAACACCGGTGCAGAAAGTCGAGATAACGAAACGTAATCTTTCCTGATAGGGCCGGAGGCGGGCGCTATTCGCTGCTATCAATTGGCGCACACCCTCTGCGACGCATGGCATGCCTACGATGGCAAGTCTGGTTAAGTCCAGATCAAAGATGGCTTTATTGAGCTCACTAAGCACGGGCGTCCAAAGGTATTGCGTCCCTAGAGCATTTGCGATTTCATCTACGGATGTCGCAACGCGGGTGAACGGCTCCAAAGTCCATGGATCCATGTCAGCCATGACCACCCCATCGATCAGATCACTCGACATTGCGGCGATCAACAGGCTGCGGATTACATCGTTGGGGCGGTTACTGACCTGCACACCTGCAGAATGCACAGAGATCACACTTTCCTCGCCCATTGGGATCCAATTAACCAAGCGCGGGCAGCATAGTTCACAGAATTTCTCGCAGACCTCACATGTCTTCAATGGGATCTGGGTAAGACCAATCTTCTTCTCTCGCGTCTCAAATGTGGGATGTTGCTTCCCATTCCATTTGAGCACACACTTTGAACACACTGCTACACAAACACCGCAACCCGAGCATCGGTCTGCGGACCATATATCCCGCTGCAACTTTATGGACATAAATCGCTCTCCTGTGTCACATTAGCCTCGCGTGATTGGGCTCGAGGCCTCTTAGCAAGTCGTTGAACTTCCGAATTTTCGCGACAAATTCTTGAGGATCATCGGGGTTTACCCATTCCATCCGCAGGCGTCTTCTATCGAACCCACTATCATCGAGTTGCTGCTGTAAGCGCGTGAATCGCTCCAATGCATCACGATTCCCGAAGAGATGGTGGCACTCTCCAGGTGCACAAGCTCCAACAAAGACGCCATCCGCACCAAGCAAGAATGCCCAGAGTGCGAGCATGGGGTCGAATCGAGCCGCACAGCCCAGTCGGATGAGGCGGACGTCGGTGGAATAGGACAAGCGCCTGACACCTGCAATCTCCGCGGCCGCCTGCCCGCTCCATTCACATCCGAAAACCAAAAGGGTTCGACCCTCACAATCCTCTTTTCCCACGAATGCCGATTCAATTTGTGCAATCAATTGGGCGTCATTCTCATTGGGAAGGTCAATGGCACGAACCGGACAAGTAACGACGCAGTTACCGCATCCTGAGCAACGTAGCGGATCAATTCGGGATCGATCAAGAAGAGTTTCCTGCCTCTCCATCGTGATCGCAGCGAATGGACAGTGTGGGACACACATGCCACAGCCGGTGCACACATTCCCGTCAACGATTGCTGTGGATTCATTCCACGTCGTGCGACCAGCATTGATGAAACGTACAACCTGAAAAGCAGTCAAAGTGGCTTGAAGTTCGGCATCCTCGAATGTGGATGGCTTGTGTGCAGCGCCGCACACGAAAACTCCTCGATGTCCAAGAGTTTCAGGCCGCAATCGGTAACGTCGCTGCAGGAAGAACCCATCCGCATCTTGGTCAATTCGCAGCATATTTGCGAGGACGCTGGCGTCGTGCTGCGGAATCATTGGGGCAGCTAAAACGAGTTGGTCGAACTGAATGTGATCGATCCTGTCAGCAATGTCGTCCTCGATGACAATCTCGTGATCAGCTACCCGTGGTACGCAGGATGAGGGCAGGATCCGGAATTCCACACCAAGAATCTCAGCCTGATGCAGCCTAGCGTCAGCCATCTGACTCTCATACATGTCAATGTCTTGGAGCAGAACTGTGATCTTTGTCTCTGGATTGGCGGTTTTGACTTCGTATGCTTGTTCGAGCAGCCTGGTCCAGCATGCATCCAGGCTCGAGTGGTTACTGTTACGGTGATCGCCGCATAGGAGCATGACCAATTGAGCAGGGTAGCCCGTTGTAGATTCGCCGTTGCGCAAACATCGCAATTCGCCATCGAATCCCAAAGGATCCACGATATCTTGCCCGTCAGGGGCTGGAAAATCTTGCGGAAATTCGAGCCTGGCTCCCGTGGCGACAATAATGGCGCCAACATCGAAGGCTTTCATTCTATTCGTAGCATCTTCTACGATCGTGATTTCATACTGGCCGGGGGTTCCTTCAACCGCTGCCACTTCGCCTCCGAGCAGAAGTTCGATCTCGGGGTTGGAGATGACAGCTTGAGTCTTTTGTGCGACGTATTGAGCGAGCTCATTCCCTTCCAGGTTGACAGCAAGCACGTGTCTGGCTAATCCGCCTAGCTCGTTCTCTCTTTCGACGAGTTTCACCCGTATCCCGCGGTCGGCCAGCGCTAAGGCTGCGGTCATCCCAACCACACCTCCCCCAATGACCAACACGGCTGGGGAGATTTCGACATCGACCCGCTCAGTTGATCTACGATGTATGCTGCGGGCGACCCCCATTCGAATTAAATCGACGGCCTTCGCTGTAGCTCCTTGGGGCGAATCTGCATGCACCAATGCGCATCCCTCTCGAAGATCCACCAACTCGAATATCCCGCGCGGCATACCCATTGCGTCGAAAGCGGATTCAAAGTGTCGCCTCATCATTCGTGGCGGACATCCAGCAATGACAATCCGGTCCAAATTCTCTCTAAGTATGGAGGCCTCAATCGATGCAACTCCATCCCGCGAACACGAATACGACATTTGGCGAACGAACGATGTGTTTGGAAAATCACGCACCGCTTCCTGAATCGACACCAAATCCAAAACACCGGCGATTTCATTGCCACATCCGCAAATGAACACTCCCACCTTCATCTTGCTCATCTCCGGCTCTCACCGCTAGATTCATTTGGTCGAGATTCGGTCACTGCGTTCTGCGAATTGTGATTACCCACCAAGGAATAAGTGAGCTTCACCTGCCCGCAAATCTCGCAGCTAGCCGGATCAAATGCCGTGTCGAATGAATGGTCGTTCAGCTTCTCTTCTCTGATATCTGCTAAATGGATAGCCCCTGTTGGGCAAACCAGAACACAGGTTGCGCATCCAATACAATCCATTGAATCGACCGCGAAAGGCGTCCCCACTTTCTTGTCGATCCCGCGGTTGATCACACTGATCGCGCCAATTCCAACAATTTCATGACAGGCTCGAACACAAAGACCACAGAGGATGCAGTCGTCTTCGTCCATTGAGAAAAGCGGTTTCGTAACGCCGTAGTCTTCAGCTAAATTTCGAATGAGGGGAACTTGACTGGCTGAAGCCATCAACAGCTCAATCGTATTGCGGCGTGAATGGAAGATCTTGTCAGATTCGGTGCGGACGAGGAGTCCTTCGCTGCAGGGGTAGGCACACGAGGCAACCAAGCGCCAGCCGCTACCAGTGTTCACTTCCACCATGCACAACCGGCACGCGCCAAAAGGCTCAAGAGCCTCGTGGTGGCAAAGGGTGGGAATGTGGACTCCGTTCTCCCGGGCGACCTCCAGTACAGTTCGCCCTGCCACCGTTTCAATCTCACGCTCGTCTAGAATGATGTGCATCACATCCATGCCTAACGGACCAAAACTGCATCGAAGTTACAAAGCGACCGACATATCCCACATCGAGAGCAAAGCTCCGTGTTGATCACATGTACTTCTTTCTTCTCCCCAGATATGGCTTTGCTTGGGCAATTACGGGCACAAACCATACACCCAGTACATGCTTCAGGGATTATTTCGTAGGTGATCAATCCCTTGCAGACCTTCGCGGGGCAATGCTTATCGAAGATATGTGCTTCATATTCGTCGCGGAAGTATCGGATGGTGGTGAGTACGGGATTGGGTGCAGTTTGTCCAAGCCCGCACAGAGACGTAGTCTTTACGTACTCACTCAGCTCAAGTAAGTAGTTCAGGTCTTGCTCTTCACCTTGACCGTCACAGATACGCTGCAAGATCTGGAGGAGGGCGTATGTGCCAACACGGCATGGAATACACTTGCCGCAGGACTCTTCTTGTGTGAACTTCAGGAAGTAGCGCGCAAAATCCACCATACAAGTATCTTCATCACAAACCACCAACCCTCCCGACCCCATGATCGCACCAAGCTCCGAAAGCGATTCATAGTCAACAGGCACCTCGAGGTGCTCACCAGGAATGCATCCACCGGATGGTCCTCCAATTTGGGCTGCTTTGAATTCCTTATCATCAGGGATCCCCCCCCCGATGTCATAGATAAGCTCGCGTAATGAGATGCCCATGGGAACTTCCACCAGGCCAGTGTTGCGGATGTTCCCAACCAGTGAAAAGATCATTGTGCCTTTACTCTTCTCACTGCCTACCTCGGCAAACCAATCTGGCCCATTCCGAAAGATGAGTGGGACATTGGCCCACGTCTTGACATTATTGTTATTGGTGGGCATGCCCCACAAACCAGATTGTGCAGGGTAAGGAGGTCGTGGCCGTGGCTCGCCAATCCTTCCCTCGATGGATGCTATCAGTGCGGTTTCCTCACCGCATATGAATGCCCCGCTACCGAAACGTATTTCAATATCAAAATCAAATCCTGATCCCAGGATGTTCTCTCCAAGGAGTTCATGTGCTCTGGCTTGTCGCAAGGCCAGATCGAGGTGCTTAACCGCCAACGGGTACTCGTTCCGAATATAGACGTAACCAGAAGCGGCGCCCATGGCATAGGCCCCGATAATCATTCCCTCGATCACGCTATGAGGATTACCCTCCAGAATGCTTCGATCCATAAATGCACCGGGGTCCCCCTCATCGGCATTACAGATGACATACTTCACGTCGCCCTGCGCCTCTTTGCAGAGCCGCCACTTTTCACCCGTCGGGAAGCCCGCTCCACCACGCCCTCGCAAGCCTGATTCCTGAATCACCGAGATCACTTCATCTGGGGATAAATCCCGTAGAACATGGCTCACTGCTTCGTAGCCATCGCTTGCGATGTACCCAGAGATGTCCGTGGGATCGATTTCACCATTCAGTGCCAATACACGGCGCAACTGCTTGGCATAGAATGGAATCTGGTCCTCATAGGCGATCGAATCACCACTTACGGGATCCACATAGAGCAGTTCGTGGAGCAATTCTCCTTCCACCAGGGTCCTTTGGACGATCTTTACAGCATCCTCTTTCGTCACCCCGCTGTACGTGATGCCCTCGGGTTGAAGGGTTACATGAGGCCCTTTTTCGCAAAAACCCCGGCAGCCGGTGGGCAGAACCTTGAACATTTCGGTCAACCCCGCTTGTTGAAGTGCTTCCTTGATGCTCGCTACGAACTCCGAACCACCAAGCGCAAGACACCCAGTGCTCGCGCAAACTTGAATGCAGCGTTGACGAGAATCCAGGTCTTCCCGAATGCGCTTGCGGAAACCAAACAGGGCTTCGGGATTGCCCAAGGCAGTCATCCGTTCGCCCCCCTTTTAGGTTTCGTGCTTTTCATGAGCCTATCCACCTTCTTGAGTGGACTTCCTCCAGTCGTTTCCCCATCCAAGACGCTGACGGGGCCCAATGCACAACACCCAAGACAGTTGACCGTCTCCAAGGTGAATTCTTGGTCTGGTGTCGTTTCACCAGCTTGAATGCCTAGTTTGGTCGTAAGTTGGTAAAGAATGAGCAATGACCCTCTGACATGACATGCAGTACCTGTGCATACCTGGACCGTGTGTTTCCCCTGAGGAACCAGGGTGAATGCGTTGTAGAACGTGGCAACGCTGTAGATCTGACTGAGTGGGATCCCGAACCATGTGCTGACCAGGAGCATGGCATCTTGCGGCAGGTAACGGTACTGTTTTTGGATCTCCTCGAGGACATAGAGCAAAGGGGCTCTTTCTCCAAGTCTCATCAGAATTCCAGAGATTTCGGCTGCAGGCGTCTTCATCAAGAAACGGCTCTTTCTTCAACTGGAACACCAGCAATGACTTTGTCCAGAGTACATAAGGGCCTGTTTCGAAGTGGCGGAGTGGGAACAGGGAAGGACCATCGAATGTCGAGAGGTTGGCACATATCCATAACACTCCATCGAAGCTGATGGATGATATACGGTCAGTTACACACTCACACTAATCCTAGAGTCATGAAAAACCCATAGAAATTTAGCCCCAATTAATGAAAATCGCATGAAAAAATCATCCAATAAGGTAGAACAACCAAGGCGTAAGCTTTGTCGCTCGATGAACTTATGAAGACTTTGGAAATGGGATCGTAGAAACGAGGTCTCTTTGAGGATGGGATGATCAATAGCCCAACATCAACGGAACTAATGTAGGATTGCCTGATCCTTTACTATTCGATTCTCAGTTTTGGAAAACTTTGTTGGAGTTACATGGATGAAGAAGCAGGGTCAGAGACGCGTAATGGATGATCTGTCGAAGATATGGACCAGTACTGGAAGTCATTTCATTCGTCACGAAGGTTCTTCAGAACTTGGATAGCTCAGAGCAAACATAGATCCTTCGTCTGCGACGCTCCTCAGGTCGGCCAAACCACCGAACCGATCGATCCATTGCCGTCCCATACACAATCTAAACTCTATGCCTGTAGTATACATCCCAGTGGCATTTTCAACTCGAAGGATTTCTTGTTGAAGTTTTCAAAGGACAGAGGTTCGCACTTTTATATGGTCCATGGGGGTTATTCTGAATCAATTATTGGTCAATAATGAATAATTTGAACACTATATTTGACGTTTAGTCAAGTATATGGTACCGTAACACTGGTTGGATCCCCAATAAGGTGTCGGTTTGCACCCCTTACGTTTGTCGTCATGACGCTGATGTTACACGGCAGCTTCGGTCTGTGTGGAATGGCAAGAAATGCGATTCTCAGGGTGGGAGGTGCGCGGACCAGAAAACTCGAAGACCCAAAAATGAACTACGGACCTTCCCTTCCATGCGTATGTGGATCAGTGGCGTAACGTATGTCATCGACGTCGAATTGTAGAGGTGAAAGAAATGACTGCAACCGAAGATCGTACTACAGAAAGTGCTCCATACGGGGATAAACGCTATGTAGCCGTGGAACACACGATGGAGCGCTTTGACTATCAAGAGCATGGCCTTATCGAGGTGCTCATAACCGCCCAAGAGGAATTCGGATGTCTTTCCAAAGAGATGCTGACCTACGTATCCGATAAACTGAATCTCCCTTTGAGCCAGGTGTACGGTGTTGCGACATTCTATGATATGTTCACGCTGGAGACCGTCGGTACAACGCACGCAATGGTATGTACGGGTCCGACTTGCCTCATCGCGGGCGCTAAGGATGTATTGGCGGAAGCCTGCGAACTTACCGGCGTGTCAGAACCGGGTCAAACCAGCCCTGATGGCAAGCACAGCGTCAAGGAAGCGACCTGTCTGGGTCTGTGTGACCAGGCCCCTGCTGCGCTGATCAACAAGCAAGCCCAGGTCAACCTCTCAATCGACGACGTACCCGCGATGTTACAAGGGCGGGCGTCCTCGCCGTGCATTCAGGTGTGCGGCGAACCTCGAATACTGACCGCTCCCATCGGCAGGCTTTCACCCACTGATCTGGATGCCCATAGGTTAGAGGGGGCCTTCACCGCGCTGGAAAAAGCTCTGTGCACCATGACGCCTGAGGATGTTATCGAGGAAGTGAAAGACTCTCGCCTGTCAGGGCGTGGTGGGGCAGGCTTTCAAACGGGCTTGAAGTGGCAGATGGCAAGGGAGGTACCCGGCAAGCCGAAATACATCGTGTGCAACTTTGATGAATCAGAACCCGGAACCTTTAAGGACCGCGTCCTGATGGAGGGAAATCCATTCCGTGTTATTGAGGGCATGACGATTGGCGCATATGCCACAGATGCCCATAAAGGCTACATCTATATCCGTGGTGAGTATCCAACCGCCACGGAAATTGTGGAAGAGGCGGTAGACAAGTTGTACGCAGAAAACCTGCTTGGGGACAACATCCTTGGCAGCAGTTTCACCGTCGATATTGAAGTACGGCACAACGCCGGTGCCTACATATGCGGTGAGGAAACCGCGTTGTTCGAATCTATCGAAGGGAAGCGCGGTCACCCACGTACAAAACCCCCCTATCCCACACAGGCAGGCTTGTTCGGCAAACCTACAGTCATCAATAACGTTGAGACGATGGCGGTTGTGCCGAGTCTCATTCTCAATGGCGGCGAATGGTTCTGTCAGTGGGGCTCAGGCAATTCAGTGGGACTCAAACTCTTCTGTTTGAGCGGGCACGTTATGCAGCCTGGCGTTGTTGAAGCCCCCCTTGGCACCACGATTCGGGAACTCATCGAGGATTATGGTGGTGGTTTTATCGGTGAACCCCAAGCCATTCTGGTAGGTGGCGCGGCAGGTGGATTTCTGCATCCAGACAACCTTGACACGCCACTCACGCATGAGGATCTCAGTGAGCTTGACGTGCCGATAGGCTCAGGCGCGATAACGGTCTTCAATCAGTCGGTCAACCTGTGGCAGGTCCTTCAGGGTTTGGCACACTTCTTTGTGCACGAGACTTGTGGACGGTGCGCACCATGCCGCTTAGGAACCATGCAGATTTACAATCTCCTCAACAAGATCAACCTCGGCATGGCAGCCTCTTCTGATCTACGCAAGGTAGAAAAACTCGGGGGGATGATCAAGAAGACATGCATGTGTGGCCTGGGGATGACGGCCGCAAACCCCGTACTTACAGTTCTGCACCATTTCAAAACGGCCCCGATCGTTTAGAACTCCTCCCCCGCAATAGCTCATTGCGACTGTAACTGAGTACAGTCAATGTATAGTTTCTATGCTGGTTTGTTCAGCCTTGAATAACACTTCTGACCAGTATAGCGTCTACTCGTCGGGTTCAAGGTCCTTGGGAAAGTGGTCGGCAACATATTCTGCGCTGTCACGGGGAGCGGACAATACAATCAGCACATCAGCAATCTTGGAGCCCATGCTCTGGAAGCCATGGGGTAATTGCCCATTAAAGAATAGGCTATCGCCGGGCTCTAGGACGAAGGCTTGATCATTAACTGTGTAGAGCACTTCTCCGCTCAAGCAGTAAATGAAGTCCTGCCCGTCATGGGAAAGCGGTGGACCACTGCGTGCCCCTGGCTCGAGTCGCAGTAGAAGGGGTGTCATAAGTTGATCGACCTTGCCAATGCCCAAGTCCGCCATCGTACCGTGCGAAAGTTGCAGATGCAAACGTTTATCAGATTTCACGTGGACAATATTGACCTGCTCGAATGGTTCGAAGAACGCATTGATGTCCACACCTAATGCAATAGCTATCCTTTTCAACGTGCTGACCGTAGGTGAGGTATGTCCACGTTCCAGCAGACTCAACGTATTCCGCGACAGACCGCTAGCTTCGGCGAGAGCACGTTGCGAGAGATGACGTTGCTCCCTAAGCAACCGGATTTGTTGAGCTACATTTATCGTCGTTTCATCAACGCTTTTATTTTGGTTGCTCATTGCAATCTGTCTTGGGAAACACATGCTGCCAGCGAGCAATGCAGTGCTGAGTTGCGCAACGGACAAACCACCTGAATGTTAATGCACAAACAATCGTCCCTTGTAATCGCGTTGGCACAAGAAAAGCTCGCATATCCCGAAAGTGCACACAATAATTGGCGAAGTAATTGATGATGCTATTATAATTGAGACCGAGTGTCTAGATTAACTTCCAGGATTGTACTACCAATTCAAGTCGGGAACAATTCAACGCCTGCCGCGTGACCAACACCCATCCTGCACGTAAGAACCTAATGAGCGCTTGTCAGGGGCGAGTTGTTCCAGACATGAATCAGTACTATAGGAGATTGCATTCATTCCCTACGAGTCATCCTCGAAGCGCGGAAAACGCAGGGTGAACGTAGATCCCTCGTCCTCAATGCTCCTCACGGTAATCGCGCCACCAAAACGATCGACTAATTGCCGCACGATGCTCAATCCCAGGCCTGTGCCTACTGTATCCATTTCCTTAGCATTTTTCGCCCGAAAGAATTCCTTAAATAGACGTGGAAGGTCTTGCTCAGGAATTCCGATCCCATCATCCGAGACGTTGATCTCTACCATTTCAGAACGAGATTCAACCTTGACCTGTATACGCCCACGCTCAGGAGTGTATTTGATCGCGTTGCTGATCAGGTTCCCCACCAACGTTTCGAGACCATCCTCGGTTGCCAAGATTGCCAGGTCCTCATCTGGCAAATCAACCATAAGTGAATGCCCTTTGTTTTCCGTTTCGTGGGCGTAGTGCTCAACAATTCGCTTGATCAGCGGGCAAATAGAGACTCGCTCAAGCGGTTTCTCGACATCATATGTCCTGCTCTTGGCCAGCAAGAGCAGATCATTGATGAGTTCCAGCTGGTTTGAGAGTTTCGTCTCAATGCGTCTCAAGATCTCAAGTTGTTGATCGGTCAACTCTCCAGCAAGACCGCGCAGCAGAGTCTTTGTGAGGCTTTGGGCGCTACCGATTGGCGAACGCAGTTCGTGCGCCACAGTCAACATGAAAGCGGTTTTAAACTGGTCTAGACGCTCCATCTCTTCCTTCTCTCTGGCCAACGCCATTGCTTCTCGCTCGATGGTCCGCAGGCGTTTGGACTCCAGAGAAAGACGTCGCTTCTCCAACCCTTGATTGACGGTCATTAGGAGCAGATCGGAGGTGAAGGGTTTGGTAATAAAATCATAAGCACCGCGTCGAATCGCTTCCACAGCCAATTCAACCGTCGCATAGCCGGTAATGATCACGGGCACGATTTCGGGATTAACCTCAGCGATCGGACCCAACAGGTCGATCCCTCGACCGTCCGGCATCATCACATCCAGCAGAACCAGGTCAAAATCCTGTTCGCGGATTTTTACCATGCCCTCCGTCAACGTTTCGACCGCTTGAACCTCGAATCCCTGTGGTTCGAGCGCGCGACGACATCCCTCTCGTATACCCAACTCATCATCGATGACCAGGATTTTCCCCTTGGGCTCCATCATCGATCCACTGCTTTCACTCTATCCAATCGGGTGAAGTAATGACAGTAGGCGAAATGCCTTTCGAATACCGCACTGGAAGAAGGATGGTAAAGGTCGTCCCCTTATTTACTTCACTTTCAACAAAGATTTGCCCACCATGCATCCTGATAATCCCATAAACGATGGATAAACCCAAGCCCGTGCCTTTAGCATGTGCTTTGGTAGTGAAGAAAGGCGTGAAGAGCTTTTCCAGATTCTCCTCAGGAATTCCACTCCCGGTATCGGAGATTTTGACCTCCACTTGATCGCCATCTATCTGTCGTGTCGCAACAAGTATGGTTCCACCACCCTCCATTGCCTCGGCTGCGTTATTCATCACATTGATGAAAACCTGCTGCAGTTGAGCGGAATCCGCATAAATGGACGGCAGGTGAACAGTGAACCTGCGCACGATTTCCACTTCCTGAAAGACCGGTTTGAGCGTGAGTACCTCAATCACCTGCTCAAGTAGCTCATGGACATCTGTTTCTTCAGCCAGGACCTCTTGCTGCCTTGCAAAGTTCAAGAGATCCGCAACTATGTTCTTGCAGCGTGTCGCCTCCTTGATGATCATGTCCAGGTCATCCCGCTGGGAATCATCCACAGCGGCTTCTTTATACATCACATCTGAGTAGAGGAGGATTGTCCCCAATGGATTATTGAGCTCGTGTGCGACCCCAGCCGCGAGTTGCCCCATCGAGGCCAGTTTTTCTTTATGCATTAACTCCTGTTGGGTGCGTCGGAGTCTTTCGACCATGCTGTTGAAAGATTGACCCAAGGCCGCTAACTCACCACTCCCGGTAGTCTTCACCCGGATCTCCATGTCTCCTTCAGCAAGCTTGCGGTTTGCCTCTACCAGCTCACCAATCGGTCTTGTGATGATCCGGGCTATCGGCACTGAGACGATTCCTGCGAATAAGATGCACACAAAGGCAATTAGCGCCTCGCGCTGGTAAAAAGTACGGACCAATTTCTCAAAGGATGACAATCGAGCGCCAACATACAGAATTCCAACCACCTCACCTCGGTGATCGCGCAATGGTTTGTAGCGTGTGATGAAGGATTCGTTGACGACAAAGGCCTCTCCCTTGTAATCTTGTCCTTCCTTCAATACCTTGTCGAAGACAACCTGTGAGACCCTGGTGCCAACAGCTCGCTCTCCACTCTCCGTCATTACGTTGGTGGAAACGCGTAAATCTCCGAAGAATATGGTTGCTGTATCAACCCCCGCCACCTCCTTAATGCGATCCACCAGCGTATTATCATTATTGAAAAGATAGGCTGCCACCACCGCACCTATTGTCTGCTGCTGCACATCCTTCAGCGGGAAAACACCAACAAGCGCAAGGCCCGCTGTCCCCTCACGAGGGTCAAAAAGCTCTGGGGCAGCCAGTGGCGTTTCGATTACAGGAATGGATGCTTTTTCACCCAGGCCTACTTCAGTAAGTAGGTCGACCGGGATAATTTCTGTCCCCGACTGTTCGATACCGGATGACAATACCTCCCCAATAATCGGCAGTTGAGACCAGCTTCCCCCTTTCATTCTCTCCGCAAGGTGCTCGCCAGAGGAAAGAACCCGGGAACTCATGATGCACCCTTCGGCGTCAAGCACCATAACCAAGTGTGTGCCTCCCAGGGTCGGCACAGTGACCTTGCGGTTCATTTCGACCTCAATGGTCTCAACTGCATTGCTCTGCCCCTCTAAAGCTGCTGGGAAGTGCTGTATGACACGTGGATCCTGAGACATTCTTTGGCCAACCGCTAAGACTTCTTCCAATTGGAGTTGGTAGAAGGATTCCGCCAGGTTCATATCGCGGGCAACGCGTGCATCTTGCGCAGTAATCAGGTAATCGCTGATCACCCTCGACGTAACCCAGGTGTTCACGCCTACCGTTAGCATCGCCACCAATGAGAAAGAGGCGATCAAAACAGCCCGCAACTGACCACCAGTCAAATGTGCTAACAGCCTTTGCATCTCAAATCCCTATCCACGTTTTGGAAAAGGGCTGGCGCTTTCTGTGTCCTCCTTCACTTCAACGTCTCCATGCGTAAATGTGGTTCCGTGATGTCCATCGGGTTGAAGGTTAACCAGGAGCCCTAACATTGCCCTTTCCGGCTCATGGACGGATCCACACTCAACCAACAATGCACGGACCTCTGCTCACTTTTCCAGCCAATGGCGAGATCGGCAGCCTAGAACGCTAAGGTCAGAACCCTGCCATTCCCTGTTGCATTACTCAGAGGGAGCAGGTGATAGGTTAGACCTGTTCTTCGCTGAGCACCCAATCCACCTTCCCAACGAGATCATCTGGATCGATCGGCTTATCCACGAAGAGCTCCACCGGTAAATAGTCGATATCCGGTTCGAAGCGTAATGGCGTTGTGCTGTGAATAGCAGTCAGCATCAGTATCGGGATATCGCTGAATTCGGTGAAGCCAGATGTCGGGTCGGGACTGCGGAGCTTGAGTGCCAATTGAAAGCCCTCAGTTGCCGTATCCATCATCACGTCGAGGATGATCAGGTCCGGCCTGTCCTCTCCCATCTTCTTCAAACCTTCACGGCCGTTTTTCGCATCCATAACCTCGTGTCCGGCATTCTCAAGTGCCATCCTGCATGCAAGGATGGTATCCGGATCATCATCGATAACCAGGATCTTTGCCATTGCAACATCTCCCTTCTCATAGGATGATCACATTCAAAATGGAACAACCTTGACGAATGATATCCGTCATATTATCCATTTCTCTTATCTACAAAATGCTTCGGAGGCTCCGCACATCCCTTATTCTCGAAATCAATATCATGTGCGAAACCGCACTCCAACCGCTCACTCAGAATTGCTTCAGTGACCTCCAGAACCGCCTTTTGCACCGGCTCACTTAAGGTAGAGGTCCAACCGACATGCTTAGGCTGCACACAATAGATGATGATGTACATGGGAAGAACACCCAATACATCCCCAAGTGCCAAAACCTTCGCGAGGTTAATGTGATGGAGTGTCAAGGCAGTCCTATGGCATACAGATTGAAATATGGCTTTGTGGGCCTGAAAGCGCCTCCACGCTCCTGGTGGGCACCCTGTATCGGCGGCGTCAACGATGATCACCCGCTCATAAGATCGAGAGAGAAGTTCTGTGAGCATTTCGATGACCGAGCATTCACAAAGAGTCGTGCTCTTAGGCAATTGGCCCGATGCATACAATGCCTCTGTGACCGCGATTCCTACCCCATCATCCCCTCGGAGGGCGTTCCCGAGTGCGAGGATGAGCGTATCCACCGCTCCCGGGATCGATGGAGCAGCCCGAGAGACATTGCTCGAGGAAAGCCATCTGTGCGATTCTGGAGTGCGTACCCCCCGATCAAACAAACTTTACCTCCAACATATGTGTAGAACATGAAATGCACGGATCATAAGCCCGCACGAGCATCTCCAGGGCTAATGTGATTTCCTCTTGTGTCCGATCCAGGATGCTCGGTATGAGTTCGCGCATATCTCCTTCAATATTTGCCAGGTTCTGACCGGTAGGAATCACATAATTCGCATCCACGATCCGGCCATTTTCAATCACATAGTGATGATAGAGGGTTCCCCTAGGCGCTTCGCACACACCGACTCCCTCCCCGTTTTCCCTTGCGATCGAGCCGGGTTGCTCCCATTCAATCCCGGCCTGAGTAATCCTTTCGATGGTATTCAGCGCCTGCTGAGCGAAGTGTACGGCCTCCACCAACTGAACGACCGAGATCGAATAGGGATTCGTGCAGATTGGAGATATCCCTAGGGTGGTTGCGGCTGATTTCGCCCTCGGGTCAAGTTCATGGAAGTTGATATTGAACCGGCTTAGTGCTCCAACCATATAAGACTGCCGCCGGTTGCGAGTATGCTTCGCTGATGAATGCGACACAATGTGCTCACTTGTAACAGTTTTGTACGCTTCCGGAGGCCATACGCCACCATCACTGCTAACAATCTCGCCATCCAGGATGCAGTACTCTCTGTCCTTCTGAAGTGCAAGGTACTCTGTCTCGCGCGCAAAATCGGGAATCGACAGACCACTGAATAGCATCACGCTTTCATCGAGATCCTCACGCAGCGCGAGCAGGCGCTCGCGGAATGCAAGCAGCTCTTCGCTCGATGGGTAGCGGGTGAACCCGCCCACGACCATCGCGATGGGATGGGTATGACGCCCACCGATCATAGCGGAAAGATCGCCTGCCACTTTCTTCATTCGCAATGCCCTCAACACGATCTCAGGCTCTGCTTTCGCTAAAGGAATTACACTCTCGACGCCAAATAAATCAGGCGCTACTAACATATAGATGTGCAGAATGTGACTGTCGAGCATCTCGGCATAGAGATTCAGCTTGCGTAGAAGCGTAGTTTGTTCACTCGGCACCACACCCAACGCATTCTCACAGGCGCGCAGGGAAGCTGTCCCATGGGCGACAGCGCAAATCCCACAGATCCGCGAGGCGATGTGTGAAGCGTGTTCATAGGGCTGTCCTCGTAACATCGCTTCAAAGAACCTCGGAGCTTCAATAATCTGGAAATCGCACTGCTCGATGACTCCATCCCGCACGTTCACTACGATGTTGCCATGTCCCTCAATACGGGTCAGATGATGGATATCAATCTCTACTCTCTGTCCTGGGGCTGTAGCCATTGCATCATCACTCGCTTTCTCTGGCCTCATAAGATAGATAGAGCCTCATTCTTTCCTCCATTACGTGCTCTTCGAAACCATGCTCCGAGAACACTTCCTTCAAGGATGTGAGGTTCGGATTCGGGATCAACCCACGACATCCTTCACAGCCTACCCCATTGGCCGGGCAGATAGCACCACATCCTGCACGCGTGACCGGCCCCAGACAATTCATGCCCATCCAATATAGACACACATTCTCATTCATCTTGCATTCAACACATACTGGAACGTCGGGCAAGATAGGTATACGGCCCTGCAGCAGAACCTTGACAGTAGTGACGAATTCTTCACGCCCAATAGGACAACCGGGCACGTAAGCGTCGACGGGGATGACATCTTTGATGGGTCGTACAGAATTCGTATCGAAGAGCATGGCATGCTCGCCATAGACATACCTTCTCACGCTCTCCTCATCCATCCCGGTACGAATAGCATTCACCCCACCAAGATGAGCACAAGCACCAAGGGCAACAACAATCTGAGCCCTTTCACGGATGCTGTAAAGCCTGTCCTCGTCACTAGTTCGTGTGCAGGATCCCTCGACGAATGCGATCTCGTAATCTTCACCTTTGTCACTCATCGCCTCGCGGAACTGGACGACCTCAAATGCATCCAACAAACTCACATGGTCCTGGAGGACATCGAGCACAGTAAGCTGGCAGCCTTCACAACCCACGAAATCGAAGAAGGCGATTTTGGGTCTCTTCGTGGATTTCACAGCGCCTCCCCAAGACTCTTGATCTCGGCGTAGGAGAATACGGGGCCGTCTTGGCAGGTGTAGATATGATTCATCTGGCAATGACCGCATTTTCCAACGCCACACTTCATACGCCGTTCTAAGCTGAGCCATATGTTCCCTTCGTGAATGCCTTTACCAAGCATCTCCATCAAAACAAATCGGTACATCACCGGAGGACCACAAGTCACTACGATGGTGTTTCGTGCATGGACCTTTACCCGGGGGAACAATGTGGTAATGACGCCAACATTACCTTTCCATCCTTGTTCGGCTTCATCGACAGTAACGTGCAATTCCACGTCATTGCGTTCTTCCCATTCGGCCAATTCTTCTTTAAACAACAACTCGGAGGGATTGCGTGCGCCATACAATATGATGACGCGTCCGAAGTTATTACGATCATCGAGCACCTCGTTAATCAATGACCGCAATGGGGCAAGACCCAGTCCTCCAGGCGCAAAGAGCATATCTTTCCCACGAAATCGCTCGACGGGGAATCCTCGCCCAAAGGGCCCTCGGACGCCGACCAGGTCCCCGGGATCGAGCGCGTGCAGTGCGTGTGTCACGGTTCCTACACAGCGTACGCAAATCTCGAAGGAACCATTGCTGCGGCTTGGTGAAGAAGATATGCTGATGGGCGCCTCACCCACGCCAAGGACTGAAACCTCCACGAATTGACCTGGTTTATGGTCAAGTAAATGTGGAAAGGACATCTCAATTGTGAACAGTTTCTCCTGAGATGTCATCTTGTACACGTTGGTGATGAGCAGCAAGGATGGTGCGTAATTTGAAGTTGTTGTCGAAACCTTCTGTATGGATCTTGTCATATCCTTAACTCCTGCTTCATCCTTGCTGAGGGAGCCCTTCTCCTATGGAGCTCGTTAAAGACCTCGATCGGTGAGATATTAACCAGACAGGCCTGTGCGCATCGTCCACACCCGACACAGCCCACAATGCCGAATGCCTCCAATTGGTATTTCCCCTTGTGGAAAAAGCGGTGTCGAATGCGCGCGCTCTGACTCGCACGGAAATTATGCCCCCCCGCTACCATTGCGAATGGATCCAATTGGCATGAATCCCAGACACGCAGACGCCTCCCATACTGCAAGGTGAGATCAACTTCGTCGCGGACGTCAAAGCAATAGCAGGTTGGACAGACAATCGTACATATCCCGCATGCCAAGCATTGCTCGCCTAGTTCATCCCACAGCTCGCTGTCATAGCTGAGCTCAAGCAGGCTAGGCAGCTCACTCACATCAAAGTTCAGTTTGTATGGGAAACGTTGCCACTTCTCACTCATCACCCGTTGAAGCCGCTGCAGATCCTCTTGATTCACATCTCGTATGCCAGCGAAATCCCACAAGAGATTTACACCGCTGTTTGAACCGATATCGATGGCAAACATATCCCCAAGATCTGTCATGTGTAGATCGAAATCGCCATGGGTGCTCAAAGTGTCCATACTCTTGCAAAATGAATGTTCGGAACACGGTTGCAAGCACTCTATAGTGACGATGGTGGCATTTTTACGTCGGGTAAGGTAGTGCTGATCTGGTTGCCCCGAACCGAAGGCTCTGTCCAACAGTGCGATGGCGTGCAAATCACAGGTATGTAAGCCCAAGATCACCGTGGGCCTATCTTCGAATAAGGACTCAATCTGATGCTGGTTTTTGGAGGTATCGAATTGGATCAACGGCTCGCACTGCGGTAGCAGTATTTTTTTCGGCGGAAGAATCGAACTCGCATAATCCAGAGCAAGCTCCGATGCTGATTGAATATCACCGAAAACATATTGACCGCTTATGGGCTTGGGACCAATAACACGATAGCCTTTCTGTAGATTTCGTACCCATTCACTCATGGTCACCTTTGGCATGATTTTGATGGTCATGTTGAATTCGACTCCCGTCTTCAGGCACCCGCCATTTCCATGCTGGGAACGTGTTGACTGGTGACTGAAGAAACGTGCACACCCAAAGCTCCCGCTTCCCCCGCGTTCGCATCCAGGATCAACTCCGCGATTGCGCGAGCCGTCTGGTTTACGCGTTCGCGCAAGATCGGTGTCATGTCGCCAAAGTCCAAAGTGAGCGGCTGAATGCCAAGTAGCCCAACCTCACACCCCAGTTCGGCGATGAGGCAGGATGCAATGACGTTAAGTGGAAGTGTGTGCGTCGAATGGCAGATGTCTATCGATGTGTGCCATGGAATCCAGCGCACTGTGCCCGGTTTCTCACCCATTTGCGCAGCATCGAGGAGGATCACCAGGTCTGGCGCAAAACGGCGCAATGAGCCCGTACAATTTTCTGGAGCTGAGCCGGCAGAGATCACTAATATGTCTTCGATGAATCCCAGGCGCAGCTTCAATTCTCTGGCCAGCTGCACACCAGCAGCATCATCGCCGCACAGTTCATTTCCTATTCCCACGAATGCAACCCGCAAGGATCTTTCAGCATTCGTTCGCCTATGCAATGCTTGGTTCAGCGACTGCTGCCAGCACTTCTTCGACATCAGCATATTCTCCGTGATAAAGAACTAATGATTTCCGATCCAATACCGCCAATTCCCAATTCTCGGGGACCATCTTCAAGCAGCCCTGGCGGCAGGAATAAGTACACTGTGCACAAAAGGCACAGCGATCAACGTAAAAAAGCATGACAAACCGCTTCGCTTTCTTATCCAAAACCTTCATTTCGATGGCCTGGGAAGGGCAATCCATCGCACAAAGTCCGCATCCAGTACAGTCTTCTTGTTTCCATTGCAGCTGGGCCCGCAGACCGGCTGGCGGCTTTCGACGTTCAAACGGGTACTGTTCAGTTACTGGAGTCGAGAATAAGGATGTCAATACGTCGTTCCACATCGTTGCGAATCTCATAGGAAGGATCCTTTCGAAACGAAGATAACCAGCCACTGAAGGAAGACCAGTAGCGCACCATATCGCCACCAAGCACCTACTGTCTGATCGATGCGGAGCCGCGTCAGGAGTGCCTGTAGTCCAGCCACAACCAGAAGGAGAGCCAAGGTCTTCGCAAAGAAGGCTAACGGGCTTGAAACCCCACCCAAATAGAAAGCAGCAACGAGGGTTAAACCGATCACCAATTCGACGCCCTTCCCGAGGCGGAAAAGGGCCAGGCCTCGCCCACTGTACTCAGTGAGCGCACCCGCCACGATCTCGGTCTCCGCCTCAGGGGCATCAAAGGGTGGCAATTCAAGTTTGCCCATCAGCCCGATCAAGGCGACCAGAAAGCCGAAGGGTTGCGTCAGGAGCAGCCAGCGGCCATCGGTATAGGCCGTGATCTCACTGATCTGCCAGCTTCTGGCAACGATCGCCGGTCCTAATAAAGCCAAAAGAAATGGCGCTTCATAAGAAAATAGCTGAGTTAGGGTCCTCGTAGCGCCGATCAGTGAAAAACGACCGATTGTGTTAGACCCTGCCAAGCCCATACAAAGGGTCAGCAAGCCAAGCAGGTATACAGTGACAATGAGATCTCCCGGAAAATGATGGGACGAAGGCAATCCCGCAATCGGTACATAGATCGCCGCAGTCAATCCACCGGCCAACCCTACAATTGGAAGTCCGATAAACAAAGCTTTGTCTACCCCGTCCGGCACGACTTCCTCTTTCGCCAGTAACTTAATGACATCCGCCATCGGTTGGAACCAGCGCGGACCAACCCGGTTCTGAAACTGCGCGAGCAGCTTCCGGTCAGCCCATTCGTAGAGCAGGCTGATCAGCAGGAGGAACAGACCACAAGGGAAGAAAACAAGAGCGATGAGATCATTGATCACGTTCATGGTAGTACTCTATACCGTATTCTCGAAGCCGCTCCCAGGACCAGGTCTGGCGACTGACGGATCCTTGGTCCAAGAGCATCATTCGGTCGTTGCATGAAAAACATGGATCGATCCCTGCCAGGATCATGGGTAGGTCCGCGAGTTGATGGCCAACTGCCAGTTTGATCACCGACATCATGTTGCATATGGTGGGTGTGCGCACCTTAACTCGCTCAGGTTTATCGGTGCCATTGCTCTTGATGAAATAGAACAACTCACCGCGAGGGGCTTCAACCCTGCTCACCGTCTCGCCTTCACGGATCCTGCGAGGAAATTTGACCATCAATTCGCCAGGCGGCAGATTCTCCATGATCTGCCGGATGATGCGGTAGCTCTCGAAAAGCTCTTTGACGCGGACCACAAAACGAGCTTCTAGGTCGCCACTTTCTTCCAGCAAGACGTTGATAGGATATAGCCGGTACGCAGCGTAGGGCGCTTCACCTCGCACATCTCGGAAGACACCTGAAGCACGCGCCGTAGGACCCACTACGCCGAGTACCTCCGCCTGGTTCCTGGTCATTACACCGATGCCTCGAGTTCGCTGAAGGAACATCGTATCGGTCGAGACAACATCCAGGTAATGGCGTGTTCGTTCCTCGAGGAAGGCAAGTTCCTTGAGGATGATTTCAACTTGTTTGGTGTCCACGTCGCACTTGACGCCACCCAGGACATTTGCGGAATAATTCACCCGATTCCCCGTCAGGATCTCCAGGATATCCATGATCCTTTCTCGGTCGCGCCAGCAGTACATAAACAGGCTGTCGAATCCAGCTTCGTGCGCGGCTACGCCAACCCATAGCAGATGGCTGTGGATGCGCTCCAACTCCGCCACCAACACACGAATTGCCTGTGCTCTAGGAGGCACTTCTACTTCCGCCAGTCGTTCCACACTTAGACAGTAGGCCGTTGCATGGATATGCGAGCAGATTCCACAGATCCTTTCAAGCAGGTAGAGGTTTTGAATCCAATTCCGTTCCTCTGCGGCTTTTTCAATGCCCCTATGTGCATAACCCAGACGCACAACGGCCTTTGTGACGATCTCCCCTTCCACCGCGATCAGAAAATGTCCTGGCTCTTTCAAGGCCGGATGTTGTGGACCTATGGGTACCGTAAATCGTTCGACCTGTAGCTGCTCATTCATGGTTATGTTCCCACCGGTATCTGAGATTGGACGACATCCGGATCGAAATCCTTTCGCAATGGAAATTGAGCCTCTGGCCATTCATCAGGAAGGTAGAGGTGGTCAGCGTACGCCAGCCCCTCGACCGTCACACCGAACATTTCGCTCAGTTCGCGCTCAAAGGCCTCTGCACCAGGGATGATCTCGCACAGACTCGGCACGGAGGCATTCACACGGGGTATCCGCAGCCGCAGTGTGATCACAGCCGCAGCTGCGCAGAAATGGTAGAGCAGCTCGAGTTCTCCACGTTCCGGGCCGAGATCCAATCCGCTGATCGCCGAGAGATGACCCAATCGTTTCACCCTAAGGCCAACGACAATGGGCATCAAATCCTCTTTTTGAGCCAACGTGATGTCTAGACGATTTGTTTCTGGTCTCGCGGTTTCCGTAGACCAGACCCAGTTTTCCGCGAGTTCTGAAGCAATATCGAGAGCTTCCTCTGTAGTCATCATGGTCTTTTCACCGCATCCTTGCTTCCATTCGGGAATGAGGCCTGTCCATCCTCATACAATGGCACCCGCAAACTGCCTAGTAATTTCACGATCCCATCGATGATCGCCTCGGGTCGTGGAGGGCACCCTGGGATATAGGCATTAACCGGCAGGACTTGATCGATCCCTCCCATTACGTTGTAGCAGTCGTGGAACACGCCACCTGAAAGCGCGCATGCACCCACTGCGACAACGAATTTCGGCTCATGCATCTGTTCGTAGATCCGCAGCAATCGATCCCGGCTTTGACGTGTAACCGGACCTGTGCATACAAGGACATCGGCATGACGCGGGCTGCCTTTGAGCACGATGCCGAAGCGTTCGAGGTCGTACCGCGGAGTCAAGGTCGCCAGGATCTCAATATCGCAACCATTACACGAGCCGCTGTTGAAGTGCACCAACCATGGCGAGTTCACTCGCGCCCAGATTTTGAGCTTCTCCACGACATCTCTCCAGTGTTTTATTCCATTCTCCATAGCGAATCCCTTATCCTAAGATCAAAGCCAAGAGCGCCAACATCAGTCCTGCAAGATAGATCCCTGATATGACAGAGAACGTACTGGTGCCAAGCATCAACACACCCAAGTGAACAATGGCGAAAAATAGTGCTACCACAAAGTAAGGCCGATATCCGGGTGCTGCGGCTTGGGTTGGCGGCGCCTCTCCGCTGGAATAAATACTGGATTTGAGCGGCGTCTCCTTCGCCCTCCCAGCAAGCAAACGACCAAGTCCATACAAGATCCCGACCAGGACCGCGTTAATCATGAATGCAAGTGGAGGGCCGAGTGTTGCACTCTGCATCTTTGCGTTACCTCCGATCGTTGCCTTACAAATGCTTATTCCGGTGCCTGCTGTCAGGGGCGATTAACGGAAAGCTGCCAACAATGCTGAGCCGGCAGGCATCGTTAGCCAGTTCAACACACTGGGCCAAACCCCAATCACAAGAACACTCACAGCAAGCATGACGAGTGAGAGGCTCATACCAATTGGTACACGACTGCCACCCAGGATAGCCCGCGATGGCTGCTTGCGATATACAACATTGACAAGCGGAGCATAGTACGCTAATGAAAGGACACTGTTGAGAGCAGCAAATATGATCAACCATTCGATCACGACATCATGAGTCTCGAATCCTGCTTCGAAGATCTGCCACTTGGACATGAAGCCCGCCAAGGGTGGCAGACCTCCCAATCCCAGCAAAGCCAGGCTTAGTGCAAGCGCCACAAGTGGGTATCGCCTTGCCGCGCCCGCCAAATCGTTAATGGTTAACGGCTCATGTCCGCCGAATTGGATAACCATCGTGTAAAGGAGAGTCCCGGCGGCTAGAAATGCCAATCCCTTCATCAAACCATGGTTGAAAAGATGAAAGAAGCCTCCCTGCGCGGCGTTCGCTACCCCTGCATAAATGGCGATCCCGACTCCTACCAACATATAACCCATGTGTGTGAGGCTGGAATATGCCAGGAGCCTTTTCACTTGAGTCTGGCGCAGAGCCATGAGGTTCCCCACAAGCATGTTGAGAGCGCCAAAACCCAATAACAAAACACTCCAGGAATTCCCGGACACCGGAAGCGCTGATAATGCACGCAGCATGGCGATAAGACCTGCTTCGATAACCACACCGGATAGCATGGCACTGATTCCACTGGGAGCCTGAGAGTGAGCATCGGGGAGCCAGGTATGGAGAGGAACCAAAGCAGCCTTGACACCGAAGCCAATCACAAAGAGAACGCCTGCGGCTAGTACGATAGCAGAAGCATCCAGAGAGGCTCGAAGATCTTGCAGCTGCACAGTCCCTGATTGAGAGATCACCAACCCGATTGCCAGGAGAATGAAAACGGATCCGGTTGCGCCTTGTGCCAGATACTTCAGACCTGCCTCCAGCGACATGGGTTGATCACGGTAGAATACGACCAACAGATACGAACAGACTGCCATCGCTTCGAACCAGATCCACAAGTTGAAAAGGTCGTTGGCACATCCTAATCCCATGATCACCCCGATCATGGCGACAATCATCGCATAATACTTCTCTTGACCTGTTTCATTGGACAGGCAAGCACCAGAATAGAGCACAACCAACGTACCAAGCCCCAGTGTGATTGCAGCCAAAAGCAGACTTACCCCATCGCATTGCAACGAGATATCCCCTACGGCCAACGCTATAGGACCATCCCTACCTACCTGGCTGGCCGTAATTCCAAAAGCCACCCATGTAGCCAGGAGTGCGATGAGAGCGAGCCACTGGTTAATGCTCCCAGCACTGCGACCTTTGATCAGGTAACCAGAGAGATAGACCAATACAGATGCACTGATGGGGATTGCAATCAGCCACGCGCAAGATGGTATGTCCATTTCATGCCCTCAAGGTCAGAAGTGCCAAGATGAGAATCAAACAGATGACTACGCCAAAAGTGTTCCATGAAAGATGTCCGGTCTGGGTCGCTTGGAGCCCTGATGCGGACCGCTGTATTAGGTCAACAACCCGCCGGTTTAATTCTTCAAAGCCAAATCCACGCTTGGCAGAATGGGCAATCGGTGCCAGCATCTTCTCCAACCATTGCAGTCGATCCCTCACGAACCACAATAAGAAGCTCAAAGCGATGGCTGTCAGGGTAAACCAGGTCGCTGGAGTAGTGATCAACTCACTGACCATTTCTCCTGTCGTGACAGCTTGTAACTTGTGAAACGGCAGACTCTTCGTGAGCATGTCCGCAAATGGGCCTGCAAGAAGCCATGAGGTCATTGTGCCTACAGCCAGCACACCCAATGAAATCCTCATCGCCATCGGCGTATCGGACTTCTGCCTGGAACCTCTAGCTTCCCCGTAAAATACGAGGATGACCATGCGTATGGTGTAAAGTGCTGTGATCCCAGCAACAAGGAGCATCACTGCGTACGCCCAATCAGGTCCATGCGTGAGGCCCCGCTCAAGAAGGAGTTCCTTACTAAAGAAACCATTGGCAATAGGAATCCCCACCAAAGCAAGGGCTCCCACGATGAAGACCACGCGCACATAGGGCATATCCTTCCCGAGGGCGCCGATCCTGCACATTTCTCGTGTGCCAGTAGCGTGGATCACTGCACCGGCACCTAGGAAGAGCAGCGCCTTGAAGAGTGAGTGGCTCAGTAGATGAAATTGACTGGCAAACAGCGCTCCTATTCCAACCGCATAAACCATATATCCAAGTTGACTGATCGTCGAATAGGCCAACACCCGTTTGAGGTCACTTTCCGTAAGCGCCATTAAAGCGGCAAGCAGCGCCGAAAGCAGGCCGACCACGACGACCAATGTTTTCCACCACTGAAGATGTTCAAAGGCGGGGTAGAAACGGGCTAAAAGATACACACCTGCGTTGACCATCGTTGCTGCGTGGATCAGAGCCGTCACAGGAGTGGGCGCTTCCATGGCATCCGGAAGCCAGGTCTGAAAGGGGAACTGGGCAGACTTCGCAGCTGCTGCGATGAGAAAACCACTAGCCATCACTGCCAACACAACTGATGGAAGCGAGGGTGCTTGATCAAGAAAGCCATGGAGTTGGTAGCTGCCAAGATACACGCGTGCGATCATGGAGGCCGCCAATAAACCTACGCCGCCCAACGATGTGATGATGAGCGCTTTGATACCTCCATCAACAGCTTTTGGATCATCATTATGAAAAGCAATGAGCGCATAGGAACAAAAGGCTGTTATCTCCCAGAAAAGGAACATGAACAGAAGACTTCCTGACAAGACCAAGCCGATCATGGCTCCAATGAAAAGTAAAACCAGTGCATAGTAGCGTCCCAACTGCACCTCCCCCTTCATGTAGCCAACCGAGAAGACGACTGCCAATGAGCCAACCAAGGCAGCTACCATCGCAAGGAAGACGCCTAAACCATCAGCAACCAATGTAAACTCACCGAAGATTCCACCAACAGGAATCCGCACAACGGCCTCCCCACTGACATAAACAGGGAGCATGAGAGAGCCTATGCCCGTTGCAAGGGCAAAGACGCAAGCCAATGCATGCAAGATCCGGGGATGTCGATCGCCCACTAGCCAAACGACGAGAGCACCTATCCACGGAAGCACGATCGTGATGACAACCAGCGTTGAAGTCATGATTCACCCTCTAAGTTTCGAAAGCTCCCGTACGTCCAGCGTGCCTAGACTTCTCCGAATCTGGACCGCTAATGCAATTCCGATCACAGCCACGATGGTGTCGGCGACAATTACGGTCGTCGCCAGGCTTTGAGATAGGTTGATCTGATGACTCATACTGCCAGCCACCATCAGGCCAAGTAAAGTCGCCTTCACAAGGATCTGCAGAGCAATCACAATCCGGATGAGGTTCCTCACAGTGAGTAGGCCGTACAAACCCACACTCACAAGACCCATAACTCCTATCAGACCAATGTGAATTGGAGACAGGCTCATAACGTCAACTCTTTCTCTTTCTGCGATCTTGCGATCTCAAGCGCATTCAACTCACGCTCACGCCGCTCTGAAACTTCGCCAGCGAGTGGTTGTTCTAGAGGCGCTTTCGATTCGGCAAGCAAACCCAACAATCCCAGAACGCCTGCGAAAATCAGGACAATCTGGACGAGTACATCCAAACCCCGCTGCTGCCATAGGAGGATTGCAAATGGAGGTTCCGCACCCTGTTTTGTGAAGATATCGAGTGGAGTGACGAAGAAAAAGAACAGCAGAGCGTTCAGCAGCACTGTGACGAAAGCGAGCAATCGGGGAATGACGGGAGGCCCTTCAACAACCTCATCACCCGCGATATTTATGACAAATACGAATAAGATGGTCACCAAGCCCGCACCTACACTCAGCTCGATCATAGCTACCTGCGTTCCCCCGAGTAAGTAGAAAACCACCGAGAGCAATGCGCTCACAGCAGCAAGCCACAATGCAGAGTTAATCAAGTGCTTGGAATGAATGGCCTGGATCGCAAATGCGATCACCAGGACAAGAATGATGAAAGTTTGCATGCGTACGTCCTATCCGCTCTATGGTATGAGAGGGTTCCCTTGCTTCTTATGGTTGGAAGAGCTTGCTCAGATCGGCGATCGTCGGCCAGGTTTCCACTGGGCAACTCTCGCCAATATGGAAGCCTCAACCAACAGCAGTGATCACGTTTTATCCGTCAAACTGTAGTTGCAGCGACACCCATCTCTTGACCTTGAAGGTAGATCTCAAGGGGGACCCCGTAGAAATAAGCCATTACCTCGGGATCATCCACGTCAATACGCCGCCATCGTGCAAGTTCAAGATCACCCTCCAGGTTGTAACGTCCGTCATAGGTTAAACCGGAGGGCATGATTGCAAAGCACAAACGCTTTGCTTTCGATAACTGCTTATCCGTGAGATTGCGCGCACCTCCAAGATTGGCCTTCAGGAGATCTGCTCCTGTGAGATTCGTTTGGCTGAGGTTGGCGCCCTCAAAATTGACTCGCGCCAGCCTGGCACCACTCAAATCCGCCTGACTCAAGTCTGCCCATTCCAGGTGTGCTTGATGGAGATCGATTTTTCTCAAGTTGGCACCAAACAAATCTGCGCCGTGCATTCGGACATGACAAAGTCGGATACCTTCCAGTGATCCATCTTCAAGCCAACCGTGTACTCGCAGCTCCTCAACAGCTTCCAAAACTTGTTTGTTGTCGCGATTACGAAGTTTCCGCACGAGAACTAGGAAGTCCACTGCATTCACCTCCTTGCTATAAAAATAAGCTGACGACTTCATCATCGGCCATTCGTATGTCATAGTTACCTGCATTCTTACTTCTCCTTTATGCCTAGCTTATGCGTTCTTCGTAACAGAAACGGTCGCTGAACAGTAACAGCCAGGTAACAACTCGCTGCGGGCTTCGCAGATCCATCGGAGTGCGGAATCCAAGTGTGCAGCATCAACATATCGGTCCACTAGGTTTCGCTTACAGGCGTCGTAAAGCTGTATCCAACGCCCATCACCGTTTCGAGAGAATTCGATACCGAGGCTTCTGCATCAAACTTCCTCCTCAATCGATAAACCAGTTGTTTGAGCATTCCCCGATCACCACCTTCCGGCCCCCAGACATAATCGATCAGGTAGTCTGCAGGTAACACGTGGTCACGATTACGCATCAGCACGTCCAAAAGGCGACACTCCAGTTTCGTGAGACGCACCAGGTATCGACCTCCGTAATGGACCTCACATCGAGTGGGATCCAACGAGAGAAGTCCGGCTTCGATTGGACTTGGCTTTACTGGGGATGAGCCAGCACGCCGCAGCACTGCCTCGCATCTGGCTACCAACTGCATTGGACTGAATGGTTTTACAACGTAATCATCTGCACCGAGCTTCAACCCGCGAACAACATCTTCTTCCCCGCCTCGGACACTTAGGATGATGATAGGTGTATCTGAGGCTGCACGGATCTTCCGGCAAACAGCCAGACCGTCGAGCCTGGGAAGATTCAAATCCAGGATAATCAGATCAGGTTGTTCCGTGGACCAACGTTCCAGCGTTGTCAAACCATCATGTGCGACGATAACCTCGTATCCTGCTCGGCTCATCGTGAATGAAACCACATCAGACAGTGCCAGATCATCGTCGACAATGAGCACTTTCATTTCGTGTCTCCAACTTGGGAACTGTGAACCAGAAGATGGATCCCCCTTGGCGATTTTCATCGAATCCAACTTCTCCACCATGTTCATCGACGATTGCCTTGACCACCGACAACCCAAGTCCTACTCCATGTTGAGCCCCATCCTGCGTACTTAGTCTTACGAATGGTTTGAATAAGTCCTTGCGCTTGTTGAATGGGATACCGGGTCCTTCGTCAATCACAGAGAGTCGGATCATTTCACCCGAAGGTCTGATCTTGATTTCGATCACCTGCTCCAGCGGCCCATATTTACTCGCGTTAGAAAGCAAATTAACCAGAACCTGCTTCAAACGGGTTGAATCAGCCTTGACCAATGGCAGCGCGCCGAGCCGGTTGACGCACACCCTCTGTCGTCGGCGGTTGAGCAGTGGCTCCATGACTGAGATCGCTTCAAATACCACATCAACCAGTCGTGTAGGACGAAGCCGTACTGTGAAATGCCCCGCCTCAATGCTGAAGCTTTCAAGAAGGTTCTCGATCAAGGTTTGCAGACTAGTCAAGCTAAAGTGGACCGATCCCAGCAATACCCCAACCTCCTCCTTAGTGAGTTGATCGAATTTCTCCAGGAGGAACTCGACGGAGGCGTTTATTGCAGAGAGGGGTGTGCGGAAATCATGCGTAATTTTCGCCAGGAAATGGGATCGCAGATCTCGGGCGGCAGAATCTCGAGTGATATCTCGGAATACCAGAAGCGTTCCTCTAGCATCAAGCCTCTGTGACTCAACTTCTTGCACAGCCATCGATAGCGTCAGCGTCTTCCCCTCACGATTTCGGATTTGAATCGGTTGGAGAGGCTCTGCGGAGGCCAGGAGGCTCTGCAGGTTGTCTTCGCTCTGGAGTAGTCGGAAAACAAGATTGATGGAAGCGTGAAGCGCCTCATCTGCCTTCCAACCGGTAATCCGCTCAGCGCCTGGATTAAAGAGGGTGATCCTCCCCCGCCTATTGAAAGCAACGACTCCCTCCTCCATCGTCTTATGGAGTGCATCCCACCAGACTTCAAGTCCTGGCAGGGTGCACAACCTCTCACGATCGCGATTTTGCTCACGGTCGGGGGGTGAAACAGCTAATGGCGGCTTTGTAGGTCCTTCACGAGGACGATATAAAGGCTCTACATTCCCCCCGTCAGCGACCATCTGCTCGTCGTCCCTTCCTTTCTGGAAAGCGTGTGAGGATTTTGCAGATCTCATGCAAATACATCCAAGGGAGAACATCGGGGGGAGATCTCTATACTAGAACAGTTCCTTACTCCAAATGCTGATCTCCGACTTTCTGCACTTCCTCTTTACCAATCAGTCTGCTGCATCATAATGACAAAGAACGTGACGCGTGTGTAACAAATCTATGACATCCACTGCGGTTCAGTATGGGATTTACACTAAGCACTGACATGCTCTAAGGGAATGGGTCAGTTGTCAGGTAAACTCGATTACGAATGGTCCGAAGAATTTCGTGTGCTCCGATATACAATATCCATGGACAAGGCTTATAGATCAGCTTCGGGATCATATTCTTATGGAGAGGTCCTCTATGAGGATTCCTAAACTGGCCATACTTTACACTAGCGCCAGAGCACCGAGCGGATCAAGAAGTGATGAACGCAGAGCATGAACGGATTGATGGGGAGGCAAAAGGACTCCACCGTACCCCACACACAAAAAATCGAAGGCTTGACCCTCGCAGCCTAAATCTTCAATTAGTCATTGCATTTATCGGGTTTACTCTTATGACTGCCATCGCTGTTGGCTTACCTGCCCTCTTGCTTCTCGGCAATCAGCTTGAAAGTCAGGCGTGGACGCAATTGGAGCAAGGTGCTAGCGCTTCCCAGGCACTCTATGCAGCAAGAGAGAACGAATTACTCAACCTCGCTACGCTGACTGCCCAACGACCGACCATTCGCTCGATAATGACAGCTCAGAATTTCGAGGATCCACCCAGATATCTGCAGACCCTCCAGCAAACAGCCGGGCTCGATCTCATCCTGCTTTGCAACGCAAGTAATGAGCTGATTGCAACCACGGGATCATTGAATGATTCTGAGAAGTGTTCAATATTGAAGACGACCAACTTTTCCGTCGATGAAACTGCAGGGGACACGAGTGTGCTGATGCATGCCATGAGCTTAATCCAAGAAGAGGGGGAGGACCTTGGAGGCGTTGTTGTTGGGCTTTTCCTTGACCATGAGTTTGCGAGCTCAATGAAGCATCAAACAGGGATTGAACACACATTCACCTATCGCGGAGAACCTTTTGCCTCCAGTTTTCCATCCACCGTAACTCCCCGAGCCTTGGATTCAAGAGGATCTTCCACACAAAGCGATGAAGGAGCACAAAGGTACTCCTTTGAAGTTGCAGATGAAGTTTATTATGCGACAAGGTACCAGTTGAACTCAACGCCGGTCGAAGTAGAGGTTGCACTCGGAGTGCAAGATATTGCCAGCACGAAAAAGGTATTAACCTGGGGTTTTGCTGGTGGCATTTTGATTGTTGCGATCATGGGCTCCATACTCGGCGTCCACTTTGCGCGCAGAGTCAGTGGAAGCCTCACAGGCCTGACCGAAGCAGCCGCTTCATTCAGTAAGGGTGATCTGGAAAGTCAAGTGACGGTTGACGATCGGGTACGTGAGGTAGCACTTGTGGCTAACGCTCTGGAAGGAGCGCGGATTGATCTCCAGAAAACTCTTTCAGAGCTTAGAAGGGAGAAAGCTTGGTCGGATGATCTACTGAAAGGGATTGTGGAAGGAATCATGACACTAGACGAAAAGGGTCGAATTACTTTCTTCAGCCCAGGCGCAGAGCGAATCACTGGCTGGCGAAGTGACATGGTCATACAACGATCCTGCGATGAGGTTTTCCTCCCAGTGGACACGGATCGGAAATTCAGCGAATTCCTCCCTATACAGCGTGGTTATCAGCGAATTGCCGTCGAGTTACGTGATGGTCAACAAGCGACACTTGCGATTACCGAAGCCAAGCTTGCACCTTCAGAAGCCATTGATGCTGACGTGGTCCTTGTGTTTCGCGACATCAGCGAGCAGGAAGCAATGCATCGCCTTTTGAGTAACTTCTTGGCCAATATCGCACACGAATTTCGCACCCCTTTGTCCTCCCTTGCCGCATCGATCGAGCTTCTCGTTGACCAAGTAGAGGAGCTGAGTGAGTCCGAAATCCACGAATTGCTTAGCTCGTTATATCTTGGCACACTCAGCCTGCAGACTTTGGTCGATAATTTATTGGAGAGTGCCAGTATTGAAGCAAGGCACTTTCACGTTTCCCCCAGAGCTGCTGATCTGGCGCAGATCATTGGTGAAGCGACCCGCGTGATGCAGCCGCTAATTGAAAAACGGAAGCAACAACTTGTGGTTGAGCTTCCAACATCAATTCCAGCAATTTACGTAGACCCAAGGCGTACAATTCAAGTAATGGTCAATTTACTCTCAAACGCGAATAAATACGCTCCAGATTACTCAATGATTGCTATCAATGCTCGCATCAAGGATGACTGGGTCAAGGTTAGTGTTGCCGATCAAGGGCCAGGTATTGATCCCAATCAACGAGCGAATGTATTTCGTCGTTTCTCTCGGGTGGAATCTGGAGATAATGAAGCGACCTATGGCGCCGGGTTGGGGCTATCTGTAGTGAAAACAATCATTGAAGCCTATGGCGGCGAGGTTGGCGTGGACAAAGAAGATGGTGGTGGTTCCATATTCTGGTTCACTGTGCCAATAATGAAGTGAAAATGAAAGCCCTGATTGTAGATGATGATCGAACGCTAGCTGACGTAATCGCGTTCACGATGAGACGCGAAGGGTATGAAGTGTACTTGGCTTATGACGGCGAATCAGCCCTAAGGCGATGGGCAGACGAAAAACCTGACATCATCCTACTCGATATCAACCTCCCAAAACTTGATGGCTTTGGAGTATGCCGGAAGATCCGTGAGGAATCCGATACGCCCATTATCATCCTTACTGTCCGAGGCGAAGACGATGATGTCGTGCACGGATTAGAGCTGGGTGCAGATGACTACATCTCAAAGCCCTTTAGTCCACGCCAGCTCATCGCCCGGGCTCGCGCCGTGCTGCGAAGAACTGGGACGAAACCTATGCCACCTGTCCGTAAGTATGGTGACCTGACGTTAGATTTACAGCGGCGAGAGGTGTATATTGCCCAGGATAATGCGATATCCCTAACCCATCTTGAGACACGCTTGCTGGATTATTTCCTTCTTAACCCAGGTCATGTCCTCACAGCGGATGCCCTCATTGAGCATGTTTGGGGGCCCGAAGGCGGCGATCGAGATATGCTTCGTCAGGTCGTGCATCGCTTGCGCAGTAAAATTGAACCTGATCCCTCCAATCCCACCTACATAGAGACTGTGCCCGGAGTGGGGTACGGTCTTTCCCCTTAACACTCACCGAGTCGAATTACCACCATTCTCTTTTCGTAACCATTTCATAACCGACTCATCACAATTTCTGTAACCCCTATCGTAGAGAATAACTCCTGTAATGAACAGACAACCGTTTCTGCCTTGAGGGAACGATTTCTCCTTCAATCAACACTGACTCGCTTTGGTATGGGACAGATTCGTCGTATTCAGCTACAACCACTGGGATGAATTGGGAGTTGATTCTTTCACACGCGTACCGCACGGGCTTAAGCGGGACATCGGTCACCAGAATTCACACCTAGGATCCATTGAGGACAGCACAACAGCGGTGATCAGAATCTATAAGCGACAGAACGTGCTGGAGGAATCTAAGGAGAAATCAACACATTCCTGCCTAGTCCATTATCAAAAGGATTTCCGGTAATGATGGTTTCGAACGGTGGATGAATAAATCTCGATAGGGCTCTTTTCGTGGAACGACTACGAAGACCTTTTGAACAAATCTTGGAATACGTTCGTGAGCCTGTTAGCGATACGCCTGCCACGATCGTTCTGATCTGCATCACGACTTTCGTTTATTTATGTCAATGCCTTAGCCAATTATTGCTTGGGAACGATGTTCTTCTAACTATTGGCGCGAAAAAAGTTAACCACTTGGTATCCGGTGAGGTATGGCGTCTCTTTACCCCACACTTCCTGCACATCAACCTGCTGCATTTAATCATCAACATCGTCGTGCTCTATGCGATTGGATCAACTGTAGAGAAATTCTTCCGGTCATCAATAATACTTTTCATATTCCTCCTCTCCGGAATCGGATTCATTACGGCTAGTATCGCCTTTTGTCCCCGCGAATGTGTTGGTGCATCAGGGGCGATCATGGGGTTGTTAGGAGGATTAATCGCATTTCTGGCTCACAACAAAAAGGTATTTGGCCGGGGAGTGATGCTCCGTTCTAGCCTCCTAATTGTTGNNGGCATCTAGGCGGTCTCATAGTGGGTTTATCTTTGGGTTGGTTTTATGGCCCATTTCTAAGGTCGTATATCTCAAAACCGGGCGAAATAAAACTGATCGATACTCAACCCTTTCCGGCTGTCAGGACGGGGCTTCTTGTAACTAGCGTAACGATCCTGACAACCGGCATAGCATTGTTCATGATTCCATTTTGATTCTGAGTGTAGTCAGGAGGAAATGCTTTCGAGAATGCACCGCTTCAACAATACCGGAGGCACGGTTCCCTGAGATCAACATTCGCCTATCCCTAATCATTGCATACGTTGTGGAACGAAACCGTGCACAACCTTTTGCTTCGACCATAAGTTATCACGACTTCGTAATGAATTTGTAACGGTATTTATCATCACACTGATAAAGACTATGAAGAACAATGAGGAATAACACGTGGTTAATGAGTCAAGTCGTGTGAAACAAATCATTGCACTCGACAACATCAAGCTCAATCCCGATTTGGTACGACGGATGCCGATCGAGATCGCATGTAAATATCATATGCTTCCTGTTGCTGAAGCCAAAGGTAGAGTCACCGTTGCAATGGCCGATCCAGCCGACGTACAAGCACTAAAAGCGATTGAAGCTGTTTTTGGCGGTCGGCCCTACCTGGTCAAAAGTGATCAGCAGACAATTGACCGTTTACTGGCAGAGATCTGGGCCGAGAAGAGTCCAAAGCCACTACGAATACTGCTTTACTCTCCCCCAACCTGTACAAGCGAGGGGGTGCGATCATATGCAAACCGCCTTGCTCTTCTCCTCCAGGCAGAACTGCACTGCCACCAGGAGCATGTCGGTCCAGAGGCAGACTTTGATTCACTTCAACGAGAATCAACGCACGGTTGGGACTTGATCCTTTTCGGAGAGCCTCAGCAAACCCTAAAGCAGCGATTGTTATCAGGCCCACCCGTCCAGTTTATCCTACAAAGGATCTCAACTTCCATTCTTTTTGTCACCAACCCACTTTGGCCAATAAGAAAAATACTCCATATACTTCGCTGTGAAGACGTCGATTATTCTGTTATCGATTGGGCTTGCAAGATCGCACAACCCAGCGACGCAGAGGTCACCCTCCTAACAGTCGTTCCCCAGATCCCAGGAGTGTTTCAAGGTCTGCCAAAAATGCGGATAAGCCTACATGACATTCTTTCAACCGATTGCACCCTTGGTATACACCTGCGCGAGGTGGCACGAAGGCTCGATCATCGAAGCATCCAAAGCAACATTCGGATACTTCAAGGAACTCCATATTGGCAAATCCGAAGCGAAATCATCGAAGGAGCATATGACCTTATCGCAGTTGGTGAAGATCCTACTGGATGGCTCGTTAATCAATTGAAAGGGAATCTAGTGAGGCAGCTGCTCACTTCTACTAGAAGGCCTGTACTGGTCGTGAAGTGACAAGGCCAAGCCATTATCTCAGACAAGTTCGAACCTGAGGATGGACAGAAAGCAGTGAACATAAGGACAGCGCGGTTTCGTAGGCTCTGGTTTTCTACCCTACTTCTACTGGCACTTCTTCCAGTTGGTTCGGGGTGTGCGGCACAAGCCGCGGGAAATAGAGATACCGGATATTTAGAAGGCACGATTACAGTGTCTGGTGCGTGGGCACTCTATCCCCTGATGATCCGCTGGGGTGAAGAGTTCCAGAATATCCACCCTGATGTACGTTTTGACATTTCAGCCGGTGGAGCGGGCAAGGGAATGGCTGACGCACTTGCAGGCACAGTCGATATCGGCATGGTCTCGCGCGAGATTTATCCCCAGGAAATGGATCTGGGTGCATTCTGGGTTTCAGTCGCCAAAGATGCCGTATTCCCAACGATCAACAAAGACAACCCTGTCAGGGGCGGTTTATTCAGCAAAGGGATAACACGGGATATCCTGATCGACATCTACATTACAGGTGAAGTTACGACTTGGGGACAAGTGGTCGGGAGCCAAGACCTTACCGCCCCAATCCACATTTATACACGCTCAGATGCGTGCGGAGCTGCCGCCACCTTTGCCGCCTATCTTGGAGTAAAACAAGAGAATCTTTTAGGCGTCGGCGTTTACGGCGATCCAGGATTATTGGAAGCCGTAATTCGAGATCCCTTCGCTATTGGCTACAACAACCTGAATTATGCTTTCGATATGGAGTCTGGAGAACCGTTGGCAGGAGCGAAGATTATCCCTATTGATGTTGACGGGAGCGGACAGGCTGAAGCAAGTGAAATCTTTGAGGTTAAGGAGCAGGCTGTTTATGCAGTTGCTTCGGGCATCTATCCATCACCTCCGGCAAGAGATCTCAATCTGGTCACCGCAGGAAAACCCTCTGGGCTTGTGAAGACCTTCATACATTGGGTCCTTTCCGATGGTCAGATCTACGTGCGCGAGGTGGGATATATCGAGTTGCCAAGCTATCAACTACAAGAAGGTTTATTGAAACTGCAATAACTCAACTGCTTGCGTTGCCGCTTCCCCACAGGGTAGGAGGGTTTCATTTGGAAGTCTGAACATGGAAAAGATGATTGGCGCTATTCCCGGCGGAGCATCTAGAAAGGACATGGAGGTTTCCATTAGGCTCGGACGAGTGGTACGGGACCGAGCGGCCAGGTCGATTATGGGAGTTCTGACCCTTAGCATAATTCTTCTGGTCCCATTGATGATCCTGGCTTTATCCATGCGAGCGAAACCAATACTTGCCTCAAGATCCATTGGAGACCTGATCTTTTCCTCAACGTGGCAACCCCAGAGCGGCGCATTCGGCTTATACCCATTCATCATGGGCACCCTCGCAGTGACAGGAGTCAGCATGGTGATTGCAGTCCCTACTTGTCTGCTGACGGCCACCTACCTCGCCGAGTATGCCCCAGTGCAAATCCGGAAGATCACAAAACCACTTATTGATCTCCTCGCAGGAATACCATCGGTGGTTTTTGGTATCTGGGGTGTCCTCACAGTCGTGCCATTCGTGCAGCGTCACGTCGTCCCCATAGTGGGTCATAATCTGGGCTTTATCCCTTTTTTCAAAAGCAATAATCCTACAGGATACAGTGTAATGGCAGGCGGTGTGGTACTCGCCGTCATGGTTTTTCCAATCATTATCTCTATCGCTGAGGAGGTAATTCGTTCTGTGCCTCATGGTCTCCGTGAGGCTTCACTGGCATTGGGCGCCACCCGGTGGCAGACGATAAAATTTGTCCTTCTTCCTTTAGCGTTGCCAGGTGTTGCTGCCAGCGTTGTCCTGGGTTTCTCTCGAGCCTTTGGTGAGACCATGGCGGTTTTAATGGTCGTTGGCAATGTGCCGCAAGTGCCACGTTCTATTTTTGATGCTGCTTATCCACTGACGGCTTTGATCGCGAATAACTATGGTGAAGTGATGTCCATTCCTTTATACGACGCTGCATTATTGGGAGCTGCCCTGGTCCTTTTTCTCATCGTTCTAATTTTTAACATCACCTCCAGATTAGTTCTTGTAAAGATGTTTCGGGTTGAGAAGGCATGATGCTTTAAGGTACCCAGAAGCTTGGAAGGTGGGCTTCAACCATGGTGTCTCTTGAGACTGCGTTCTCCTCCCTAACGAGAGGATGCACATTTTCCTAGACATGGCTTGGAGATGCCGGAGCGTACGGATGAATCTGCATAAGATTGAAGAACAGCTTTTTCGGACCTTGATGATCATCTCGACAGCGATTGTCTTTGGTTGCCTTTTTCTGATTCTGTTCACCATAGTTCGGCGGGGATTACCAGCTATGAATCTTGCCATGCTGACCCGCACACCTACAGGTGGATATTACCTGGGAAAAGAAGGGGGCATCCTGAACGCCATTCTGGGTTCATTATGCTTAGCCGGGGGAGCAACGATCATAGCTCTGCTCCTGGGCTTGCCAATCGCGATTTGTTTACAGGTATACATGTTACGTTCACGATTGGCAGAATGGGTGCGTCTCGCCTTGGATGTCATGTGGGGTGTGCCCAGCATCGTTTATGGCGCATTCGGTTTCACAATCATGGTTTGGCTGGGGATGCGAGCCTCACTCCTTGGAGGAATCATTGCTCTGGCCTTGTTGGAACTGCCGATCATGGTCCGCGCAATGGATGAAGCGATATCCATGATCCCCTTTCCCCTAAAAGAGGCCTCTCTTGCAATGGGAACAACACGCTATGAGACTGCAAGGTTTGTGATCCTGCGACAGGCTGCGTCCGGTTTAATAACTGCAATCCTCCTGGCGTTCGGGAGGGGAATTGGTGATGCAGCATCGGTCCTCTTCACTGCAGGATATACTGACCGCCTCCCCGGGTCATTGTTCAGCCCTGTTGCCTCGCTGCCGCTGGCCGTTTTTTTCCAACTCTCCACACCCTTCCCTTCAGTTCAACAAAGAGCTTATGCATCTGCCTTTGTGTTGACTGTTCTGGTTCTTGCACTCAGCCTTCTTTCCAGAAATCTCTCAAGAACACTTACGAAACACGTCGTGCGTTGATGGAAACGAGCATGGTAGAACCGCATATTCAAATCAGGGATCTCAACGTTTGGTATGGCTCTCATCAAGCCCTTAAGGACATCAATGCGGAGATTCAGTCCCCTGGCATCACTGCAATTATTGGACCGTCTGGCTGCGGCAAGACCACGCTACTAAAGAGCCTAAACCGCCTTCTGGAAGAAAGTGATTGTGTGCGAGTCTCAGGGCAGGTGCTGCTGAATGGTTCTGACATTTATGGCCCGCGCATCGATATCACTGAAGTGCGCACTCGGGTAGGACTGCTTGCTCCCAAGCCATTTCCTTTGCCCATGTCCATTTATGACAACGTTGCCTTTGGACCACGTATTCACAAAAGGTTGGATGGAAAATACATGCCTTCATTAGTTCAGCGCTATCTCGAAGCTGCTGGTCTATGGGATGAAGTTAAGGATCGATTACAAGCATCAGCCTCACAGTTATCGACAGGACAGCAACAACGCCTCTGTCTGGCGAGAGCGCTCGCGATCGAACCTGAAGTTTTGTTATGCGATGAGCCAACATCCGCTCTGGATCCAATTTCTGCACAATGCATTGAGGGGCAGCTCAAGATCCTCAAGAGCCAAATGACCATTGTTGTGGTTACCCACCTCCTCCGACAGGCAAGACGACTAGCAGACCGTGTGATCTTCCTTTGGCTTGGGGAATTAGTGGAAATGGGGTTGGCTAACCAAATCCTTAATGAACCAAATGATGAACGGACTCGTGCATTTGTTACAGGAGATATCGGCTAAATGAGGAATAAGCTACTAAACGGCCTCCATGACATACTCACGAATTGGAGACATCGGAGTATTTGGATCGGGATAGCAGCCTTGCTGCTTCTTGTTGTTTACTACGGTGGACAGTCGATTCTAATGCGATTAAGAGATCCAGATCGGTTGATCGTCTATGCCTTCAGTACACAACAGGAGGTTCTAGAACAGCACATCTTTCCGGCATTTGAACAGGATTGGGAAGTCAAAACAGGCCGCAATCTGAAGATCCAGGGCGTATTTGGATCCTCCGGGAGGATAGCCGAGCAGATTATCTTAGGAGCACCAGCCGATGTTGTACTGCTCAGCAACCAACAACATGTGAACTGGTTGAAAGCCGGTCGACGGATCAGCCCGGAAATTCAACCCATTCTCATCAGTACAACTCCGATGGTCATTGTCACCAGAGAAGGAAACCCCCACGGTCTGGCAGAATATCAAGATTTGAGTCAGCCCGACCTTCGTCTGATTCACGCGGATCCCTCTAGCTCTGGCGCAGGTTTCTGTGCGCTTTTTGCCGAGTATGGAAGCGCCGTCTATCCATCCGGAACTCGGGAGGAAGGCGAGGATCAGATTCGCGCAATCTGGCGAAACGTCAGGTTCCTCGCTCCATCTGCTCGCGAAACATTGACCCTGTTTGAATTAGGTGCCGGGGATGCTTTCGCGACTTATGAACAGGACGCCTTGTTAGCACAATCGAGGGGAATTGCACTCGAGATTGTGATCCCATCGGTCACAGCCATTGCCAAACATGTGGCCGTGACTGTTGACAAAAACCTTACCCCCTCCGAGGTTCCTCTTGCTGAAGCTTTTATTTCATACCTTATCAGCCGGAGCGGGCAAGAGTCCTATCAGCGCTATTACTTCCGGCCAGCACATTTCGAAAGTCGTAATTTCCCAGCTTTGCAAGACTCGTTAGACGTCGAGCTTCTAGGTGGCTGGTCACAGGCCTATGAGATGTTGGTGAATGAATTCTGGAGAGCTGAAATTGAACCTCACCTTCACTTGAATACGGCTGCTGAACCGCTTGGAGAATGAGTGATGGGGGACTCGTTGAATACAGAACTCCTCCCAAATGCTACCGAAATGGAGTTACCATCATCCAGATCTGCTTATGCAACGATAAGAGGTGCCTTTTCAATCCTTTTGAACCCTATTCGGATTGGGAAGATATCGCTCTTCATTATCAGCATTTTCCTTTTCATTTCAGCCATCAACCTCATGAAAGAGGGCGCACAAGGGATGGGGCCGCTTCTTCAAGAAACCCTTTCTGTAACAAATGCTGCTAACTGCCTTGGTTTTGGCTGGATGTTTGCCTATATTATGATGAGCGGTTCACCCGTCGCAGCTGCGGCGTTATCGTTCTTTGACGCCGGAGTTATTGACTCCACTAGCGCTTTCGCAATGATCACCGGCAGCCGTCTGGGCGCGAGTTTTATCGTTCTATTAATAGGCTTCCTTTATGTGCTGCGTGGGAGAAATAAGACGACGAGCCTGAGCATGGGGCTGCTTTCCTTATCTGTAACAGCGACGACCTACACCCTCGGCTTCTTCCTTGGCTTGAACATCTTGAAACTGGGCACACTCGATCACGTCCAATTCCATTGGGAAACTCTGTTCATCTCTGCCTTAGATACCGTATTTCTCCCTATTACCAAACTCTGTACTGAGTACTTGCCGCGCTGGGTCCTTTTCATCCTGAGCACTGGCATCATCACCATAAGCTTCAGTCTGTTCGATCGCTGCTTACCAAAAATGACGATAAAAGAGAGCTATGTTGGTAGAGTCTCGAGATTGGTCTATAGACCTTGGGTGATGTTCACCTTGGGCGCAGCGATCACTCTCCTATCCATGTCAGTGAGTATCTCACTCAGCATCTTGGTCCCATTAAGCACCCGTGGATTCGTACGGCGGGAGAATGTGATTCCCTATATCATGGGAGCCAATATCACGACATTCGTTGACACACTCCTCGCCTCCCTGTTGATGAATAATCCACATGCTTTCTCGATCGTATTTGTAGAGATGGTTTGCATCACGATCGTTTCAATACTTATACTCATTACGACTTACCGACGCTACGAGAGAGGAATGATAAGATTTGTGGACTGGGTGACGTCAAGCAACCGGAACCTCTTTGTAACGACATGCATCATCCTTGGGATTCCCCTCATCCTGATGCGCTTCTAATGGAGATAGCGGGATGCACGTTCTGATCGCAGTCGGAGGTTTTCCATACAGCAAAAAACTGCTTCGATTCGGTTCACAGATCCTTCAAAATGCCGGAGAACCTGCAACCCTCCTCACCGTAGCCCGGCGCGAATCCGATCGACAGCTAGCTGAAGAGACCCTCTTTCAGGCTCGGGAGTATCTCTCTGATTCATCGCTTGAGATAAGGACCCTCATCCGGATTGGCCAACCCGCTGAACAGATCCTGCGCGAAGCCGAGCAAGGCAGTTACGACTTGGTGATCATTGGGGACAAGGAGAGTCACGATCTGGTCAGTCGTTTCCTCCTTGGCTCCACCGCAGAGAGAGTGGTGGAACATGCACCCTGTCCAGTTATCGTCGCGAAAGGAAGAACGAGCCCGATTAGACGGATCCTTCTATGCGATAGCGGCGCCGGAAGCCCTTCGCTCACCGTTGAACCTGTCCCACCTCTGCTCGACCGCTTTATCGCACAGCATGCTGATCTGGTAGAGGACGCACATGAGATCACCGTGCTTCACGTAATGTCCCAGATGAGTGCTGGGCCAGGCGTACAAGCAAGACAATTACGTTTAGGTGCCCATGAATTGATCGAGACTAGTTCACCTGAGGGAAGGCTTTTCAAACAGGATTTAGAAGCTCTCTCCATCAAAGATGCGCGGATCAAACCAAAGATTCGCCACGGCTTCGTTGTCGATGAGATCGAACTGGAAGCTCGAGAAGGCGAATATGATCTTTTGGTGATCGGTGCTCATCGCGGAAGAAACTTTCAACGCATCCTCTTGGAAGATATCGCTCACAAGATTATTACCCGCATCGACCGACCGATTCTTGTTGTTAGATAACGCACTTTCCTTCTGCAGTCTCCACTCAGATTTCCGTACCAATTCAACCATTCCAACTCACCCATCCACCGATCCATTTCATTCGCGATTAAGCGTATACTGTGAAGTCTGACCTGGTTAGACCTCTCATGCTGAACATTTCTTAGAAGTGAATCGTATTTAAGTACGCCCTTTTTGTTGACTGCAATCCCGCTGAATAACCATCCGTGCGCACGTGTCCTTGGATATCAACTTGGAACTCCACACATGAAGCGAATGAAGCAATTCATGCCCCCAACAACCCTCCTAATCCTGCTCATCATCCTCTCCCTGAGTTATGCCTGCACTGCAACACCAACTGGGACAAGCAAACCGTCGCCACCAACCTCCACTCCTTCCGCCCCAGCACCCTCTCTCGGGCCCGTCATCGAGCAAATCCCTGACCAGAGGATCGAAGAGGGAAGTAGCTTTGAGGAGATTTCCCTTTCCCTCTATGTCTCCGATCCGGATCACCAAGAGGATCAATTGATATGGAGTTATGCAGGAAATGTTGAATTGGGCTTGCGCATTGAAGGTCAGGTCCTTTCCGTCACGGCACCTGATGAGGGCTGGTCCGGCACGGAAAGCATTCTCCTGCAGGTATGTGATCCCGATGGAAACTGCGATTCTGCAGAAGTCGAATTCACCATCGCTCCAAAAAATGATCCACCCTCAGTCTCCCGCATTCTCCCAAAGATCATCCTGCAAGGTGAGGCCTTTCCGGAAATCGCACTGGATAAATTCGTGACCGATCCGGACAATTCTGACGGGGAATTGATCTGGGAGTTCTCGGGAAGTGGCGAGTTGGAAGTTTCCGTTCGTGATGGAGTCGCCACAATCGAAATCCCCACACAGATGTGGCACGGGAGCGATCGGATCACATTCACGGCTTGCGATCCGGGAGGTCTCTGCGATTCTTCGGAAGTCGATTTTGTTGTACTCGGAGATGATGATCTGGCCATCACATTCATCGGCGTCGAGGGCTTTCTCATCAACGCTGGCGGTAGGAAGATCCTGGTGGACACTCTCTTCCGCGAAGACCTTTACGACATCCCCACGAGCGCCATCAATGCCATCGAAAAGGGCCAGCCGCCTTTCGATGAAATAGACCTTGTGCTCGTCACTCACGATCACTTTGACCATTTCGATCCAGACCGCGTTGTTTCCTATATTCACAATCATCATGGAACGCCTCTCATATCGACGGAGGCAGCTGTTGCAACTTTCGAGGCAATTGACCCAGATTTTGAGTACATTTCGGAGTTCGTGCATGGTTTCCGACCTTCTGTAGGCCAAAAAATCAATACAGACACTGCCGGCATCGAATTGGAGATCCTCAACCTCCCACACAGCGGCTCGACGGAGCCAAATCTTGGGTTCATCATCGAAGTGGGCGGATGGAAGCTGATCCACATCGGTGATCACGCGGAGGAGGATGCTTCCACGCTGCTGTCGTACCAGCTCTCCACCTCCGGGATCGATGTCGCATTTATCCCCTGGATCAGTTTGACGGCAGAAGAAACGGCTATGAACATTCATGAGGCCATCGATATGACCTGGTTGATCCCGATGCACTACCGGTCAGGGAACACTGAAAACATGGAGGCATTCCTGTTCGAGATCATTCAAAACGTCCCTGATGCCGTCACCTTCTATCGCGAATTAGATACCTGGATGGCGCCTACTGCATCTGAGTAAGTGTAACTAGCCGGACAGTGAAGAACGCCGTTACAAGTGATTCATACCCTAAGAGTAGACCATGCTGAGATTGAGTTTTATTGTCGCAACCATCTTCCTCCTGGCAATGGTTGCTGGTTGCACTAACCCACAAGAGACAAGCACCTCAGCGGTTATTATGATCACCGCTACGCCCCGCCTTGTCATCGTCACATCCACTGCCGCTCCCATCCCGACACCTACACCAACGGCAACTCCCGCCCCGTTGCCGGAACTGGACTCCATCACGATAGAGAATGCCAATCAGATTGTGGAACTTCAACGATTCTGGATCCCCGGCTTTGACGAGAATATCGAGGGGCAGTGCTCCGTTGCATTCACGCCCGACTCCTCCAGGTTAGCTGCAGCTTGCAATAATGTGGTCATTCCTCTCTGGGATCTTCGAAGAGGAACCTTGGCCCGCACCTTCGAGGGGATTGGAAATCTTTGGAAGAGCATCGACATAAGCCCAGGCGGTGAAATAATTGCTGGTGGAGGATATGACGATTCGGTGACGCTCTGGAATGTAATCAGCAGTGAGATCCTTTTAAACATCACGGTGGACGCGGGAATTGTTCGTGAAGTTGCATTCAGTCCTGAAGGAGATGCTCTCGCCTCCGTCAGTCAACATGGTCAAATCCTGCTGTTGGATGTTGTGAGTGGAAAACAGTTACAGGTATTGCCCGGACATCAAGTGCGTATCAATAGCGTTGAGTTCCACCCAGAGGGCTCGCTAATCGTCTCTGGTGGCGGCGATAATTCGGCAAAAATTTGGGACCTCCTAACAGGTGAAGAAATTCTCTCACTCGAAGGACCCAATTTCTATGTGGAGGATGTGGAGTTCTCTCCCAAGGGAGATCTTGTCGTTGGAGCCAGTGATGATCACAGACTCTATTTGTGGGATGCGATCACGGGTGAGTTATTGGTTGCCTTGAGTGGCCATTATGGACCAGTCAACGGCGCAACTTTCAGTCCTGATGGTTCGATGGTCCTCTCAGGGAGCAATGACCGCACATTCCGACTCTGGGACGTAAATGAGAGGACTGAAATTCGGAGCATAAGTGCGCATAATGATCTCGTTCTACGTCCAGGATTCAGCCCCGACAGTAAACTGATTGCGACGATCAGTTGGGACGGTACAGTGGCTGTGTGGGGTGTGCCGTCTGACAACCGCGAATAATCGAAAGTGCTCCCAGTTGTAAGTCAATAAATCGGTCAACAAGTTGATAGGTCGATAAGTCAAGAAGTCAGTGCTCGTTCAGGAATCAGATAATTAGTTAACAGGTTGATAAGTCAATAAGTTGAGAAGTGATTGGGGATCAGGAATCAAGCAACCCGCTAATTGGTTAAAATGCTTTTACGGCATCGAGGGGAGATTCTGTAATTTCTAGTCTTCAACGCTTTGGCCCAGCCAAAGCGCCTAGTCTCCAAAATCTAGCTACTGGCTACTGAAAGCTGATAGCTGACGGTTGATCGCTGAAAGCTTAAAGCAAACAGCTACTAGCTTACAGCCTAAAGCTATCCGCCGCTTGAGATATCCATAGTTGTGTGAATAATTGAGGGACGACCCTGAAGCTTCAAGGAGGTCGCATTGCGCCATTTCCTCATTGATACCGACACTGCTTCGGATGACGCTGTCGCGTTAGTGATGGCGCTCAATCACCCCGATGTACAAGTTGAGACGATCACAGTCGTGGCCGGCAACGTGCCTGTGGACCAGGGCGTTCAGAATGCCTTGTACACGGTCGAACTCTGCTGTGCGCAGGCGCCCGTCTACCGGGGTATGGAAAAGCCACTCTTCAGACCCCTGGAGACAGCCCATTTTGTCCACGGTGAAGATGGTATGGGCGACATCGGGTTGCAACTCTCCGGACGTAAACCTGCTCCAGGCCATGGTGTGCAAGCCATGATCGAAACCATCAACCGCTTTCCAGGTGAAATTACGCTCGTGACGCTGGGGCCACTGACAAACGTTGCCGCCGCATTGATGCAGGAACCGTCGATGGTTGGAAAAGTGCAAAAGTGCGTCGTGATGGGAGGTACGGGTCAGGGGCACGGCAATGTGACCCCGGTCGCCGAGTACAACATCTGGGTTGATCCTGAAGCGGCCAGCATTGTATTCGAGTCGGGGCTACCTATCACAATGGTCGGATGGGATATATCCTGGAGGTTCGCAACTTTCCCTGAAGGGGAGGCCATTAAATTGCGAAGCGTTGGAACGCCCCTGGCGGAATATTGTGTTGATATCCAGAAAATGGTCATTGAATTCGTCCACGAAATCACCAAGCTGGAAGGATTCGATCTACTGGACCCCACTGCTATGGCTGTCGCACTGGATCCCCCGGTAGCCACAAAGATAAAGCACCTTCACGTTGCTATTGAGACGCAGAGCGAACTTTGCCGCGGGCAAACCATCGTTGACCACCTCATGATCACTGGACGTGAACCGAACGTCGAAGTCGTCATTGAGGCCTCCCGTGAGCATTTTTTGAAGTTGCTGTACGACGCGATTAAGTGAGCAAACTCACTAACTTCTAGATCCCAAAACCTGGTGGATGCTAAATAAAGGTGCGCTTTTGAAGAGAATCCAGGTACGAAGAGAGTTATGCAGCGGCTGCAGAGCGTGTGAAATAGCTTGCGTTGTACGGAATGAAGGACGTTTCGGCACAGCGCAAGCGCGCATCCGGGTGACGAAGGATGAGCCATTTGGGTTGGATCAACCTCACGTATGCATCCAATGCCAACCCGCGCCTTGTGTGGAAGAATGTCCTACAGACGCCTTGTATATTGACCCAATCACTGGCGCTGTCTTTTTGAGATCTGCCGAATGTATCAACTGTTCATTCTGTGAAGATGCATGTCCATACGGCATGGTTGCGCTACATCCTGAGACGATGCTGGCGCTTATCTGCGATCTTTGTAGTGGCGATCCCATGTGCGTGAAACGCTGCGCCACAGGAGCCATCATATATGCCGAGAACGGATCAGAAGGTTAACTCTTACGGTATGAGAACATGAATGGCTACGGCGGAAATATCCTGCAAATAAATCTGACGGATGGGACGATCGACCGACACCCCACTGAGGAACACTTGGCAAGATCTTTCCTCGGAGGCAGGGGCTTGAACGTGAAGCGCCTCTGGGACCAACTGCCAGCTCACACAGAAGGTCTTTCGCCGAAGAACCTGCTGATCTTCGGAGTAGGACCTCTCGCGGGTACGCTCTTTCCGGGAGGCGCCCGATTCAATATTACTGCAATGTCTCCCCAAACCGGCATTTTAGGTGATTCGAATGCGGGAGGCTTCTTCGGCCCCGAGATGAAGTTCGCTGGCTATGACCAGGTGATCATCAAAGGCAGGAGCGAGCACCCCGTCTATCTATGGATCAAGGACGACGAGATCGAGTTGCGCGATGCACGAAATTTGTGGGGCGGAGACGTGTGGGATACAACCTCGGGCATCCAGCAAGACATAGGCGATGAGGACATCCAGGTGGCCGCCATCGGCCAGGGGGCCGAGAACGGCGTGCTCTTTGCAGGGGTGTTCGTTAACATCAACCGCCCCGCGGCCCGCACTGGAATGGGTGCGGTCATGGCCTCCAAGAACCTCAAGGCTGTGGCGGTGAGGGGAACTGGCTCTTTCTCCGCAGCGGATATGGACCACTTCCAGGAGATCCTCCTACGCTTGGATGACGCCATATACAACCATCCAGAATATGAAATCCGCTGCCGGTTGGGCACAACGAAACTCATCAAAGCTCTCAACGAGATCGGCGGTTTACCAACTCGACATTTCCAACGTGGGCGATTTGAGGCTGCAGATGAAGTCAGTGGAGAGTCCATTGAAAAGTTTTTCAAAATCAAGAGCAAAGCTTGTTTCGCGTGTACCATTCCCTGCAGCCGGTACCTCGTGATCGAAGATCCTCGTTTCCCCAATCTACGCTTTGAAGGACCCGAATATGAACCGCTTGCTGGCTTCACGGCGAGAGTGGGTAACAGTGATCTTGCCTTGGGTCTGAAATGTAATGACTTGGCCAATCGCTATGGTTTAGACGCTATCGCGCTGAGCGAAGTGATCTCTTGGTCGATGGAATGTTTTGAAAGAGGCTTGCTCTCTCGCAGCGAAGTGGATGGACTTGACCTCTCCTGGGGAAACGGCGATGCTATCCTGTCGCTCATTCACAAGGTCGCTCACAGAGAAGGGTTTGGCGATTTCCTCGCGGACGGCGTGAAGAGAGCTGCCGAGCGTCTCGGACGCGGTTCGGAGGAGTTCGCAATGCATGGGAAAGGCCTGGAGGTCTTTCAGGCGGATGTGCGCAGTATAAAGGGCTATGGATTAGGCAATGCGGTTTCCAGTCGCGGGGCCGATCACTTGCGCTCAGAGCCATGGTTCGAGTTTTCCAATGATCCAGAGGAAGGAACCCGTCGTTACGGCATTCCTGAGACAGCGTTCCGCCTTGAATATAAGGGCAAAGGCTTGGTTGTTAAGCACTTTGAGGAGATGGCTGCAGTCTCCGATTCAATCGGGGTTTGCAAAAACACCTATAACAACATGGAGGTCATGGATTGGTCCGACACAGCGGAGCTGCTGAACGCCGCCACAGGATGGGATATGACCGGCGAGGAAGTACGGCAGATCGGCGAACGCATTGTAAACCTCGAACGCCTTTTTAACGCCCGAGAAGGGATCAGTCGAAAAGACGATACATTGCCCAAGCGCTTCTTACATGAACCACTCCCAGATGGAAGCGGTCCAAGCACCGGATCAGTGCTGGAGCTTGAATCCATGCTCGATGAATACTATCTCGTTCGCGGTTGGGATGTCGAAACTGGGCTGCCAACACAAGCAAAATTGGTGGAATTGGATTTGGTTGAATCTTGATCTGCTTCATCCTGCACAGAGAGGTTCGCCATGTACAAGTTAAAGATATCGGTCACGAAAGTGCTGGGTGAATGTTCCTCTACTCCACCCAGTAAGCCGGGGGATACTTTCACGGTAATCGATGGCGATATTCGCATTCCTGAAGGTGGATTCATTTGCTTGTGGGCTCTACAGAGCATACTGCCACTCATCACACCAAAGGAAAGAGAAATATCAGAGAATCAGGATGATGATTGGATGTGGCGTGTGCATCACGTACAATGCCCAGATCCCGACGGCCGGGTGATCTATAGAATTGAGAGAGTGGGAATAGTTGAGAAGAATGTTGGTGAATGTGAAGAAGCTCAAGTCCCCTTAAAGGTGAATGCAATCCAGGACATCCAGGAAGCAGATTCCATAAGCGATGGATTGCGAAACCTTCGAGTTATCGTGGAGGAAGTTAGGGGGAAATGCACATCCGGTATGCAGGTCGGGGATCATTTCATCTTGCGAAGTGGGCGTCTCTATATCCCCCCAGATCGCCACTTTTGTCTTTACGCACTTCACGCAGCACTTCCGCTCCTTCCAGCAAAGCAGCGCCCATTGCCCGAGGACGACTGGTTGAATCGAGACAACCACATTATCTGTCCAGATCCAGCGGGCAATGTCGTTCTACGTATTGAAGCATATCCCTAGTAGGAGTTAGGACCCTAATCCGGCGTCCAGCGTTAGGATGGAGGCTTCAACTCGATCCACAAGTTGAGGCGTGGTGTAGCGATTTTTAACACGAACACAATGCCCCGCCTCCATACCCCATGCTTCATGTTTCTATCTCCAACATACAACCAAACTCATTACCGCCTGTAGATAACCACTTGCCAGCGTGAAGTCTCGTGATGAAATCGGGGTTCCAATCCCTCGCTGCGCACCAGACCATCAACGGCAGCCGTTGAGTGGATAAAAGCTCGGAACTGGCTTCGCCTAAGCCAATAGTAGAAATTCTCAAGGAATACGAGGGCCTTTCCCCACCAATGATCTCGTGGGTAGACGACTCCATATAGTCGAGAGGCGCGGGCAGCGGAGAGGCTCACTAGCGCTTCCATGTCGTCATAGCAGCAGATGACCCGATCCATCGTGACGATATCGGCTTGTGGGATTTTGCCCGTTAATTCGACAAAGTTACCATGGTGATACGTGATGCGGTCAGCGTGAGCCTGGCGTTCCGCTTCTTCGCTGGAGACCTTAATGTATGAGCTTGATGCATCGACCGTCGTAGCACTCCTCACGCCGACCTTGAGCAGCTCGTGTTGGACCACACCGACACCACCTCCGATGTCGAGCAGGCTCATGCCTTCTACACTTTCAGCTTTCAGTGCATCGATCAAGATTTGTGTCGTCGGATCTGGACCCTTTTTGTGGTATCGATCCAAATCCTTCCACGCCTCACCCGGATTAAATTCCTCTTCAATACCTGCGCACTGACAGCAATCCATGTTTTGCGACCTCCGTTTTGTTACCATAAACCTGCTAGCCAAAAGGACAACAATCCCGACATTCTTCTAAGCCGACATTCTCCGGCTGAATGCAGTCAATCGCTCATGTGACTTTGGAGGTAGTAGGGATCGTAGTAGGTTGATACGGACCCATATGCTCAGGCCCATTGAGGCCAAATCGTGATGCAAATTATTTGGACGTCTTCTCACCACTTGTAGCGTCGTCGAAATAGTAGACGTAGACACCACTTGTCGCATCGCCCCACCATTTCGCCATACGATCCTCATCCATCTCATTCCAATCTGGAGCCTCGGTCACCAGAGCCCTGCCCAAGACTTTCCCGAGGCTCACCTGCTTATCTCCTGCATCCCACACTTCATCATCCCAGGCGCGGAGCGCGCTATCAAGTGATTCATGCGTGGAAAGTGCCTTTGATAGGGCGATGGCCTGTTGCTGGGCTTTGATCGCACCTGCCCCGGTATGTGGACGAGCGATTGAGCTAGCATCTCCAATCAAGCAGATGCGCCCACGTACATAGCTGGGGACATGCAGGTCGTAGATAACCTGGATAAAAGGGTCTTCTGTCGCACAAATGACATCCGCAGCAACTCCACGCAACTTCTGCCGGGCTCGATCATGGATGTGCTTGACATGCTCTTCCGTTGCTCCTCCCTGCGGTAGTGATGTCTCGTGCAGCCGGCCGTATTTATCGGTCAGCAAATCGTTCAGCTGTCCCTCGGGCACAACGTTGTACCAAGCCCAGTTCACCCGCCGCTTGCCTTGTTCGTGTTCGCCGTTTTGCCCTGGGATCATATAGAAAATACAAAGACCATCTTCGTGCACGGCCCATTCACTCTCCGTATCGAACATCCCGTCGGGAACTTGGGATTCATCGATTAATCCCCGCCAAATTACATAGCCTGCGTATTCCATCTCAGCCTCTGGATACAAGTAATTGCGTCCCCACGAATGGTACCCATCGGCGAAAATCACGAGATCGAACTCAAACTCACACCCATCCTCCAACACAAGGCGAACAGAGCCATCCTCATTCACCACCAGGTCCACAATGCTGCATCCAGCATGGTAAATTCCTTCAGGAACTCGTTTTCGGTGATTGGCAAAAAGGACACCCCAGTTCATTCCACCCGCAGCCGCAGGATTTCTCCATATGACCCGTCCAAAGCGATCATCATCCGAAGGAATGGTCCATATCCCACCATCCATCGATACATATGGGTAATCTTCATCAAGTAGGTCGCGCTCTTTCAGCAGATTCAGGTGGTCATACGAGGAAGCAATTCCTGCGCCGCGATCTTCAAAATGCCCCTTAGACCGCTCAAATACCATCACCTCACACCCAATGCGAGATAATTCAATAGCTGCAACTGAGCCAGCGATCGAACCACCTACGATGCCAACCTTTAAGCCACTTGCGATACTCCCATTGTCTGACATTAAACACCTCCAGGGCTGGATGCAGTTGGGAGCAAACTACTTTACGCTCCATCGGATTGACTGCACCGGCTATTACAATCATTCAATTGTCATACCCGGGTCGCAAAACCCAAGCTTAGATGCCCTATAAAAATTACGCTTCGGCCATGCGTTTCAGATTCGCCAGAACCTCTTCTCCCGTTTCCCTTGAGCTGCGCTCTGCAAACCGACCGATGACTTTCCCAATGGGTCTATATGGGAACTCAATGTGGTCGTTGAACGTGAACCGACAACCGGTCGCCGTAGGTTCAATCTCCCACCGCTCATCGTAGCTTTTGAAAAAATCCCCAGAGATCATGCGATAACCGAAAACTTCGTTTTCGACCTACTCTGTGGTGACGAAATTAAGGTTAAACTCCCTTCCATTCGCCTCTTCCAACCAGTAGAAGGTAGAACCGACCCCCTCTTTCCCATTGGTGCACTCAAATTTCCTCAATGCAGTAAACCACTGCATCGTCTTCTCGGGTTCTACCAGATAAGGCCATACTTTCTCTGGCGGTGCTTCAATATCTACGGACATTCGAACGAGTATGCTATTCCTCCTTTGGATAATGTATTTTCTTCGCTAGGAAACCGAACCCCTATACATCATTCCCAAAACGTAAATCTGTGGGTTCATCCCCATTCCACTCTTATTGAGGTAGATGCCTAATGTAGAGCGAAGAATTTCGCTTACCTAGCGACACCATCTGCACACGATGGAAAAGGAGAACAATCCAAATTCTGACTTCGGGATAGGCTTTACTGCCGCTCTGCGATTTCCCTCCTCAGAATGTCCTGAAGCAAGCAGCCTACCCCTCAGCCTCCAATAGTTTTTTCAATCGCTCGAAATCCTCTTCGAACTGCTTCTTCACGCTTCGAGCGACTAGCGGCTCCGCCAGCTTGAAAAATCCACCCGTTTCGGCTTCCGCGTGGATGCTGACCTTAGTCCCGCCTTCTACCCTCTCAAAGGTTTGCACTGCCTCAAAAGCTACGGGACCCTCATTGCTCTTAATGGTAAATGACTTGTCCTTCTCATAGGCCGTCACCTCAATTATGGTCTCCATCTTCCGACCGAGAAATTGACGCACCTCTTGTGCCTTAGATCCAACACCGATGGGCCCCTCCGTAATCACCTTCGACTCTAAGATATCCGGTTGCCAATCAGCTTGCTTCCCCCAATCGGACACATATGCGAAAACTTCTTCTACAGGTCTGTCGATAACGATACTGTGCTCAATTGTAGTCATCTAACTATCTCCTTTTGGCGCTACTAAATACAATGCGATCGAAACTTCAAATGCTCACGAAATATGGCCTCTCTCATTGAAAATCACGATCATATTCGCTCCTTTGCTCAGAAAATGGGTCTTTCAGAGGAGGAACCCACAACATACCTCTTGATCAGACCATCGCTTCCGACTCTTTAGTTATCCCGAACTTCCCTTTGATAAGTTCAACCCCCGCTCCAATGAACCCCACGGCGAACAACGTTGATGCAAGCAGCAAGGTGATGGATGCAAGTGAAGGAATCATCATACTGGGCAGACCGACAACGACAGCTAGGATCCATACCACAGGAATCCAACGAGGAAACACGTTGGCCGACAATGTGCCAATGGCAAGAAGCAACAAGCCGAAGCCGGATAGTGTCCCTCCCCAAACGTACGATGGGACGCCAGCAATTTCCCACGAACCACCTACAAGTAATGCCGTGCCAATGACTGCAAGGATAAAACCCAGAAAGCCTATGACACCAACTTCTTCATGCTGTACGGCAAAGACCCCCAAGATCCCAAAGAGCATAAGAGCGCTCTGAATGATGTAGGTGGTCTCCAAGATGAGAGTCTCCTCCATCGATGAGAACTCCATCAGACCGGCCGCGATCCCCAACACGCCACTCAAGATTGCGGCATACCCACTCCAACGGTATAAGTTCATTGTTGACATCTACTTTCTCTCCTTCATCTTCATAAGTCATCTAATTCCCATTAACGACGAGCCGTACATCGAACATCAAAAGCAGCTCAAGATTCATATCCCGTTCCTCCTCATCAAGTAGACTGAGGTGCCCGGGGGAAAAGAAGAGAAATCTGGCTCCTCCGTTCCAGCGATCCGTTCGATTTCAAAACGATCGCTGAAGCGCTGTTCGACCTCCCCAGGCTTAAAAGCCATTCGTGCATGGAATGGCTTTTCCCACCAACGGGGAGACCATTCGAATCCATAGAGCAGAAACTGGCTTCCAGGATGAGTCAGTTGCCACACGTTTTGCACATAAAGATCGCGGTCGCTTTGGCTAAGATCATCAAGCGTGCCGTAATCCACCAGTAAGTCGAATGTCCCCTGGACATGTTGAAGGTCGGTGAGATCATCCACGATGAACTCCACCTCCACACCCGCTTCACGGGCCATGGCGCGCCCCTTATCGATCGCAGCAGGCGCATAATCCACCCCGGTTACGTCGAAGCCATGCTGAGCCAGGAAGATGCAATTGCTCGCCGTACCACTGCCAAGATCGATTGCCCGGCAGGGCTGGATCCTTCCGTTTTCAACCAGGTCAACCAATTCCTTCCGTGGGCCGATGTCCCACGGCATTTTGATGTGACGGTACCCGAAGTTGTATAAGAACTGTGCAATTTTCATTTTTTTTAGAATCCCCTTCCAGCTCGCGATCCTCACTGTCATCGATGATGATCGATCCCATTGAAAGGCGGTCTTTTTTAAGGACCGAATGCCCCAATACACCCCTTTTTAGAAATTTTTGTCCTATTTTACTCTATTTTATCTAAATTATATCATCGCTGTTGTCTTAAGGCTGGTTTCACGATTTCATCGGGAAGTTTTCCCGGTTTGCTTGGGAATATCAGAAGATGGTTGAGGTGAGGGGGCAAGATAAAAAAGCTCTAAGCTGTAAGCGATAAGCTTTAAGCTATCAGCATTCAGCTGTCAGCCAAGTCCTAAAGACAAGGTTCATACCAATACTCAGCCG